>Ga0302314_10008697_pt1 | contig 18049 bp, 10 predicted proteins | sample III_Palsa_N2_3_FD_200533 | JGI IMG/M metagenome (GOLD analysis project Ga0302314, IMG submission 200533) | Peat permafrost microbial communities from Stordalen Mire near Abisko, Sweden - III_Palsa_N2_3 | ecosystem: Environmental > Terrestrial > Soil > Palsa > Peat permafrost | place: Sweden...
CCATTTCGCGCTCGCCGCCGCGTATTTCCAACTGGTAGTGCGTGGTCATCTTCCCGTTGGAATGAGCCGTCAGACTTAACCGATGGCTCGTTGTCGCCACCAACGCTAGCGTAGATTCCAGGCAATCAGTCCTAACCGGAGACGGGATGAGCCAAACCATCCAGCCCCCCCACCGCCCTGTGCGTCCCAGACGGACGTGGCGCACGCTGGTCGGCATCCTGATCGTGGTCGCCGTGGCGATCGGCGTCGGGCTGCTCTTGGCGCGCTGCGCGGCCGGCTCTGGCCAGGGCGGACTCGGCGGCCGCAACCGGCCGACGATCACCGTTGGCACGGCCACGGCCACGACGGGCGATGTGCCGATCACGGTCACCGCCCTGGGCACCGTGACGCCGGAGGCGACGGTCTCGGTGATCTCGCGCGTCACCGGCCAGCTCGAATCGGTGCGGTTCACCGAGGGCCAGCTCGTCCATCAGGGCGATGTGCTGGCGATCATCGACCCGGCGCCGTTCCAGGCCGCGCTCAACCAGGCCGAGGGCACCCTGCAGCACGATCAGGCCAACCTCGCCGGCGCCCAGGTCGACCTCAACCGCTACAAGACGCTCGTCGATCAGAACTCGATCGCCCGCCAGACCTACGAGGATCAGATCGCGACGGTAAACCAGGACGCCGGCGTGGTCGTCTCGGACAAGGGCGCGGTGGCGACCGCGCGTCTCAATCTGCTCTGGACGAAAATCCTCTCGCCGGTCGGCGGCCGCGTCGGCCTGCGCCAGGTCGACGCCGGCAACCAGATCACCGCCAATGGCTCGACGCCGATCGCGGTGGTGACCCAGCTCGATCCCATCGACGTCATCTTCGCCGTCCCCGAAGACGCCATCCCGTCCATCGTCCGGCACCCGAACTTCGGCGCCGGCCTCCCGGTCTCGGCCTTCGACCGTTCCGGCGGCGCGGCGCTCGCCAACGGTAGCCTGGCGACGATCGACAACGTCGTCGACACCACCACCGGCACGGTGAAGGGCAAGGCGCGCTTCCCCAATCCGACCGGCGCCCTCTTCCCGAACCAGTTCGTCAACATCACCGTGCTGGTGGACACGCTGAAGAGCCAGGTGATCGTGCCCACCACCGCCATCCGCCACGGGCCCAACGGCGACTTCGTCTGGGTGCTTCAGACGGACAAGACGGTGACCGAGCGCGCGGTCAAGAGCGGGCCTGGCACCGGCGAGACGACCTCGGTCACCTCGGGCCTCAAGGCCGGCGAGATCGTGATCACCGACGGCGGCGACCGGTTGCGCGAAGGCGCGCCGGTGACCCTGCCGCGCACCCACCCGGCTGGCGCCTCCAACAGCACCAACAGCACCAACAGCACGAGCGGCGGCGCCGGCATGGGCGTGTTCGGCGGAGCCGGCGGCTGATGACCACCGCTCCGCTACCAGGTCAGGCGACCAGCCGCCGCGCATGAACCCGTCTCGCCCGTTCATCCAGCGACCCGTGGCGACCTCGCTGCTGATGGCCGCCGTCCTGCTGGCGGGCCTGGTTGCGTTCCACTTCCTGTCGCTCTCGGCCCTGCCGGAGGTCGATTACCCGACCATCCAGGTGCAGACTTCCTATCCCGGCGCCAGCCCGGAGGTGATGGCCGAGACGGTCACCGCGCCGCTGGAGCGGCAGTTCGGCGAGATGGCTGACCTGAACCGGATGTCGTCGACGAGTTCGGGCGGCTCGTCGGTCATCACCCTGCAGTTCAACCTCGACCTCTCGCTCGACGTCGCCGAGCAGGAGGTGCAGGCGGCGATCAATGCGGCGGGCAACCTGCTGCCGGTCGACCTCCCCGCCCCGCCCGTCTACGCCAAGGTCAACCCGGCCGACGCGCCAATCATCACCCTGGCGCTGACCTCCCCCACCATGCCGCTGACTCAGGTGCAGGGCCTGGCGGAGGAGCAGCTCGGCCAGAAGATATCGCAGATCGGCGGCGTCGGCCTCGTGACGATCGCCGGCGGCGAGCGTCAGGCGGTGCGCATCCAGGTCGACACCCGCGCGCTGGCTTCCTACGGCATGACGCTGGAGCAGCTTCGCACCGACGTCGCCAACGCCAACGCCAACCAGGCCAAGGGCTCGTTCGACGGCCCGACCCGCGCCTATGCGATCAACGGCAACGACCAGCTGCTCGACGTCTCGGACTACGCCAACACCATTATCGCCTACCACGCCGGCGACGCCATCCGGCTCAAGGACGTCGCCAAGATCATCCAGGCGCCCGAGAACGACAAGCTGGGCGCCTACTACGATGTGGCGGCGACCAGGACCGGATCGAAAACCACGCCCGCATCGCTGGGCCAGGCCATCGTGCTGAACATCCAGCGCCAGCCCGGCGCCAACGTCATCACCACGGTGGACAAGATCAAGCAGGAGCTGCCGCAGCTCCTGGCCCAGCTCCCCGCTGGCCTCAACGCCACCGTAGTCACCGACCGCACCACCGGCATCCGCGCCTCGGTGGTCGACGTCGAGTTCGAACTCGTGCTCGCCATCGTGCTGGTGGTGGCGGTGATCTTCGTCTTCCTGCGCAGCCTGCCCGCCACCTTCATCGCCGGCGTCGCCGCCCCGATCTCGATCGTGGGCACGTTCGGGGTGATGTACCTGCTGGGCTATTCGCTCAACAACCTGACCCTGATGTCGCTGACCATCGCCACGGGCTTCGTGGTCGACGACGCCATCGTCATGATCGAGAACATCGCCCGCTACATCGAGGCGGGCGAACGGCCGCTGCCGGCGGCGCTGAAGGGCGCCGAGCAGATCGGCTTCACCATCATATCGCTGACCGTGTCGCTGATCGCGGTGCTGATCCCGCTGCTGTTCATGGGCGACGTGGTGGGACGGCTGTTCCGGCAGTTCGCGGTCACCCTGGCGGTGACCATCGTCATCTCCGCCGTCATTTCGCTGACCCTGACGCCGACTCTGTCCGCGCTCTGGCTGCGGCCCGTCGAGGAGGAGCGCGAGAACCGCTTCACCCGCTGGACCAGCCACGCCATCGACCGCACTATCGAACGCTACGGCGTGGCGCTGGACTGGGTGCTGGGGCGCCAGACAGCGACGCTGCTCATCGCCTTGGCGACGCTTGCCCTCACGGTGCTGCTCTATCTGATCATCCCCAAGGGCCTCTTCCCGACCCAGGACACCGGCCTGGTGCAGGGGGTCACGGTCGCCGGCCAGTCGGTCTCCTACGCCAACATGGGCTCGCTGCAGCAGCGGGTGGCGGCGGCGCTGATCAAGGACCCGGACGTCGCCAGCCTGACCAGCTACATCGGCGTCGACGGCACCAACACCACGCTCAACACCGGTCGCTACCTGATCAACCTCGTGCCGCTCGGCCAGCGCACCACGTCCCAGGCAGAGACCCTGGTTCACCTGCAGCAGCGCGCCAACGCGATCCCGGGCGTCACCCTCTACGTGCAGCCGGTGCAAGACTTGACCATCGATTCGGATGTCAGCCGCACCCAGTACGAGTTCTCGCTCGAGGGCCCCGACCAGGCGACGATCAGCACCTGGGCGGCCAAGATCGTCGAGGCGCTGGCCAAGGAGCCGAAGCTGCGCAACGTCGGCTCCGACGTACAGGCGCAGGGGCTCTCGGCCTTCGTCGGCATCGATCGCGACACCGCCGCGCGGCTGGCGATCACACCCTCCACCGTCGACGACGCGCTCTATGACGCCTTCGGCCAGCGGATCATCTCGACCATCTTCACCGAGTCCAACCAGTACCGGGTGATCCTCGAGGCCGACCCCAACCAGATCAACACGCCGGCCGGCCTCGCCAACCTCTACATGAACGCCAGCAACGGCGCGCCGACGCCCTTGGGGGCGATCTCGAAGATCAGCGAGCAGACCGCACCGCTGCAGATCAACCACGTCGCCCAGTTCCCCGCGGCCGACATCTCCTTCGACACCGCGCCCGGCGTCTCGCTCGGCGACGCGGTCGATACGATCAAGGCGGCGGAAGCCAAGCTCAAGGTGCCGGCGGTGGTCACCACCACCTTCCTCGGCGCGGCGGACGCCTATCAGTCCTCACTGGGCAACGAACTGTGGCTGATCCTGGCCGCCATCGTCACCGTCTACATCGTGCTGGGCGTGCTCTATGAGAGCTACATCCACCCGATCACCATCCTCTCCACCCTGCCGTCGGCGGGCGTCGGCGCGCTGCTGGCGCTGATGATCGCCGGCTCCGACCTGGGCGTGATCGGCATCATCGGAATCATCCTGCTGATCGGCATCGTGAAGAAGAACGCGATCATGATGATCGACTTCGCCCTCGACGCCGAGCGGGCGGAGGGCAAGCCGCCGCTGGAGGCGATCCGCCAGGCCGCGCTGCTGCGCTTTCGCCCGATCATCATGACCACGCTCGCCGCCCTCTTCGCGGCGCTGCCGCTGATGCTGGGCTGGGGCGAGGGCTCCGAACTGCGCCGGCCACTGGGGATCAGCATCTTCGGCGGCCTGATCGTCAGCCAGGCCCTAACGTTGTTCACCACCCCGGTGATCTACCTCTGGTTCGACCGGCTTGGCCGCCGCTTCGGCCGCGGCTTCAACCGGCGCAAGGGCGAGGATGACCCGCGCCTCGATGAGGCGGCGCCCGAGCCGGGGCCGGCGGAATGAACCTTTCCGAACCCTTTGTCCGTCGGCCGATCGGCACCATCCTCTTGACCATCGGCGTCGCGCTGGCGGGCGTCGGCGCCTTCTTCAACCTGCCAGTCTCGCCGCTGCCGCAGGTCGACTTCCCCACCATCTCAGTCCAGGCCCAGCTCGCCGGCGCCAGTCCCGAGACCATGGCGACCAGCGTCGCCACCCCGCTCGAGCGCCACCTCGGGATCATCTCCGACGTCACCGAGATGACATCCTCGAGCCGCGTCGGCCTCGCCAACATCACCCTGCAATTCGGCCTCGACCGCGACATCGACGGCGCCGCGCGCGACGTCGAGGCGGCGATCAACGCCGCCCGCATCGACCTGCCGACGACGCTGCGCACCAATCCCACCTATCGCAAGGTGAACCCGGCCGACTCCCCGATCATGGTGCTGGCGCTGACCTCCGCCACCAAGACGCCGGGCCAGATCTACGACGCCGCCTCCAACATCGTGCAGCAGCAGCTCAGCCAGGTGAAGGGCGTGGGCGACGTCGAGGTGGGGGGCGCCTCGCTGCCGGCGGTGCGGGTCGAGCTCAATCCGCTGCAGCTGGCGCACTACGGCGTCGGGCTCGAGGACGTGCGCGCCGCGCTCGCCTCGGCCAACGCCAACCGCCCCAAGGGCGTCATCGACGACGGCGACCTGCGACTGCAGGTCTACACCAACGACGACGCCACCAAGGCCGCCGACTACGCCCCGCTGCTGATCGCCTACCGCAACGGCTCGGCGGTGCGGCTGTCCGACGTCGCCCAGGTCGTCGACGGCGTCGAGGACATCCACAACCTCGGCGTCTTCGTGAAGAAGGTGAACGGCAAGGCGGTGTCCTCGCCGGCGGTGGTGGTCACCATCAGCCGCCAGCCCGGCGCCAACATCATCTCCACCGTCGATGCGGTGAAGGCGCGCCTGCCCGCCGTCGAAACCGCGCTGCCGCAGGACATCAAGGTCGACGTCGCGGTCGACCGCACCACCACCATCCGCGCCTCGCTCAACGACGTCGAGCGCACGGTGGTCATCGCCGTGGCGCTGGTGGTCGGCGTGGTCGCGATCTTCCTGATGAACGGCAAGGCGGTGCTGATCCCGAGCGTCGCCGTGGCGGTCTCGCTCCTGGGCACGCTGGGCGTGATGCTGCTGCTCAATTTCTCGCTCGACAACCTGTCGCTGATGGCCCTGACCATTTCCACCGGCTTCGTCGTGGACGACGCCATCGTGGTGCTGGAGAACGTCACCCGCCACGTCGAGGCGGGCATGGACCGCTTCGAGGCGGCGCTGAAAGGCGCCCAGGAAGTGGGGTTCACGGTCGTCTCGATCAGCATTTCGCTGATCGCCGTCTTCTTGCCGATCCTGCTGATGGGCGGCCTCTATGGCCGCATCTTCCGCGAGTTCGCCATCACCCTGTCCGCGGCCGTGCTGATCTCCCTGGTCGTTTCCCTGACCACGACGCCGATGATGGCCGCCTACTTGGTCGGCAAGCCCAAGGCGTACGAGCAGAAGAGTTGGTTCGGCCGTCTCTCGGACCGCACCGTCAGGGGCATGAGCAAGGTCTATGAGCGCGCGCTCGATCTCGCCCTCGATTCCGGCCCGGTGATCGTGGTGGTGTTGTTCGCCACCATCGCGCTGAACTTCTATCTCTTCACTGTCATCCCGAAGGGCTTCTTTCCCGAGGAAGACACCGGCCTGATGATTGGTGGCCTGCAGGCCGACCAATCGAGCTCGTTCCAGATCACCGAGAAGCGGCTGCGCCAGTTCGTCGAGATCCTCGGCAAGGACAAGGACGTCGAGAGCGTTGTGGCCTTCCTGGGGGGCGGACGCGGCGCGGCCAGCGCGTTCATGATCACCTCGCTGGCGCCCAAGGGCGTCCGCGGCGACAGCACCGAGGACGTGATGGCGCGGCTGCGGCCGCAACTCGCAAGGGTGACCGGCGCGAGCCTGTTCCTGGCGCCGGTGCAGGACCTGCGAATCGGTGGACGCCAGTCCAACGCCACCTACCAGTACACGCTGGAGGCTCAGAACCTCGCGGATCTGCGCGAGTGGGCGACCAAGCTCAACACCGCCATGCAGGCGCAGTGGGAGCTGGAGGACGTCAGCACCGACCAGCAGGACCACGGCCTGCAGAGTTTCGTGACCATCGACGAGAACAAGGCTGCCGGGCTCGGCCTCAACAACACCTCGATCGACAATGTGCTCTACGACGCCTTCGGCCAGCGCGACGTCTCGACCATCTACGAGGACGTCAACCAGTACCATGTGGTGATGGAGGTGGCGCCGCAGTACGCCCAGGATCCGACCACGCTCAACCTGGTCTACGTCTCCTCCGGCCACGCGGCGCCCGCGCCCTCCGGTTTCGCGGCGGCCCAAGGCCAGTCGCCGATCGGGATCTCGATCCCGGCGGCCAACGTCACGCCGCTGACCACCGCGCTCGCCACGGCCAGCGGCGGCCTCTACACGGCCCCCGTGGCCAATGTGACGCCGCTGACCCAAGCCTACAACGCCGGGACCGGCGGCGTTGGCGTTTCGTCCGGCATCACCACGCCAGGCGAGGCGACGGCCGGAGCCTCGATCGCCGGGGCCCAGACCTACACGCCCAGCGCCAGCGGTTCAGGCAACGCGCCAGGCGTCTCCACCCCAGGCGCGGCGGCGACCGGAGCCGCTATTACCGGGCCGGGCGCGCCGCCGGCGCTGGCTGCTTCGACCGGCGTCGCGGTCTCCAGCACCAGCGAAGCCGAAGTGCCGCTGTCGGCCTTCTCGACCTGGGCCGACTCGTCGACGCCCACCTCGGTCAACCACCAGGACACCCAGCCGGCCACCACCATCTCGTTCAACCTCGCCGAGGGCCAGTCGCTCAGCGACGCCACGGCGGCGATCGAGCGGGCCTCGGCGCAGGTCGGCCTGCCCTCGACGGTCCACGGCGCCTACGCCGGCAACGCGCTCGCCTTCCAGCAGCTGCTCGGCACCCTGCTGCCGCTGATCGTGGCCGCGATCGTGGCGATCTACCTGGTGCTGGGCATCCTCTACGAGAGCTACATCCACCCGCTGACGGTGTTATCGACGCTGCCCTCGGCCGGCGTCGGCGCCTTCATCGCCCTCTTGATCTTTCACATCGAGTTCTCGCTGATCGCCTTCATCGGGATCATCCTGCTGATCGGCATCGTGAAGAAGAACGCCATCATGATGATCGACTTCGCCCTCGACGCCGAACGCCAAGGGGGTCTGTCGCCGCGCGAGGCGATCCGCAGCGCCGCCCTCACCCGCTTCCGCCCGATCATGATGACCACCTTCGCCGCCATCCTCGGCGCCGTGCCGCTGGCCATCGGCTGGGGCGAGGGCGCCGAGCTGCGCCAGCCGCTCGGCGTGACCATCATCGGCGGCCTGCTGGTCAGCCAGGTGATCACGCTTTTGACCACACCCGTCATCTACCTCTATCTGGACCGCTTCCGGCGGCCAGAACCGGCGATCCGACCGAGCCCAGGCCCGGCGGCGCAGCCGCTCCCCGCCGAATAAGAGTTGCTCATGTCAAAGACCCGTCTTCGCCTCGCCCCGCTCCTCCTCGCCGCCAGCGCGCTCTGCGCCTGCGAGGTCGGACCCAACTATCACCGGCCGCCCGCGCCGACGCCCCAGGTCTACAAGGAGATCCAGGGCTGGACGCCCGCCAATCCGTCGGACGCGGCCGATCGCGCCGACTGGTGGACGATGTTCAATGATCCGATCCTCACCGGGCTCGAGGAGAAGGTCGCCAAGTCCAACTTCACCCTCGCCGCCGACCTGGCGGCCTATGACGAGGCGCACGCCATCGTCGCCGAGCAGCGCGCGCAACTCTGGCCGACGCTCACCGGCACCGGCTCCGCCAGCGTCTCGCACAGCGGCACGGCGGCGGAGTCGGCGCAGATCGGCACGACGACGGGCGTCACTGGCGTCACCGCCTCGCGCGGCTCATCGACCATCGCCAACTACAGCCTGGAGCTCGGCGCGACCTGGGAGCCTGACCTTTGGGGCAAGATCCGCCGCGAGATCGAGAACGCCCGCGGCACGGCCCAGTCGACCTACGCCGACCTCGTCAATGCGCGCCTCTCAGCCCAGATGGAACTGGCCGCCGACTACATCACCCTGCGCCAGCTCGACGAGCAGAAGCGGATCGATGACGCCACGGTGAAGGCCTACGAGCAATCCCTCCAGATCACCCGCAACAAGTACAACGCGGGCAACGCCGCCCAGGCCGACGTCGATACCGCCGAGAGCCTGCTCTACAGCGAGCGGGCCGCCGACACGGCGCTCGGGCAGCAGCGCGGTCAGATGGAGCACGCCATCGCCACGCTGATCGGCGTGCCGCCCGCCGAACTCACCATCGCGCCGACGGCCTGGACGCTGAAACCGGTCGACGTGCCGCCGGGCGTGCCATCGACCCTGCTGCAGCGCCGACCCGACGTCGCCGCGTCGGAGCGGTTGGCGGCCGCCGCCAGCGCCAACATCGGCGTCGCGGTCTCGGGCTATTTCCCCAGCTTCACCCTGACCGGCAACGGCGGCACGGAGGCGCAGGAGATCGGCCAGCTATTCAGCCCGCAATCCTTCCTCTGGAACGCCGCCGCCAGCGGCGCCGAGACGATCTTCAACGGCGGCCTGACCCACGCCCAGGTGCAGGCCGCGAAAGCCGCCTACGCCGAGGCCGTGGCGACCTACCGCGGCACGTCGCTCAGCGCCTTCCAGCAGGTGGAGGACAATCTCGTCGCCCAGCGCGTGCTGGCCGCCGAGCAGCCCGACCTGCTGCGCGCGATGAACGCCGCTGACCAGGCGCTGAAGATCACCAACAACGAGTACCAGGCCGGCACGGTGGACTACACCACCGTCGTCACCGCCGAAGCGACGGCGCTCGCCGCCCACAACGCCGAACTCGCCGTCGAGGCCAGCCGCCTGACCACCACCGTCGACCTCGTCGTCGCCCTCGGCGGCGGCTGGAACGAGAGTGAGTTGAAGTCGAAGTAGAGCGGGATCAGCTCTTCGGGTCGCGCCAGTCGGCGGCGGTGGCGACGTAGAGGGTGGCGATGTCGGCGAGGCGGCGGCCCTGCTCGAGCACCCGCGCGCGGCGGGCGAGCTGCAGGTTGCGTTCGTCGTCCAGCACCGGCAGCAAGGCGCCGCCGCCGAGCTTGAACGCCGCCTCGTCGTCCTTCAGCGCGGACTGGGCCGCGTCCTCGGCATGATCGAGGGCGGCGAGTTCGGCGTCGTCCTCGGTGATCGACGACATCACGTCGGCGACCTGGGTGAAGGCCGCGATCACCGTGCTGCGGTACTGCGCCAGCGCCTGCAGGGCCGCGGCCTGCGCCGCCTTCTTGTCGGCCCTGAGCGTGCCGCCATGAAAGACTGGCGCGGTGAGGCCGGAAGCCAGGGTCCAGCCGCTGGCGGCGTAGGAGAACAGGTTCGCCGGCGGGATCGCCGTCTGGGCGATGCTGGCGCTGAGCTTGATGTCCGGATACATCGCCGCCGACGCGACGCCGATGTTGGCGGTCGCCTCGTGCAGCGTCGCCTCGGCGGCCAAGATGTCCGGGCGGCGACGCACCAGGCTCGAGGGCAGGCTGACCGGCACCTCGGCGGGCGCGGTGAAGTCCTTCAGGTCGAAGTCCGGCGCGGTCCAGTCCGCCGGCGACTCGCCGACGAGTTGGGCCAGCGCGTGCCTCGCCTGGGCGAGCTGCTGGCGCAGCGGCGGCAGCACGGCTTCATCCTGCGCAAGTTGCGAGCGGACGCTCACCGTCGCCGACGCAGGCTCGCCGCCCGCGCCTTCGGCCTGATGCACGATGTCGATCAGCTTGCGATCCTCCTCGACCGCGCGCTCGGCTGTGGCGATCTGGGCGCGCGCGGTGGCGATCTGCACCGCGGCCATGGCGGTCTGGCCGGTGAGGGTGAGGTAGGCCGCGTCCGCCTGCCGCGCCTGGTTCTCGGCGTGCGCCGCGGCGGCCTCGGTGGTGCGCCGCAGGCCCCCGAACAGGTCCATGTCATAGTTCACCGATCCGCCGATCTGATAGAGGCCCAGCGTCGGGTTCGGGAAGCCGCTGAAGCCCAGCGACTGGATGTTGATCCGCTCGCCCTCGAGGCCGGCGTTGACGTCGACCTGGGGCAGCTGCCCGCCGCGCGCCGCGTTGGTGAGCTGGCGCAGCCGCTCCAGCGACGCGTTGGCGGCGGCGACCGTCTGGTTGCCGGCCAGCGCCTGGTCCATCACCCGGTCGAGATCGGCGGAGCCCAGGCCCTTCCACCATGCGCCGGCGACGCGGGCGTCGGGCGTAAGGCGCGCGATGTCGGACGACGCGTCGCCCGGCATCAGATAGCCGGCCGTCGCCGGCGGCGCGGGCGGCTGGAAGTTCGGCCCCACCGCCTTGCAACTCACCAGCGCGCTCGTCGCCAGAGCCAGGGCGAGCCATCGCGTCTTGCTATTCAATCACCACCTCCCCGGCCGCCGGCGCGGACTTGGGCTTGCGCATCAGAAGCAGCAGCGGGGCCACTATGATCGTCAGCAGCAGCATCAGCTTGAAGACGTCGATCAGGCCCACCATCGCGGCCTGCTGGGTGATCACGCCGTTGAGCGCGTCGAGCCCCGACGACGTGGATGGGTTCATCGCCGCCGGGATGCCGGCGTTGAACACCGGATTGCCGGGCTGCACGTGCGCCGCCATGTCGGAATGGGCGACCGCGGTCTGCTGCGTGTCCAGCGCCTCCATCACCGAGATCCCGACGCTGGAGCCCAGGTTGCGCACCAGGGTGTAGACCGAAGTCCCCTCGGAACGCAGCGCCGGCGACAGCGTCGCGAACGCGGTGACGCTGAGCGGCACGAACAGCAGCCCGATGCCGAGTCCCTGGATAATCCCGCTCGTGACGAACGGCGTCGAGCTCATCGTCAGGCTGAAATGTGTCATCTGCCAGAGGGACAAGCTGCAGAGACTGAGGCCCACGAACAGGATCAGGCGCGTGTCGATCTTCCCCACCAGCCGTCCGACGATGAACATGGCGGCGAACGAGCCGAGGCCGCGCGGCATCATCACCAGCCCCGCGCCGAACACCGAATAGCCCATCAGCGTCTGCATCACCGGCGGCAGCAGCGCCATGGTGGAGAACAGGAACAGGCCGATGAAGAAGCCGAACACGTTGCAGGTCATGAAGTTTCGGTCGCGCATCAAGGCGCGGTCGAAGAACGGATGCTTGGCGGTGATCGTCTGGGTGACGAAGACCCACAGGCCGGCGAGGCCGCAGAGCGCCTCGATCCAGATCTCGGGCGACGAGAACCAGTCGACGGTCGGGCCGCGGTCCAGCATCAGCTGGATGCCGCCGATGAACACGGTGAGCGCCCCAAAGCCCAGGAAGTCGAAGGGTCTGGCGGTTCCGCCTCGATCCCGGTCCATGAACAGCCAGATCGCCGCGAACGCCAGGATCCCGATCGGCAGGTTGATGAAGAACACCCAGTTCCAGGAGAAATTGTCGGTCAGCCAGCCGCCCAGCACCGGCCCGAAGATCGGTCCCAGGATCGCACCGGCGCCCCACAGCGCCATCACCTGGCCGACCTGGCTGGGCGGATAGATGTCGAGCACCACCGATTGCGAGAGCGGGATCAGCGCCGCGCCGCAGAGGCCCTGCAGCAGCCGAAAGATGACGATCTCGGCCAGGCTGTTGGCGATCCCGCACAGCATCGAAGCCACGGTGAAGCCGGCGATCGAGACGAGGAACATCGTCTTGCGGCCGATGCGGGTCGACAGCCAGCCCGATAGCGGCGTCATGATCGCCGCGGCGATGATGTAGGAGGTCAGCACCCAGGTGATCTGGTCCGGGGAGGCCGAGACCGAGCCGGCCATGTGCGGCAGCGCCACATTGGCGATGGTGCTGTCCAGCGAGTTCATCACCGTGGCCAGCATCAGGCCGATGGTGATGGGGACGCGGTTGGCGACGTCCTTGGGAGAAGCCATGACCTTTGAACTCAGGGCTGGGCAGGCGCGCGCCGAGCGGTTCCCGAGCGGACGTCAACCGTCACCGTGGCGCTGAGGCCGGCCGCGCCGCACACGGACGGCGGCGGCTTGTTGAACGCGATTTCCACCGGCAGGCGCTGCACCACCTTCACCCAGTTGCCGGTGGCGTTTTGGGCGGGCAGCGGCGAGAAGGCCTGGCCGGCGCCGGGGCTGAAGGTCCACACGTGGCCGTCGAAGTCGGAGCCGGGGCAGGCGTCGACGTGGATCTTGGCAGGCTGATTGATCGCCATCTTGGCGAGCTGGTCTTCCTTGAAGTTGGCCTCGACCCAGGGAGTGCCCGCCACCAGCCAGAACAGGGTCTGGGACGCGTTGACGTAGCTGCCGACCTGAAGTTGCTCGACGCGCGTCACGACCCCGGCCTGGGCGGCGACCACGACGCCGTAGGAGACGTTGAGCTTGGCGCGATCGTACGCGGCCTGGGCCTGCAAGACCGCCGGATTGCTTTCCGGCGCCGCGTTGGCGCCGCCGAGGTCGGCCAGGGCGCGCGCCAGTTGCTGCTCGGCGGTCAGGATGTCCTGGTGGGCGACGGTAGCGTTGTGCACGGCGGTCTCATACTGGTCGCGCGAGGCGACCCCAGCCTGCATCAGCGCCATCTGACGCGCCGCCTCATGGTCGTCGAAAGCGGCCGTGTCCTTGGCCGTCTTCAACGCGGCCTGCTGCTGCTTGTAGCCGGCTTGCAGCGCCTGCACCTGCAGCCTGGCGGACGACACCTGGGCGGCGGCCTGCTGCTGACTGGCCGTGTAGTCGCGCGTGTCCAGCCGGAACAGCACTTGGCCGGCCTTCACGGGCTCGTTCTCATGCACGTCGAGTTCGATCACCCGTCCGCCGATGCTGGCGCTGACCGGCACGCGGGCCGCCTGGACATAGGAGTCGTCGGTGGACTGGCTGCGGCCGCTGGTCAGCACGAAATAGCCGGCGATGATGAGGATCAGCAGCGGGCCGCCGACCATCAGCGGCCAGCGCCAGCGGCGCAGTCCGCCGCCCGCCTGGCGTTGCGGCGGCAAAGCGCTCACCGAAGCCGCGCCTGCCGTATCAGCCGTTGCCGCTTCGTCACGGGCCACGCCGACGATCTCCTCATTTAGCTAGCACGAACGGCGGCTCCGCGCGGCGCAATGCTCCCGCGCGGTGATTCCGCCTTACCGCTTGCAGGTAAGCAGCGGTAGTGCATGATCCAAATGATAAGTTGTCACCGCTCAGATGAATGGCATGCATGTAGCTAGCCTCGACCTCAACCTGCTCCGCGTCTTCGACGTGCTGCTCGAAGAGCGTAGCGTGACTCGCGCCGGGGCGCGTCTCGGTTTGACGCCCTCGGCGGTTAGCCACGCGCTCAGCCGGCTGCGCTATCACATCGGCGACGAGCTCTTCCGCCGCGACGCGCACGGCATGCAGCCGACCCGCCGGGCGCTGGAGATCGGGCCCAGCCTGCACGCGGCTCTCGGCCAGCTGCAGAGCGCCTTGACCCCCGCTGACTTCAACCCGGCGACCAGCGACCACCGGGTCAATGTCGTCGCCGGCGCCTATGCGTGCGCCGTGCTGATGCCCGCCGTGGTGGCCGAGCTGCAGGCCAAGGCGCCGGGCGTGCTGCTGCAGATCGCCGAGAACCCGCTCGACCTTGTCGAACAGCTCGACAGCGGCCAGGTGGATTTCGTCATCTCCGTCTTCGAGAGCGCGCCGGAGCGCTTCGCCCGCGAACGGCTGATGACCGAAGCGCTGACCTGGGTGGTCCGCGCCGGCCATCCGATCTGCGCGTCGCCGGCGACGCTGGAGGACCTGGTCAGCGTGCCGCACGTGGTGGTGGCCGGCCGGCGCGAGGCCTCCGGGCGCGCGGCGATCAGCCTGCGCTCGAGTTGGGAGGATCTCGGCGCGTTCGAGAGCGAGCTGGCCAAGCGCAACCTGCGCCGCCGCGTCGGCGTCGTCGCGCCCGACACCTTCTCGGCGGTGACCATCGTCGCCCGCTCCGAGATGGCCGCCCTGATCCCGCGCCGGCTGGCGCTGCTGTCGGCGCAGAGCGGCCGCCTGGCGCTGATCGACCCACCCTACGAGACCCCGCCAGTCGACGTGCGCCTGCTCTATCGCCAGGCCCGTCTCGCCGAGCCGCCGATCGCCTGGATGCGCGACGTGTTCAGCCGCGCGGCCGAGGGGATTTAGCGCCGCGCCCGTCGTTCGATGACCTGACAGGTAATCGCTCTCCCGTCGTGTCAGGCCGCCAGATCAACCTCGAACCGCGCGCCGGGCCCCTGGCCCACGGTCAGCGAGCCGCCGGCCTGGCGGGTGAAGGCCTCGACGAGGCCGCGTCCCAGGCCCTGGCGGCGGGTGGCGAAGTCGGGCGGCAGGCCCTTGCCATCGTCCTCCACGGTGAGCCGGTAGCCGTGCGCGCTGCGGTCGAAGGCCACGCGGATCTGGCCCGCGCCGCCGTCGGCGAAGGCGTGCTTGGCGGCGTTGGTGACCAGCTCGTTGACGATCAGGCCCACGGCCACCGCCCGGTCGCGATCGAGGGCGGCGGCGTCGACCTGGCACTCCAGCCCCACCAGCTCGCCCAGGAACAACGCGCCGGCGAGATTGCCGCACAGCTCCTTCAGATAGACCACCATGTCGACCGCGCCGACCTCCTCGCCGGCGTAGAGGTTGCGGTGCGCGTCGGAGATGCTGAGCACCCGCGCCAGCGCCTGACGCAGCGCGTCGCGCGCCGGCTCGTCAGCCGCGCGGCGCAGCTGCATCTGGATCAGGCCGGCGACGGTCTGGAAGTTGTTGCGCGTCCGATGCTCCAGTTCGCGCAGCATCAGGTCGCGCTCGGCGAGCTTGGCCTGGCGCGCGTCCGCCTCGCGCCGCGCGCCGAAGCGGAAGAGCTGGGCGACGACGATCATGACGGCGCCGGCGACGGCGATGGCGATCAGGTTGGCCGGCTGCGCCTCGCCCTTGAACTCCAGGCCGCGCGGCGGGATCACATAGTACCAGGCCCAGAACTCGGAGACGCCGAAGGTGATCGCGCCGGGCCGCCAGCCGCCGAGCAGGGTGGCGACCAATGTGGCGGGGAAGAGCAGCACGAACGGCGCGACGCCCGGCGTCAGCGCATCGAGGGCGAACCGCAGCAGGCCCGTGCACGCCAGGCAGATCAGCGCCGTCACCAGCTCGCCCAGCCAGTACGGCATCCCCACCGCCAGCCGCGCCGGCAGATCGATCGTCTTGAGGCTCGGCAAGGCCGCCTCCTCCCGTCACGCCAAATTTAGTCCAACGGCACGGGGCTGGCGACAGCGCGGGGGTGTGCGAATCGTCTCACCCGCCTTTGTGGCAGCGCGATTGACGCGGGGTGACCGTGGCGGACGCGGTCGCGACCGCGCTAGCATCGCCGAAAAGGGGTCAACGCCCATGCATATCGACCTGCTGTCGCCCGCCAGCTTCGCCGCCGGCCAGCCGCACGACCAGTACCGCTGGCTGCGCGAGAACGCGCCGGTCTACTGGCACGAGGAGCCCCACGGTCGCGGCTTCTGGGCGGTGACGCGCTACGAGGACATCTGGACCGTCGACCGCGACTTCCAGACCTACTCCAGCGAGCCCACCATCATGATCGCCGATCCGCAGCAGAGCGGCGTGGGCAATTTCGGCCCCTACAAGATGATGCTGATGATGGACCCGCCCGAGCACGCGGGGTTCCGCAAGCTGATCCGGTCGGAGTTCACCGCGCCGTCCGCCCGGCTGCGTGGCGAGCGGATCACCGCGCTGGCCCGCCAGATCGTCGACGCCGTCGCGGACAAGGGCGAGTGCGACTTCGTCGCCGACGTCGCCGGCGAGATGCCCTCGTTCGTCATCGCCGAGCTGATGGGCCTGCCGCTGGACGACGGGCGCGAACTCTACAAGCTCACCGAGGCGATCCACACCGCGCCGGAAGCCCAGACGCCCGGCGCCGGCGGCGCGGCGGTGGCCAAGATGTTCGAATACGCCGGCCGCCTGATCGCCGAAAAGCGCGCCCGGCCGGCCGACGACCTCGCCTCCAAGCTGCTCGCCGCCGAGGTGGACGGGCGGCGGCTGGAAGACCCGGAGTTCATGCTGTTCTTCCTGCTGCTGGTCGACGCCGGCGGCGACACCACGCGCAACCTGCTGGCCGGCGGCCTGCTGGCGCTGATGGACTCAGCCGACCAGCTCGCCTGGCTGAAAGCCGATCTCGACGCCCGCCTGCCCGCCGCCCGCGAGGAGCTGCTGCGCTGGACCAGCCCGGTGATCTACATGCGCCGCACCGCCCGGCGCGACGCCGAACTGGCCGGCGCCCAGATCCGCGAAGGCGACAAGGTGGTGATGTACTTCGGCGCCGCCAACCGCGATCCGGCCCACTTCGAGACGCCCGACACGCTCGATCTCACGCGCCAGTCCGAGGGCCACCTCGCCTTCGGCGCCGGCCCCCACGTCTGCCTCGGCCAGCACATCGCCCGCATCGAGATCGACGCCATGCTGCGCGAGGTGCTCACCCGCATGGACCACTTCGAACTCGCCGCCGAGCCCGAGTGGCTGGCCTCCAACTTCATCTCGGGGCCGAAGGCGATGCCGCTGCGGTTCCGGGCCATCTGAGCCTGCCCGCTCCCCCAACCCCGCTCATCCCGGCGCAGGCCGCGATGTGGATTCCCATTTGAAGTGCAACGCCCTTGAGAAGACCTCCGCGGGTGTCTGGAAGTCCAGGCACTTTCGCGGGGTGTGATTATAGGTCCTTGCGGCGGTGAGGATGTGGTTGGGGTCGAGTTCGTCGAGATTGGTGCGCCTTGGCAGGAAGCGTCGGATTCTGCCGATGACATTTTCGACGCCGCCTTTCTGCCAGGGGGCGTGGGGGTCGCAGAAGAATGTCTTGATGGGCAGGCGGTGGTGCTCGGCGAACTCGGTCCCGTTGTCGAAGGTGAGGGTTCGCTTTCGGGTCTTGGGGAGTGGCCGCAGCAGCTCGGCGATGAGGTTGGCGGTGGGCTCGGCCTTCCGATTGGCTGTGCGCAGGACGAGGGTGAAGCGCGAGGTTCGCTCGTGCAGGACGAGGACGGACTGTCCGTAGCGGGCGAAGAGCATGAAGTCGGCTTCCCAGTGGCCTGCCTGGCGGCGGTCCTGGGCGATCGCGGTTCGCTCGTGGATGGAGACGCGGTCCTTGATATGGAGGGCAGGACTGCCGCCCTTCTTGCGCCTGCGGCCACGCTTGAACTTGGCTCTGGGAAGGTAGTGTCGCCAGGCGCCGTCGTTGGTGCGCTTCAGCTGGGCATAGATGAAGCGGTAGATGGTCTCGCAGCCGATGACGGTCTGGCCGTCGGCTTCGCGCCTCAGGCGGCCGGCGACCTGCTCCGGCGAACAGCCCTGGCTCAGCGAGGAAAGCACCGTCTCGCGCAGGGTTGCGTCGCGCTCGAGGCGAGAACCCGACCATCGCCTGGC
>Ga0302314_10008698_pt1 | contig 18049 bp, 17 predicted proteins | sample III_Palsa_N2_3_FD_200533 | JGI IMG/M metagenome (GOLD analysis project Ga0302314, IMG submission 200533) | Peat permafrost microbial communities from Stordalen Mire near Abisko, Sweden - III_Palsa_N2_3 | ecosystem: Environmental > Terrestrial > Soil > Palsa > Peat permafrost | place: Sweden...
AGCTTGGCCTCGAGGTCGGCCTCCTCTTTGGCCGCGCCCGGACGGTCCGGCGCCGGCAGGGTGACGGCCAGCTTCATGAGGGTCAGCTTGCGGCGGGTCACCGGATCGACCGGCGTATGGTCGAACCAGGCGGCCTGCTTGGCGTATTTCACCCCGAGTTCGTTGGCCTCGGCCCCGATCTTGGCGGTGAGGTAGCTGGTGTCGGTGTTGATGTCTGTCTCATAGACCCACTCGGCCTTGTTGGCGTCGACACTGATGGCGGCCAACGCCGTCTCGGCCCTGGCGACGAAGGCCTTGGCTTCGGCAGTGGTCGGCGTGGACGTGGGCTTGGCCAGGGCGGGTCCCGCTGCGGCGAGCGCCAGGACGGCGGCGGACAGGAACAGGCGCTTCATAACGGCTCCCCGATTCCGGCGTCTCTGCGCCGGCCATGCAATCGAGCCGTCCCGGTCCACGCCGTCAAGCGTTCCTCACCGCAGGCATCTGGCCAGGCCGTCCCGGCGCACCGCGCCCGCCGCGGCGCCGATGTGGCTCGAGCGCTTCTGCACATAGCGGCCGGGGTTGACCGCCTTCCACTTCAGCGGACTCGGCAGGATGGCGGCCAGGTGCGAGGCTTCGCCGGGGTCGATATCGGTGGCGGCTTCATCGAAATAGCGGCGCGCGGCGGCCTCCGCGCCATAGGTCCCGGGACCCCATTCGGCGACGTTGAGGTACATCTCCATGATCCGCCGCTTGCCCCACACCGTCTCGATCAGGACGGTGAAGTAGGCCTCCAGCCCCTTGCGCGCATAGTCCCGGCCCGGCCACAGGAAGACGTTCTTGGCGGTCTGCTGGCTGATGGTCGAACCGCCCCGCAGCTTGCCCGGGTGGCGCTCGTTGGCCCGCATGGCCGCCTGCATGGCCTGGAAGTCGAAGCCATGATGTTCGCAGAAGCGCTGGTCCTCAGCCGCGATCACCGCGTTCGGCAGGCTGGGGTCGATGTCGTCCAGCGACACCCAGTGTTTGTGCAGGCCCTGGCCCTGCACCAGGCGCTCGATCATCAGCCAGGTGATCGGCGGTGGGACCAGCCTGTAGACCAGCACCGCCAGCGGCGGTCCGATCACGACGAACACCAGCACGGCGACCAGCGCGCGCCGGAGCGCCCGAAGCCACCGGATCTTCCGCTTCGGCGGTATGGGCGAGGCGATCGGCTGCCGCTCGCGGGGCGGCGGGGGCTCGGGCGTGATCAACGGCGGCCGGGGCGCCGGGATTTCGGTCGGCGTGGTCTCGTCCTCGGACGGCGCGGTGTCCGGCGCTCCGGATGGCAGGGGCTCTTCCGGCGGCGGCTCCACGGCGGGGCGGGGGTGTTCGTCCTCGTCCGCCATTGTCCGCCCTTGCCCTGACCTTGGGGCGGGATGCTATCGAGGCGCGTCACGGCGTCAACGGAGAGCGGGCATGAACGTGAGCGAGGCGGTGGACCGCCGCATTTCGGTGCGCGCCTTCACGGCCGATCCGGTGCCCGAGGCCGTGGTGCGCGACATCCTGGAGCGGGCGGCGCGCGCGCCCTCGGGCGGCAACCTGCAGCCCTGGCGCGTCTACGCCCTGGCCGGCGAACCCCTGACCAGGCTCAAGCAGGCGGCCGTGGCGCGGATCGCCGCCGGGGGCGACCCGCCGGAATACGAGGTCTATCCGCCGAACCTGTGGGATCCGCTGCGCACGCGCCGCTACCAGTGTGGCGAGGACCTCTATGCCGCCATCGATATCCCTCGGGAGGACAAGCCGGCGCGGCTGCGCCAGCTGGCCAAGAACGCCGAGCTGTTCGGCGCGCCCGTGGGCCTGTTCTTCTACCTCGACCGCAAGGTCGGGCCGCCGCAATGGTCCGACGTCGGCATGTTCATGCAGACGGTCATGCTGCTGGCCGAGGAGCGGGGCCTTTCCACCTGCGCCCAGGAGTTCTGGGCCCGGCTGCATGGGGTGGTCGGCGAGGCGCTGCAGCCGCCGCACGACCACATGCTGTTCTCCGGCATGGCGCTCGGTCGGCGCGATGAGGCCCACCCGATCAACACCCTGCGCACCCGGCGCGATCCGCCCGAGGCCTTCGCCAGCCTGGCCGGCTTCTGACCCCGAGTTTGCAAGGCGGGGCTTAGGGGTTACAGAGCGTTACATGCTCCGGGCGGCCCCATGAACGAGGAGATCAGAGAGGCTGCGCAGCGGCTGGTCGCCGCCGGCGCCCTCGGCCGGTCGGTGGTGCTGAAGAAGCTGTTCGACTTCCTGCTCGAACGCTCGCTCGAGGGTTCGGCGCCCAAGGAGGCGGAGGTCGCCCTGGCCGTGTTCGGCGACATGGTGCGCTTCAACGCCCCGCAGGACGCCTCGGTCCGCGTCTATGTCCACCGGCTGCGGCTGAAGCTCGGCGAATACTACGCCGGCCCCGGCGGGGACGAGCCGGTCAAGCTGGAGATTCCCAAGGGTGAATACCGGCTGGTCGCGCGCGGGATCGGCGAGGCGGCGCCAGCGCCGGTTCCGGCGGCGCGGCTGCGGCTCGGCGGCCCCTGGCCGTGGATCGCCCTGGCCGCGGCGGTGGTGCTGGTGAACCTCGGCCTGTGGGCTGTCTTCGTGGCCAACAGCGGCGGCGAGCTGGCGCGCGAGCGGCAGGCCGCGCCCTGGGCGGCGCTGATGCACAACCACCGTCCGACCACCGTGGTGATCGGCGACTACTACATCTTCGGCGACATCGACCGCACCCATCAGGTCGACCGGCTGCTGCGGGAGTATTCGATCAACTCCCCCCTCGACCTCGACGACTACCGGATGTCCCATCCGGAGGTCGAGCACCGCTATGTCGACCTCGACCTTTACTATCTGCCGGTGGCGAGCGCCTCGGTGCTGAAGGACCTGATGCCGCTCCTGGCCCCGACGGCCCGCGATCGCGACCAGATCCATATCGTGCTGTCGTCCGACGTGACGCCCGACATGCTGAGGCGTAACAACATCATCTACGTCGGCTATCTCAGCGGCCTCGGCATCCTGCGCGAGCCGGTGTTCGCCGGCTCCCGCTTCACCGTCGGCGAGACCTACGACGTGATGATCGACACGGTGGGCCAGCGCCGTTTCGCCAGCCAGGAGGGTGGTCCCGACGAGGCCGACCAGCAGCAGCGCGACATCGGCTATTTCTCGAGCTTCCCCGGCCCCAACGGCAACCGGATCGTGATCATCGCCGGCGCCCGCGACATGGGGATGACCCAGATGGCCGAGGAGGCGGTCAGCCCGGCCGCCCTGGCGGCGATGGCCAAGGCCTCCGGCCAGGCCGACGCCTTCGAGGCGCTCTATGATGTGCAGGGCGTGCGGCGCAGCAACTTCGGCGGCCGGCTGCTGCTGGCCAGCCCGCTCAAGAGCGAGCGGATCTGGAGCGAACAGCGCCCGGCTTTGCAATTTCCGCCGGGGTAGCCTCAGGCCGCTTGGCCGAGCACCGGGATGAATACGGCCAGGACTTCGCCCGAGCCCCTGATCTCGTCGCCTGACCAGCTCTCGAACCGCAGCAGGCCCTGGGCGCACAGCCGTTCGAGCTGGCCGTAGAGCAGGAAGCCGGATTCCGAGAAGTCGCCGTGCTCGAACAGCCGCGCCGCGACCCGGCCCTCGCGGAGGGCGGCGATCAGCACCGCGTCATCCTCCGGCGCGAGGCTCTCTCCGCAACCCTGCTGTCCGGCCAGAGAGGCCATGGTCGTCTGTCCTTCGCCCTTGGGCGGCGCGAGCCCGTGTCCTCACGTTAAGGCTAAGCTTCCGGCCGGCGCGTTGCAGAACGATGTCAGTCCGAGGGGCAGGATGTCGCAGTCTTAACCAAACCGATCAGGCCGGCAGCGCGATCACGCCCGCCTCGCCGTCCTCGGCGCCCCAGGCCAGACTGCGCCCGTCGGGCGAGACCGCCAGGGCGCTGATCGCCGCGCCCTTGTCGGCGCGCAGCGGCGTAACGCCGCGCCCGGTCAGGTCGGCGGTCCAGACGCGGCCGTCGTCGAGGCCGGCGACGACGCGATGGCCGGCCGGATGTCCCGCCACGCGGGTCACCAGGGCGCTCTCGTCGGCGCCGATCTCGGCGGCCTCGCGCCCCATCGGCCCGTTCGCCCCGCCGAACGGCCAGACCACGGCGCCGCTGGCCCCCGAGGTGGCCAACAGCTGTCCGCCGGACAGGAAGGCGAAGCTGCGGGGTTTGGCCGGATAGCCGCCCATGCGCATATCGCGGCCATCCTGCAGACGCCAGCCATGCAGGGCGTTCTCCTGCATGGCCGAGATCACGAACCGGCCGTCCGGGCTGTAGGCCGTCGCCACGTGCGAACCGGCCCATTTCAGCATCTGCGGCTTCTGGTCGGCGATGCGCGCGAACCATTGGGCGATCCCGCCATAGGTGGCGGCGGCGATGCGGCGGCCCTTGGGATCGAAGGCCAGGTCGGCGACGCTGCGCTCATGCTGGAAGCTGCGGGCGAAGGCCGCGTCCTTGACGTCGCGCACGTGCAGGATCTTGCCGGCGGCGAAGGCGATCAGGCCGGCGGGCTCCGAGGCCAGGGCGTCGATCCATTTGCCGCCGAGGTCGGCCAGGGTCTCCGCGCCTTCGGGGCGCGACCAGACCAGCCGACCGTCGTCGCCGCCGGTGACGACGCCGGAACCACCAGGATGGACCGCCGCGCACAGCACCGCGCCGTCGTGGGCCTGCACCGTCGCGCCGCCCTCGAACCGGACCGTACCGTCGCCGAGGCAGAAGGCGCTCCCCTCGCGGGTGAAAAGGGCTGCGGCCACGAAGGCGTCGAGGCTATGGATCATACGAGAGCGCTTATCGCGTCGGCTGGCGGCCCGAAAGGGGAGTCCGGAGGCGCCGTCAGGAATCCGCGCCGCTCCGGAGAGTTCGGTCTTTACAAGCCGGATGATCGCGGCGATGTGTGAAGCAGATTAAGGAGCCGCAAGGAGCGGCTCGCTTGGGAGATTTTCAGGTATGGCGGCACAGCTTTCCGGCGGCGGCGGCGGTCGGTTCGATCTGAGGCAGAACTCCGACATCAACGTGACGCCGTTCGTGGACGTCATGCTGGTGCTGCTGATCGTGATGATGGTTTCGGCGCCGCTGGCGACCAAGTCGATCAAGGTCGACCTGCCGCCGGCCCAGCCGCCGAAGGCCAGCGACCCCAAGACCAAGCCGACCTTCATCTCGATCCAGAAGGACGGCCAGATCTACCTCACCGGCGAAGCGCCGCGGAAGACCAGCCTGGATACCCTGGGCTCGGATCTCCAGAGTGTTCTGCACGTGCCGGACGCCCGCACCCAGGCCATCCTGATCCGCGCCGATCGCGACGTCGAGTACGACAAGTTCATGAACGTCGTGAACCAGCTCGAGACCGACGGCTACTACAAGATCGCCCTGATCGTCGAGGACGCGCCGATCGGCGAAGCCTGATCGCGGTCTTGAAGACCTGTTAGCGGAGCGGCCCCGGAGCGATCCGGGGCCGTTTTTGTATCGTCACCGGCGTCTGGCCGGGTTCAGCTGGACCGCAGGTAGGTCAGCCGCCGGGCCAGCCAGCAACCGACCTCGATCGCGGCGACCTCGGATCCCTGGCGCAGGACCCGCAGCGTCCAGTCGCCGGGCGGCGTATGATCGAGCGCCCGCGGGCAGGGCAGGGTCCAGACGTCCTGGGCAGCCGGTTCGAGCCGCTCCATCCGTCCCTGACCGAGGAAGCCCGAAAAGCCGCCATAGAGCACGCCGCCTGGGTTCGTGATGGTCAGCGCCGCGTCGAGCTCGGCGCAGAGATACCGGCCGGCGAGATCCTGTTCAGCCGGTCCGGCGAGAGGCCGCAGCTGCGAGCGCTGGTTGTCGGCCTCGCGCTCCATCCAAAGGCCGCCGTCACCGGGCCGCAGGGTCACGCCGCCGCCGGCCGCAACGCCTGACGGGGCCAGGCTCAGAAGCTCGGGATGGTGCCCATAGCGCAGGCTCACCTGGCCGCTCGGCGCCGCTTCGATCCGGGTCAGCAGGCCCGTTTCCGGTTCGATATAGGCGCCCAGCCAGTCCGGGGCCGGCGCGTCGCCCTCGATCGTCGGCGCCTTTTCATCCAGCACGGCGGCGAACAGGTCCAGCGCGGCGGCGCGCGCATCGGAGAGGTGGTTGAACATCACCACCACCGAGACCCGTTCCGACGGCGCGTGGAGCCGATGGCTGCGCCAGCCTCGCAGCGCCCCGCCATGGCCGGTGACCGGCCGGCCGAATTCGACCCCGCGGCTCAGCCCGAACCCATATCCCGCCGGCGCGCCGTCCGAGAACGTCACCGGGGCCGAGAGGCGGGCGTACAGTGCGTCCGCGTCGTCCAGGGTGGCGTCGATGTGGCGCTCCCAGGCGATCATGTCGTCGAGACTGGCGGCGATGCCGGCGTCGCCGGTCCACAGGATGCGGTTCTCCGCGGCGCGGAACCCGGTAGCCGGCGAGCCCTCATAGCCTTCCGTTCCGTCCGGCAGGGCGCGCGTGTCGGCGCCCAGGATGGCGCTGTCCATGCCAAGCGGGTCGAAGATCCGGGCCTTGAGCCGTTCGGCGAAGCTCTGGCCGGTGCGGACCTGCAGGATGTCCGACAGGATGCGGAAGTTCTGGTTGCAGTAGGAATAGCGGCTTCCGGGCGCGAACTGCAGGCTCCGCGTCCCGCCGATCACCCGGGCGGCTTCGGTGTCGCCGAACGGCGCCTCGACGGGCGATCCGTGCAGCATGGCCACCGCCCAATAATCCCTGAGACCCGACTGGTTGTGGCAGAGGTGCCGGGCGCCTGGCGCCGCGCCCTCCAACAGCGGCAGGTGGGCGCGGACGTCCCCGTCCAGCACCGATGGATCGGCAAAGGCGTCGAGCACCGTGGCGCAGGTGAACTGTTTGGTGATCGAGCAGATCCGGAACAGGCTCCGCGGCGTGAAAGGTATCCGCCGTTCGGCGTTGGCGTAGCCCCAGGCATGGCGGGCCAGCACCTCGCCCCGCCGCAGGACGGCGACCGCCCCGCCGGGCCCTGGATAGTCGCGCGACAGGGCCTGCAGGGCGCGATCCAGGCGCGCGGAAAGTGAGGTCGACATGGGTGGATACCAGCACGACTCTTGAAGCGGCGCCACCGCCGGGCGCCGCGCGTCTGGACAGACGCTGCGTCAACCTGGGCCAGCTTCGACGGCAGGAAGCAAAGGAAGCGCTCATGCCCAGGTCCGCCGAGTTCGACATCGTGGTCTATGGCGCCAGCGGATTCACCGGTCGCCTGGTGGCCGAGTATGTGGCGCAGCGCTATGGCGTGGGCGGCGACCTCAAATGGGCCATGGCCGGCCGCGATGAGGCCAAACTGGCCCAGGTGCGCGACGAGATCGGCGCGCCGGCCGAAACTCCGCTCATCGTCGCCGACACCGACGATGCGGCGTCGCTGAAGGCGATGGTCGGCCGCGCCAGGGCGGTGATCACCACCGTGGGGCCGTATCAGCTCTATGGCGAACCCCTGGTGGCGGCCTGCGTGGCGGCGGGCGCCGACTACCTGGACCTCTGCGGCGAACCCGCCTGGATGCGCCTGATGATCGACCGCTACGACGCCCAGGCGCGCGAGACCGGCGCGCGGATCCTGTTCTCCTGCGGCTTCGACTCCATCCCCTTCGAACTCGGCGTCTGGTTCCTGCAGGAGACCGCCAGGGCCAGCCTCGGCGGAACGGTTCCCCGGGTCCTTGGCCGGGTGCGCAAGATGCAGGGTGGTTTTTCCGGCGGTACGGCCGCCAGCCTCAAGGCGACCATGGCCGCCGCGGCCCAGGACCCTGGCGTCATGGAGCTGCTGCGCGACCCCTTCGCCCTGACACCGGGTTTCTCTGGGCCGAAACAGCCGCACGGCATGGCGCCGGCGTTCGACGAGCCGCTGGACGCCTGGGCCGCGCCGTTCGTGATGGCGGCGATCAACACGCGCAATGTGCACCGGTCCAACGCCCTGTTGGATCACGCCTACGGCCAGGGCTTCGTCTATGACGAGATGATCTCCACCGGCCCCGGCGAACAGGGCGAGGCGATCGCCAAGGCCATCGCCACGGCGCCGTCGCCGCTGGCCGGCGAGGGCGGCCCCAAACCCGGCGAGGGGCCCAGCAAGACCGACCGCGAGAATGGCTTCTATGACATCCTGTTCCTCGGCCTGGCCGAAGACGGCCGGCAGGTGCGGGTCGCGGTCGCCGGCGACCGCGATCCCGGCTACGGTTCGACCTCCAGGATGATCGCCGAGACAGCCGTCTGCCTATTGCACGACGACGCGGGCGTGCGCGGTGGGCTGTGGACGCCGGCCGCGGCCCTCGGGCGCCCCTTGATCGATCGCCTGGTGACGAACGCCGGCCTCACCTTCGAGGTCGAGAGCGCCTGAGGGTTCCGCCTCAACGCGCCGTCGCCACGCCCCATTCGCTCCATCCGGCGATCCGGGGCGTGCTCGGCAGATACATGGAGCCGGAGTATTCGACGGCGAAGCCGCCTTCGGTGATCGTCAAGATGACCGGCCGGGTCAGATGGCAGCCGCCGGCCAGGCGCTTCCAGATCGGCTCGATCCGGCCCTGCCAGCGGGCGACACCGGCGTCGGGCGCCAGGCCGTGCTCGCAGAAGAACAGCCGGCCGCCGGGCTTCAGCACCCGGCGGGCCTCGTGCAGGGCCGCAGGCGGACTGTGCACCGAGCAAAGGGTGAAGGTGCAGACCACGCTGTCGAAGGCGTGATCCTCGAACGGCAGCGCCTCGGCGACGCCGTCCTCCACCGAGACGTCGAGCCCTTCGGGCCGCGGTGCGGCCTCGGCCAGGCCGCGGAGCTCCGGCGACGGATCGACGCCGTGCACGCTGGTCACCGTGGCGGGATCATAGAACGGCAGGTTCAGTCCGCTGCCGATGCCGAGCTCGAGCACCCGGCCGGCCGCCAGGGGGACCACTTTGGCGCGCTGCTTCATGATCGGCCTGGACCCGCAGGCCGCGTTCAGGAACCAGGGCAGGATCGTCCTGTCGTAGAAGGACGTCACGGTGTTTCAGCCTGTATGCGCACGCCGGCCCCTCGTCAGAGCGCGGAGCATAACAGACGATGCGCGTGGCTCTAGGCCCGCTTGCGCTCTTCCGAACCGGTCACGCCGTCCCAGAACTTGCGGGCCTTGGTGAAGAAGCCGGCGTGCTGAGGGTGGTGGCGCTCCACGCCCTGCCAGCTGTCGGCGAGCTCCTGGATCAGCTCCTTCTGCCGCGCGGTCAGGTGGGTGGGCGTCTCCACATAAAGCTCGACGATCAGGTCGCCGCGCTCGCGGTTGTTGCGGAGCGAGGGCATGCCTTTGCCGCGCAGGCGCACGGTCTTGCCGGTCTGGGCCCCCTCGGGAACCTTGACCTTGACCTTGCAGTCGTTCTCGCACTCCGGCAGCGTGGCCAGGCAGGGCGCGTCGATCTCGCCGCCGAGGGCCGCCATCCACATCGGGATCGGCGCCGTGGCGTGCAGGTCCAGGCCGTGACGCTCGAACAGCTCGTGCGGCTTCAGTGAAATGAAGATGTAGAGGTCGCCCTTGGGGCCGCCGCGCTGGCCGGCGTCGCCTTCGCCCGCCAGGCGGATGCGGGCGCCGTCGTCGACGCCGGCGGGAATGCGGACCTGCAGCGTGCGGTTCTTCCGCACCTGGCCATGGCCGTGGCAGGTGCGGCACGGGTCGGGGATCACCTTGCCGGCGCCGCCGCAGCGGGGGCAGGTGCGCTCGACCTGGAAGAAGCCCTGCGAGGTGCGCACCCGGCCCTGGCCGGCGCAGGCGACGCAGGTCTGCGCCGAGGAGCCCGGCCGCGCGCCCGAGCCGTCGCAGTCCTCGCAACTGACGGTGGTCGGCGCCACGATTTCGACCTCGGCGCCGGCGAAGGCCTGTTCGAGGCTGATCTCGAGGTCATAGCGCAGGTCCTGGCCCCGCGAGGGACCGCCGCGCCGGCCGCCCTGGCCGAACATCTCGCCGAACGCCTCGCCGAAGATCGACGAGAAGATGTCGCCGGCATCCTGAAAGCCGCCCGCGCCGGGTCCGCCGCCGCCGCCCTGGAAGGCCGCGTGACCGAACCGGTCGTAGGCAGCCCGCTTCTGCGGATCGGAGAGGATCGAGTAGGCCTCGTTGCACTCCTTGAAGCGGACCTCCGCGTCGGCGTCGCCGGGGTTGCGGTCGGGGTGGTGCTGCATCGCCGCCTTGCGGAAGGCGACCTTAAGCTCGACCTCGGTGCAGGTCCGTTCGACCTGGAGGATCTCGTAATAGTCGCGCGCCATGTTCAGACGTGGACTCCCTTGCCCGCCAAGGCGGGACCGATCTCCGGACGGACCGGAGAGGAACGTAGTGAAAAGGTGTCAGCAGAAAAGGCCTCGCCCACACGTCGCGGGGGGGCGAGGCGTTTCACCGCAGTCAGGCCGACTTCTTGTCGTCCGATACTTCCTCGAACTCGGCGTCGACCACGCCGTCGTCCTTGTGGCCTTCTTCGCCGGCGCCAGCTTCAGCCTGCTGGGCCGCATACATGGCCTCGCCGAGCTTCATCGACGCCTGCATCAGCACCTGGGTCTTGGCGCTGATCGCCTCGGCGTCCTCGCCGTCCTTGACCGCCTTGAGGTCGGCCAGGGCCGTTTCGATCGCGCCCTTGTCGCCGGCGGCGATCTTGTCGCCGAACTCGGCCACCGATTTCTCGGTCGAGTGGATCAGGCTGTCGGCGGCGTTGCGGGCCTCGATCAGCGCCTTCTTCTGCTTGTCCGACTCGGCGTTGGCCTCGGCTTCCTTGACCATCTTGTCGATGTCCGCGTCCGAAAGACCGCCGTTGGCCTGGATGCGGATCGACTGCTCCTTGTTGGTGGCCTTGTCCTTGGCCCCGACGTTGACGATGCCGTTGGCGTCGATGTCGAAGGTCACCTCCACCTGCGGTATGCCGCGGGGGGCGGGCGGCAGGCCGACCAGGTCGAACTGGCCGAGCAGCTTATTGTCGGTCGCCAGCGGCCGTTCGCCCTGGAACACCCGGATGGTCACGGCCGACTGGTTGTCGTCGGCGGTGGAGAACACCTGGCTCCGCTTGGTCGGGATGGTGGTGTTGCGTTCGATCAGCGGAGTGAACACCCCGCCCAGGGTCTCGATGCCCAGGGTCAGCGGCGTGACGTCGAGCAGCAGCACGTCCTTGACGTCGCCCTGCAGCACGCCGGCCTGCACCGCCGCGCCCAGCGCGACCACTTCGTCCGGGTTCACGCCCTTGTGCGGCTCGCGGCCGAAGAAGGCCTGCACCGCTTCGACCACCTTGGGCATGCGGGTCATGCCGCCGACCAGGACCACTTCGTCGATGTCGGACTTCTTCATGCCCGCATCCTTCAGCGCCTGCTCGCAGGGGCCGATGGTGCGCTTGATCAGGTCTTCGACCAGGCTTTCCAGCTTGGCGCGGGTCAGCTTCAGCGTCAGGTGCAGCGGACCCGAAGCGTTCATCGAGATGAAGGGCAGGTTCACGTCGTATTGCGGGACGCTCGACAGCTCCTTCTTGGCCTTTTCAGCCTCTTCCTTCAGGCGCTGCAGCGCCAGCTTGTCCTTGCGCAGGTCGACGCCCTGTTCCTTCTGGAACTCGTCGGCCAGGTAGTCGACCAGGCGCAGGTCGAAGTCCTCGCCGCCCAGGAAAGTGTCGCCGTTGGTGGCCTTCACCTCGAACACGCCGTCGCCGATCTCCAGGATCGACACGTCGAAGGTGCCGCCGCCGAGGTCGTAGACGGCGATCTTCCGGCCGTCGTTCTTCTCCAGGCCATAGGCCAGGGCTGCCGCGGTCGGCTCGTTGATGATGCGCAGGACTTCCAGGCCGGCGATCTTGCCGGCGTCCTTGGTCGCCTGGCGCTGGGCGTCGTTGAAGTAGGCCGGAACGGTGATGACCGCCTTCTCGACCTTCTCGCCGAGGTGGGCTTCGGCGGCTTCCTTCATCTTCTGCAGGATGAAGGCGGAGATCTGCTGGGGCGAATAGTCCTTGCCGTGGGCGCGCACCCAGGCGTCGCCGGACGGACCCTTGACGATCTCATAGGGCACCATGCCCTTGTCCTTGGCCACCACGGGGTCGTCGAAGTTGCGGCCGATCAGCCGCTTGATGGCGAAGAAGGTGTTGGCCGGGTTGGTGACCGCCTGGCGCTTGGCCGGCTGGCCGACGAGGCGTTCGCCGTCGTCCTGGATGGCGACCACCGAGGGGGTGGTGCGGGCGCCTTCGGCGTTCTCGATCACCTTCGGCGTCTTGCCATCCATGATGGCGACGCACGAGTTGGTCGTGCCAAGGTCGATGCCGATGATCTTGCTCATCTTGGTCTCAATACTCCTTGCGGCGGGCGGACGAAGGGCCTTCCCAGAAGCGCCCCCTGAGGTCCGTCCCCAATGGATCCCGATGGTCTAGCGTGCCGGGGGCTCACGTGCACGTGAACCCGGCGATGGGCCGGATATGGGGACCGGGGGCGGGGCCGCAAGGGTGAAACCCCCTCATCCGGATTCATCCCTATATGGCCTGGATGGAGATCGGCGGCTTCATTCTGCATCCCGGCGCTCTGGACGCGGACGCGCAGGCGGCGCTGGTGGGAGAGGTGCTGGCGGCGGCCGAGACCGCGCCCTTCTACGCGCCAGTCACGCCTTGGGGTAAGCCGATGAGCGTGCAGCAGACCTCGCTCGGCCCGCTGGGCTGGATCACCGACCGTTCGGGCTATCGCTACGCCGACCGGCATCCGGTCACCGGCCGGCCGTGGGCGCCGATGCCGCGGCGCCTGCTCGAGCTCTGGACCCGCTACGCCGATCCGGACCGGCCGCCCGACAGCTGCCTGGTCAATCTCTACCGCGGCGAGGCCCGGATGGGGCTGCACACCGATTCCGACGAGGCGGACCTGAACGCGCCTGTGCTGGGCGTCTCGCTCGGCGACACGGCCGTCTTCCGCCTGGGCGGCCCGGACCGTAAGGATCCCACGCGCACCGTCCGCCTCGCCTCCGGCGACATCAACCTCTTGACCGGCGCGGCCCGCCACGCCCATCACGGCGTCGACCGCATCCTCGCCGGCTCCTCCCGCCTGATCCCTGGCGGCGGCCGGATCAACCTGACGCTTCGGCGCGCCCAACCCTGACCTGCTGACCCGACATGATCGTTGAAGCCGAGGCCGGCGACTTCCAGGCCCTGATCGCCGGACAGCCGCCGCGCGGCCTTGCCCTGCCGGAGGGCGAGGTCGCGCCGCTCGCGACCCTCGAAATGCTGAGTGCGCTGGCGGCGAAGGTCCGCGCCGCCTTCGCGCCGGCGGCGTGGCTGCTGGTAGAACAGGGCGAGGTCGTCGGCCTGTGCTCGATCATGAGCGCGCCCACGCCCGAAGGCGTCATCGAGATCGGCTACGGGGTCGCGCCATGCCGGCAGAACCTGGGCGCGGCCGGCCGGGCCGTGGCCGACGTGGTCGCCTGGGCCTCATCCGACGCCCGGATCGCCGCGCTGACCGCCAACACCGCGACGGCCAACCTCTTCTCCCAGCGCACCCTCGAGCGGAACGGCTTCCGCAAGGTCGGCGCACGTGTCGACAAGGAGGACGGGCTGCTGATCTGCTGGAGGATCGAGACGGGGGATCCATCGGCGCCCGCGGCCCGGCGGTAAATTCGCCGTCAAGCTGAAACCCTCGCGCACCCGCGGCATTGCCTCGGTGCGGCCCGCTCTTTCCGGGTGTCGGGCGCAAGCGGACGAGGCGATCCCATGAAGGCGGTACGGATCCACGAATTCGGCGGCCCCGAAGTGATGCGGGTCGAAGACCTGCCGGAGCCGACGCCCGGCCCGAACCAGGTGCTGGTCGCGGTCAAGGCCGCCAGCGCCAACCCGGTCGACTACAAGACCCGCGAGGGCAAGTACCCGCCGGTGAAGGCAGAGCAACTGCCGATCGTGCTCGGCCGCGACGTCGCCGGCGTGGCGACCCGCTTCGGCGAGGGCGTCTCCGACATCGCCGTGGACGACGAGGTCTACGCCCTGTTGCCGAACGACATCGGCGGCTTCGCCGAATGGGTCGCGGCGCCGGCCAGGCTGTTCGCCAGGAAGCCGAAGTCGCTCGACATGGTCCAGGCGGCGTCCGTGCCGCTGGCGGCGCTGACCGCCTGGCAGGGACTGTTCGACCACGGCGGCTTGAAGTCTGGCCAGCGGGTGCTGATCCACGGCGCCTCGGGCGGGGTGGGAATCTTCGCCGTGCAGTTCGCCCGCGCCGCCGGCGCGGAGGTGCTGGCCACCTGCTCGGCCGAACAGAAGAGCTTCGTCGAGAGCCTCGGGGCCGTGCGCGCCATCGACTACAGGGCCGAGCGGTTCGAGGACATCGCCAGGGATATGGACCTGGTCTACGACCTCGTCGGCGGCGAGACCCAGGACCGGTCCTGGGGCGTGCTCAAGCGCGGCGGCGTGCTGATCTGCACCGTGCAGCAGCCGGACGAAGCCAGGGCCAAGGCGGCGGGCGTCCGCGCCGAACGCTACACAGCCCAGCCCAGCGGCGAACAGCTGACCGAGATCGGCCGGATGATCGACGACGGCAAGGTGCGGGTGAAGCTCGACCGCGTCTTCCCGCTCGACCAGGCGGTGGAAGCGGAGAACCACCTGCAGAACGACCACGTGGTGGGCAAGGTGGTGCTCAGCGTCGGCGGGTGAGCCGCCGCTCGCCCCGATCCGGCCAAGCCTTCGTTGACACCCGGACGCTCCGGCCTAAAAGGAGCCCACGTTTCCGCTGGCGTGAGGTGTCATGAGCGATAGCAAGCCCGACGTGGCCGCCTCGGCCCCGGTCGTTCGCCCTTCGCCGCTCTCGCCGCACCTGCAGGTCTGGCGCTGGCACATCACCATGGCGGCCTCGATCCTGACCCGGGCCACCGGCGTCGCTCTCTATGCTGGCCTGCTGATCGTCGCCTGGGGCGTCCTGGCTCTGGCGAGCGGCGCGGACGCCTACGCCGCCTTCCTTGCGATCATGGGCTCGATCCTTGGCCGCTTCGTGCTGTTCGGGATCACCTTCTCGATCTTCTACCATCTGGCCGCCGGGATCCGGCACCTGGTGTGGGACTTCGGCAAGGGGTTCGAGCCCAAGACCGCCAACATGTCCGCCTTCTTTTGCATCGGTTTCGGTCTCGCCGCCGCGGTGGTGGTCTGGCTGCTGGCCGTGATGACCGGAGGCGCCTGATGGTCTCGACCGCCAAACAGCATCGCACCGACATGGCCCGGGCGCGTGGCCTCGGCGCCGCCCACCACGGCGTGAACCACTTCATCATCGAGCGCGCCACCTCGGTGGCCCTGGTCCCGCTCTGCCTCTGGGCGGTGTGGGCGGCGCTGAAGATCGCGCCGTCGGGCTACGACGGGGCGGTGCAGCTCCTGGCCTCGCCAATCAATGCGGTCCTGGCCATTCTGCTCGTGCTGGTCTCGGCGCGGCATATGTCGGTGGGCATGCGGGTGATCATCGAGGACTATATCGATGCGAAGACCACGCGCATCGCGCTCCTGCTCCTCAACACCGGCGTCGCCGGCCTCGCGGCGGCCATCGCCGTCTTCTCCATCCTGAAGGTCGCCCTGCCCGGGCTGGCCGGCCACTAAGGAAAGCGTTCGTCCATGACGGCCTACAGCTTCGTCGACCACGCCTATGACGTTGTGGTGGTTGGGGCGGGCGGTTCGGGGCTGAGAGCCGCGCTCGGCTGTGCGCAGGCCGGCCTCAAGACCGCCTGCGTCACCAAGGTGTTCCCGACCCGCAGCCACACGGTGGCGGCCCAGGGCGGCATCTCCGCCTCGCTCGGCAACATGGGCCAGGACGACTGGCGCTGGCACATGTACGACACCGTCAAGGGGTCGGACTGGCTGGGCGATCAGGACGCCATCGAATACCTGGTGCGCAATGCCCCGGCCGCGGTCTACGAGCTCGAGCACTGGGGCGTGCCGTTCTCGCGCACCGACGAGGGCAAGATCTACCAGCGCGCCTTCGGCGGCATGACCCGCAACTTCGGCGAGGCGCCGATCCAGCGCACCTGCGCCGCCGCCGACCGCACCGGCCACGCCATCCTGCACACCCTGTACGGCCAGTCGCTGAAGCATTCGGTGGAGTTCTTCATCGAGTACTTCGCCCTCGACCTGATCATGGATGAAGGCGTCTGCCGTGGCGTCACCGCCTGGAAGCTCGATGACGGCACCTTGCACCGGTTCTCGGCCCAGACCGTGATCCTGGCCACCGGCGGTTACGGCCGGGCCTATTTCTCCTGCACCTCGGCGCATACCTGCACCGGCGATGGCGGCGGCATGGTGCTGCGCGCCGGCCTGCCGCTGCAGGACATGGAGTTTGTCCAGTTCCACCCCACCGGCATCTACGGCGCCGGCGTCTTGATCACCGAGGGCGTGCGCGGAGAGGGCGGCTATCTGACCAACTCCGAGGGTGAGCGGTTCATGGAGCGCTATGCGCCCTCGGCCAAGGACTTGGCCAGCCGCGACGTGGTCAGCCGCTCGATGACCATCGAAATCCGCGAGGGCCGGGGCGTGGGCCCGAACAAGGACCACATCTTCCTGCACTTGGATCACCTCGATCCCAAGATCATCCACGAGCGCCTGCCCGGCATCACCGAGAGCGCCAAGGTGTTCGCCAACGTCGACGTGACCAAGGAGCCGATCCCCGTGCTCCCCACCGTCCACTACAACATGGGCGGTATCCCCACGAACTATCACGGCGAGGTGCTGACCAAGGTCGGCGACGATCCGGACGCGGTGGTGCCGGGTCTGATGGCGGTGGGCGAGGCGGCCTGCGTCTCGGTCCACGGCGCTAATCGCCTCGGCTCCAACTCGCTGACCGATCTCGTGGTGTTCGGCCGCGCGGCAGGGCTCAGGGCCGGCGAGATGCTGAAGGCCGGCGAGCGCCTCCGCGAGGTCAAGCCGGAGTGGACCGACGGCCACCTGGCCCGCTTCGACAAGTTCCGCAACGCCTCGGGCTCGGAGCCCACCGCCAAGCTCAGGTCCGAGATGCAGCATGCCATGCAGGACGACTGCGCGGTGTTCCGCACCGCCGAGACCATGAGGGAGGGCGTCGAGAAGATCGCCCAGATCTTCAACAAGACCCCGCAGATCCACGTCACCGACCGCGGCATGATCTGGAACACCGACCTGGTCGAGACGCTGGAGTTCGACAACCTGATCAGCCAGGCGGCGGTGACGGTGAACGGGGCCTTGAACCGCGAGGAAAGCCGCGGCGCCCACGCCCGAGAGGACTTCAAGGACCGCGACGACAAGACCTGGATGAAGCACACCCTGACCTGGTTCGACGACGCCACGGGCAAGGTGACCATCGACTACCGTCCGGTGCACACCTACACCCTGTCCAACGACATCGCTTACATCCAGCCGAAAGCGCGGGTTTACTGATGGTCCAGCTGACGCTTCCGAAGAACTCCAAGGTCGTCAAAGGCAGACACCATCCGGCGCCCGCGGGGGCCAAGACGGTCAAGACCTTCAAGGTCTATCGCTACGACCCGGAAGGCCAGGCGCAGCCGCGCTGGGACACCTACGACGTGGACGTCTCGGCCTGCGGCCCGATGGTGCTGGACGTGCTCCTGCACATCAAGAACACCATGGACCCGACCCTGGCCCTGCGGCGCTCGTGCCGGGAAGGCGTGTGCGGATCCTGCGCTATGAACATCGGCGGCCGCAACACCCTGGCCTGCACCCATGGGCACGCCGACTACGCCTCGGGCGTGTCGGTCTCGCCCCTGCCGAGCCAGCCGGTGCTGAAGGACCTGGTGCCGGACCTGAACCTGTTCTTCGCCCAATACGCCTCGATCGAGCCCTGGCTGCAGACCACCACGCCCGAACCGCAGAAGGAGTGGGTCCAGGCGCCCGCGGACCGTCAGAAGCTCGACGGCCTCTACGAGTGCATCCTCTGCGCCTGCTGCACCACCTCCTGCCCGAGCTATTGGTGGAACGGCGACAAATACCTGGGACCGGCGGCCCTGCTGCAGGCCTACCGCTGGCTGGCCGACAGCCGCGACGAGGCCAAGGGCGAGCGGCTGGACGACCTTGAGGACCCGTTCAAGCTCTACCGCTGCCACACCATCATGAACTGCGCCCAGGTCTGCC
>Ga0302314_10008699_pt1 | contig 18048 bp, 15 predicted proteins | sample III_Palsa_N2_3_FD_200533 | JGI IMG/M metagenome (GOLD analysis project Ga0302314, IMG submission 200533) | Peat permafrost microbial communities from Stordalen Mire near Abisko, Sweden - III_Palsa_N2_3 | ecosystem: Environmental > Terrestrial > Soil > Palsa > Peat permafrost | place: Sweden...
GCGACCGTGATCTAGAACGTTGCTGTAGTCGTCTGATGGCCCGCGTCGGCGATGTCCACGGTGAACTGGTAGGTACCGAGTGCCGTCGGCGTGCCTACGATCGCTCCGTATGGGGTCAGAAAGAGGCCCGGTGGCAACGATGAACTGGGATCCACCGCCCAGGTGTAGGGCTTAGTCCCGCCGGATGCCTTGAGGGACGCGAAATACGCCACTTCGTCGGCGGCGACCGGAAGCGAGCTGGTCATGACCTCGAGCGGCTCGGGAGTGCCCACGGTCGGACCCGGACCTGGACCCGGGGTCGGGGTTGTCGTTGGCGTGGTGCCACTCGACGTTGTCGTCGTAGTCGGCTGGGTCGAGGTCGGGGCAGTCGTGCTGGTCGTGGTCGTCACGGTCGCGACCTTCGCGACTGGGAGCTTCGCGATCGCGACCCCGACGATCCGTCCGCGCAGGTTCTTCACGGCGACGTGGCCGGTGAGCTTCTGGAGCTTGGTGGCCTTGTACTTGTAGAGGTGAGCATCACCGAAGCCGAACTTTTGGCCGCTCGAGGAGATCAGCCAGTAGCCCTTGCCGTTGGGCGTGCTGATGATTCCGGTGATCTCTCCGTGGAAGCGCTTACCGGCCTCGGAGCCGTAATTGCGCGCTTGGCCGAAGGCAAATACCTGCCCGCTCGAGGAGACGAGCCAGTAACTCTCGCCGCTGTCGACCGACAGTGCGAAGGCCACGCCGGTGCCTCCGGCGAGCGTGGCCAGCAGGCAAATCAGCGCCACAAGAGCGCGGGTCGGTGCGGTGGTACGTCTCAGCGTGCTTTGAACCTGGTCACAGGGCCGTCGTCGTCCTCCACGACTCTATCCCGAGCGAGTAGGAGATCGATATGACCCAAAACCTCTGAGAGGGTCAGATAGGCCTGCGTGACCGCGACGTTTCCCCAGATCCGCCCGGCCAGCTGATGCGCGGTCAGCGGCTCCGAGCTCAGCATGCCCATGATCTTGGCCGCGCGGCGCTCGTGCAGACGCATGCGCTCGTCGATCAGGGCTCGGTGGTCGGTGACGGGATCCCCATGTCCCGCCAGCACCTCGCTGATTTCCATGGCGCGGGTCGCCTGTAGCGACGCGACGTAGTCCATCAAGGGCCGGGGCCGCGGGGCATCGACCGGACCGCCGAACGGTCGTGTCACGATCGCGTTCGAGGAGATGTGGCCGATCAGGTGGTCGCCGCCGATCAGCAGACCGGTCTGCTCTTCAAAGAAGACGAGGTCCGATGGGCTGTGACCGGGGCGGTGCAGGACCGTGAACCGGCGCCCACCCATGATCAGCGCCTCGCCATGAGCGAGCGGCCTCGTGACATCGCTGCCCGAGCCGTAGCCCCGGTAGGCGGTGGCGACAAGCCCCAGCACGGTGACGATCTCGTCCGGGACTCCATGCCGTCGCATCTGCGCCTGGGCGAAGTTGTCGTCGGCGGTCGCGCTGGCTGTGTAGCGGGCGAGCCACGGAACAAGCGACGCGAAGGCCGCGATCTCGGCGCCGGAGCGGCGCCCGATGATCTCCAGCAGGCCGCCGTGATCCATGTGCTGGTGGGTCAGCACCACCAGCTCGAGATCCTCGATCGTGACGCTGTGCTCCGCCAGGCTCAGCTCGAGTGTGTCGAGCGCTGTGCCTGAGTTCGGGCCCGTATCGACCAGCGTCAGCGGATCGCCGGTCAGCAGATAGCAGTTGACCCGTCCAACCAGGAACGGAGTGGGGATCTCCAGCCGGTGGACGGCGCCGGTCACGCCCGGATCAGATCAAGCACCTGATCTCGCTTGGCCTCCATGTCGGCCTGCGAGGTCAGTGACTCCAAACAGAGCCGCAGCAACGGCTCGGTGTTGGAGGAGCGCACGTTGAAATGCCAGTCGTCGTAGTCCACTGAGATCCCGTCGAGCTCGTGCTGCTCAGCGTCGGCGTAGCCCTCGGTGATCTCTTTGATCTTGGCGGGGGCGTCGCTGACGGTCGAGTTGATCTCCCCGGAGATGAAGTACTTGGCCCGGTAGGGGGCGAGCAGCTCGGAGAGCTTGACCCCGCGCTGTGACAGCTCCTCGAGAATCAACAGCGCCGGGATCGTTCCGGAGTCAGCGCAGTAGAAGTCACGGAAGTAATAGTGGCCCGAGACTTCGCCGCCGAAGACGCCGCCCTCGCGTCGCATGCGGGACTTGAAGAAGGCGTGGCCAACGCGGTTCATCAGCGCGGTTCCGCCGGCGGCCTCAACCACATCGGCCACGGCGCGACTCGCGCGCACGTCGTAAAGGATCGTCTCGCCGGGATATTTGCGCAGCAGTGACTCGGCCAGGACCGCGGTCAGGAAGTCACCGTCGACGAAGGCGCCGGTGTCGTCGATGAAGAAGCAACGGTCCGAATCGCCGTCCCAGGCGATTCCGAGGTCTGCGCCCTGGCGCACCACTTCACCCATGATGAACTCGCGGTTCTCGGGCAGCAGCGGGTTGGGCTCATGGTCTGGAAACTCGCCGTTCGGTACCCAGTAGGCCTCGACCAGGTTCAGCCCGAGCTGGTCCAGCAGCGGTCCGATCATCTCACCGGCCATACCGTTGCCACCGTCGACGACGACTTTCAGCGGCGCCACCGCGTCAGGGTCAATGAACTTCAGAACCTGCTTGCGGAACTCCTCGGTGATGTCGACCTGCTCGATCGTGCCGGGCTCCGCCGAAACCGGGTCTCCGAGGCCTGCGGCGACCAGTTCCTTGATGTCGCCGATCCCTTCGTCACCGGAGAGCGCCTCGGCGCCGCGCTTGATCAGCTTGGCGCCGGTGTAAGCCTTGGGGTTGTGCGAGGCGGTGCACATCACGCCACCGTCAAGATCGCGGGAGCCGACCAGGCAATACAGCATCTCGGTGCCGACCATGCCGGCGTCCAGGACGTGGGCGCCTTCCTGCGCCATGCCCGCGCCGTAAGCAGCGGCCATCTCAGGCGCCGTCAGTCGCATGTCGCGGCCGAGACCCAGCTGCAGCTCTGAGACAGGCTTTCCGGCGAGGTCCGCGATTACTCGTGCGAAGGCGCGGCCGATCTGGTGGGCGCCGGCGGCGTCGAGATCGCGGCCATAGATGCCGCGGATGTCGTATGCCTTGAAGACTGCGGGATCGATCGTGCTCATAGAGCGTTTGATCGTACCCGGGCGACCTGTCGGCTGACGCGCGAGCGGAGCGCCGCGGCTGCTCGGCGAATCCGGGCCAGCGCGCCCCGATTAGACTGGGAAGTCATGTCTGGTCATTCAAAGTGGGCTTCGATCAAGCACAAGAAGGCTGTCGTGGACGCACGCCGCGGACAGCACTTCACCAAGCTGGCACGCGCGATCACGGTTGCTGCCAGGGAAGGTGGGGGAGATCCCACCGGTAATCCGGGACTCGGCTTGGCGATCCAGAAGGCGCGCGACGCCTCGATGCCAAAGGACAACATCGAGCGCGCGATCCAGAAGGGCACCGGTGCCGGTGTCGACGCTGAGAGCTTTGACACGGTGATGTACGAGGGCTACGGCCCGGGCGGCGTTGCGATCCTGATCGAAGCGCTGACCGACAACCGCAACCGCACCGCCGCCGACGTCCGCCACATCGTCGGCAAGCACGGGGGCAACCTCGGCGAGCCCGGCTCGGTCGCCTACCTCTTTGAGAAGCAGGGCGTGATCATCGTCGAGGCCGAGAAGTACAGCGAGGACGATCTGATCGTCGCTATCGACGCGGGCGCCGAGGACATCGTGCTCGACGAGGATGTCTTTGAGGTGGTCACGTCCCCGGCAGACTTCACGGTTGTGCGCAACGCGCTCACCGAAGCCGGTATCGAGATTGAGAGCTCCGACGTGACTCAGCGCCCCAAGTCCCGCATCCTTCTGGACGAGGACGCGGCGACGAAACTTATGAAACTCATCGACGCACTCGAGGAGTCCGATGACGTCGGGGCTGTGTACGCCAACTATGACGTCGACGCCGACGTCCTTGAGCGGATTCTGGGCTGACGGCACGGCGCGCTTGCCCGCTGCTCGCTACCCTCGCCAGCGATGAACTTCAAGGCAGCCACCACGGCCCTCGCGGCCGCTTCGATCGGTCTTGGCCTGGCGGGCTGCGGTAGCAGCAACGCGCCGGGCATCGAGACGGCTCCCGGCGCTGGGCTTACCCAGGCGCCGCTGACCGCCACGACTACCGCAACTACCACTCCCACCACCGCGACGACTACGACCGCGGTCAGCACGCCCACCTCCGGCGCGCTGTCGAAGGAACCTGTCTTCAGCATTCCGAAGACCGCGCCGTCCAAGAAGCTTGTGACCAAGGACCTGATCACCGGCACCGGCGCCACCGCCGAAAACGGTGATGAGCTGGAGGTCAACTACGTCGGCAAGATCTACAGCACCGGCAAGACCTTTGACGCTTCCTGGACTGACACGCCCGGTAAGGCGTTCGGGCCGTTTGAGCTCGGCGCCGGCGCTGTGATCAAGGGCTGGGACGAAGGCCTGGTCGGAATGAAGGTTGGCGGCCGTCGCGAGCTGATCATCCCGCCGAGCCTCGCCTACGGCGCGCAGGGCGAGTCGCCGACGATCCCGAAGAACGCGACGCTCGTGTTCGTCGTGGATCTGCTTTCCGTCAAGAAGTAACGCGTACTTGAATGGTGGCGGCCCAGCGGGGCCGCCACAACCATTCCGCGTCGGACGCGCGTCCGCCACTCTGTCAACTAAACTTAAGGCCCTCCGCGGGGCCACAGTCGCGCGCGTGTCCGACCGTTATTAACCCTGTAGGAGTCTGCAATGACGTTGTCCGTCCTGATGCCGGTTTACAACGAGCGCGAGCGCGTGCAACGGGCGATCGCCGAGGTGCTCGCGACAGAGCTACCGACCGACATTGAACTCATCATCGTCGACGACGGCTCGACCGACGGCACGCGCGAGATTCTGCGCAGCGGCGACTGGGACCAGCGCGTTCGGTACTTCGAGCACGAGCACAATCAGGGCAAGGGCGCGGCCGTGCAGACGGCGCTCGCAGAGGCCACCGGTGAGTTCGCCGCGATCTTCGACGCCGACCTCGAGTACGACGCGGCAGACCTGGCGCTACTGCTGCCGCCACTGCTTCAAGGTAAGTCCAACGTCGCCTTTGGCGTCCGCGCCTTCGACGGCTACAGCGCGCATTCGTTCTGGTTCGTGCTCGGCAACCGTGGCGTTACGTTGGTATGCAACGTTCTCTTCAACGTTTTCCTGCACGACATCATGAGCTGCCACAAAGTGCTGCGTACCGAGCTGTTTAAGAGCCTTGAACTCAGCGCCACCGGGTTTGCAATCGAGCCCGAGATCACGGCGGGACTGCTGAAGAAGGGGGAACGCATTTATGAGGTTCCCGTCCGCTACCGGGCGCGTTTGAGCGACGAGGGTAAGAAGCTCACCGCTTATGACGGCGTCCGCACCGTCGCGATGTTGCTGCGCTGTCGTTTGACCTGAGGTAAATTTCGACCGCTGGGAGCGCGCGGACCGTCAGCGCCTGCGACGCAGGCGTCCGGGCTTGCGCGGAGAATATGCGAACACATGATCGTGCTCGGAGTTGACCCAGGGATCGCCAACACGGGCTACGGCATCGTGCGCAGCGAGGGCTCGCGGCTTGATTCGATCCAGTACGGCCTGATCGAGACTGCGGCCGCTGCTCCGCTTGAGCAGCGGCTTACCGAGGTGTTCTCCGACATCGGGGACTTGATCGATCGCTTCAACGTAGATGCGGTAGCGGTTGAAGATCTCTACTTCGGCGCCAACGTCTCCAGCGCGCTCGCGGTCGGTCAGGCGCGCGGCGTCGTGCTGCTGGCGGCAGGGCAGCGCAACCTGCCAGTTCGCGCCTACACGCCACAGCAGGTCAAGGCCGCCGTCTGCGGCTCCGGCAGGGCTGACAAGCAGCAGGTCGCGCACATGGTCGCGAGGCTGCTCGGCCTCGCCGCACCACCGAAGCCCGACCATGCCGCCGATGCGCTCGCGGTTGCGATCTGTGACAGCAGCCGCGCCTCACTGGCGGAAGCGGTCGCCTATGCGACGGGGGCGCGGGCATGATCGCGCTCGTCTCAGGCACCGTCGCCGTACGCCGCACGGATCACGTGATCGTTGACTGCGGCGGCGTCGGCTACCGACTTTCGGTCTCGAGTGAGACCCTGCGCCAGGTTCCGGCCGTCGGTAACTCGGTGATGTTGCATACGCATCTGATTCCGCGTGACGACGCGCTGACGCTGTATGGCTTCAGCACAGAAGATGAGCGTGACCTTTTCCTGATGCTGCTGAGCGTGCAGTCGGTTGGACCGAAGGTCGCGCTCGATGTCCTGTCCGGCGGTCCCGTGCGTGAACTGCTGCTGGCGCTTGCCGCCGGCGACACCGTGCGTCTGCAGGCTGTCAAGGGCGTCGGCAAGCGCACCGCCGAACGGATCGTCGTTGAACTGCGTGAGAAGGTCGGCGTCAGCGTGCCGGAACAGACGATCACCGCCTCACGCTCGAACGATCCGCGCTCGATCGCCCGCGAGGGCCTGCTCGGGCTCGGCTACAGCATGCAGGAGGTTGAGAGCCTGCTCAGCGGACTTGTCGGGGACACACCTGAGGAACTGATCTCCGAGGCCCTAAAGGCTTCCAGGCAATGACGATCCTGACCGCCCAGCAGATGCCCGAGGATGAGATCGACCGCTCGCTGCGGCCGCGTCGCCTCGAGGACTTCATCGGGCAGGAGGGGCTCAAACAGCAGTTGGCGGTTTCGATCACCGCGGCGCGCAGCCGTAACGAGGCGCTTGACCATGTGCTGCTGGCAGGCCCGCCCGGGCTCGGCAAGACGTCGCTCGCGCAGATCGTCGCCGCCGAGCTCGAGGTGCCGTTCATCCAGACCGCCGGGCCGGCGCTTGAGCGCAAGGCCGATATCGCCGCGCTGCTGACGGCGCTCGAGCCGCACTCGGTCTTCTTCGTCGATGAGATCCACCGCCTGCCGCGCGCACTCGAGGAGACCTTCTATCCGGCGATGGAGGACCACTGCCTGCCGATCACGGTCGGCCAGGGCGCCGGCGCCCGTGTGGTCACGATCGATCTGCCGCCGTTCACGCTGATCGGCGCCACCACTCGTACCGGTCTGCTGAGCACGCCGCTGCGCGACCGCTTCGGCATTCAGCATCGCCTCGACCACTATGAGCCGGCTGAGCTCAGCCGCATCGTGCGGCGCTCGGCGCGGCTGCTCGGCGTTGAGATCGAGGATGCCGGCGCGATCGCGATCGCCGAGCGCAGCCGTGGCACACCGCGCGTTGCGAACCGGCTGCTCAAACGCGTGCGCGACTACGCCGAGGTCCATGGCGACGGCATCGTCTCAGCTGAGATCGCCCGGTCGGCTCTGGATCTGCTCGAGGTCGACCATCTCGGTCTCGACCGCCTGGACCGTGAGATCCTGCGGACGATCTGCGACAAGTTCAGCGGCGGGCCGGTCGGACTCTCTACGCTTGCAGCTGCAGTTGGGGAGGAGCAGGACACGATTGAGGACGTTTACGAGCCTTATCTGCTCCAGCGTGCACTGATCGAACGCACCCCGCGCGGACGCGCTGCAACTCGCAGAGCGTTCGAACACCTCGGTCTTGACTCACCACCGGCTTCGCTGACCCTGCTCTAGGGGCATGGCGTGGCCGCCAGCGCCACGTTATGAAAGCTTCGACAAAAGCCACGCTTCGATTCTGTGCGGAGTCATGCCGCCCCTATAGGGCGCGGTTGATCGCGGCCGCGTTCTGTGTGATCGCCGGGGTTCTGGTCGGTGACGTGGCGACGCCGCTGGTCTTCGCGGACGCGCTCGAGCGGATCACGAAGCTCAACTCGAGCTCGCACCTGTGGCATACGTTCGGCACGCTGGTGATTCTCTACGCCGTCCTGCTGTTGCTCGGTACGGTCACATGGCGGCTCGCGGGCTGGTTTGAGTGGGAAGCCGCGACGCGCTCCTTCGTCCGTTCGGTTTCGTTGGCCTTCAACCGCCTTATCGGGCTCGGGTATCGCTGGCATGTCGACCATCCCTCCGGCGAGGTCTCTTCCACGCTCTCCACGTTCTCGTGGGCGCTTATGGAGTCGATCGACCAGATCTGGTGGGGGCTGCTACGGATCTTCGCCGGGTGCGTCTGCGCGATCATCGTGCTGCTGGTGGTCGCCTGGCCGGTTGGCCTCACGCTGGCGGTCTTCGCGGTCGCCTTCATCGCCCTGATGATCCGGCGGTCCAGGGCCGTGACCGAGGCCTCAACACGCTTCTCGGCGGCGCACACAGCCGCTGAAGGCGCCGCCTTTGACGTGATCCGCAATGTCCTGACGGTGATGTCTCACACCGGGGAGGCGCTTGAACGCGAGCGCGTCGGCATGCTGCTCGACGGGTCGGTGCGGGCCGACCTCGACGCGCGGCGGGTCTTCACCGTTACTCGCACGTGGATGTCAGCGGTGGTCAACACGATGAGCTGGCTCGCGCTCTTCGTCGGCGTGATCCTGGCGCTGCACCACGAAATCTCCACCGGGGTCGTCTACCTGGTGCTGTTCTACTCCGCGGCGGTCTCCCAGCAGATCATCGAGAGCTTCCAGGTTGTCCGTTCGCTCTCGCGAGCACTCGGGCGCGCCACCAAGCTCGTGACCCTGATCGAAACCCCGCCGGAGGTCGTCGACGCAACCGATGCGACGCCGCTCACGGTCGCGAGCGGAGAGGTCGCGTTCAAGGATGTTTCGTTCAGGTACACCGCCGGCCACGCTTTGATCGAGGACCTGAACCTGACCATCGCCCCTGGCGAGCACGTCGGCGTCGTTGGCCCCTCGGGTGGCGGCAAATCGACCCTGACCAGGCTGGTGCTGCGCTTCATGGACGTCACCAAGGGCGAGATCCAGATCGACGGCCAGGCGCTGACAGCCGTCACGCAGCAGTCGCTGCGCAAACAGATCTCCTACGTGCCTCAGGACCCGCAGATGCTCCACCGCTCGGTCGCGGACAACATTTGGCTAGGACGGGAGGGCGCACCCGACATGGAGCGGATCATCGAGGTGAGCCGCGCCGCCCATGTGCACGAGTTCGTTTCGGAGCTCCCGGAGGGGTATGAAACGATCGTGGGCGAGCGCGGCCTCAAACTTTCCGGCGGCCAGCGTCAGCGGGTTGCGATCGCACAGGCGATGTTGAAGAACGCGCCGATCCTGATCCTCGATGAGGCCACCAGCGCGCTGGACTCCGAATCTGAGGCGCTGGTACAAGCAGCGCTGTGGAAGTTGATGGCCTCGTCAACGTCGATGGTCGTCGCGCACCGCCTCTCGACGATCTCGCGCCTTGACCGGATAGTCGTGGTCGAGAACGGCGCTGTTACAGACTCTGGAACTCACGCCGAGCTACTGGAGCGCCAGGGGACTTACCACAAGCTCTGGCAGCACCAGTCCGGTGGGTTTATTCAGTAACGCTTCGCTGAGTGTGTCTATCCTCCCCGCGATGGCTCACGAGCACTACTTCCTCTGCCCCCATTGCGCCAACCGTTCAATGGCTACGGATCGCAACGCCGCCTTCCGCCGCGAAGCCCGCGGCTGTGAGAAATGTGGGTTCGCGTACCTCTTTGAGCTGCTCGACGACTACTACCCCGCTCCGGGCGCTGCCTTCTTCGCCTGCGACGCCGAGGGGCGGGTGGTTGATTGCGGCCGCGGCGCCTTCGAACTTACCGGTCTGAAGACCGAAGCTTCGATTGGCCAGCCACTGGCGCAGTTGCTCAGCCTCACCTTCGAAGACGGCGTCGACCACATCGCAACCGCGCTCGAGTGGGAGGTGCGTGTGGCGGGCAAACCGGTCGTGCTCAGCACCGGCGCCGAGCGCGCGAACGCGCTGGCAGATATCTTTCCGGCGTACGATGATGAAGAAGGCGGCGTCCTTGTGGTTCTGACGCCGTCCAACCATCACTGATTTTTCGCCGCACGGCGCCTACTTCCCTCGTCTTCTAGCATCACGCCCCAGCCATGACTGACCGCCGTCGCCACGGACTCATCCTGCTTCTTGTGGCAGGGTTGATCGCCGCCTCCATCGCTCTGATCGCGACCAACGCGACGGTGCTGGGACTTGACCTCAAGGGCGGCGTCGAGCTCGTCTACCAGGGGCAGCCAACGCCGCAGCAGCCGGTGGTCACCCAGGTCGCTCTGCAGCGCGCGGTTGACGTGATGGAGAACCGCGTCGACCAGCTAGGTGTGACGCAGCCGCAGATTCAGACCGAAGGCCACAACCTGATCGACGTTCAGCTTCCGGACGTCAAGAATGTGGCCCAGGCGGAAGCCGAGGTCGGAACCACCGCTCAGCTCTTCTTCTATGACTGGGAAGCGAATGCGCTGACCCCAGCCGGCAAACCGGTTGCCGACGGGCTCGCGATCCAGGACGCGCCCTCTGAGCTGATCAGTCAGGGTGACAGCAGCGCCGGGCCGGGAGCCAGCACGGCAGCGGCCGGCGCATTGCCGCTGCACGCGGCGGTTGAGCTCGCGGCCAAACAGCCTTACTCGGCGAACAAGGATGCCGCCCGCCTTGGCAGCCAGTACTTCCTCTTCGGCGACCCTGGAAGCTCAGCCTGTAAGGCTTACTACGCCAGCATCCAGAAGCCCGTCCAGGTCGGGGTTTACTGCCTGATCACATCGCCGCTGCAGGTGCTGCCGGGTACGTCACATGCGAAGGCGATGCAGCAACTCGAGAGCGGGCTCAGCAAGGCCGAGACCACCGGTACGCACGCGCTCGTCGTCAAGCAGGGCACGGTCGTACTGCAGGGCTCGCCCTCCAGCTTCACCGGGAATGCCTGGCCTCCTTTCGGGTCGCCCAACGCCTTGTATTACGTGCTGCGTGACCACGTCGCGCTGAACGGCAGCGAAATCACCAACCCCGAGGCGAGCAACGACCCCTCTACGAGTGAGCCAGACGTCACATTCGGCTTCACGAGCAAGGGCGGTACCGCCTTCTCGAACGTGACCGCGACGCTGGCGCACCGTGGCGAGCTGACCAGCGTCGGCAGCACGGCGCTCGATCAGCACTTCGCCGTCGCACTGGACGACCGGCTGGTCACGGTGCCGTCGATTGACTTCAAGACCTACCCGGATGGCCTCGGCTCAAGCGGCGGCAGCGAGATCAGCGGCGGCTTCACGACGACTAGTGCGGCGAGCCTCGCAGAGCAGCTGCGCCTCGGCGCACTGCCGATCAAGCTCGTGAAGATCTCAGAGAGCCAGGTCTCGTCGACGCTCGGCGCCCAGGCGCTGCACGATGGCCTGATCGCAGGCCTTGTCGGCCTGCTGATCGTGGTCGCCTTCCTGCTGATCTTCTACCGGGTGCTCGGTGTGATCGCGGTCGGCGGTCTGATCGCCTACGGGATCTACTTCTACGCGCTGATCAAGGTGATCCCGATCACGATGACGCTGGCCGGCATCGCGGGCCTGATCCTCACGATCGGCGTCGCCGCCGACGCCAACATCGTCATCTTCGAACGCGTCAAGGAAGAGATACGCGCCGGGCGCTCGGTCCGCCAGGGCATCGTCACCGGCTACCGCAAGGGTTTGACGGCGATCATCGACGCGAACGTCGTCACGATCATGACCGCGTTCATCCTGTTCGTGCTCGCGACCTCTGACGTAAAGGGCTTCGCCTTCACGCTCGGTATCGGTGTGATCGTCTCGCTCTTCACCGCGATCCTCGCGACGCAGGCGATCCTGATGACGCTCGGCGATAGCAAGTCGATTCAGAGCCCGAGCGCCCTGGGCGCCGGCGGCAAGAAGCGCACCTGGCGCTTCGACTTCATGGGCTCAAGCCGGTACTTCTTCTCGATGTCTGGCGTGATCCTGCTGGTCGGCGCGCTCGCCATCGGCGGACGCGGGCTCAACCTCGGCATCGACTTCACCTCGGGCACACAGATCTCCTTCGGGCTTCAGAAGCCGGCCAGCGTCACTCAGATCAAGACCTTGGTTGAGGGCGTCGGTGGCGGTAGCGATGCCACGGTGCAGGCCGTCAAGGGCGATAAGGCGCTCGGCGATAACGGCTTCCAGATCGCTTCCCGATATCTGGAAACCCCGGCTTATAACAAGCTCCGTAACGAGGTTCAGAACAAGTACGGAATCCGTGGTGGCGAGAACGCCTTCAACAGCACCTCGGTCGGTCCGACCTTCGGCTCGTCCGTGACCAAGAGCGCGGTGATCGCGATCATCGTCTCGCTGCTTGTGATCTCGCTGTACGTGGCGCTGCGTTTCGACTGGAAGTTCGCGCTGCCGGTGTTGATAGCGCTGATGCACGATATTTTGATCAGCGTCGGCGTGTATGCGCTGACGGGGCGGGTGGTCACCACAGACACGGTCGCCGCGATCCTGACAATCCTCGGGTACTCGATGTACGACACGATCATCGTGTTCGACCGTGTGCGCGAGAACATCCCGCGAATGCCACGGGCCGCGTTCTCACAGATCGTCAACCGCTCGATGTCCGAGGTGCTCACCCGGTCGATCGCGACCACGTCCTGCACGCTGATCCCGATCGCGGCACTGCTGCTGTTCGGCGGCGCCGAGCTCAAGGACTTCGCCTTCGCGCTGTTGATCGGTGTCGCGTCCGGCGCCTACTCATCGATCTTCATCGCGTCGCCGGTGCTGACGCACTGGAAGGAGCGTGAGCGCGGTTACAGCGCTCGCCGCGCCCGTATCGTCGCCGAGCACGGCTTCGTGCCGGCCTACGCCGATGGTGGCGACGTCGACCCGACACCGAGCAGGGTTCGCCGCACAGGCAGCATCACGGCGCCGCCGGATCAGGAGGTCTCGCTCTCCGAGTTTGAGCAGATGAAGCGTGACCTCGGCATTGAGGTTGAAGAGGCGAAGCGAAAGCCACCGCGGACCTCGAAGCTCGTGCAGCGTGCCGCCACGATCCATGAGGACACGCTGCCAGACGAGCCGGTTCCGCCGACACCGGCGGCCCAGACGCCGGCGGCACCGACACCGACACCGCCCGCGACCCCGGCGCCGCCCGCAGGCAGCGGCGTTACGCCGGCGCCTGACGTCGCCGAGAATGACGGTGTTGCGCGTGAGGCGAGCGGACCAGCTGCACCCAAGAGCTCGCGAAACCGCAACAGCCGTCGCCGCCACGGGAGGAAATAAATGGGACTCTTGGCATGGGTGATGATGGGGCTCGCGATCTGGCACTTCACGGTCTGGCTGCCCGACCACTACTGGGGCGGAATCGTTGGTGCCTTCATCGGCGCCCTGCTCGGGGCTGCGATTGTCGGACTTGCGATTCACGGCTTCTCGATTCCGTCGCGGCACGCGACGAACCTTGGAACCGCGCTTGAAGGCGTGCCCGGCGCGCTGATCGGCATCGGCCTGATCTACCTCGAGGGCATGCGCCGTGAGCGCGCTCTCGCGGCGCTTTCGGCCGCCTGAGCCCAACGCTCCAACGGCTCTCGCCGTGCCGGCTCCAGAGGAATAGGATCCACTGCGATGGGATTGATCGACGCCGCCACCGCGCCGCTGCGGTACGTGTTGCACTCGGCTGAGGGCGAGGCTCACGCGGTCGTGCCGATTCGCGACGTTGAGCAGATGCAGACGCACGTGCTCAGCGCGGTCGAGGCGATCAAGGACGCGACCGAGCAGATCGAAGCCCACGTCGAGGTCATCGAGAAGCTGGCCTCCTCGCTGCTGCCGCTGACTGAAGCCGTGGTGACGCTGACCGCGCAGCTCGGTTTGATCACGGAGGCGCTGGCGCCGGTCGTGGCCGCCGAACGCGACGTCGCGCACGCTGAGCAGGAGGTTTCCAGGCTTGGACACCTGTTCTCGCGCAGTCGGCCGGCCTGAGGCTCGGGGGTTGGCCCACCTGGCTGTGAGCCGGCATCGGCGCGTCCCGTGTTCCGTCGGCCATCAGGCCTAATCTGATCGAATGAGCCAGGGTGCGCTATTAGAACGGACCGTGCGGGTCGACCTGCCGCCGTACGACGTCGGCGCGGCCTTGGCGCTCGAGCAGGAGTTGGGCGTCAGCCACGTGCTGGCGCAGATCCTCGTTCGCCGCGGCTACACGGACGCGGCCGCCGTACGCGAGTTGCTCTCGCCGACTGAGCGCCACGATGCCAGCCACTTTGCGGGCATCGACGCGACCCTTGAGCTGATCCTTGGCCACGTGCGCTCTGGCAGCCGGATCGTTGTGCATGGTGACTATGACGTCGATGGCGTGTGCGCAACGGCCGTGTTGGTACGGGCGCTGCGCTCACTCGGCGCCGAGGTCGGCTGGTACCTGCCAAGTCGCAGTGAGGACGGCTACGGACTCTCGGCTGGCACGGTCGAACGGCTGCTGGCCAACGGCACCAAGCTGCTGATCACGGTCGACTGCGGGATCACCGCGGTTGAGGAGGTCGCGGCCGCCCGTGCCGGCGGCCTCGAGGTCGTGATCACCGACCACCATTCGCCGCGAGCTGACGGCGCCTTGCCTGACTGTCCGATCGTGCATCCGGCTGTCTGTGCGCACCCGTCGACCGATCTCTGTGGCACCGGCGTCGCGCACAAGCTCGCGGAGGCGCTCGGAGCCGAGACCGCTGATGCCGACCTCGAGTTGGTCGCGCTTGCCACGGTCGCCGATCTGATGCCGCTGCGCGGTGAGAACCGCCGCCTGGTCAAGGAGGGGCTGCGGCAGATGGCGGGCACCAGCCGCGTCGGGCTGCGCGCGCTGATGGAGGTGTCGCGCACCGACCCGAGCGCACTAGACGCCTCCTGCCTCGGCTTCCGGCTGGCGCCGCGGATCAACGCCGCCGGTCGTCTGCGCCGCGCCGATGCCGGCCTCGAGTTGCTGCTGACCGACGATCCGGCGCGCGCGGCGGAGATTGCCGCCGAGCTTGACGCCGTCAACGCTGAGCGGCGTGCCGTCGAGCAGCAGATCACCTGGGAGGCGGAGGCGATGGCCGCCGAGATGGGCGAGCGCAGCGCCTACGTGCTTGCCGGGGTCGGTTGGCACGTCGGCGTGATCGGAATCGTTGCCTCACGGATCGTCGAGCGCTATCACCGCCCGGCGATTCTGATCGCGCTCGACGCCGACGATCCGGCGGCGCCGGCCGGCGGATCCGGACGCAGCATTCCCGGCTTCAATCTGCTTGGCGCGTTGGACGCAAGCGCCTCGACCCTGTTGCGCTACGGCGGACACCGTGCGGCTGCGGGACTGAACATCCTGCCGGAGCAGATCGATGCCTTCCGTGAGGCGGTCGAAGCGCACGCGGAACTGATGCTGACGCCCGAGCTGCTGATCCCGACGGAGCGTGTCGACGCCGTTGTTACAGGCGCGGACCTCTCGTTGACGCTGGCGGAGGAGCTGCTCACGCTCGAGCCCTGCGGGATGGGGAACCCTGCCGTGAAGCTGATGGTCGCGGGCGCCCGCTTTGAAGACGTGCGGCCGATGGGGGACGGTAAGCATGCGCGCTTCACCGTGATCGCCGGCGGCGTCAAGGCCAACGCCGTGGCGTTCGGCTGTGATGGAAAGGTCTCCGGAGCTGACGGCGCCCCGGTCGACGCAAGCTTCCGCCTTGAGCGCAACGTCTGGAACGGCGTGGTCGAACCGCGCTTGGTTCTGCGCGAAGCCGTTCCCTGTGACCCGGCCCCGATCACAGTTCTCGGCGAACCAGACGATTACCTGGAAGCGATGTTGATGGAACTTGACCGCGATCTCGATGAGTACCGCGACGCCGCCGAGCTGAGCGACGGCGAGGCGCCGCCCGACAGATTTGACGCCGCTGAGTTCAGCGAGCGCACGATCGTCGACTGGCGTGGGCGGGGTCCGCTGGCGACGATCACAGACGCCCAGGCGGCTGCAGATATCGACGCCGCGGCGGTGCTTGTGATCTGCTCGAACGCGGCCAGGCGACTCGCCAGTTTTGCCGGTCGGCGCGGTGGATTTGCACTGATCACGCACGAATCTCTAGAGGAGGAGCCTGAGATCGTGACGGCGTTTGAGCACGTTGTCGTACTTGATCCGCCCGCCACGGCTGACCAAGAGGCGATCACCAAGCTTGGAACCGGCTATACGTATTTGGCATGGGGCGACCCTGAGCTACGCTTTGCACAGCAGATGCACGAGCAGGAGTACGGTCTCCGGGCTTCGCTCGTGGCCCTTTACCGCTCGCTTCGCGAGCAGCAGAGGGTCAGTGGCGAGGAGCTCGAGCGCCTGCTCCGCGGGGATGGACCGCATCCCCGCTCCGCCAACCTGGCGGGGCGGCTGGTGAGGGTTCTCACGGAGCTGGAACTCGTCAGCCTTGATCTGGATCTGCCCGCCCTGGCATACGCCGGCTCGCAGCCGACTGAGCTTGAGCGTTCGGACGCGTATCGGGTCTACAACCAGATGTATGAGGAAGGTCTCAAATTCCTGAGCAGGTCAAAGCCCAGCCGGACCAGCTGAACGCCTTCGAGGAGGGTCTGCTTTCAGACCTCTTCGCGGTGGTGGAAGAGCACGCCGACGAGGCGGCGATTGCGGTTGACCACGATCGCGTCGAAGCGGCCTTTCGCTACGCCTGCGAACACCACGCCGACCAGCGCCGCCGCTCCGGTGAAGACTTCATCGTTCACCCGGTCAGCGTGGCCAAGATCTGTGCCGGAATGCGCCTCGATACCGAGACGCTCTGTGCCGCCCTGCTGCACGACACGGTCGAGGACACCTCTGCGTCGCTCGCCGACGTCGAGGAGAAGTTCGGTGAGGAGATCGCCGGCCTGGTCGACGGCGTCACCAAGCTGACCGGCCTGACCTTCCAGTCACGCGACGAGGCCCAGGCTGAGAACTACCGCAAGATGATGGTCGCGATGGCCTCGGACATCCGGGTCATCCTGATCAAGCTCGCCGATCGCCTGCACAACATGCGCACGATCAGCGCGATGCCGAAGCAGAAGCAGATCGACAAGTCGCGCGAAACGCTCGACATCTACGCCCCGATCGCTCACCGCCTCGGTATCCATGCGATCAAGTGGGAACTCGAGGACCTGGCCTTCCAGACGCTGCACCCGCGCAAGTACAACGAGATCAAGATGCTCGTCGCTCAGCAGCGTGATGAGCGCGAGTCATACGTGGACGAGGCCGGGGAGTACGTGCTCAAGGAGCTCAAGGACCTGGGCATCCATGCCGAGATCTCCGGTCGCGCCAAGCACTTCTATTCGATCTATTCGAAGATGACCAAGAAGGGCCGCGAGTTCAACGAGATCTACGACCTCACGGCAATGCGCGTGATCACCGGCTCGGTGAAGGACTGTTACGGCGCGATCGGCGTGATCCATTCGCTCTGGAAGCCGCTGCCCGGGCGCTTCAAGGACTACATCGCGATGCCGAAGTTCAACATGTACCAGTCACTGCACACGACGGTGGTCGGCCCCGAGGGGCGCCCGCTGGAGATTCAGGTGCGCACGCGCTCGATGCATGACCTCGCGGAGTTCGGAGTCGCGGCGCACTGGATGTACAAGGACGACGGTCCGCACGGGCGCACGGCAGGTCGTGCCGGCCGCGATGCCGACCTGCGTGACCCCGAGGGCAAGCTCAAGTGGCTGCGGTCGCTCGTTGACTGGCAGAAGGACGTCTCCGACCCGCGCGAGTTCGTTGAGACACTGAAGGTCGATCTCTTCGAGGATGACGTCTTCGTGTTCACGCCGAAGGGCGAGGTCAAGTCGCTTGCCGCCGGCGCGACGCCACTGGACTTCGCCTACGACGTTCACACCGATGTCGGGCACCGCTGTGTCGGGGCCAAGGTCAACGGCAAGATCGTGCCGCTCTCCTACCAGCTGCGGTCCGGAGACATCGTCGAGGTCCTGACCTCCAAGCGCGAGCGCGGACCCTCACGCGACTGGCTCTCGCTGGTCAAGACGACGCGCGCGCGCAACAAGATCAAGGCCTGGTACAAGGCTGAAAACCGTAAGGACACCGAGCACGGTGGCCGCGAGCTGCTCCAGGACGCGCTGCGTAAGCAGGGGCTGCCCTCGCAGAAGCTGGTCGCCTCGCCGCTGATGGCGGACGTGATCCGCGAGATGGGCTTCAGGAAGGGCGACGACTTCTACATCGCGCTCGGCGCCGCCAAG
>Ga0302314_10008700_pt1 | contig 18046 bp, 16 predicted proteins | sample III_Palsa_N2_3_FD_200533 | JGI IMG/M metagenome (GOLD analysis project Ga0302314, IMG submission 200533) | Peat permafrost microbial communities from Stordalen Mire near Abisko, Sweden - III_Palsa_N2_3 | ecosystem: Environmental > Terrestrial > Soil > Palsa > Peat permafrost | place: Sweden...
CTGTTAGCCATCGCGCCTCGCGCGGGGCCGGAAGGTCTTTCAGCGGCGCGGCCTGGTGGCGGAGTGGTTACGCAACGGACTGCAAATCCGTGTACCCGAGTTCGATTCTCGGCCAGGCCTCCAATAAAATCAACCACTTAAACCACACGACCTCTGCGGTCCACATCTCCCAAGGTCGTTGGGTACCAAATAGGTACCACGCAAAATGGCTATGGCTTGCTTAGGCGAGCCTCGTGGGCGCTCCCAAATTCTCTCTCACGCGCCCATTCCAGCAGGGACTGATGCCGGTACATGACGACCTTGTGAGAAATCCTGACAAAGCGAGGGCCGCCACCCTTGGATCGCCAGTTCGCCATCTGCTTGACGCTGACGCCCAATATGCAGGCCGCCTCCGCTGGCCTCAGAAGCCGCTCAAGCGTGTCGAAGGGGACTTGAGGAGCGGCGGCGGGATCGCTTGCGCCTGTCGTGGCTAGCGAAGGAACATCGCGGAGGGCCTCAAATTGACCAGACTCGATGGCCTGCCGGGGGCCTCCAGCTATTGTCGAAATGCGGCCAGAACTCTGAGAACCCATTTGCCAGGGTTTGGACCCGTCTCGGTCATGTCGTCGCATGCAGTTGTCCTCAAGTGAGTGTGAGGGACAGCCGCGGGAGGGAGAAGGAAGCCCAGTTAGCTTAGCTGCTCCGTCCGTCGTGCCAAGTATTTTCGCGGCCTCAGGAAGCCGAATGCGTCCCGTCTCAGCCGAAGAGGCTGTTTGTGATCGCCGGGCGCTTTCATCCCTGAGCAGGGCGAAGTGAGGGCTGTTCGGAGTTTGTTATAATTTCTCGGTACTTGTATATGGACACCGAGGAATTATAACAGTGGCCATGCTGGCGAAAACACATCGAGACCGGGCCGTGGAAGTCGCCAAACGGCAGGGAATCGCGCGCGGACGCGACTTCGACGCGGCAGGGGTGCCACGCGTCTATCTCCAGCGCCTGCGTGACGAAGGTGTGTTCATCCAGGTCGGACGCGGACTTTACAAACTCGCCGACGCCGACATCGCCGCCGCCACTAGCCTCGCCGAGGCGGCGCGGATTCAACCCCGCGGAGTCGTCGGACTGATATCGGCGCTGCAGTACCACGAACTGACGACCCAGACTCCCCACGAAGTGTGGATGCTGCTCGGGCCAAAGGACTGGGCGCCGACGAATACATCCATCGCGCTGAAGATCGTCAGGGCGAGCGGCGAGGCGCTGCTGGCCGGCGTTGAGAACCATATCATCGACAACGTGCCCGTACCGATCACCTCGCCAGCCAAAACGGTCGCGGACTGTTTCAAACACCGCAACAAGATCGGTCTTGATATCGCGGTCGAAGCGCTCCGGGATTTCATGAAGTCACGACGCCAAGGCCGCAGTCTGGACGAGCTCTGGCGCTACGCCGCTATCGACCGGGTCCAATCGGTGATGCGCCCCTATGTGGAAGCGCTGACGTGACCAAGGCGCCTAAGAACATCGCCATATCGGTGCGTGATCGTTTGACCCAACGCGCACGCGAGCGGCGGGAGAACGTCCAGCTTCTGATGACCCGATACGTCATTGAGCGGCGGCTATATCGGCTAGGTCGCTCGCCCTATCGTGATCGTTTTGTGCTCAAGGGCGCCATGCTGTTCAGTTTGTAAGCGCCGACACCTTACCGGGCGACTGGCGATCTCGATCTGCTCGGCGCTGGCGACAACGCGCCCGTTCGGTCATCGAGACATTCGCCGAAATCTTCGCCATCGACATTGAGGACGACGGCGTCGTCTTCCGTCCCGCGACGCTTCGCGCTGCGCTCGCACGTGAAGAGGATCAGTACAGCGGCGTTCGCCTGAACTTCGACGCCGGGCTAGCCGGCGCGCGCCTGCCGATGCATGTGGATATCGGCTACGGCGATGTCGTCACGCCGGAGGCCGTCGAAATCGAGTATCCAGCACTGCTCGATCAACCGGCCCCGGCACTCAAAGCCTATCCGCCAGAAACCGTGATAGCGGAGAAGCTCCAGGCCATGGTGGCGCTGGGCATGCTGAATTCCAGAATGAAGGACCTCTTCGACATCTGGGCGATTGCCGGCGCCTTCGCATTCAAAGGGCCGGTGCTGAGACGCGCCATTCAGGCGACGTTCGCGCGGCGAGAGACGCCCGTGCCAGCAGAGCTACCAGTTGCGCTGACGGCGGCCTTCGCCGCCGAAAAGCAAGCGCAGTGGGTGGCGTTTCTCCGGCGCACCGAAATCGCCCTCGCGCCGGATCCTTTGCCAGAGGTTCAAGCCCGCATCGCGTCCCTGGTCGCCCCAGTGTTGCAATCACTCTTGTCCGAGGCGCCCTTTGACCCGACATGGCCGCCTGGAGGCCCCTGGGCTTGACGCAAGCGCCCTTGGGTTCTGCGCTTTAGCAATGGACACCGCCGCACAGCTGGCTGGCTGGCTGGCGGTCCGCGGGCGAGATGCGGAGCGGCTTTATCGCGCACCTCAACCGCGCCCATCGATCAACATTCACTTGCCTTCCAGCAACCAGACGCCCGCCCGGATTGAAGGCGGTCTCGTCCGAAATATGTATGCAAATTTCGGACGCCTGAAGGCACGCTAGTTGTGGTCAAATCAAAGCCTCACTGCACCATAGTGCGGGCGGTGCCTCCCGCTGCCGCGCACTGCAGTGGTTCTATTCCGGCGGGTCAAAAAGACCATAGGCTCCGAGGAGCGCCTCCACGCGCGGGTCCGCGCCATCAAAGCCCAGCGCGTCGCTTGGCGGCGGCGGCAGGTCTCCAAACAGGCCCCGCGAGACTCCATCAACCACGCTGAGGGCCGCCATCAATTGAGGACGGTCTCCAGCGACCACACCAAGCACCACACGGGCAAGCGCCGCGGCGGTAAAGGCGTTGATCGCTGCCGACCGCAGGTAGTAGCCGTCTGGGTTCTGCACAGCCGCCATGATCAGGCGCTCCAGCACCGCCGTCTGGGTCGACCGCTCGCGGATAGCCAGCTTCTGCAGCGCCACCCTTGCGAGCGGGTCAAGTCGGACCGTCAAGTTAGAGCGCTTTGGGGCCGCCCTCACCGATCGAACCACAAGACCACCTCGACAAAATACGAGCTGCGCAATGCACTGCCACCTATGTCACTGTAGTGGCATGCTAATTTGCGAGATCAAGAGACTGCACAGCATTTGCACAGCAATCTCCACGGCTTATTTGTTGTAATATTCCAAAGACTTACCGAAACCGCAGGTGTGCGTAATGTGTGATTGCTTTTGGAACATAATCCACCTGCCTTTCTGCCCCTAATATGCTCGGCCAGTAAGCTGAAATTAGCATAAATATCAGCCATTTAAAAGAAGCGACCGATTGAAGGCGTGCCGAGTTACCACAAAGGCCGCCCGGACGGTTGCCGTAAAGTTTTCTTTTTGTTCCGTACGGGGTAGCAAATAGCCATCAACAGGGGGCGAATTGCCGAGGCTCCAATTCGATGATCGGGCGACCTAACTTGGTGTCAGCGTTCCGCAACTCTGAGCCCACGGCGAGAGGGAAACGTCGACCGTTTGCGGCGAACATGCGCCATTAGCGGTCATTGAAGTAGGCCCAGAAACTTGCTGTTCAGGTTTCGGGGGGCCAGCCAGGCCCCGAACGGCGGGTTGTCCGCGCCGACCAAACCGGTAGAATCGACCCAAAGCAGACGTCACTAACTAGCTCGGCGCTCGCTCCGCCGCTGCCCTTGCCGCCTGGTTTGCCGCCCTCATCTTCTCGAGCTCGCCGGTGCTGATCTGTTCGCGGCGTTCCTCCCGCCCTCGGAGGAACTCGGCCAGGACGCGCGCCGCAGGCTCCTGTCCCTGGATTGCGGCCTGGTAGGCGGCCACGTTGACGTTCGCGGCGATCGGGTCGGCGAGCCCCCTGTTCAACAGCATGTGCTGCACGTAGGAGAGCGCCGGCGCCAGCGCGCAATCGGCCAGGGTGAGGCGACCGAGGCAGGCGAAACCGTCGCGGCCGATCATCCGGTCCAACGTCCTGATGCTGCTCGCCAGCTGGCCGCTGAGCAGCGCGACGATGCTCTCGACGCCGGTTGGGACGGGCGTCTGGGCGGCAAGGATGCGGGTCTGAGACCCGAGCGTGAACGCGGTGTTCATAAGATAGACGTCGCCGATACGCGCCAGCGTGCGGATGTGGGCGTTCTCGCGCGCCGTCGAGCCCAGCAGGGAAGGCTCGGGATAGATCTCCTCAAGATACTCGGCGATCACCGCGGACTCCGGTATCACGTCGCCGTCGATCTCCAGCGAAGGGATGCGGCTGAGCGGACGGTCTTCGTAGAACTTCTGCGTCAGGAAAAATGGCGTCTGCTCGGTGGCGATATCGGTGAGACCCTTGGCGTAGATCTGCATCCGCACCCGCGCCGCGTAAGGACTGACATCCCAGGAATAGAGCTTCATCGTCATCCCGCTTCTCCCTTGCGAAGAGGCAGGAATATTGGCGAACCAGCCCATTGTGTATATTCACTAGTCGGTATACAACGCCGCCGTGGCACGAGACGCGCGCGCGACCCGAGAGCAGATCATTCAAGCGGCCGACGCCCTGTTCTATGGAGAGGGAATCCGTAGCGCGAGCATGGACGCGATCGCGGCGAGGGCCAGCGTTACGAAGCGCACGATCTACTATCATTTCCCCAGCAAGGACGACCTCATTGCGGCTTATCTCGCTGCACGCGACGAGCCGACGTTCGCGCGCCAAGCCATGTGGCTGGACGAGACCAAGGGTGATTTGCCCGAGCAAGTCCTCGGACTGTTCAAGAATCTGGCTCGGGCGATGAGCGCCCCGCGCTGGAAGGGATGCGGATTTATCCGGGCGGCGGCCGAGCTGGCGGGTACGCCAGGCCACCCCGCCCTGAAGATTGGATCCGCGCACAAGAAAAGGGTCGAAGCGTGGCTCGAAGGCCGCATCGCCACGACGGGCTTGAGCGGACCTGCGCTCCGCGCTCGCCAGGTGATGATTCTCCTTGATGGCGCCGCAGCCCAGGTGCTGATCCACCGCGATCCCGCCTATGCGCTCGCTGCCGGGCAAGCAGCGGCGGCGCTCGTCACGAAGAACGCGTAAAGCCCGCCGCTCGACAAACGTCGAGCCACGAGCACGTCGGACCAAACCTCATGCCGAAGGCACAGATCGTTCAGGTGCTCACACGCGGACGACGCACACCCTCAGAGGTCGTTTGTCCGAGTGCGGGGTCCCGCAGAACAATCGCGTCCCCGTCAAAATGACGTAGTAGAGGTAGAAGGTGTCCCCGAGCTTCGACCAGCCGGAGATGTGACGGGTTCGCCGCCGCGGATCGAGCCGGGTGTATTCGCCTGCGTCTGGCGGCGTCTATTGTGGCCAGCTGCCGCATTCGCGCCTTCGTCAAAGGTCCACATTCAGTTCGCGAAGAAAGTCTTCGATCGCGCCCTCATCTCGCTTGTAGAATGTCCACTGCTTGATGCGCTTTGCCTTCACAAGGCCTGAGCTGCATAGCACCCTCATGTGCTCGCTGAGCGTCGACTGCGACAGGCCGACCTTGTCGGCTATGAACAGACTACACACGCCATCTGCGACCAGGTCGCCCTCCATCTGAGGCGGGAAGTGCGCGCGGGGATCCTTCAGCCATTGGAGGATCTGCAGACGCCGCTCGTTTGCGAGCGCCTGGAAAATATCGGCCTTATACATTTCGTGACTTTGCCAACTAACGATTTTATGTCAATACGGGGCGACGGGGAAGGCCCAATCCATGGATATACCGCACTGCCTCGATCGACGCCGAATCGAGATGACCGAGCAAGCGATACGGCCCTACATCCGTCGCACGCCGATGATCACCGTCGACGGTAGCACCCTGGGCGTCGACCAAGACGCCATTCATCTCAAACTTGAACTCTTTCAATATTCTGGTTCCTTCAAGACGCGTGGAGCGTTCGCCAACCTCCTGCTTCGCCGGCTGCCGGCCACGGGCGTCGTCGCGGCTTCCGGGGGCAACCACGGCGCCGCGGTCGCCTTCGCCGCCAACCGCTTGGGGACGCCCGCGACAATCTTCATCCCCAGCATCACCTCACCATCCAAGGTCAATCGGATCAGGAAATCGGGGGCGACGCTCGTCATTGCCGGCGACCAATACTCAGACGCGCTTGCCGCCAGCGAAATTCATGCTGCGAAGATTGGCGCGCTCGCCATCCACGCGTTCGACCAGGTTGAGACCATCCTCGGCCAGGGAACGATCGGCCTCGAGATCGAGACTGACACGGCGGACCTCGATACGCTGCTCGTGGCGGTGGGCGGTGGCGGTCTGATCGGCGGAATCGCCAGCTGGTACGCCGGGTCGCTCAAGATCGTCGCCGTCGAGAGCAGCCACGCGCCTACCTTGCACAGCGCATTCGCCGCCAACCGGCCCGTCGACGCGCCCACCGGCGGCATCGCCGCAGATAGCCTGGCGCCCCGCCGTGTCGGTGATCTGATCTACCCCATCTGCCGGGCCTATGTAGCGCCCGAGGTCGTGCTTGTGACCGACGAGGACATTCGCGACGCGCAATCAGTGCTCTGGCGCTCCGCAGGTATAGTCGCCGAGCCCGGCGGTGCGGCGGCGTTCGCGGCGCTGCTGTCGCGCAAATATCGGCCAGCCCGGACGGAACGTGTGGGTGTGATCGTCTGCGGCGGCAACACGACCACGGCTCAGTTTGAACAATCGATCGCATTCCCGGCTGACCAGTCCCATCGCCAAAGGACGCGCATCGTAGCGCGCGCGGGATAGCTGGAAACATGACCTCGTCCACAAGGAAGTGCATCGAAACATGACAAAGCAAGCCATCTTTTCCGCCAAGCTAGCCAAGGCCGCCGGTCCGTTCTCGCCGGCCATCAACGCCAGCGGCCTTGTGTTCATCAGCGGCCAGATCGGCCAGATTCCCGCAACGGGGGCGCTGGTCGAAGGCGGCGTCGAGCGTGAGGCCGAACAGCTGTTCGAGAACATGGCCGCTGTTCTTGAAGCCGCCGGCAAGGATTTTTCCGACGTGCTTCGCGTCGGTGTTTTCCTGACCGACCTATCGGACTTTGCGCTCGTCAATCGGGTCTATGCGACCTACTTCCCCGAGCCATTTCCTGCTCGCACGACGGTCGCGGTGACGGCCCTTCCCCTGGGCGCATCGGTCGAACTCGACGCGATTGTTAGGGGATAGCCTGAAGTGTCCGACACGTATGAACGACTGATCCAACTGCTCGACGAAAACAAAGCCTCCTATCGTCTGATCGACCATGAACCCGTTGGACAGACCGACGAGGTAAGCCGGCTGCGCGGGCATGCGCTGGCCGCCGCGGCGAAGTGCATCATCTTGATCGTCAAGATCGGAAAAAAGACCACCCGATTCATTCTGGCCGTCGTGCCGGGAGACGCCCGCGTCGACACCAACAGGATCCGCGCCCTCTTCAACGCGACCTATGTGGGCTTTGCGGCGTCAGATGTCGCTGAGCGCCTGGCGGGAAGCGTGCCGGGAACGGTCCTGCCGTTTGCGTTCAATGCCGAACTCACACTGATCGCCGACCCGGGCCTTCAGGACCATGCGGAACTCTTCTTCAACGCGGCGCGTCTGGATCGGTCCGTTGCTTTGAGGACGACGGACTACGTCGCGCTGGCCAAGCCGCGATTTGAGCGGGTCGCCGTCAGCGAGGTATAGCAGCAGACGGTCGAACGTTTTCGTTTAGGGTTCGAACAAAGGAATGACGCTTGATTCCAACCGGCCGAGTTCGAGCCACTCCATCGTCAAAGAATGGCGGAGCAGTCGGTCCATATAAGCGCCCGCCAAGCCTTCCAACTCGACCCCGTAAGTCTGAAATCTTGTGGCGATGGGGGCGAACATGATGTCGGCGGCGCAAAAGTCGCCGAAGAGCCAGGACGAGCCGCCGAGGGATGTCCAAATTTCGACAACGCGCTGAATGTCCGCCTCTACCGCTTCCGAGCGCCGTGCAATGCGATTTCGGGCTCGCGTGTTCACCGGCATTGCTGAACGCAGCGCGCTGAACCCAGCATGGACCTCACCGCTAAGGCTTCGCGCATGAGCGCGCGCGTAACGGTGGGCCGGCCATACCGCCGGGTGGGCCTCATACAGGTGCTCAAAGATCGCCAAGGTATCCCAGATCGCCGCATCGCCTTCGAGAAGCACAGGCACCAGCCCCGTCTCGCCACCGAGACCGCGGACATGGTCCCGCGATCCGGGTTGGTAGAGCGGTACGGTCTGTTCCGCGAATGGAAGGCCCAGCATTTTGAGCAGCAGCCACGCCCGCATAGACCAGGACGAGTAGTTCTTCGGCCCTATGATCAAGGTGTATTTTGGTGTCGAGGCCGGCTCTGATTTCAGCTCGTTGAACTCCAGGACGTTGGAGTCCGGATCGCGCAGAAAGCATGTCAGACGCCGCCCCCAATCGTGCGGCCCTTCAGTAATCGGAATGCCGGCGTTCGACGCCCAGTCTAATACGAGCGGCAAACTGTCCACGATAAATGCCGCATGGGTGTAGCCAGGCCATTTCTGCGGGCGATCAAGCAAAACATTATCGCCGTCCGGTGTCGGGACGCCGTTCAGGATCAGGTTGAGCCGCACGCCGGCTGCATTGAGAATCTCGGCCGCGGTCTCAGTGGAATTTTCTTCGTCCAGCTCGAATCCAAGGGTCCGGTAGAACGCCAGGGAGCGGACCCGGTCGGTCACCCTTATGCCCACATGGTCGTAAGCCGTGATGTTCAAGTAGCACCTCGAGTATGCTGGCGGATCAGCGCCCTGCCCCGTGCAATGGCGGCGGTCGCACCGCATTCTAGCTACTCAGATTGTCCGTCCGCCTCACGAACGCCGCCACGTTGTCGTGAAGGTCTTTCAACGATTGTTCATGGGCGTACACCATGTGACCTGACGGGTAGTAATGGTACTCGATGTTGCCCTGTAGATTCTGCGGGATCTGCAGATGGCTCATCTCGTACTGGCCGGCGAAATATGGCGTTGCGAGATCGAAGTAACCGCCATTTACCATGATCTTGAGGCTGGGATTGTATTTCATCGCCACGGCAAGGTCTGGCATGACGTTGATAATGCCGGGGATGCTGATGGGTGCATTGGGCTGTTGGTGGGAAAATGACCAGCTGTCGCCCGTATCGATGGAGGGCCGATAGCTTTTGCCGGCGCCGAAGTTCAGCGTCTTGCGGACATAGTCGTTGAGCGCTGACACATAGGCCGACTTGATCGCGGCCGATTGAGGATCATAGTCGGCTTCGCGGCTCAGCGGATCGATATCCGGACCGGAGAAGCGCGTATCAAGTCGACCGGTGGTCAGGCCGTCACTGTCCTGAAGCATCTTGTCGAACTGACCGCCATCGATCCGCAGGTCGCTCTTCATCACATAAGCGACAGGCAGGCCTGTGTAGCGGCTTAACCTCTCCGCGATGGTTTGGCGGCGCGCGGGGTCCAGCTTTGACCCGGCCTGGAGCGCCAGGGCGTAGTCGGTCTGCGCAAACTGCTCAACCTCGTGCAGAAAGGTGGGTAGGTCAGCGGGCCGATCGCCCCCCAGACGGTTATGATACCAAGCGGTCGCGGCAAAGGTCGGCAAGGTGGTGATGTAGGCTTGGTCGGTGCCCGGATTGAACTGCGGCGTGTCAGCGCCGAGATCGAAGTTCAGCACCTCGGAAAGTAGCACCACGCCGTTGAGGTCAACCCCCTCTCCAGTCTCTAGTTCCATGGCCAGGACGGCGGAGCGTGTCGTCCCGTAGCTTTCGCCAAATAGATATTTGGGCGAATTCCAGCGACCGTATCGCGAGAGAAAGCCGGTAATGAATTGGCTAAAGGTATAGGCGTCGGGGTCGAGGCCGAAAAAAGCCTTCTCCTTGTCCTTGCCCGCGACGCGACCGAAGCCTGTGCCGGGCGCATCGATGAACACCAAGTCGGCCACATCCAGGAGGCTGTAGGTGTTGTCCACCAGCCGATAGGGCGCAGCGGGCATGTGCGCGTCATCGAGCGTCACGACACGGCGTGGCCCGAAGGCGCCCATGTGCAGCCACATGGTGGAGGAGCCTGGGCCGCCGTTGTAGAGGAAGATTATCGGTCGACTCTCCGACGGGGCGCCGGTCTTGAAATAGGCGACGTAGAACATCGAGGCTTCTGGCTTGGCGTTCGCCTTGTCGACCTGATCCTTGCCGTCGCCGCCTGCGTCGCGCGTGGCGGCGTCGTCCCAGCCTTTGGCGTGCACGACCAGCGTCCCGGCCACCGCCTGGTAGTCTACCCTTCGGCCCTCCACGGTGACTGAACCCAACGTGGTTGAGCTTTCTGGCGAGAACATCACCCCCTTGTCGAGGTCCGCGGATCGGGTCGCGTCCGGCTTGTTCTTGTCGGGCGGGGAAGTCTCGGCCAGGGCCGGCGCCGCAGTGATCGTCATCAGGGCGGCGGCGAGAACGAGCTTCTTCAAGGATAGAACTCCCAGGGACCTATACAGCCAAGCGTGACGGTCGATTGCACGCCTTCTGATCGGCGCCGAGCAGGCGGCCGGCCACAAATCAATTGTGGCCACCGGGCCCTCCACCGTGGCGAACGGTCCAGCTTGCGCGGTTCACCTCAATGGGGTTGGCGCCGACCCAGACCGTTCGCCCCGCCATCCGGCCGGTCGGCCACAAGGCGGTTGGCGGTCCTGGCGTGCTGCGTCTGGATCGCCAGTGGGTCCACCGGAGAAACACATGCCCAGCCACCAGGCGACCGTTACGAACACCGGCCTGCGCGGCCTGCTGTTTGCCGCAGCCGTCGCCTTTGCTGGGTCCGCGGCGGCCAATACGCCCGCACCGCCCGCGCCAGTCCTGGCCGGAACGCCGCATCTGCTCGGACGCGGTGTGATTTCGGACTCAGACTCCGTGGCCAACGCAACATTCACACCGGACGGAAAGACGATCTACTTCTCGAAACACAATCCGGGATGGGCCCACATCACCATCGTGGAGTCCCACCACGCGCACGGCCACTGGATGACGCCGCAGGTCGCACCATTTTCCGGATTCTGGAGGGACACGGATCCGCACGTCTCGCCGGATGGACGAAAACTATTCTTCGCCTCCAACCGCCCGGTCGATGGCGGTCGAACACCGAACTCCCACTATGACATCTGGATCGTCGAGCGCGTCAGCGGCGGCGCTTGGGGTTCCCCGAAGCGGTTGGAAAGTTCCGTCAACGCCGGCGCCGGAGGCGCATATCCATCGGTGACGCGCGATGGGACACTTTATTTCGAAGCCCAGCGCAACGGCCGTCCGGCGATCTTCCGATCGGAGTTCAAAGACGGGGCCTACGGGCCGCCCGCGCCGCTGCCCTTCTGCGATACTGGTGGGTGCACAAATCCCGTGATCTCTTCCGACGACCGATTCATCGTCTTCTTCGCCACGGATCGGGGAGGACTCGGTGGCGCGGACCTGTTCGTTAGCTTCCATCGCGCGGACGGGCGGTGGTCGAAGCCGGTCAACCTGGGACCGGCGGTGAATTCTCCGTCCTTCGAGTCCGCGCCGGGCCTGTCACCCGACAACCGCACGCTCTACTTCTCCAGCGACCGTATCGACCCCGCACCCCGCATGCGCCGTGTGACATATGCCGAACTGGAGCGCGAACTCCACGGCGATCAGAACGGGCTGTCGAAGATCTACGCCATGGACATCAGCGACCTCGACAAGCTTGACCCGGGCGGCTGAGCGCAGCTTCGATATCGACGCCCTGCCCTAGCAGGCGACCACCAGGGCGCGAGCACGGTCTCTGTATCTGCGGCTTACCGGCGCACGGGAACCGTCGTCCAGCGTGATTTCCAGTCGGCGCTGATCGAGTCGAGATATTTCGCGAACGTGGGCCACATTGACCAGAAAGCGACGGTGAACGCGCAGGAAGTTCACGCCCTTCAACGCTTCCTCCGCCGCGGAAAGCGTGGTTCGCTGGAGGTAGAAACGCCCTCGGACCCACACCTTGATGTAGTTATCCTCCGAGGAGATGAAGACGATTTCGTCCGTATCCAGCAGGATCGTTCGATTTCCAGCCTCCACCGCAAGGGTCGTGCGGCCCGCTGGTCTCGACGCCTCGACGAGCGCCTTCGCGCGCGCCAAGGCCTTGGTGAATCTCGCCTCGTCGAAGGGTTTGAGCAGATAGTCGCAGGCTTCCAGTTCAAACGCCTTGATCGCGTATTCCGAATAGGCGGTCGTAAAGATCGTCACTGGCGCGCCGGCTGGGGGTAGGGAGCCCAACAGTTCCGCGCCCGATAGAGCAGGCATCTCCACATCGAGAAACAGGATGTCAGGCTTGGCGCGTGCGATCTCGGCCTTGGCCTCCAGGCCGTTCGCGCACTCGCGAATCTCGCGCACACTGTCGTCGCGAACGAGTAATCGCCGCAGGAACCGGCGAGCGAGCGGCTCGTCGTCAACAACGAGGACGCGAAGACGCCTGTCGGGAACGGGCGACGCTTCAGCCATCGTCTTCGCTCATCTTTTGCAGCGGCAGGCGAATGCCCACGAGGAAGGCGCCGGGCGTCTGTGAGCAGCTCAGCGAGGCGCGATTGCCGTAGGCCCGGTAGAGCCGGGCCCGCGTGTTGCTGAGCCCCAAGCCCTCGACGGGCGCTGAGCCGCTTGCTGCCGCGTAGACGCCATACGCGCCATTCTGCAGGGTAATCTGCAGCTGGCCGTCCCGGGCGAGCGCCTTGATCGCGAGGTCGACCGGGATCGTCGAGTGGGCTACGCCGTGGCGGATCGCGTTCTCGACCAGGGGCTGGAGGATCAAGGTGGGCGTCCGGGCGTCCCGCACCTCGGGCGATACTTCGACGTGGATGCTTAGACGATCACCGAACCGGACCTTCTCGATCTCCAGGTAGAGCATGGCGAACTCAAGCTCTTCTTCGAAACGGATCGTCTGGACGCGCCCTCGCTCAAGCGTGGCGCGCAGGAAATCGCCCAAGCGCGAGACCACAGTGAGCGCGGCGGGGGGCGATTCGTAGATCAGTGCTGAAATCGAGTGCAGAGTGTTGAACAGGAAGTGCGGCTGGATCTGCATACGCAGCGTCTGCAGCTGAGCCTCGGCGAGTTCATGCTTCAACGCCTCTGACCGACGCTCCTCCAGACGCACCCTTCGAAAGGCGGCGTCGGAGGTGAAGGCGAGGACAACCAGGCCATAGGTCGCCATGCCGGTCAGCGACCGGTAGAACAAGCCGTTCTTCAGGGCCTGGATAACCGAAGGAAAGCGGGTGCGGAAATCCGGGTCGAACGTATGATCGATGGCCATGAACAGCAGGAAGTGGGCCGCGCCGAGGGTCATCGCGGCCAGAACATGGACACCAATATTGCGGAGCGGCCGGTCGCCCGGAACCGGAAACGCCTTCGCGAGGAAAAATACGAGCGGCGAGAACAGGAACCACAGAAGGTAGGTCCCGCCGTACCAAACGGCTTCAGACGTCCAGTGCAGATCCGTCTGGTCGGCCTCCGGTATCCACGAGAGGAAAAACGCCAGCGCCACGAACGACCACACTGCCGCCAGGGCGAAGAGCAGGCGCCAAGACCACCTCAACTCCCCGTCCGCAGCATCCTGTGCTCCGTCCTTAGGCGCATTACGGAGGTGGAGTGGCGGCATTTGGTGCGTTGACGCTCCCGACAGCGCGCCGGCGCGGGCGCGGATTGCGGCGCCAGTGGATCAGCCCGGCCTGCGCCTTACAAGAGCGCCCCGCTATCTAGGTCAGCCGAACGTCTTGCGAATCCGGAAATAGGAAATCAAGCCGAATCGGTGCTCCTGGTAATCCGTGAAATCAAGCGGATCGAGATTGCGCGGACCGTCGAACACTTGGCGTGTGAAATAGTAGGAGCCGCGATTGAAGTCGTCCTCCTCAAAGCGCACAGCGATGTCCGGCCGGGGCGTGTACTCAAGGAAAACCGAGGTGGAATTGGCGTCGCGGGTGGTGTCGACTTCATCGAAATAATAGTTGCGCTGGGTGTAGCCGATGGAAAGGTCAACGCCCCAATTAAGCTTCCATTTCGGCAGATCTTGGCTGAAGTGGAGTTCAGCGTCGAGCGGATGTTGACCGGAGATCGGACGCTGCTCGCCCGTCGTGGGATCGACGACTTGCGAGACCCTCCAGGTGCCGAGTCCGCGCATCGCGGCGCCTGGGATGCCAACACGGTCCAGCGGCAGGCTGAACGAAGCCACCAAGTCGTTCTCGGACCCACCGCCGATGTTCGCTGGCTCGCTGAGATAGCCGGACGGAGAAGAAACGGCGGCCTGGTCAATCACGTTCTGCAAGGTCAGGTGGCGAACGGTTAGCGAAACCACGCCGTCCTTCCAGAAATGGCGGTCATAGGCTGCCTCAAACGCAATATCGGTCTGAGGCGCGAGGTTGGGGTTGCCAGGAAATACGCCGGGTCCATTGAGCGTTGCGGTCGCCGCGAAATAGTTGAAGTTCAACTGGCCCACCTCGCGCTCGATCCTCACCCGCACCTGATCGTCTGCGTCCGGCGACCACGTCACCACCAGGCGCGGTTTCGGGTAGAGCAACGTCTTGATCAGCGTCACGTCGCCAGAAGAGGTAATGGTGGACTCCTCTACCCGCATGCCCGCTTCGATCGCCAGGGTCGGCGTGGCTTTCCAGGTTGCGGTTGTGAACGCCTCGCCGCGGCCCTCCTGGACCAGAACGTCGGCGGCCGGCAAGGTCACTGGCGTTCCATCGTCGGTGAACAGGGTGTGCGTCTTGAGCCAGTTGTAATCGAACTCCCCGCCGGCATCGACCGTCAAGGCAGCCGATGGATGCCAATGAAGGATGGCGCGGGCGATACTCTCGCCACCGGTCTCGCCCACATTGAAGTATTGCGCGTCGCCCAATGTGTCGAACGTCGACGCATAGCCGGTCCGGTTCAGGTGCTGCAATCCGAACACCTCCAGGGATAGGCTGCTCGGCAGATCTCGACTGAAATGGAGACCCAGTTCCCCGTCGGTGATGTCCTGATGTACGCGTTCGATCTCCAGTCCGGCGAGATGGAAGTTGTCCTGGCTGAACAGGTCGTAGGGCTGGTCTTGAAGAGTGAAATTTAAGCGAAATCGGCCTCCCAGCAGCGGGGTCTCGTAGGCAGCCGTCGCGGTGTTCTGCCAGGCTGGCGCGCTATTGTGCATCGGCGAAATGTCGAGCAGCTGGCCATTCGGGCCGAATATGTCGTGGGGGCCGCTGCCCTCGGTGTTATCGTGATAGCGCGCCAGAAACAGGGAGCCCTCCAGGGTGCGCTCGCCGTCACGCCAGGCGCCTTCGAGCTTGAGCTGGGGATCGATCTCCACGCCTTCAGGCTTGTACTGGCCATAGACGGCGTCGCCAGTGAGACCAGAGCTCTTCTTGCGAATGACATTGGCCACGATCGTCTTGCCCTGCATATCGAGGCCAGGCGCGCCGCCACGGACCAGGTCGATGCGCTCGACCTGGGAGATCGCGATGCGCTGCAGGTTGCTGATCAGGTCGTCGGTCTTGCTGGCAGGCCGCTGTCCGTCGATCAGAACATTACCTGCGGCGCCGGCCAGACCGCGCACCGCGCTACCGTCATCAAGCGTGAAGCCGGGAATCCGCAACACCATGTCGTAGGCGGTCTCCAGGCCCATCGGTGCAAAAAACGAGGCCGGATAGGCGATGACACTGTGCGAGTCGGCCGAGGTCGTCGGGGTATTCGGGGATGGCGGTTCAGCGGCGAACGCAGCGGGCGCCATCAGCGCTAGCGCGGCGGCCATTGTCACCCATGACACTGCCGCCATGAACATCATCCTTCGCCGATCGCGCATCGCGCCCCTCCTGTCGTTGGGAGGGGATCGACAGGGGATGGCCCGATATTCACAAATGATATGTGGCGAGGACGCCGCGCTGCGGGGCTAACGGTCCGGCTTTAGAATGAATCGCGGCTGCGAGGGGATGAAGGCCAGGGCTATGACGGCGCTTCGGCCGTAGTAGCGTGAACGAAACCCGGCGGCAGGCCCAGGCTGTCAGCGAGCGGGTGAGCGCTGGTCGCGGAAGCCGCAGGCGACATCGGCTCAAACAGATTCCAGGGATGTTTCTGGACGTCGAAACGACGACAACCAGTTCAATGCGTCGGCATCTCGGCCGATTGCGGCATCACATCCGGCGATCCGGTTTCAGCGAATTGTTTGAGACGTCCCGTATTCAACGCCAGAACGCCATCCGCCACCTTCGCGAGATCGGCCATGCCGCCCTTTACGTAACCTCCAACGAGAAACGTCGCAGTGACATCCGTGCCGGCCCCGGACTGAGTAAGCGTCCAGGTCAACACGGTATCGACGCCGTAACCTTGGAACGGTCCGAGACCGCCACGCAGACGCAGAATCTTTCCCGGGTTGGCATAGACAACAACCAAATGTTGGACCGAACCACCGTTGGGCAATTGCTCGCAAAAGCACCCGCCGGCCCGTTCGTCCAGGCTCAGGTTTGCGGCGCTGCCGGAGACCGTATGGTCCGCACTCCACCACAGCGCCGGTTTACCGATAAGCTGGTACACCTTGGCGGGTGGCGCAGCGACATGGACCGTCACCTCGTTGGCAAATCCACCAGGCTCGAGATCTGTAATGGCTGCTGTTGCAGGTGTGGCTATTGCCAACGCCGCTGCAACTGCAACGCTGCCAGGAAAATGTGCCCGGTGTCCGGATTGTTTCATGATGGCCTCCTTTTGTCTTTGTTCGCGGATTGATGATCCGCGGCTCATACGAAATTTTCCTGTATGCCGCCTCAGCCGTCCGCGGATTCGGCCGCCGGCCGTGGCATGATCGATCGCGAACGGCTTCAACCCCCCGCGCGCCTCTGGAATGTGCGCGATCCAGGAGAGGGAGCGTTCGGAAAGCGGCAATTCGAATGTGGTGAACGGGATCGGTCGGGTGGCGAACGGCGCCGCCAACCAGTGATGGAGAAATTCTCTGCTGGAGCCGGCGCCGGGCAATCGCCGGGATTACGAGCCTAATCGGCCCCGAAGGCGCCCGCAAAGGCCGCACAATCCTAGCAAACATCGAGATATTCGGCCCGGCCAGCTAAGTTCCAACCTGGCGCCTAAGTGGCGGCGCGGGAAGCGGACCTTCCCAACGTCGCCAACGAGTCAAACATCGCCGTTCCGCCGGCACGCTGCAGAAACGCGTCTAACGCCCTTTCTTGGAAGTCACCGGCTGTTCAAAGCTAGCTGACACCCATTGGCCGGCGCCCTCGCCCGGACAATCTCAACAGTCCAGGTGATCGCCCTTTATGGTCTCACTGCAATCGATGCGGTGAGGCCGATCCATTCGCCAAGGTCGGTCTGCAGCTGCCCGGCCGCGCGAGTGGCATAATGAACCGCGTCCTGTCCGAGCAGAAGGTGCATCGGCGGGGCCTCCGCCTCGGCGATCTTCAGGATGGCGGCCGCGGCCTTGACAGGGTCGCCGCCCTCATGGCCGGCGCCTTTCCGCAAGACCTGGCGTGCGAAGCGGGCCGCGCCGTCGTAGTCGTCGATCGTGCGATCGGTGAGCGCAAGTGAGCGGCCCGCGTAGTCGGTCCTGAGGCCGCCTGGGGCGATGTTGGTGACCTTGATCCCCAGCTCGGCCACCTCCTGCGCCAGGGCCTGGGTCAGCCCCTCCAGCGCGAACTTGCTGGCGCAGTAGACGCCAGTGCCGCCCCAGGCGGCGAGGCCGCTGACGGAAGTGACGGTCAGGATGCGGCCGGCGCGCCGCGCGCGCATGGCCGGCAGCACGGCCTGAATTACCGCCATGGTCCCGAACAGGTTGACTTCGAACTGCGCCCGGGTCTCAGCGAGGCTCGCCTCCTCCACGGCGCCAACCAGGCCATAACCGGCGTTGTTGACCAATATGTCGATCCGGCCCATCCGGCGCTCCGCCTCGGCCACCGCGGCGTGGACGGCGACCTCGTTGGCGAGGTCCATGATCAGACCGATGGCGCGGCCGGGCGCCAGAGCGTCGAACGCGGCGCGGTCTGTCTCGCTGCGTATACTGCCGGCGACCGTATCGCCCGTCGCCAGCGCGGCCTTGGCGATTTCGCGACC
>Ga0302314_10008701_pt1 | contig 18043 bp, 16 predicted proteins | sample III_Palsa_N2_3_FD_200533 | JGI IMG/M metagenome (GOLD analysis project Ga0302314, IMG submission 200533) | Peat permafrost microbial communities from Stordalen Mire near Abisko, Sweden - III_Palsa_N2_3 | ecosystem: Environmental > Terrestrial > Soil > Palsa > Peat permafrost | place: Sweden...
GTAGGCGAGCGGGCCGTTGACGGCTTCGTAGTTGGAGACGATGTGCTCGATGAGGAAGGCGCCGATGGGGACGATTCCGGAGAGCGAGTGGAGGCGACGCCAGAAGAAGGAGTGGCCGACGCCGGCGCAGAGGGGTTGGACGCCGCGGATTTTGGTGGGAGCGGGGGTTGCGGCTGTGGCCATTCTGGGGGACTCCTGCGAGCCCGGAGCCGCTGTGGATGCGGTGTAAAAGAGGCGCGGGGCGGCAGGTTGATTATTCCGCTGGGGTTAATGGAGCGTCAAGCTGCGGGGCTGCGGATTGGGCGGTTATCGGGTGTGGTGTGCGATTTGTGGTTGGTTCGGTAAGAGTTGAGGTGCGGCGAAGGAGAGCCAATACGGGGTCTCTCCACTTCGCTGCGCTTCGGTCGAGATGGATTAGAGCGGGAGGGTGTGGAGCTGGGGCAGGAGGGCGCGGAAGGCTCGGCCGCGATGGGAGAGCAGCCACTTTTGTTCGCGGGAGAGCTCGGCCATGGTGGACTGGAGCGACGGGAGGAAGAAGAGTGGGTCATAGCCGAAGCCGTCGGTGCCGCGGGCGGTGTAGCGGATTTCGCCATGGACGGCGCCGTTGGAGCGGAGGAGGATTTGGCCGTCGCGGGCGAGGGCGATGGCGCAGACGAAGTGGGCGGAGCGCTCGGCCCAGGCTGAGGTGCTTCGGAGGCGGTCGAGGAGGAGGTCGTTGTTGCGGTCGTCGTTGTTGCGGCCGGAGTGGAGGTCGTAGCCGGCCATGTCAGCGAAGCGGGCGGAGTAGATGCCGGGCTCGCCGTTGAGAGCGTCGACTTCGAGGCCGGAGTCGTCGGCGAAGACCAGGAGGCCGGGAGCGAGGAGGGAGTAGGCGGCGGCCTTCTTTTCGGCGTTGCCGATGTAGGTGGGGGCGTCCTCGACGGGCTCGGGCATGTCGGCGAGGCCGGGGAGGGCGAGGACCTGAACGCCGAAGGTGCTGGCGCTGGCGGTGAACTCGGATAGCTTGCCGGGGCTGGTGGTGGCGGCGTAGAGGATCATGGCTAGATGGATGTGTTGTCGCGGGTGATGATCTCGCGGATTAGGGGTTGGGGAACGGTGCGGGTGTCGGAGATTTGGATGGTGGCTTCGAGCATTTTGTAGGGACCGTCCAGGAGGGCTTCGTCTTCGCTGTAGAGGGTGAAGATGGGGTCGCCGGCCTGGAGGTGGGTGCCGATTTTGGCGTGGGATTCGATGCCGGCGTGGGCGCTTACGGGGGCCCCGGGCTTGGCGCGGCCGGCGCCGAGGCGTTGGACGGCCCAGCCTACTTCGGTGCAGTCCATGCCGGAGAGGTAGCCCGCGCGTGGGGCTTTGAGGACGCGGGAGGCTTTGGGTTGGTGGAAGGCGGCGGGGTCGGCGAAGATGCTGGTGTCGCCTTTGTGGGCGGTGACGATCTGGAGCCAGGATTTGTAGGCGGCTCCGGAGAGGAGGATGTCGTCGGCTAGTTTGGCGCCTTCTTCGGGGGATTTGGATTTGCCGGCGAAGTAGAGCATCCAGCCGGAGAGGATGGTGGAGAGCTGGATGAGGTCGGCGGACATGGAATGACGTTTGTTTTGAAGGATATCGACGCACTCCCAGACTTCGATCCAGTTGCCGGAGAAACGGCCCATGGGTTCGTCCATGGTGGTGAGGAGGGCGGCGGTGCGGGTTCCGGCTAGTTCGCCGGTGGAGACCATTAGTTTGGCGAGGAATTCGGATTTTTCGTAGGTGGGCATGAAGGCGCCGGAGCCTACTTTTACGTCGAGGACGAGGCCGTTGAGGTCTTCGGCGAGCTTTTTGCTCATGATGCTGGCGGTGATTAAGTAGGGGGATTCGACGGTGCCGGTGTGGTCGCGCATGGCGTAGAGAAGGCGGTCGGCTGGGACGAGGCGCGGGGTCTGGCCGACCATGGTGGCGTGGGTCTCGCGGAGGACCTCGGTCATGCGGGCGAGGTTGAGCTGGGTGTCGAAGCCGGGGATGGTTTCGAGCTTGTCGAGGGTGCCTCCGGTGTGGCCGAGGGAGCGACCGGAGATCATCGGGACGGAGATGCTGGGGGTACCTTCGAGGCCCGCGGCGGCGACTATGGGGGCGATAAGGAGGGAAGATTTATCGCCTACACCGCCTGTGGAGTGCTTGTCGACGCTGAAGGTGTTGAGAGGCTGCATGTTGAAGGTTTCGCCGGAGTAGCGCATGGCGGTGGTGAGCCAGGCGAGCTCGCGGTGGGTGAGGCCGTGCATGTAGACGGCCATGAGGAAGGCGGCGATCTGGGCGTCGGTGATCTTGTCGGTGGGAGCGAGGTCATCGCCGTGGAGTGCGTCGAGGGTGCGTTCGCCTTGCAGGACTACGGTGTGGACGAAGTGCTCGATTTCGGGCTGGGTTAGTTCTTCGCCGTGGCGCTTTTTGCGGATGATGTCGATGGGGTGGATCGCGTGGGAGGGCATGGAACCTTCGATTCTTTGGTTGGGCCCGGTTGGGGCATAAGTGGTTTAGCGTAGTCGCTTGGGGGGTGGGATGCAAGGGGTGGGGTTGGCAGAACAGGCAACGGCCTTGACGCAGAGTTCGCGGAGGGGGCGGAGTTTCGCAGAGTAGAACGAGGCTGGGTGAGGGCTTGTGGTTTCCGTGAGAGGGTGTGGCGCTGCGGACGCCCTTCGGCCTCCAAGACATCTCGCCCCTCCCAGGTCCAAACTCCCGACCCGTAAAGGATGTCATGGAACTTGACACAAAGAGCGCCCGCCGGGGACCCCGGATCGGGGGCACCGGCGTTTGTGGTTGGTTGAGGTGGTGTCCGTGGATGGGACGGAGTTGGGGTGGGAGGTGAGGGGGTCGATAGAGGAGATGTGGATGACCTGACTATGGAATTTTTGATCGAGAGCGGTGAAGGGCTCGATTGTATGGAGCGGTGCCTGAACGATCTGCAACATGGATCGGAGAGTGGGGCTTGCCTTGCGGAGATCTTTCGGGCGGTGCATACGATGAAGGGGACGGTGGGGTTCCTGGGGTTTCCTCGGCTGGAAAAGATGGCTCATGCGGGTGAGGCGCTGCTGGTGCTGCTGCGGGATGGGAAGCGTGGTGTGGATGAGAGCGTTGTGTACCTGCTGATGCAGTTGACGGATCGACTGCGCGCGGTGCTGCAGTTGATCGAGACCCGCGGGCATGAGGGGAAGCGGGATGTGGATGATGACTCTGGCTTGATTGAGGAGCTGGAGCGGATGGTGCGTGGGGAGGCGGGGATCGCGGGAGTGGGCGAGGCGAGCGTGAGTGTTGGGGAGATGGCGGCGGGCTGCATGGAGAAGACCGTGCGCGTGGAGGTGGAGACGCTGAACCGGTTGATGAGCCTGGTGGGCGAACTGGTGGAGACACGGAACCAGTTTTTGCGGGCAGACGTTTGTGAGAAGAGCGTTGCTCGGCTGGGGCAGCGGTTGGATGGAGTGACGGCGAGTCTGCGGGAGACGGTGATGCAGGCGCGGATGCAGCCGGTGGGGTATCTGTTCCAGAGGATTCCGCGGCTGGCGCGGGATGTGGCAGCTATTTGTGGGAAGAGAGTGCGGCTGGAGTTTAGCGGTGGAGATACGGGGTTGGATAAGGAACTGCTGGAGAGGTTGAAAGATCCACTGGTCCATGCGGTGAGGAATGCGATTGACCATGGACTTGAGACGCCGCAGGATCGGATGGCCAGAGGCAAGCCCAGGGAGGGATGCATTGAGGTGAGCGCGTTCCATGAGAGCGGGCAGATTGTGGTGGAGGTGAAGGATGATGGGGCTGGCGTCGACTGCGAGAGGGTGGTGTGGCGAGCGGTGGAGCTTGGGTTGATTTCGGAGGAGGGCGGCGCCGCGATCAGGGATGTGGAGGTGATGGAGCTGCTGTTTGCGCCGGGGTTTTCTACACGCGAAGAGGTCACGATGATCTCTGGCCGCGGTGTGGGGCTGGATGTGGTGCGGACGAATGTGGAGCGGGCTGGCGGGTCGGTGGAACTGCAGTCGGCGCGAGGTGAGGGAACGACGTTGCGGATGCGCGTTCCGCTGACGCTGGCGATACTGCCCGCGCCGATTGAAGACTGTGGTGGAGAGATGGTCCTGGCGGGAAAGTGGGATGAGGAGTGTCGGCAATGAGAGCTTTAATTGTGGATGATTCGCGCGTGCTGCGGATGCACCTTGGTGAGATGTTGCGGTTGATGGGTTGGAAGACGGAAGAGGCGAAGAACGGGAGGCTGGCGCTCGAACGACTGCGGGTGGATAGAGGGTTTCAACTGGTGCTGATGGATGTGAACATGCCCGAGATGAACGGCATTGAGTGCGTGTGCAGGGTGAGGAGCGAGCTGTCGGAACTGGATTTGAAGCTGATGATGGTGAGCACGGAGGCAGACTCTTGTTTGATCGAGGAGCTGCTGGCGAATGGGGTTGATGAGTATTTGATGAAGCCGTTTACGCATGAGAATTTGCAGGCGAAGCTGCAGTTGATGTCGTTGCCGGTGCGTGCGTGATGGGCTTTCGTGGCGCAGCGGAGAAGCTGCAGATTCCTTCGCTGCGCTGCGGAATGAAAGAAAGAGAGAGGGAAAAGGGGTATGTGGAATGGAAGAAGACATGAGCCTGCGGATTTTGCGGCGAAGTTGATACGGATGGCGCAGCCGGAACGTCCCGCCATGATGCATCGCGTGGTGGAGGAGGCGATGACTATGCGGGAGACGGGGTTCTTTCGCGATCTGCTGCCGTTCCATCTGCTGCACGATCGTCTGATTCCGGAGTTGATCGTGGTGCGGAAGAAGGAGCGGCGGTTGTATTTGTGGAGTGCGGGGAGTGCGACGGGGCAGGAGGCTTATAGCCTTGCGATGCTGTTGTTCGACCGGTTTCCGCAGTTGGATGAGTGGGATGTTCGGATTGTAGGGACCGATATTTCTCAGGCTGCGTGTGAGTACGCGAGGCGAGGACGGTATAGCCGGTTTGAGGTCAACCGTGGGCTGTCGGCGAGCCTGCTGGTGCGGCACTTTGAGCGCGAGAGCGAAGAGGCTTGGCGGATTCATGAGGAGCTGCGGCGGAGGGTTTCGTTTGAGCAGGGGGATCTGCGTGAGGTGTCGCGGATGGAGATGATATTCGATATTGTTCTGCTGCGGAATGTGTTGCCGTATCTGGGGGCGGCGGAGCGTGATGAGGTGCTGCGGGCGGTCCATGCGCGGATGGATGTGGGGTCGGTGATGCTGCTGGGTGAGGCGGAGGAGGCGGGTTCGCTGTTTGAGGAGGTGGTGGATCGAGAGCGGGTGTTCTACCGGCCGATCGTATCGGGGTAAGTTGCATCCAATCTGCAGCAACGGCGATGATGAGGCCGTGCGTGTGGAGTGCGGGTGAGCAAACGGAAGCAGGTCGAGGGGGAGCAGCGCGCGGGCAAACGGGGTGAGGCTGCGCCTGATGTGCTGGAGCTGTTTCATCCGATTACGGCGGAGTGGTTTCGCGCGGTGTTTGAAGAGGCGACGGCGCCGCAGCGGGAGGGTTGGCCGGCGATTGCGCGGGGTGAGTCGACGCTGATACTGGCACCGACGGGGACGGGGAAGACGCTGACGGCGTTTCTATGGTGTTTGGATAAGTTGATGCTGAGGGAGTCGGTGGGCGAGCCTGGTTGCAAGGTGGTTTATATATCGCCGCTGAAGGCGCTGGCGGTGGATGTGGAGCGCAATCTGCGGGCGCCACTGGCGGGGATTGCGAATATGGCGGAGCGGCAGGGTGTGGCTGTGCATCTGCCGGAGATCAGCGTGAGGACGGGGGATACTTCGCCGAGGGATCGGGCGCGGTTCAAGAGGCATCCGGGAGAGATTTTGATTACGACGCCGGAGTCGCTGTATCTGCTGCTGACGAGCGATGCGGGTGAGGCGCTGCGGTCGGTGGAGACGGTGATCATCGATGAGATTCATGCGCTGGTGCCGACCAAGCGTGGGGCGCATCTGATGCTGTCGCTGGAGAGGCTGGAGGCGCTGTGTGGGAGGCGGATTCAGCGGATTGGGTTGAGTGCGACGCAGAGGCCGCTGGAGGAGGTGGCGAGGTTTCTCGGCGGGGCCGAGAAGCAGGGAACAGAGAACAGGGAACAGGGGACAGAAGGCGATACGGCTGCGGGAGTGCGGTATCGGGATGTGGCGATTGTGAATGCGGGGGCGCGGAAGACGCTGGAGTTGACTGTTGAGGTGCCGGTTGAGGATATGGCGAAGCTGGGGCACGATGAGTTGCCCAGCGGGCCGGCGGCGCAGGGGCCGAAGAAGACTTCTATCTGGCAGAGTATTCATCCGCGGCTGCTGGAGATTGTGCGGGGGCGGACTTCGACGCTGATCTTTGTGAATGCGAGGCGGGTAGCGGAGAGGCTTGCTGGTGCGTTGAATGAGCTGGCGGGGGAGCCGATTGCGCGGGCGCACCATGGGTCGCTGGCGGCGGCACAGCGGAATGAGATTGAAGAGCTGTTGAAGGCGGGGAAGGTGAAGGCGTTGGTTTGTACGTCGTCGCTGGAGCTAGGGATCGATATGGGGGCGATCGACCTGGTGGTGCAAATTGAAGCGCCGCCGAGTGTGGCCAGCGGCATGCAAAGGATTGGGCGGGCGGGGCATCAGGTGGGTGCGGCTTCGGCGGGGATTATTTTCCCGAAGTATCGGGCGGACCTGGTGGCTTGTGCGGCGGTGACGCAGGCGATGCATGAGGGGCACGTGGAGGCGACGCGGTTTTTGCGGAATCCGCTCGATGTGCTGGCGCAGCAGATGGTGGCGATTGTGGGGCAGGGAACAGCGAACAGGGAACAGCGAACAGAGAGCAGGAAAAGCGGCGTAGAAGATGAGGGTGGGATTTCTTATGACGAGTTGTTGGCGTTGGTGCGGGGGGCGGCGCCGTTTGCGGAGTTGAGTGGGGCGGCGTTTGATGGGGTGTTGGATATGCTGGCGGGGCGGTATCCGAGTGACGAGTTTGGCGAGTTGCGGCCGAGGGTGACTTGGGATAGGACGCGGAACTGGATTACGCCACGGCAGGGTGTGAAGCGGATTGCGATTCTGAATGGTGGGACAATTCCGGATCGTGGTTTGTATGGAGTGTTTTTGAGTGGGGCTGCGAAGCCTGTGCGCGTGGGCGAGTTGGATGAGGAGATGGTGTTTGAGGCGAGGACGGGGGAGACGTTTGTGCTGGGGGCTTCGACGTGGCGGATCGATGAGATTACGCACGATCGTGTGCTGGTGAGCCCGGCGCCGGGGGAGCCGGGGAAGATGCCGTTCTGGCATGGGGACAGGCCGGGAAGGCCGATTGAGTTTGGGCGGAGGATCGGCGCGCTGATGCGGGAGCTTCGCGCGATGCCGCGGAGTGCGGCGGTGGTGAAGTTAGTGCAGGAGCACGATCTGGATCCGCAGGCGGCAGAGAATGTGTTGCGGTTCCTGGTGGACCAGGAGTTGGCGACGCAGGAGGTTCCGGATGACCGGATGATTGTGATCGAGCGGGTTCGCGATGAGCTGGGCGACTGGCGGGTTTGTGTGCTGACGCCGTTTGGCAGCAGGATCCATGCGCCGTGGGCGATGGCGGCTGCGGCGAAGCTGAAGGCCGGGGGGCAAGATGTGGAGACGATGTGGGGCGAGGATGGGTTTGTGCTGCGCTTTCCGGAGACGGATGCGCCGCCGGAAGTCGATGCGTTGTTGCTGGGGCCGGAGGAGGCTTCGGAGTTGGTGATGCAGCAGCTTGGATCGACGTCGTTGTTTGCGGCGAAGTTTCGCGAGGCGGCTTCGAGGGCGCTGCTGTTGCCGAGGCGTCGCGCGGATGGGCGGACGCCGTTGTGGCAACAGCGGAAGCGGGCGTATGACCTGCTGAGTGTGGCGTCGCAGTATCCGGCGTTTCCGATTCTGTTGGAGGCTTATCGCGAGTGTTTGCGGGATGTGTTCGATATGCCGGCGCTGATGGAGACGCTGCGGGGGATTGGGACGCGGAACATTCGGGTGCATGTGGCGGACTCGCGGACACCGTCGCCGTTTGCGGCTTCGTTGCTGTTTAGCTATGTGGCGAACTATATCTATGACGGCGATGCGCCGCTGGCGGAGCGCAGGGCGCAGGCGTTGAGCATCGATCAGGACCAGCTAAGAGAGTTGCTGGGCGATGCGGACCTGCGCGAGTTGCTGGACCTGGGTGCGATTGAAGAGGTTGAGGAGCAGCTGCAGTGCGTGGTCGATCCTTACAAGGCGCGGTCGATGGATGGGGTGCACGATCTGCTGCTGCGGCTGGGGGAGAGGTCGCGGGCGGAGATTGTGGCGCGGAGCTCGGTGTCTGCTGAAGATGTTGAGACTTATGTTGCGCGGTTGATGAAGGCGCGGCGAGTGTTGGAGTTGAAGGTGGCAGGCGAGAAGCGCGTTGTGGCGGTGGAGGATGCGGCGCGGTTTCGCGATGCGCTGGGTGTGCCGCTGCCGCCGGGTTTGCCTTCCGCGTTTCTGGAGAGCGTGCCGGATGCGCTGCTGGATATTGTGCGTCGTTATGCGAGGACGCATGGGCCGTTTACGACAAATGATGTGGCCGCTCGATATGCGCTGCCAAAGGCCAGTGTGGAGGCGACGCTGCAGCGGCTGGTGGGGCTGGGACGCGTGGCGGAGGGTGGGTTTCGGCCGGGCGGGGTGAATCGCGAGTGGGTGGATGCGGAGGTGCTGCGAGCTATCCGACGGAAGAGCCTTGCGAAGTTGCGCAAGGAGGTTGAGCCGGTGGAGCAGCGCACGCTGGCGCGGCTGTTTACGCGGTGGCAGGGAGTGGTGCAGCCGCGGCGGGGGCTCGATGCACTGCTGGATGTGATTGAGAATCTACAGGGCGCGCCGCTGCCGGCTTCGTTGCTGGAGACCGAGATATTGCCCGCGCGGATTGCGGACTACAAGCCTGCGGATCTGGATACGCTGGTGGCGGCGGGTGAGGTGGTTTGGGTGGGGTTTGAGGCGCTGGGTGAGAGGGATGGAAGGGTGGGGTTGTATCTGGCGGAGAAGCTGCCGCTGCTTTGGAGTGGAGGGATTAGGGAACAGGGATTAGGGATTAGGGACGGGCTTGGTGAGCGGGAGCGGCTGATTGTGGAGTATCTCGAAAAGAATGGGGCTTCGTTTTTTCAGACGCTGCATGATGGGGTTGGAGGTGGGTATCCGGGAGAGACGCTGGAGGCGTTGTGGTCGCTGGTGTGGCGGGGGTTGCTGACCAACGATGCGCTTCATGCGTTGCGGGCTTACTGCGAGAGGCCGGCGGGGAGCGGGCGGTCGAAGCCGTCGAGACGGGTACATAACCAGGTTGGATTTCGGAGCCGGAGGACGACTCCGCCGACGGCGCAGGGGCGTTGGAGCTTGAATGAGGTTGCGTTTGCAGCGGGGCGGAGCGGGGCGGACGTTACTCAATGGAGCCATGCGATGGCGCAGCAGTTGCTGACGCGGTATGGGGTTGTGTTTCGCGAGACGGCCCATGCGGAGAACCTGCCGGGTGGGTTCTCGGCTGTGTATGACGTGTTGAAGGCGATGGAAGAGAGTGGGCGGGTGAGGCGTGGGTACTTTGCGGCCGACCTTGGGGCGACGCAGTTTGCGATGCCGGCGGCGGTGGATCTGTTGCGGTCGCTGCGGGTACAGCAGGAGGGATCGAGCGAGGTGGTGATGCTGGCGGCGACCGATCCGGCGAATCCTTATGGGGCGCTGATGCGCTGGCCTGAGAGTCTTGGGTTGACGCGGAGTGTGGGCGCACGGGTGGTACTGGTAGATGGTGCGCTGGTGGCGTATCTGCGGCGAGGGAATCCGAACGTGCAGGTGATGCTGCCGGAGGAAGAGCCGGGGCGGTCGCAGGTGGCTCGTGTGCTGGCGGAGTTTTTTGTGGCGCAGGTGCAAAAGTTGGAGGCCGATGGTGGCGAGCGTGGGAGGGGTGGGATGTTGATTGCGCAGGTGAATGGGGTGAATGTGGCGGAGCACCCGATGGCGAAGTATTTGTTGGATGCGGGGTTTGTGGCGGGTGGGATGGGGTTTAATGTGCGGCGGGGATTGTCGTCGTTGCCTGGCCGGACTGCAATTGCATTTGTGAGTTAGAAGTGTTTGTGACAGGTTGAGCGCAGTACAAATTGAAACCGAGTGTGACGGTTTGGGTTTTGCCAATAGCCTCCGACGGAAATAACCATTGCTTTAAAGCCGTGGTGGCGGAGCTTTCAAATAAAGGTGAGCCACTAACCCACTTCGCGTCTGAAACTTTGCCTTCGAGGCCAATTTGTAACTCGATGACAGCTTCACCACCCTGATGAGCAGCTCGTGCAATCGGTGGATAGGCTGGCATAACGGGTGAGATGGGTGCGAGCGGAGTGCTGTTGTTAAGACTCACAAGCGGAAGTTTGGGGGTCTTTAAGGAGTCTTGATAAAGCTTGGAAAGACTTTCAGAGAAGAGGCTGTCGTACTTTCCTTGCTCTACTTCCTTTAGAGTCTCACTTTCTTCCGCTATGCGAGACTGCGTTTGCGCGGTTTGAAATATCGGCCGATCAAGGTCGCCTCCTCCAAAGGCTTCGTCGAGAGTTGATAGAAGTTTCATTGTCTGCGAGGTTTCAGGTGGTGTCCCGGCCTTCGAATCGAATATGTCCCGGTCAAGAACCTCATATTTGATTGAACGCGTCGCGCTATTGCATTGAACCTGAGCAGCTACATGAACGCCACTAAACACAAGACAGTGTTTACAGCGCTTCGCTTCACGATGAAGCTTCTTTTCCGGGATGGCGCAAAGATTTTTATTGCCAAATAGCTCCGCGAGGGGTATCTGAAGATGCGCTCTAGCTGTGTCGATTGTTGGTGGCTGACAGCTTCCCGCCGCAGGTGTTACCGCCACCTTTTCTATATCGGTCCCAGTATCCGTAGCGATAAGTTTGAAGACGCTGTAGAAGTCGAAGGGAGGGCCAATGTCAATGAAGCTGGTCTTCGCAAGAACCACTTCCTTGTATGGAAGGTCGTTCGACATTGCTGAATGTGACTGGGCGAACAAAAGGCCCACGAAAATTGTGTTGAACAAAAGCAATATCGCGCGAATATATCTTCCGGTCATTAGCCGACATCTTACATAGAAAAAGCACTCGATGCTCGAAAGACTGCATTGAAAAGGCCACCATCAACGGCGGCCTTTCGGTTCATATTGGAAGACTTGCTCCAGTGCAACGCCGAAGACGAGAGCGATTTTGAAGGCGGTCTCCAATGACGGCGAGTACTTGTCCTGTTCTATGGCGATGACAGTCTGCCTTGTCACGCCGATTGCGTCGGCGAGAGCCTGCTGTGTCATGTCGTGGGCTGCGCGGAGCTCGCGGATCTGATTGAGGATGGAAGGCATTAGAGAGTTCTCCGGTAGGCTACGATCTGCGTCACGGTCTTCACGATGTCTGAGATGACGAGGATGCCGAAGAAGACGCTGATGAAGTGAAGTCCCATGCGGTTGACTGGGAGTTCGCCAACCGTGGCGTGAAACCAGAGCATTGCCAGCCCTAAGACCATCAGAGACGCCATCGTGAAGTAGCCGGCGCGGTAGCCGCGAAGCTCGATGAGTTTGTCGCGTTCGTCTTTCAGGCGATTGCGCGTAAACGCGACGATGGCTAGCTGGATGACGATTTGGAGGATGATGATGCCGATGATCATCAGCGCGACTTTGCCGATGGAGTTCTCGTGGTGGAGGAAAAAGTAGGGTCCGTAGACGAGTACCTCCGCTACGAGCGAGCCGTAAAGAGATTTTTCCTGGTAGGAGAGTTGCGACATGAGGGTTGCTCCTATGTAAAAAATGTTTTACAGGGAAGACTGTAGAGTTGTGATTGATCGATGTCAAGTATTTTTTACATTTAATTTTGCCCTGTCATGGAGAGCTTGATGGCGTTGGGAGATCGCAAGTCGCTTTTCCGTCATCTAACTTCTGACAATGCCTGAAGGCGACACAATCTATCGAACGGCCCGCACTTTGCAGAAGGCGATGGGTGGGAAGGTTGTCACTGCGTTTGAAACAGGATTGGCGAAGCTGGCTGCGGTGGATGATGAGTCGCCGATTGTTGGGCGGACGGTGGAGCGGGTGGAGGCGCGGGGGAAGTGGTGTTTGATCTTCTTCTCCGGCGATTTGATTCTGGTGACGCACATGTTGATGAGTGGTTCGTGGCATATCTATCGCGTGGGAGAGCGGTGGAAGTTGCCGAGGCGGATGATGCGGATAGTGGTGCGGGTGGGGGGAGCATCGGTGTTCCCCACTCATGCGCGAAAAGATGCGCATGAATGGGCCACCCAGGATGTTGGATCGGCTACCCGGGATGTTGTGGAGTATGAGGCGGTGTTATTCAATGCGCAGGTGGCGGAGTTTTATACGGCGCGGACGCTGGAGAGAAACTCGCAGGTGCCGAAGCTGGGGTTGGATGTTTTGTCGGAGGGGTTTTCAGTGGAGCGTGGCGTGCAGGCGCTGCGGGAGCGGGCGGCGTCGCATCCTGACGATGAGGTTGGGGTGGTGTTGCTGAATCAGCGGGTAATGGCGGGGTTGGGGAATGTTTATAAGAGCGAGGTGGCGTTTGCGGCGGGGGTGAATCCGTTTCGCGCGATGAGGACGATCACCGAGCGCGAGATGGAGGCTCTGGTCGAGGCCGCGCGAAAGTATATGACGGCCAATGTGGCTGAGGGGACGAGTGAGCAGATGGTGACGTATACGGGCCCTCGGCGGACGACGCGGGCGATGGACCATGGGGCGCGGATGTGGGTGTATCGGCGGCAGGGAGAGGAGTGCCGGCGCTGTGGCGCGGCGATCCTGATGCGGAAGCAGGGGGTGCAGGTGCGGTCGACGTATTGGTGCCCGGTGTGCCAGCCGTTGGAGGCAGGGTGAAGTTGTCCGGCGGCAGGCTATATTGTGAAATAGTTTCACTGTAGGAATTTTTCTCTTGCCAAGAACAAGGGCGAATGGCGATACTTCGCTTTGTCCGGATGAGAGGTGTATGGCCCGGCTCGGATAGATTGGCTCGATGGGCGACCGTATTGTGCCCTGCACTGGGAGGCTTTTGATGCAACGTTACGGACAGGTCATCAAGCTGCGTGCGGCAGATGAAGAGGAGTACATACGCATTCATGCGGCAGTGTGGCCGGCGGTGCTGAAGACGATTGCCGAGTGCGGCATACGAAACTACAGCATCTATCTGCGGGACGGGTTTCTGTTTGCTTATTTTGAATACCACGGCACGGACCTGGCGGCCGATATGCGTAAGATGGCGGCAGATCCGGAGACGCAGCGCTGGTGGAAGATCACCGATGCCATGCAGCAGCCGGTGGAGGGCGCTGCGCCGGGACAGATGTGGGCGCCGATGAACGAGGTGTTCCACTTCGACGGACCCGCGGTGGGCTAACCGTAGAGGATGACGGTGAGGCGGCGTGGGCCGTGGACGCCGCGGATGCGAGTCATCTCGATGTCGGAGGTGGCGGAGGGGCCGGAGATGGTGGTGATTGCGCGGGTGGATTTGGCAGCGATGGCGGTGAGGGCTTCGGGTAGCAGTTCAAAGACCTGGCTGCGGCGGACGAGGCAGATGTGATGATCGGGTAGCAGCGTGAGGACGCGGCGGCCCTGTGCGCCTTCATGCACGAGGATGATGGTGCCGGTGGCGGCGACGGCGGCTTCGCAGGTGGTGATGACGGCGGGGACGCCTTCGATCTCGGCGGTGGGAAGATTGGTGTCGGGCTTGAGGGTGATGTTTGCGGGACGCCATGCTATGGGGAAGGTGGGCGCGATGAGGGCGGTGTGCTCGTTGGCGAGGGTGAGGGCTTCGGCGATGGCGGCTGGGAGTTCGGACTCGGTGGCGACCTGGAAGATCTCGGTGTCGTAGTCGATGAGGCGATCGAGGAAGAGCTCGAGACAGGCATCGCGGTCGAGCTTGCCGATGCGGTTGTAGTTCGCGGCGATGCGGGCGTAGGAGCCGGCGGGGTTGGCGGCGTCGACGTGGAGGGCGGTGCGAATGGTGGCGAGGATCTCTTCGCGGGCAGTCATGCGTCTCCTTTTGCGGAGCGGGACTTCCACCAGTCGCGGAAAGATTGTTTCGGGATGGGGCGGAGGTCGCGGGAGCGCGTCCATGCGCCGGCCATGCCGGGGAGATTGGTGAGCTGGCCGTTGCGCTCGAAGAGGGTTTGGCCGATGCGGGCGAGGCGCTGCGCGGCCTCGTAGCGGCGATGATTTTGGAAGATGGCCGCGGCGGCTTGCATCGCTATGTTCTCGGGCGAGAGCTTGCCGCTGAGGGTCTTCTGGTCTTCGCGGACGATCTCGCCGCGCAGGTGAATGAGGACTTCGGGGATGTTGATCTTGACGGGGCAGACCTCGTAACAGGCGCCGCAGAGCGTGGAGGCGTAGGGCAGCGAGCGCGAGTGCTCGAGCGAGGCTAACTGCGGCGACAGGATGGCGCCGATGGGGCCGGAGTAGATGCTGCCGTAGGCGTGGCCGCCGGTCTCGCGATAGACCGGACAGGCGTTGAGGCAGGCGCCGCAGCGGATGCACTGCAGGGTCTCGCGCTCTAGGTCGTCGGCGAGCAGCTTTGTGCGGCCGTTGTCGAGCAGGATAACGTGGAAGGCTCGCGGGCCGTCGCCGGGAGTGACGCCGGTCCAGATGGAGTTGTACGGGTTCATGCGCTCGCCCGTGGCGGAGCGAGGCAGTGTTTGCAGGAAGACTTCGAGGTCGGCGAAGGTGGGGATGATTTTTTCGATACCGACGAGGGTGATGAGGACCTCGGGCAGCGTGAGACACATGCGACCGTTGCCTTCGGACTCGACCACGCAGACAGAGCCGGTTTCGGCGATGGCAAAGTTGGCGCCGCTGATGCCGATCTTTGTGCGCAGGAAGCGCTCGCGGAGATAGCTGCGCGCGGCGGCGGTAAGGTCTTCGGGCTGCTCGGTGAGCTCGGGGCGGTCCATCTTGTCGCGGAAGATGTCGCGGATCTCGAAGCGATTTTTGTGCAGCGCAGGGACGACGATGTGCGAGGGCTCGTCGTTGCCGAGCTGCACGATCATGTCGGCGAGATCGGTCTCGATGGGCGTGATGCCGGCGGCTTCAAACGCGTGGTTCATCTGCACTTCGTCGGAGGTCATCGTCTTGACCTTGATAACCTCTGCACCGGGGCCAACGCCGCTGTACTGCTGGATGAGGTCGATGGCGATCTTGTTGGCCTCGTCCGCGTCGCGGGCCCAGTGGACCTTGCCGCCGGCTAGTTCGCAGTTGCGCTCGAACTCGATGAGGTAGTGGTCGAGATGCGCGAGGGTGTGGGCCTTGATCTCGCTGCCGGCCTGGCGAAGCTGCTCCCAATCGGGCATTTCGTCCACACGCAGCGCGCGCTTGGTGCGGATAACGTTGGTGGCGTGCGCGACGTTGCGGCGAAGCTGGTCGTTCTTGAGCGCGGTCTTCGCGGCGATAGGGAAGTCCGGCGCCTTGGAGGTCTTGCCGACGACGATGCTCATGCGCCGCCGCCTGTCTCTGCGAGGATCTCTGCAAGGTGCAGCGTGCGGACGCTGGAGCCGGAACGGTGCAGGCCGCCGTAGATCTGCATCAGGCACGAGTTGTCGAGCGCCGTGACGACCTCTGCGCCGGTCTGCACGACGCAGGCGTCTTTCTCAGTGAGCATGGCGAGCGAGACGTCGGGGTTCTTGACGGCGAAGGTTCCGCCGAAGCCGCAGCATTGTTCTTTCTGCGGAAGCTCGATGAGCTTGAGGTCGCGGACGTTGCGCAGGAGCTTCGTGGGAGCATCGCCGACGTGCAACATGCGCAGCGAGTGGCACGAGGGGTGGTACGTGACAGTGTGCGGGAAGACTGCGCCGATGTCTTCGAGACCGAGGCGGTTGACTAGCAGTTCGGAGAACTCGAAGACGCGCGGCAGCAGGCTGCGGACCTCGGCGAGGAAAGCCAAATCGTCTTCAGCTTCAGCCATCATCTCGTAGTGCTCACGCATCATGGCGACGCACGAGGCAGAGGGCACGCAGACAGCTTCGGCATCGCGAAACATCTCAACGAAGCGGCGGACGAGCGGTACAGCCTCGCGATGGTAGCCGGTGTTGTAGTGCATCTGGCCGCAGCAGGTCTGCGCCATGGGGAAGTCGACGGTGTGGCCCAGGCGCTCGAGCACGCGCGTGACGGCGATGCCGGTCTGCGGGAACAGCGTGTCGTTATAGCAGGCGACAAAAAGCGTAATGCGCAGGAGGCTCCTCCGTTGCAGCAGTGATAAGGCAAGTTTACCTGTGAAGTGCCGCTGCCGAGTAACGCGCTGAGATTAACGGACCTTCAGATAGCTGCCGTAACCGACCACTACAGTTGATCCTATGAGAAGAGCGAGTCCGCAGCCAACCAGCAGGCGTGTGCGCAGGCTGGTGTCCTTCCACTCCTTGAGCGCGATGCCCCACAGGTTGGCGAAGATGATGATGCTCGCCATGTGCAGGGTCCAGCTGGCGAAGTCGTACTTGCCCATCTTGGTGGTGCCCATGGAGTAGAAGAAAAACTGGAAGTACCAGATGATGCCTGCAGAGGCAGCGAGTAAGTAATTGCGCGTGAGGACGGCGGGGCTGATGCGCTGCGCAAGCTGCGTGATGTCGATGTCCATGAGCGTGTCGCCGGTGACGGCTGCGGTGCCCATGGGGTTCATGCCGGGTTCACCGGCGAACTGGCGCACGGATTTGTTGCGGAAGATGAGCACGGCCGACCACACGAAGTTGGTGACGAAGCCTCCCCAGAGCACGACGATGAGCACGGGAAGATTGGACCAGAGGTCGCTCTTGCCGGCGGCTGCGAGTTCGAGATGTGCGATTGCCGCGATCGGCTTGCCGGCGTCGAGACCGAAGGCGAAGAACGAGCTCATGATGCCGGCGAAGATGGCGACGAACAAGCCCTTGACGAAGGAGAAGTCGCGTTCGCCCGCGATGGCCTTATCTTCTTCGCTGACCTCCTGCTCCTTGGAGTATCCCGCGGCTCCACTGACAGCGATGGCGAGAAGGCACATGGCAACTCCGGCGAGAATCACCTGGCCGGACTTCTCGCTCAGGATCGTATGCATCTGGCCGTGGAAGATCGGCGGGATCAGCGTGCCGAAGGCCGTGCAGAAACCCAGCGCGATGGCGTAGCCGAGGCCCAGGCCGAGATAGCGAATGGCGAGCCCGAAGGTGAGACCGCCGACGCCCCAGAGGATGCCCCAGAGCACCGCATAGCCGATGGCCTCCGATGGCGCCGCATGCAGAATGCTGCCGAGATGCGGCACGAAAAGAAACGCTATCAGCGGCGGCGCGATGAGCCAGGCGGCGACGCCCTGAATGATCCAATAGATCTCCCAGGACCAGCGTTTAATGCCCCGAAATGGGATAAAGTTGCTGGCGGAGCAAAGACCGCCAATCCAGTGAAACAAGACACCTAGAAACGGATTCGGACCCACTATTGACCTCGAAAAGTTCGCTTGACGCCGCTGGGATCGGCGATTCGTGGCGGCGTTGCCATCGTAACGGAAAGAGAAGATGCTGGGGAAATCAATTTTCTATTGAAGCCTTTTCCGTGGCGTCGGCGTATTTCTGTTAATCAATATCGCAATGAGGCAGGATGTTTCAATACGTATTATAGTTCCAGTTAAGAAATAGGCCGCTTTTGTGGGCGCTTCGAGGTGAGTTGCACCATGTCTTCCGATCAGTCCAGGAGCCGCGTGTTTGCCGCGCTCGATTCGTTCGCCATTGAGATTCCTTCCTGGGGCTTCGCCAACACAGGCACACGGTTTGGAAAGTTTACGCAGGCCGCTGCCGCCACGAACATCGAAGAAAAGTTTGCCGACGCCGCGGAGGTGAACCGCCTGACCGGCGCTACACCAACGCTGGCGCTGCATGTGCTGTGGGACCTGCCGAACGGTATTGCCGATGCGCCGAAGATCAAAGAGCTAGTTGCGAAGACAGGCATTCGCGCAGGCTCGATCAATCCGAACCTGTTTCAGGAGGCGGAATACAAGTACGGCTCCATCTGCAACCCGAGCGCCGAGGTGCGGGAGAAAGCAGTGGCGCACCTGATCGATTCGGTGGAGATTGGGAAGGCGCTGGAGTCGG
>Ga0302314_10008702_pt1 | contig 18041 bp, 20 predicted proteins | sample III_Palsa_N2_3_FD_200533 | JGI IMG/M metagenome (GOLD analysis project Ga0302314, IMG submission 200533) | Peat permafrost microbial communities from Stordalen Mire near Abisko, Sweden - III_Palsa_N2_3 | ecosystem: Environmental > Terrestrial > Soil > Palsa > Peat permafrost | place: Sweden...
TATGAGAGAATGCTCAACCGTCGCTCTCGGTCCCGCCTCCTGCCTTGGGCATCTCTGCAATATCCCGCCTGGCTAAGCCAGAGCCTTACGGCTGCCCAAATCTATTGACGGCGAACATGAGAGAGCGTTCCGCGCTCTGCTTGGACCGCTCCAGGGTTTGCATGATGCGCGCAAAAGCCAGCTTTTGCGCCGCTCAGACGCCGCGCAGGCTTAGGGCTTGCGGCGCGGCGCGCGCGGATCGATTATGTCGCACCATGATCATTCGCGGCCGCCCCACGCTCCTCCAGCTGTTCTTCATCCTGCGCGGATCGGTGGTCCTGCGCGTCTTTCCGCAGATCCTGGTCACCGTCGCCCTGTCGGCGGCGGTGGTGTGGCTGCATGAGACGCGCCCGGGGCTGCTGCCCGTCTTCAACAGCGCGCCCTTCGCCCTGTTCGGCATCGCGCTGTCGATCTTTCTCGGCTTCCGCAACAACGCCTGCTACGACCGCTGGTGGGAGGCGCGCCGCCATTGGGGCGAATTGCTGGCCGCCAGCCGGGATCTCGACCGCCAAACATTGATCATCGCCGATGAGGTGGTCAGGAAACGCCTCCTAACCCTCGCCATGGCCTTCGCCCAATCGATGGTGCTGCATCTGCGGCCGGGCGCCGACGAGGAGAAGGCGTTGCGCTGGCTCACCGCCTCGGACCGCGATGCCTGCGCCGCCAGCCGCAACCGGCCGCACACCATCCTGCGCCTGATGTCGGCCGACTTGGCCGCCGCACAGCGCGGCGGCCTGTTGGGCGAGGTGCCGCACCAGACCCTGGAGCGCACGATCGCGATCCTGGAGATGGTGCTGGCTTCCTGCGAGCGGCTGCGCTCGACGCCGATCCCGTTCGGCTACACGCTGCTGCTGCACCGGACCGCCTATCTGTTCTGCTTCCTGCTGCCTTTCGGTTTCGCCAATCTGCTGGATTGGGCCACGCCGCTGGCCACCGCCCTGGTCGCCTACACCTTCTTCGGCCTCGACGAGCTAGGCGACCAGCTGGAAGAACCGTTCGGCACCCGCGACAACGATCTGCCGATCGGCGCCCTGGCCGACCAGATCGAGCTGGGCCTGCGTGAAGCATTAGGCGAGACCGACCTGCCGCCCGCTCCGGCGCCGGTCAATTATGTGCTGATGTGAGGTATCCGATGCGTAACCGACTGTCTGTTTTGTTTCTCGCCGCGCTAGCCTTGCCCGCCGGGGCGGAACCCTTGGTCCGCCAGGCACCGGCCCTGACCGAAGCGGGTGTGCAGACGCTGCTGCGGGAAGCCGAGCGCCTCGCCCAGGAAGCCAAGGATCCGGCCGCCATCGCCATCGTTGACGCCGATGGCCTGCTGCTCGGTTTCATCCGCATGGACGGAACCCGGCCCGGCAGCGTCGACCTCGCCATCGGCAAGGCGCGCGCCGCCGCGCTGATGCAACGCCCGACCGAGGAACTCGAGGACAATGTCAGCCAGGGCCGCGTCGCCCTGGCCACCGCCGGGCTCACCGCCCTGCGCGGCGGCGCACCCCTCAAGGCGGGCGGGATCACCGTGGGCGGCGTCGGCATCGCCAGCCTGCGCAAGGAAGATGATTTGGCGACCGCCACCGCCCTGGGCGCCCGGGATCTCGCCGCTCCGTGAGGCGCGCATGGCTCCCATTCCGAAATGATCTCGATCTTTGCTTGTGTGCAGTGCAGCATTTTCTTATCTCTGATCTCCTAAGCCGATAAGGCCAGGCGTCCGAAAGATCGTTTGACCCTGAATTTTGGAGAATTGAGATGAAGACACTTTCTTTCGCGACCGCCGGCTACGCTTTCGTCGTCCTGGCCGCGCTGACCGCCGCCCGCGCCGCCGACGATCATAAGCCCGCTCTGCTGGCCGACGGTGTCAGCTCGCCGGTCACCCATCTGCTGGAAGTGGTCAACGCCCCCGTCCTGCTGGCCAGTCAGACCGACACCGTGCACGGCACCCTGGCCGAGCGCCCCTCGCCGGCCCGCCACGCCGAAGCCGAAACCGCCCTCGGCAAGTAATCCCGCCGGCAGTCCCTTCCCGGTTAAAGCAATTTATCCAATGTAATCGGCAGGTCGCGAATGCGCCTGCCGGTTGCGTTGAACACCGCATTAGCGATCGCCGCGCCGACGCCGGTGATGCCGATCTCGCCGATTCCGCGCGCGCCCATCGGCGCCTGGGGATCGGGAATATCGGTCCACATCACGTCGATTTCCGGCACGTCGAGATGGACCGGCACATGGTAATCCGACAGCGACGGATTCATGATGCGGCCCTTGCGCGAATCGAATTTCGTCTCTTCCATCAGCGCCAGACCGATGCCCATGACGATGCCGCCGCGGAACTGGCTGGCCGCGATCTTGGGGCTGAGGATCCGCCCGCAATCGAAGGAGCCGAGAAACCGGCTGACCCGGATCTCGCCGGTAACGGCGTTGACGCGCACTTCCGCGAATTGGGCGGCGGTCGAATGCATCGAATAATGCTCGATTTCACTGGGCTTGGCGGCGGCCGCCTCGCCGGTTACTTCATCGCGCCCGGCGCGGGCGAGGATCGATGAGAAGCTTTCGAAGCGATCGGGATCGTCAACCACGCCCAAGCCGCCGTCGCGCGTCTCCAATTCCTGCTCGACCGCGGCCGCCAACGGCGAATCATTGCCGATCAGCGGGGCCAGCGCCTTGATCAGCGCCCGATGCGCGGCGATGACGGCGCCGCCGATGGTGGCGGTCTGCGACGATCCGCCCGCCACCGTGCCCTGCGGCAGGTCCGAATCGCCATAGGCAAACGTGACTTTGTCGAGCGGCAGACCGAGGCGGTCGGCGCAATGCTGAGCCTGCGCCGTGGCGGTGCCCATGCCCATATCCTGCATCGCCATCGCCACTATGGCGTGACCGTCGGCGGTCAGCGTGATGCGTGCCTTGCCGCCATCCATGCGGTAATAGGGATAGGTGCCGGTGGCGACGCCCAGGCCGATCAACCATTCCCCCTCGCGCCGGCCGCGCGGCTCCGGGTCGCGCTGGGACCAGCCGAAGCGCTCGGCGCCACGCCGATAGGCTTCGGTCAGGGCACGCGACGAAAACGGATTGCCGGTGGTCGGATCCTTCTCCGGCTCGATGCGGCGACGCAGGTCGATCGGATCCATCTTCAGCTCGTAAGCCAGCTCGTCGATGGCGCTCTCCAGGGCGAACGTTCCGACCGATTCGCCCGGCGCCCGCATGAAGGTATTGGGCGTCATGTCGAGGTCGGCGACCTTCTGCGAGACATGGATGGCGTCCGCCGCGTAGAGATGCCGGGCCGGGAAGGTGAATTGCTCAGGGCAGCTATTGTGCTTGGTCATGGCGGCAACGCCGGTATGGATCAACGCGGCCAGTTTGCCGTCGCGCATCGCGCCCAACGCCACTCGCTGTTCGGTGCAGGTCCGCCCACCGATCAGCCGATAGACCTGTTCGCGCGACAGGCAGAGACGCACGGGACGCCGGGCCAATCGCGCCGCCGCGGCGGCGATGATCTGGTGGTCCCACAGACATTTGCCGCCGAAGCCGCCACCGACATAGGGCGAATGAACCCGCACCTGGTCCTCGCGCAGGCCGAACACTTGGGCCAGGGTCCCGGCGGTGGCGGTAACCAGCTGGGAAGCATCGTGCACGTCGAGACTGTCACCGTCCCAGGCCAGGGTGACGGCATGCAGCTCGATGGCATTGTGAGTGTGGCGCGGCGTGGTGTAGGTCACGTCGATCTTGACCGGCGCCGTCTTCAGCGCCTCCTCGGCCTTGCCGATCTCGAGATCGGCCGGCTCGCCCATGATCGAAGCGGGGAAGCGCGCCTGGGCCTTGGCGACCTCGAAATCGGTGGTGGTCGGCAAGGTCTCGCAGGCGATTTCGATCAGGCTGGCGGCATGGTCGGCCTGCTCCTGGCTCTCCGCCAACACCACCGCGACCGTCTGGCCGTTCCAGTGGATCTGCTCGTCCTGCAGGATCGACAGCGTATGCAGCCCGGCCGCCTTGGGCGAGGTGCCGAACATCTTCGGCGTCTCCATGCGCGGCGCGTTCTTGTAGGTCATCACCAGCGCAACACCCGGCGCGTCTCCGGCGGCGACCGTATCGATATCGGTGATCCTCCCGCGAGAGACGGTGCTCGTCACCAGCGCCGCATACAGCATGTTTTCGAACGGCACCTCGGCGGCGTAGCGCGCCGCGCCCTTGACCTTAAGCGGCCCGTCGAGGCGCGAGACCGCCTGACCGATATGGCCGTGCTTCTGGCGGATCAGCGGATCCGGCGCGCCTTCGGGCTGCCAGCCCGGGCGGCCGAAGGGCGGGGTCTTGCCGCTTTCGCGCGGCGCGGTGTCTTCGCGGCTCATGCCTGATCTCCCGCCAGCTCGCTCAGGGTCGCGACGATCGCGCGCCGGGCCAGCTCGATCTTGAATCCATTGTCCCGCAGCGGCCGGGCCGCCTCCAATTCGGCTTCGGCGGCGGCGTGGAAGCTGTTCGCATCCGCCGGCTTGCCGATCAACGCCTGCTCGGCCAGCGACGCGCGCCATGGTTTGGGCGCGACGCCGCCGAGCGCCAGGCGCACCGCCTTGACCGCGCCGTCCTCTACCTCCAGCGCCGCGGCCACCGAAACCAGGGCAAAAGCGTAGCTGGAGCGGTCGCGCACCTTGCGATAGAGGGAATTGCGGGCCATTGGCAAAGGCGCCAGCTCTATGGCGGTAATCAAGTCGCCCGGCCGCAGGATGGTCTCGAGGTCGGGACGGTCCTGCGGCAAACGGTGCAGCTGGGTCAGGGCCACGCTCCGCTCGCCGCCCTGGCCGCGCAGATGCACCGTGGCGTCGAGGGCGGCCAGCGCCACGCACATGTCCGAAGGGTGGGTGGCGACGCAAGAGGCCGAGCCGCCGAGAATGGCGTGCATGCGGTTGAAACCGTCGATCGCATCGCAGCCTTCACCGGGATGGCGCTTGTTACAGCTCGCCCCCTCATCATCGTAGAAATAGGCGCAGCGGGTGCGCTGCAGGATATTGCCGGCCACCGTCGCCATGTTGCGGATCTGCGCCGAGGCGCCGGCCAGGATGGCGCGCGACAGCAGCGGATAGCGGGTCCGCACCGCCTCATGCGCCGCCACCGCCGTATTGCGCACCGCGGCGCCGATCCACAAGGCCTCGCCGCGCGCTTCGATCTCGGCCGACAGCGCCGTCACATCGACCAGCCGATCCGGCGTCTCCACGGTCTGGCGCATCAGATCGACCAGATTGGTGCCGCCGCCCAGGTAGCGCGTCGCCGCGTCGCCGCCGAGCGCGACCGCCTCGGCCGCGTCATGGGCGCGGGAATAGGAAAAAGGTGTCATTCGGCCGCCCTCCGCTGCTCGCCATAGGTGTCGACGATGGCCTGGACAATCCCATTGTGAGCGCCACACCGGCAGAGATTGCCGCTCATCCGCTCGCGCAGCTCGTCATGAGTCAAATCGACCCGCGCCGCCAGGAGATCGGGGGTCATTTGGCTGGGCACGCCGCGCCTCACTTCGCCAATCATTCCGATGGCGGAACAGATCTGGCCGGGAGTGCAGTAGCCGCATTGCAGCCCATCACGGTCGACGAAAGCCTGCTGCAAGGGATGCAGCGCGCCTTCGGACGCCAGCCCCTCGACGGTCAGGATCTCGTGCCCTTCATATTGGATCGCCAGGCTTAAGCAGGAAAGGATGCGCTCGCCGTCGACCAGCACGGTGCAGGCGCCGCAGGCGCCCTGGTCGCACCCTTTCTTCGTGCCGGAGAGATGCAGATGCTCGCGCAGGAAATCGAGTAGAGAGACTCGCGGATCGTCCGGCAGCGCCTGCTCGGTTCCGTTGACGATGATGGGCACGCGCACCTCCCGCTCGGTATTGGCGATAGTTTCCTCAACACGCCAACAACGCGAAGGGTTGCCCACAGACAGAGCAAGACTCACCGGGTAGACTATCGGCTCCACGACTTTTACCGGAGATGCCGCTTATGGGTTCGGCCCGACTGTTTCTCGCCCTGTCCCTGACCGTTCTGTCTGCCACCGCCGTGCGGGCCGACGATCCGGTGAAGCGCATCCCGCTCGAGCGCTACGAGGCGCCCGGCACCAATCTGGCGACGGTGCTGATGCGGGTCGAGGCCGCGCCCGGCGCCCAACTGCCCCGCCATGTCCATCCCGGCGTCGAGATGACCACCTGCCTGTCGGGCGAGCTCGACTTGCAAATCGACGGCCAGCCGGCCCGCCATATCGCCGCCGGCGACCATTTCCAGATCCCGGCCGGCGTGCCGCATTCGATCAAATTCGGCGCGGAGCCTTCCGTGCTGGTCGCCGCTTTCGTGGTGGAGAAGGACAAGCCGCTGGCGACGCCGGCGCCGTAAGGCTCAGCCGCCTTTCTTCGCCTCGACGTGGCGGGCGAACTTTTCGAGGATCGCCTGCCAGCCGCCGCGCTGATGCTCCTCGGTAAAGTTGGTGTCGGCGTCGAAACTGACCCGCACCACGACACCCCCGGCGCCGGATCCGAATGCGACCTCGGCGGTGCGTGCACCGAATTCGTACTCGATCCGTTGATGCGGGATCACCTTGGTATAGGTGCCGGCGAAGTCGAAGCCCATCGACCCGTCCTTGGCCTCCATGCGCGAGGTGAACGCCCCACCCTCGCGCAGATCGACGGTGGCGGCGGTGGTGTGCCAATCGTCGGAGGCGGCGTTCCACTGAAGGATATCCGCCGGCGTCGTGTAGGCCGCCCAGACCTGTTCGATGGGCGCGGCGACCTTGGTCTCGACGGTGATTTTCATGGTTCCCCCTTCCGTTCTCTCCCGCAGACTAACCCAAATTCGCAAGGATCGCCGCGAGCGTTTTTCTTTGCGAACCGCGCTTCATGAAGTCGATCTGACCGGTTCGGCCACCCAATCCGTGGCTTGACCGCTCAGACAGTATCATCGCGACGTCTCCCCGGTGGTATTGGCGGCCGACAGATGCGCCGCCAGAAATTCCCCAACCGTCTGCAGCATGGCGACGCGGTCGGCCTCGCGCCCGAAATAATGGTCCGCCTGGTCGAAATAGACCGCCTTTACCGGACGGTCGTAGAATTTCAGCTCCTGCTCCATCGCCTCGCTATGCTCGACGGGTACGGTGAAATCGAGGCGGCCATGCACCAGCAGGACTGGGGCCTTTATCTCCTTGGCCCGCTTGACCGGCGAGATCTGCGCCAGCGGCACGTCGGGATCGCGGACTTCGGGAATCGAGGTCTTATGGCCGGGGTGATGCCCCATATCGGTGACGAACTGCGCGAAATCGGCAACCGGCGCGCCGGCAACCACGCAGGCGTAGAGATCCGGATCGCGAATGCCACCCATTAGCGCGGCATACCCGCCATAACTGAACCCGACGATAGCCATACGCGCTTTGTCCGCGTAGCCCTGCTCGACAAGCCAGCGCGTACCATCGGCGATGTCGTCCTGCATCTTGCGGCCCCATTGACCGTATCCGGCCTTGAACAGCGCCAAACCATGGCCGGTTGAACCGCGATATTGCGGCTGCAGGACGCCATACCCCAACGCCGCGAAGAATTGGGTCATGTAGTCGAAAGCGAGGCTGTCATGCTGCGCCGGGCCGCCATGGGGCATGACGATGAAGGGAATCGGCCCGCTCCGATAACCGTGCGGCAGGGTCAGAATGCCAGGAATGGTCAGCCCGTCGCGCGCTACATACGCGATCTTCTTGACCGTTGCCACCTTCTCGGGCGGCAGATCGTCGTAAGCCTGGAACAAGGGCCGGAGTTGGGCCGGCGTCGGCTTTAGATCCAGAAGCCAGAAGCTTTCCCCCTCCCCGGCCGCATCGGCCTGGAAGAGATAATGCTGCCTGTCGTCATCACGGTCGACAAAACCGACGCGATGGCCCGGCAGGGCCTTCCTGACGATGGCGTCGCTCTTCTTTACCTGCTCGTCGAGATAGATCGGCACATCGTCGCCGAACGTGTAACCAATCAGTTCTCCTTTGTAGAGGATGGCGTGCGCCGCTTCCCCCGGCTTGGCCGCGACGACCTCCTTCACCGCGCCATCCCGCAGGTCGACCGCACGAATCTCTGCCGTCTTGTCCTCATGATAGAAAGTCATATAGACGATGCTCTTGTCGGCGGCCGAAAAAGCCAGCTGCCAGATCGGTTCCTTGTCCGTATAGAGCAGGTTCGGGACCTCGCTCCATTTGCCACCAGCATCGGACCGGTAATAAAAGCGGCGTCCCTCATAAATCGGCTTTTCGGCGAAGCGCAGCGCGCCGTCTCTGTCGGCCATCCAACCATAAGCGTCCAGATCGAGGGCGAACGGCGCGGCTATCCCGCTTTTGATGTCAATGGTGGCGAGGTTCGAGTGCAGCGACCGACCATAGACCAGCACACGGTCGGGGTCGTTGGGCAGCAAACTGACGATCTGGTCCTGGAACTGATCGGGCTGTCCCCATAAACCCTGCATTTCCTTGAAATCGATCACGCGATGGTTCGAACCGTCGGCATCGAGGACGAGGGTACGCGTAACACTGGCCGCCGACATGAAATGCTTGAAATCGCCATAATAGACGCTGGCCAACAGCCGATCATTGGTCTTCCAGACGATCCCGGCCGGCTCGGTCTGCCCGGTCCCGAGAACAGTCGGCTGCCCGCCATCGAGATGCCAGATGGCGAAGGCCTGGCGCCCCTTGAGCCCCGCGACCACCGCCAACGACTTCCCGTCAGGCGACAAGCGCACATGGCTGGCCAGGGGCAGCACCCCGTAGATCCTGGCTTCCGCCGCGATCTCGGCTTGTGTCTGGGCGATGGATGGAAAAGCGACCAGACCGGCGATTAGGAACAGCGACAGCGAAGGGACACGCATGAGTCGGCTTTATCCCCTATTGGTTGCACGGAAAATTCCTACCGTCGAACCGGGAATACGACAATCTCTTTCTGAGGGGGAGGTCAGCCGCCGCTGCGGATGAACAGGCCGACGGTCAGGCACACGCCGAGAAACACGACGAAGGCGCGAATGATCTTCTCATTAGCCCGCCGTAGCAGCAACGCGCCGAGATAGCCGCCGATCACCGCCCCGGCGCACAGAACCCCGACGCGCAGCCAGGGAATCTCCGGCGTGAACAAAAAGATCGCGACGGCGGCGGCGTTCATCACCCCGGCCAGTACATTCTTGGTGGCGCCGGCCGCGCGCATGGTGAGGCCGGCGGCAGTGAGCGCGGCCAGCATCAGAAAGCCGATGCCGCCGCCGAAATAGCCGCCATAGATGGCAATGCCGAATTGGGCCACCGCGGCGGCGGGTACGCCGATCTTCGGCCCCTCGCCTTCCTTGACCCGGCTGAAGAAACTGCCATAGGCGAAGATCGCGGTACCGAACAGCACCAGCCACGGCACCAGATGCTCAAAAAAACTGGACGATGTGTAGAGCAGCAGCGCCGCGCCGACGGCGCCGCCCGCCAGACTGATCGCGGTCAGCGCCCTGATACTCAGACCCGCGACCCCGGCGATATTGTGGCGCCCGACCCAGCCGGTGGTGACCTGGGCCGGAAACAGCGCCAGGGTCGAGGCGATATTGGCGGTGCGCGCGTCGAGCCCGGTCAGCATCAGGGCCGGCAAGGTGACGAACGAGCCGCCGCCGGCCAGGGCGTTCTGGATGCCGGCCCACAGAGCGGCCACGAAGAGAAGGATCAGCAACATAGCAGGAGGGAGCATACACGGCCCCCATCACCAGACAATCCCGCTTCCATCCTCGCCGCATTCGCGCTACGCCTGCTCGCAGCGAGGAGAATGACATGGCTTACCTGTTCAGGCTGAGCGCCGCCGGCGAACGCATTCTGGTCGAGATACCCGGCAAGGAAGCGAAAAGCGCCCTGGCCGGCGAACATCCCGAGGCCAAGAAGGGCGTGCGCTACGAACCCTGCTCCCTGTCGCGCGCCCATCAATGGGTGCGCGATGGCGGCGAGCACAAGACCACGCTTTGGCTCGATTATGCCGGGCGGCTGCGGCGCGCCACCTGACATGGATCCCTTCAAGCCCTATGCTCCCCAGAATCGTCCGCAGCCGGGTCCCGCGATCCGCAGCGTGGAAGAGGCCGAAGCCGTCGCCTTGAAGGCGATCGCTTTCATCGCCTCCGACGAAGAGCTGCTGTCGCGCTTCGTGGCCCTGACCGGTTGCGGCACCGACGATATCCGTCAACGCATAAGCGATCTCGGCTTTCTGGGCGGCGTGCTGGATTTCGTCCTGGCCGACGAACCCACGCTCCTCGCTTTCGCCGAAGCGGCCGAACTGGCGCCGGAAACCCCGATGGCGGCGAGAAACAGGCTTCCGTGAAACATCCGCGGGCACCGGTGAAGAAGCGGGTCCGGCGCAAGAAGGTCCCGCTGAAAAAGCGTCTCAAGGATTGGCGCAAGCGGGCCAAACAGGTGCGGCGGATCGTCTATGCGGTACCGCCGGCGATGCGCACCCTCGTCATCCTGATCGTCGCCGCGGGCCTCTTCCTGCTGGCTAATCTCGTCTACCATGTGGTGCGCAAACCGACCGAGATGCTGTATCCGGTCAGCGGCGTGTTGAAGAAAAGCCCGGCCGAGACCTGGCGCGAATACGGCCCGCTGTTCCACGACTATTCGACAGCCAATGTCAGCGCCGAGCTGCTGGCCGCCTTAGCGCAGACCGAGGGCACAGGCGATCCCATCGCGCACACTTATTGGCGCTTTCACCTGACCTGGCCGCCTTTCGAGATGTACAAGCCGGCCTCCAGCGCGGTCGGCATGTATCAGATGACCGACGGCACCTTCCAGGACGCACAGCACTTCTGCATCCGCAACCATGTCGTCATCGAGCGCGACTCGGGCGCCTGCTGGTCGGAGGATCTCTATAACCGCCTGCTGCCCAGCCACGCCATCGAACTGACCGCCGCCCATCTCGACCGCTCGGTCGCGGCGATCCTGGGACGCGACTCGAAGGCCACTGTGCAGCAACGCCAGGATCTCGCCGCGATTACCCATCTGTGCGGCGCGGGCGCGGCAAAGGAGTTCGCACGCCACGGCTTCAAGCTGGCGACGGGAGCCCTGTGCGGCGATCATTCGGCGGAAGGCTATGTCGGCCGGGTCGACGCCATGATCAAACAGTTCCAGAAATTAAGCGCCGCCGGCGGCTGAGCGGATCCAGGTCGCCTGGATCAGCTTGGCATGCTCATCCGCTCTCCTCGTCAAGGCGAAGGCAATATTTTCTCCATGCCATTTTCCGCGTAGATCCGCTGCAGTTCGCCATCCTCGTAGGCCTTGCGCCAGACCTCGCCGATCGCCACGGCGATCGCCTCCTTGACGTTCCCGTTGCAGGCCACCCAAGTGATGGCATCCCCGATGGATCTGGTAACCACCAGATCGGCCTTTTGGGTCTCGTTGAAATGCTCGATCTGCGTCTTGAGAGCCAGAACGAACCGGGTTCTTCCGCTGCGCAAGATCATCGAGATCTGGTCGAAGCTGTATATCGGGATCACCTTGAGCCCGAGACGATCGGCGGCATCCAGCATCGCCTTGGCATAGAAAGCCGCGACATACTCTCCAGGGGCCGGAAGCTCGGCGCCGGCGTCGCTCGGACTGGCGATCACCACCGTATCCGTGGCGGACCGCGCGATCCAGCGGAACCGTTCGCGCCCCGGCGCCCGCAGGATCGTCAGGCTGCAAGCGGGACCGGGCCCGTCCATGACATGGGTGACCTGGCCGTGGGAGGCCTCGACCGGCTCGATCGGCGCGCCCCGGCGGGCCAGCAGGAGCGCCAGCCGGCCGGTCAGCTTGCCGTCTTCACTGATGCCCGGACTGACTAGGAGTTGAACCTTGCCGGACTCGGCGGAGGCGCGGCCGGAGGACAGGATCATCCAAGCGAACAGCAGCGCGCTCAGAAGATGAATGCTCATGCGAGCCATGCCTCCGGTTCCCCTCGATGACGGCACCCGTGACTCGATCAGGCTACCGTCAACCTGCGGCAGACAGAAACGATTATTTATGGACAGCACCCTTTGCACACCCGGCGCCCTGCGCTACCGTCCGTCAAAATTCGGAGGAACGCGCACATGATTGGTAAGGCTCGGAAGTCGCTGCTGCTGATGGCGACCGTCGCCGCGGTCTCAGGCTGGGGATTGGCTGGCGGGGCAGCGGAAAAGACACCGCATCCCGGCATCGATGCGGCAGGGATCGACAAGTCGGTGAAGCCGGGCGACGAGTTCTACCTCTATGCCAACGGCGCCTGGATGAAGACCGCCAAGATTCCCGAGGACCGGTCCAGCTTCGGCCCCGGCGTGATGCTGGTCGAGCTGGCCAACCAGCGCACCCGCGATCTGATCCAGGAAGCCGCCGCCACCGGTGCCCAGGCCGGCCCGGAAGCCGGCAAGATCGCCGATTACTACAACAGCTTCCTCGACGAGGCGGCGATCGAGGCCAAGGGCCGCGCCCCTTTACAGCCCACCCTCGACAAGATCGCCGCCCTCCGCGACAAAAGCGAACTGGCCCGCGCGTTGGGCGAGACGCTGCGCACCGACACCGATCCCTTGAACAACACCAATTACCATACGCCGCATCTGTTCGGCCTGTGGGTGGCCCAGGATTTCAACGACCCGGCCCGCAACACCGCCTATATCCTGCAAGGGGGCATCGGCCTGCCGGAGCGGGATTATTACCTGTCCGACGATGCCAAGATGGCGCAGACGCGCGAGCAGTATAAGGCCCACGTCACCAAGGTGCTGACCCTGGCCGGCATCCAGAACCCGGCCGGCGCCGCCAATCGCGTGATGGCGCTGGAGACCAAGATCGCGCGCGCCCATCTCGACGCGGTGGCCGGCCACGATGTGGTCAAGGCCAACAATCCCTGGTCTACCGCCGACTTCACCGCCAAGGCGCCCGGCCTCGACTGGCAGGCCTATTTCGCCGGGGCCGGCGTGACCATCGATCATTTCATCGCCTGGCAGCCTTCGGGCATCGCCGGCGAGGCGGCGCTGGTCGCGTCCGAGCCGCTGGAGGACTGGAAGGACTTCCTCGCCTTCCATGCCGCCGACGAGGCATCGCCTTACCTCTCCAAGGCCTTCGCCGACGAAAGCTTCGATTTCTACGACCATACCCTGTCCGGCGTGCCGCAGCAGCGTGAACGCTGGAAGCGGGCGATCGACGCCACCAACACCGCGCTGGGCTTCGCTGTCGGCCATCTCTACGCGCAGCGTTATTTCCCGCCGGAAGCCAAGGCCAAGATCGAAGCGATCGTCCAGGAGTTGCTGGTGGCGTTCGACCACCGCATCGACAAGCTCGCCTGGATGGCGCCCGCCACCAAGGCCGAGGCGAAAGCCAAGCTGAAGACCTTGAAAGTCGGCGTCGGCTATCCCGACGCGTGGCCGGATTATTCGACCCTGCAGGTGGTGAAGGACGACGCCTACGGCAATTGGCGACGCGCCGATCTGTTCGAGTATAAGCGCGGCCTCGCCAAGCTGACCTCGCCGGTCGACCGCGACGAATGGTGGATGGCGCCGCAGACGGTCAATGCCGTCAATCTGCCGGTGCAGAACGCGCTGAACTTCCCGGCCGCGATCCTGCAGCCGCCCTACTTCGACCCCGACGCCCCGGCGGTGGCCAATTACGGCTCGATCGGCGCCATCATCGGCCATGAGATCAGCCACAGCTTCGATACCGAAGGCGCCGAATTCGACAGCACCGGCCGACTGCGCAATTGGTGGACGCCGGCCGATTTCGAGCATTTCTCGGCCTCGGCGGCGCGCCTCGCCTCTCAGTTCGACCAGTATCATCCGTTCCCGGATCTCGCGGTGAACGGCAAGCTGACCCTGACCGAGAACATTGCCGACGTGGCCGGCCTGTCCGCCGCCTACGACGCCTGGAAGATGTCTCTCAAGGGCAAGCCGGCGCCCAAGGTGGCCGGCTTCACCGGCGAGCAGCAATTCTTCCTGGCCTTCGACCAGTCCTGGCGCGAGATCCGCCGCGACGCCTCGCTCCGCCGCGGCGTGCTGACCAACGAACATGCGCCGGCGCATTATCGCGGACTGACGGTGCGCAATCTGGACGCCTGGTATCCCGCCTTCAAGGTGGAGCCGGGCCAGGCGCTGTACCTTCCGCCGGATCAGCGCACGCCGGTCTGGTGAGCAAGGAACGATGGCTGGACCAAACATAATCGCTCTCGGGCTCGGCGTCGGCCTGGGAGCGGCCGCCGCGATCGCCGTCATTCATCTGCGCAATCATTGGCGCAACGATTGGCGGGCCTGGATCGAAAGCCTGAGTCTGCTTGCCGTCGTCACCTACAGCGCCACCTCTTATTTCCAATGGCGGGCGCTGACGGTGTCGAACGAGCAGACCCAGCGGGGTTTCCGTATCGCCAACCGCGCCTATCTGGCGGCCGGCCAGCCGAGTTTCGATCAAAAGACCCGCCGGTTCACCCTGTCGATCAGAAATCACGGCCATCTGCCGACCGGCAGCGTCGATCTGGTGATCCATGAGGCGACGCTGGACAGCACCACCGCCAATGTCATCAGCGCCGACGCGAACGATGTCGCCGAGGCGCATTGGCGACGCCACACGCTGGCGCCGTTTCCCCCCGATTCCGACGCGCTGCCCATCGCGGTCGGGATCCACGGCTATGCCGAGGACAAATACACGCCCCAGGGCGCGTTCCAGGAGATCTTCGTGGCGGGAAGGATCTCCTATAACGACGCCTTTTCCGAAGACGGGCCGCAGAGCTACGATTTCTGCTATCAGAGCGGCTATAATCCGGACCTGCAGAAGCTGTATTTCACGCCCTGCGATCCAGGCACGGTGCTGCTGGCGCTCGAAAAACGCGACGGCTATCCGGAACAGACCGGCCGATGAGCAAGCGCCTCACTTAGGTCCGAGCAGAGCGTCTCTGATCGGCTCCACCCAGTTCCGCGCCTTGAGATCGTAGACGCCGAATCCGGCGTCGAACTCCCAATAGGCCCAACTCATGCCGCGTTGCTCCGCGGCGTCGCGCACAGCTCGCGTGAACACGGCGCGGGACTCCAGATCGGCCCGGTCGATCGCGCCGAATTCGCCGAGATAGATCGGCCGGTGATGCTGTCTTCCCCAAGCGGCGGCGATGTCGAGCGGGAGAACGATTTCGGCGATCTGTCCCCGGTCGCAGCACGTCGTTCCGGCCGGCGGCGGATGCTCCATCCAGTTCGCGCCCTGGAAGGTGAAAGCGGTTGGCGCGTAATCGTGAATCGTGACGATCAGCGCCGGATCGTCGGGCAGGTCCAGCTTTCCCAGATATTGGGCGATGTTCGATTCACCCGGGCCGACGAGGACCATCCGCTCAGGATCGTGCTCCCTTACCGCCGCGAGAGTACGCCGAAGCAACGCGTTCCACCGGTCCGGCGTCAGCGTCCCATGCGGCTCGTTCAGGAGCTCATACAACACCTGTTTCGGCCGGTCGTGGAAATGCTCGGCCAGCTGCGCCCACAGGGCGACGAAGCGCTCCTCGACCAGGCCCGGCTCGACGGCGCTCTCATTGGGATCCAGCGGCTCGCCATAGATCTGCCGGTAAGCCTGGAAATCGAGAATGATGCTGAGATGGTCAGCCACGGCGCGGTCGACGATGTGATCGATCCGAGCCATGAAATCGGGGTCGAGACGATAAGGCGGTTCCGCGTCCGCATGATTGCTGAAGCGGACCGGCAGGCGGATGGTGGCGAACCCGGCCTCCGCCACCCGGTCGATATCGACATCCCGGGCCCGGCGGCTCCAATCCCCTTCGCGCGGCGCGTCCAGCATATTGCCGAAATTGACCCCGCGGCCGAGCGACGCGGCGGCGGTAAAGGCCGGATCGGCGCGACAGGCGCCTGCGACGAGAGCGCATAGAAGCAACAGCGCCACACGGAAAACCGGCATCCGAAACCGCTCCCTCAAATCGACTGGCTCACCCGCATATCGTCACGCATGGGCCTGTCGCCAAGGGGGAGGAATCGTCTCAGTCCGGGCGCCGCTGGGCGGCGGCCGGCAGCTCGATATTGACCTCGAGAACCGAGATATTGCCGTCATTGTCGAGGCTCACCTGCACCCGGTCGTCATCGACCTGGACATATTTGCGGATAACCTCGATCAGCTCGCGCTGCATCTGCGGCAAAAATTCGGCGCCGTTAAGCCCGGCTCGCTCATGAGCAAGCAGGATCTGCAGGCGCTCGCGCGCCGTGTCCGCCGAAGAGCGGGGCTGGCGCCGGAACAGGCTGAGCAGACTCATGCGCTTCTCCGCAGCAGACGGTCGAACAAGCCGCGCTTGGTCGGCTTGGGAACCGTGATCTCGATCTTTTCGCCGAGCAGGCGGCTCACCGCGTCGGCATAAACCTTGGCGGCGGGCGACTTCTCGTCGAGGATCACCGGCATGCCGACATTCGAGGCCTGCAGCACGGACGGGCATTCCGGCACCACGCCGAGCAGCGGCACGGCGAGGATTTCCTGCACATCCTCGAGGCGCAGCATCTCACCCTTCTCGACGCGGTCGGCGTCGTAGCGGGTCAGCAGAAGATGCTGCGGCAAAGGCTCGCCCCTCTCGGCGCGCGCCGACTTGCTGGTGACCAGCCCGATCATGCGGTCGGCGTCGCGCACCGAGGAGACCTCCGGATTGGCCACGACCACCGCCTCGTCGGCGAAATACATCGCCAGAAAGGCGCCGCGCTCGATGCCGGCCGGGCTGTCGCAGACGATATAATCGAACTGCGTCTTCAGCTCGTCGATGACCCGCTGCACGCCGTCCTGGGTCAGGGCGTCCTTGTCGCGGGTCTGCGAGGTGGCGAGGATGAACAGGGTCTCGACCCGCTTGTCCTTGATCAGCGCCTGGCTGAGCTTGGCGTCGCCATTGATGACATTGATGAAGTCATAAACGACCCGGCGCTCGCAGCCCATGATCAGATCGACATTGCGCAGGCCGACGTCGAAATCGATGATCACGGTCTTGTGACCGCGCTGGGCCAGGCCCGTGGCGAGGGCGGCCGAGGTGGTGGTCTTGCCGACGCCCCCTTTGCCCGAAGTGACCACGATAACTTTTGCCACGATGAAATCCTTTCGCTGGGGTCAGAGAGGGTCGAAGACCAGACGGTCCTCGACCAGCCTGATCTGGACCGGCTTGCCGATGAGGGTCGGGTCCATCTGCTCGCTGACCATGTAAAAACCGCCGATCGAAACCAGATCGGCATCGAGATGACGGCAGAAGATCCGGACGGAACGGTCGCCCCCCAATCCGGCCACCGCGCGGCCCCGCAGGGGGCCGTAGACATGGATATTACCCTCGGCCAGAAGCTCGGCGCCGCGGCTGACCGCGGCGGTGACGATCAGATCGCCATCCGCCGCATAAACTTGCTGCCCCGAGCGCACCGGATCGGTCACCAGCCGCGCCTTGGGGCTGGGAAGCGGCTTGGCCCGGCCGCGCACGGACTGCGCTTCGGCGGCGCGGCCGGCCGGGAACACGGCGAGGCCGGCCCTGGTCGATTCCTCTTCCCACGCCGCGGTCGCGCCCTGGATTCCCACCGGCACCAGGCCGAGATCGCGCAAGGCCGCGCAGAAGCCGGCCATATCGACCGGCGCGACGGCTGTCAGAAGCGACAAATCGAGAATGATCGGCGCCTTGCTGTAGAAGCCGGGCGCGAGGGACAGGGTTTCCTGCAGCTTCACGAAGAAGGTCTGATCGCGCGGATCGACGATCTTCAGAGCCAGAAGGGTGAAACTGGTGCCCCGAATCTGGAAAGGCGCGGAGGCGGCATCGGGAGCGGCGGCGGGGCGCTGCGTCATGGGATAAAAGTGCCGGACTCTGTGACAAAGGTGGGCGGAATTTGATTGGTGTGTTTGCAGCAATGCCGGACCCCGCGCAAGCCAAAAGCGGCCTAGCCACGAAATTGTCCCCAAGATTTAGGGCGTGCTATGCTGCGACGAGACTAGCTATGGCCGATTCCACCCCGCAAACCCTCTTCGCCGCCGCCGTCGCCGCCCATGGCGCCGGCCGACAGGACGAAGCCGCCGGCCTCTATCGCCGCCTCCTGATCCTGCTG
>Ga0302314_10008704_pt1 | contig 18039 bp, 14 predicted proteins | sample III_Palsa_N2_3_FD_200533 | JGI IMG/M metagenome (GOLD analysis project Ga0302314, IMG submission 200533) | Peat permafrost microbial communities from Stordalen Mire near Abisko, Sweden - III_Palsa_N2_3 | ecosystem: Environmental > Terrestrial > Soil > Palsa > Peat permafrost | place: Sweden...
CCTCCGAAAGGCAGCCTCAGGCTGCGCCGCAGGCCGTGAAGGTCAAATGCTTAGGCGATACCGCGGGGGCGTCCGGAACAACGGTACGTAGTCACCGACCTCGTGGAAGATGCCGTTCGTGACGATAGCACCCCCAGGCCCGGGTGGCGTTGCCAGCCGGTCGCCCGCTCAAAAATGGAACCCTCCACGCCACCCGTCGCAGACCGTCCGGCCCATGCCCCGGCTGTGCCGGCGTGGCTTGAGTGGAAGGGTTCAGGCGGCATCCTCGTCGTCGACGACGACGACGCCGTGCGGATGGTCCTCGTTCGCGCCCTTTCGAAGATAGGGTTCACGGTAAGCGCGGCCGCCGAAGGGACGCAGGCCCTCGCGTTCTACGACGCGGACCCGAGGCGCTACCGCCTCGTGCTGCTCGACTTCAAGCTCCCGGGCATGGACTCGAAGGCGGTGCTCGCGGGGATTCGCGCGAAGAGGCCGGAGCTGCCGGTCATCCTCATGAGCGGCTACTGCCGGCAGGACGCCGCCGAGCGCTCGAGCGGCATGCCGGTGTCGGACTTCCTGCACAAGCCGTTCACCGTGGACTCCCTGGCGTCCAAGGTGCGGGGGGCGCTGGGCGCCTAGTTCCTCCGGGAGAGGACCGCGAGCAGGTTGACCAAGGCGCCCATGAAGGCCGCGAGGTACGTGAGCGCGGCCGCGTCGAGCACCTCGTCGACGCCGCGCATCTCGTCCTGGTCGAGGATGCCGAGTGCCACGAGCTGCACCTTTGCGCGCCGGCTGGCGTCATATTCCACGGGGAGCGTGACCAGCTGGAACACGGTCAGTATAGCGAAGGCCGCGATCGCGATGTCGAGGAAGAGGCCGCCGGTCGAGCGGGAGAAATAGAAGAGCCCGACGTAGAGGAAGGGAGCGATGCCCGCGGCGATGCGGGTCGTCGGGGCGAGGGCCATGCGGAACTCCAGCATCTGGAAACCCTCGCGGTGCTGAAGGGCGTGGCCGGCCTCGTGGGCCGCAACCCCCACCGCGGCAAGGCTCGTGCCCCGGTAGTTCTCGGACGACAGCACCAGCTTCTTGCTCGCAGGGTCGTAGTGGTCGGTCAGGCGGCCGCCGGTCTCCTCGATGGTGACATCCGCGATGCCGGCGCGGGACATGACGGCTGCGGCCGCCTCCCGGCCCGTGATGCCGCCCCGTGACGGGATCTCGGCGTTCTTCGAGTACGCGCGGGATACCCTCATCTGCGCGTAGAACGAGAAGACCATGACCAGGATCGCGGCGGCCCAGAATGGGCCCTGGGGGATGTAAAAGGCTAGGAATGCGTGCATATGTCTTGTGTCCGTTAAGGTCGCCCAAAGTGCCGCAATTTCAAGCCGCCAGTCCGCTGCGCTCGAGAAGCGCGTTTATGTCGGGGTCCCTTCCCATGAACTCGCGGAACAGCTGCGCCGCATCCGCCGAATTGCCGCGGCTCAAGACCGCCCTGACAAAGTCCCTCCCCACCCTCTCGTTGAAGATGCCCTCCCGGCGGAACCGCGTGAAGGCGTCGGCGTCGAGCACCTCCGCCCACTTGTACGAGTAATAGCCCGCGGCATAGCCGACGCTATCCGAAAAGAGGTGGGAGAAGCGCTTGATGATGGTCGGCGCCGGGGGGTTGGTCGGTATGATGGCGGCGGATATGGCCGCCCGAAGCGGCTCCTCCACGTCGCCCTTGCCGATGAAGTCGGCTGGGCGCATGTGCAAGAGCAGGTCCATCTCGGCCTGCGCCGCCTGGCGCGTCATGAAGGTCGCGGACCTGAAGTTCTTGGCGACGACCATCTTCGTGAACAGCTCGTCCGGGATCGGCTCTCCGGTCTCAAAATGCCGCGCAAAGAGGTCGAGGCCCTCGCGTTCCCAGGTCCAGTTCTCCATGATCTGCGATGGGAGCTCGACGAAGTCCCACGCGACCTTCGTCCCCCCCAGCGACTTGATCTCGACCTCGCTCAGGATGTTGTGGAGGAGGTGCCCGAACTCGTGGAAGATGGTCTCGACCTCGCGGTGACTGAGGAGCGCAGGCACGCCCGGCGACGGGGGCGTAAGGTTCCCGCAGATGGTCCCCAGGTGGGGCTTGAACGATCCGTCGCGCTGCGGGCCGCCGCTGGCGAGCTCGTCGTGCCAGGCGCCGCTGCGCTTGGACTCCCTCGGGTACCAGTCCGCGTAGAACGAGCCGACGTGCCGGTTTGAGGCGTCGAACGCATCGTAGAAGATGACGTCGGGGTGCCAGGTCTCGACCTCGCCCGCCTTTCTCTGCACGACGCGCACGCCGAACACCCGGCGGCAGATCTCGAAGAGACCTGTCATGACCCGGTCCATCGGGAAATACGGCCGGAGCTGCTCCTCGTCGAAGGCGTAGTGGGCGCGCCGCAGGCGTTCGGCCCGGAACATGAGATCCCAGGGGGCGAGCAGCGCGACGGGCGCGCCTGTCTCGGCCGCCTTCGACTCCTCGAGCTCGCGGCACTCCCGCCTGAAGGTGGGTTCACACTGCTTGCGCAGGTCCTCGATGAACTTGAGGGCGCGGGCGCCGGACTTCGCCATCCGGCGGGCCGTCACCAGGTCCGCGAAGTGCGCCTTGCCGAGGAGGCGCGCCCTCTCGTCCCTGAGCTCCAGCACCCGGTTGATGATCGGCGTGTTGTCGTGCGGCGCGACGGCGCCGATGGCGCAGGCGGCGCGCCACATCTCCTCGCGCAGCGCCTCGTCGAGGAGATAGGTCATGAACGGCTCAAGGGAGGGCTGCTGGAGCGTGAAACGCCACGCCGGGCTACCCTCGGACCCGAGGCCCCTCGCCGCGGCGTCGGCCTTGGCCCGGGCCTTCGCGCGGTCGGGAAGTCCCGCGAGCCTGGACTCGTCCCCGACGACCAGCTGCCATGCGTTGGTCGAGTCGAGTGCGTTGTTCGCGAACTTCTGCGTCAGCTGCGAAAGCTCCGCCTGGAGGGCCTCAAGGTGGCCCTTGTCGGCGGCGCCGAGGTCGGCGCCCGCCTCGCGGAACTCGGCGATGGTCTCGGATACGAAGCGGGCCTGGATGGGACTCAGCGCCTTTGCCTCGGGCTGCCCGGAGAACGCCTTCAGCTTCGTCCAGAGGGCGGCCCTGAGGGGGATGCGGGCGAAGAACGCCGAGACCTTCGGCAGCGTGGCATTGTGCACCTCGCGCAGCGCGGGGGAGTCGTCGACATTCTGGAGGTGACTGACGCGGCCCCACGCGCGGCCGAGTTCATCCGTCGAGTCATCGAAGGCGAGGAAGGTGTTGGCGTACGTCAGGGGGCCCTCCAGGCCCTCGATGGCGGCCAGGGCCGCCTCGGCCCGCCCGATGGCGAGGTCAATGGAGGGGCCGACGAGCTCGGGCTTGAGCGCCGTCCAGCGGACGTGAAGGGAGGGGTCTAGGAAGGGGTTGTCTGACATCCGTTCTACCATCCGTAAGTCGCGCCAAAAGACAACTGCCGGCGCGACGCAGGGACAGCGGGCACGGACTGGAACGCGCTGTTCCAGAGGTTGTCGACCTGGAGCGTGAACTCGAGGTTGTGGCGGCCCGTGGGATGCCAAGCCAGCCCTAGCGAGCTCACCCAGGCGTCGTTGCCCCCCTGCGTCCGCAGGGCGTCCGGCTCCTGGATCCGCGCCTCGTTGTCGAGGCGCAGGTCCCAGTTCTCGGTCAGGGTCGCGATGAATGCCGCCGTCAGGCGCTGCCTCGCGTAGTTCAGGGCGTAGAAGCTGGCGGTCACCGGCGCACCCAGGTAGTTGGCGTCCTTGGCGAGGTAGGTGTAGCCAATGACGGTCGTCAGCAGGCTCCAGGAGCGCCGGGCGACGACCTCGACGCCGGTCGTGTCGATGTTGACGGGGTTGGCCGACCTGCCGAACACGCCGTCAAGGTAGGTCCAGTCGACGAGGTTGTCGTCGCGGCGGTAGAACACTGCGCCCTTGGCGGACCAACCGAACAGGGCCCCGCTGATCCCGACCTCGCTGTCGCGGCTCACCTCGCGCCCGAGGTCGGGGTTGCCGAGGAACAGGCCCGCCGTCGGGCTTGAGTCGAGCGCCGTGTAGTCGGGCATCTGCGTGGTCGTCGAGAAGCTCGCGTAGATCCGGCTCAGCGCCCCCGTGTTCCACTGCTCGGAGAGCTCGGCAACCGGGGAAATCACGCCGCTCGCGCGGTTCGAGTCGTCGTAGGTCGCGCCCGCCTTCAGCGTGACCACCGCGCCCGTGACAACCCACTGCTCCTCCGGGAGCACGGCGACCTTCTCGAGGTCGCGGCTGTGGTAGGGGCCGTAGATCAGCGATGTCGACTGCAGGGCGTCGGTCGTCTCCTCGGCATGGAAGTTGATGTAGAGGCCCTCGACGATGTATCGGCCGCCGACCGAGGCGCCGTATTCCCAGGTGGTGTGCTGGTAGGGATGGACGGCGCCCAGCGGCGCAAAGCGGTCGAACGCATAGTCGTCCTTGTTCCTGCGGTAGAAGCCGCCCGCCTCGAAGAACTGCCCCTCGCCGAGGTCCTCGCGGTTGTTCACGTCGACGAGGACAGTCTGGAGATTCTCCGTCTCGTCCGAGTCGAAGGGAGTGTAGAGGTTCGGCCAGCCGAAGAAGCTCGCCTGGTAGCCCGCGAAGACGTCCGTCTGCGAGCCGGGCGCCACCCACTCCGCGCGCGCGTCCGCCCTGTCAAAGTGGAAGTCGCCGAAGGGCACCGTGCCGTTGCCGGACGAGTGAGCCCAGTCGGCGTCGGCCGCGAGGTGCGGCGACCCAATGCCTGTCAGGCCCTGGTAGAGCTCCTCCCGCTCGAGGGCGTCCGTCCCGAGTGCGCCCGTCAGGAACCCGGCCTGCGAGACGGGCTTCCACTGGTAGTCGACCGAGCCCGCCGTCGAGTTCATCGACTCGAGGGCGTGGTCGGCGCCCGTCAGAATCCCCGGGGCGCCGAGCATGACGGGGGCGATCGGCAGCTCCATCAGGTAGTGGCCCGTCTGCGGGTCGAAGAGCGAGAGGGCGCCGACCTGAAGGCCCGTGTTCTCAAACGTGTCGCCCCGGATCGTCACGTCGGCCTGGGCCTCCGCCATGTTCCTCGGCTCGATGTCGACGAGGGGCTCGAAGCGCAGGGCCGACACCGGCATCGCGAAGTTCCCGGCGGGCGACTGGTTGGCGACGCTCGGCGAGTAGACCGTGACCTGCGGAAGGACGTCCGTGCTCTGCGCGGCGAGGCGCGTGGCGGCGAGGGCCAGGGCCGCGAACAGGAGGACCTTCAATGGGTGCTTCATGGAAGGCGACCCGTAACACGCCGAGGCCAAAAAACAAGCCTGTCGTTAATCATCCCCCCGTCCTTCATTAACAAGCTGCCCGGCGGAATAATTCCGCCGCCCGGTCAAGGCTTGTCGCCGTCTTCGCCGATCGCCTCGACCGGGCAGCCCTCGAGGGCCTCCATGCACAGGGCAATGTCCTCCTCCGTCTCGGGCTGCTTGTGGACATACGAATGGCCGCCTTCGTCATTGCGCGTGAAGAAGTTGGGCGCGGTCTCGCGGCAAAGGTCACAGTCGATGCATTGCTGATCGACGAAGAACTTGCCCGCGGCGTTCTGCCCCCATTTGTCTGCTTTGTTGGCCATAGGTGCAATAGAAGGGACAGTGCCCGGGCCGGTCTGTCAAGGGGGGTTTCTGGGGACGTATCCCCCGCTGCGAAAACGGGCCGCCGGCCGACCCCGAGCATTCGCGCCGGCTACCCAAATATTTGACCGAAGGCGGCTTGTATTCGGTAACGCTACGGTTACGATTTCGTCATGCTGCAGGACCGCCCCTACATGCGCGATGGCTACGAACGCCGACGCACGAGCATTTTGACATGGCTGGTGTCGCTCATTGTCGCGGTGTTCCTGATCCAGATGGTGGTCGAGCGCCTGCCTGGGATGCGGACGAACCTCGAGTTGGACCTCGGGCTGTCCTCGCTGAGCCTGAGGGCCGGGCACTTCTGGACGCTCGTGACGTATGGGTTTCTCCATGACACGGGAAACCTGCTGCAGCTGCTGGGATACGTGCTCGTCATCTACTTTGCAGGGCGCGAGATCCTGCCGATCCTCGGGGCGCGACGGTTCGCGGGGTTCTACCTCGCCGCGCTCGTCGTCGGCGGGCTCGCCTTCACGGCGGTCCACTGGCAGCAGGCGGCGCTCCTGACGGGTTCCTCGGCCGCGGTCTCGGCGCTGATCATCCTCTACGCCTGCTTCTTCCCGAACCGGGAGATCACGCTGCTGCTGTTCTTCATCCTGCCGGTGAGCATCAAGCCGAAGTACGTCGCGTACGGGCTCATCGCCCTGGATGTCTGCGGGTTCGTGTTCTACGAGATGCTCGGCGCCCCGTCGCCCCTCGGCGCGGCGCACTCGGCGCACCTCGGCGGCATGGCGGCCGGCTGGGTCTATTTCCGCTATTTGCACGAGGCCAGCTGGGGGCTGCCGCAGGGACGCGCCGAGATCGAGCTGCCCAAGTGGATGAAGCAGCGGAGCACGGCGAAGGTCGCGAGCACGGGCGCCCCTTTCAGCGTCAACATCGGCGACAAGGGACACCTCAGGGCCGAGGTCGACCGGATCCTCGACAAGATCAACAGCGACGGGTTCGGGTCCCTTTCGCCAAGCGAGAAGAAGGTCTTGGACGACGCGAGGGACCTGATCGGGCGACGCTAGCGTGCGGCCGCGTCCGGGCCCCGGATTGGGCCTAAGTAAAGACCGCACCGTCCGATATACGGGGGAAACCGCCCTCCCTCCTTGAGTTCCGACCCTTCCCGTGAAACAATTGCGAGGAGTAGGCGTCTGAGACGAAGCCGCCGCTCGTACTACATCCGCATGACTCTCCACTCGGTTCTCCCCCGTCGATTCCTCGCAGCATGGATCGCAGTCGTATCAGCCGCCGGGCTCTCGGCCTCCGACCTCAAGTTCACGACCCCCGACACGCTTTCGACAGAGGCCCAGACGCTGGTCACGCTGCTCGAGCAGGCCCACTACAACCGCGACGCCGTCCACAGCGGCGACTACGCCCAGGTGATACCGGACTACATGACGGACCTGGACGGCCAGCACCTGTTCTTCCTGGACACCGACCGCGAGGACTTCGTCAGCCGCTTCGGCAGGAACGTCTACTACAATGTCGACTACCTCGGGAAGATCGACGCGGCCTATGACATCTTCTACGTCTACGACGACCGGATCACCGCCCGCATCGCCTGGATCTTCGCCGAGCTCAAGAAGCCCATAGACTTCACGGTGCAGGACACCTTCAGGATTGACCGCTCCAAGTCGCAGTGGCCGACGAGCATGGCCGAGGCCGATGACCTCTGGAAGAAGCGGGTGAAGTTCGAGGTGCTCGAGGAGCTCCTCAATGACAAGACGATCGACCAGGCGAAGGACATCGTGCGCAAGCGGTACGAGCGCATGTTGAAGGGCGTCGGCGAGACCGAGGGCAGCGAGCTGGCTGAGAGGTTCCTGGCCTCCGTCGCCGGCCTCTACGACCCCCACTCCACCTATTTTTCGGCGGACACCTACGAGGACTTCGGGATCCAGATGAAGCTGCAGCTGGTCGGCATCGGCGCGATGCTCGGACTCGAGGATGACACCTGCTCGGTGAAGGAGATCGTCCCCGGCGGCCCGGCGGACCTAGGGCGGCAGCTCAAGCCGAATGACAAGATCATCGCCGTGGCCCAGGGCGACGCCGAGCCCGTTGAGGTCACGGGCATGAAGCTTCGCAAGATAGTCGACCAGATCCGCGGCTCCAAGGGCTCGGTCGTGCGCCTGATCGTGCAGCCCGGCGACGCGACGGACACGTCCGTCCGCAAGGTGATCTCGATCACCCGGGACGTCGTGAAGCTCGACTCGGCGCGCGCCCGCGCCGCGGTCTTCCAGGTTCCCGGCGCCGACGGCAAGACGGTTCCGCTCGGGGTCGTCACCCTGCCCGCCTTCTACGGCCCCGCCGACGAGGGCGACACCGACGCCGACCGGACCAGTGCCTCCGAGGACGTGGCGCGGCTCATCGTGCAGCTCAAGCAGGCGAATATCCAGGGGCTCGTCCTCGACCTTCGGCACAACGGCGGCGGCTACCTCAGCGAGGCAATCGAGCTCGCGGGCCTGTTCATCCACCAGGGTCCCGTCGTCCAGGTCAAGGGCTACGACGGCGAGATCCAGGTCGACAGCGACAAGGCCGAGAACCTCACCTATGACGGCCCGATGGCCGTCCTCGTCGACCGCTTCAGCGCCTCGGCCTCCGAGATCGTCGCGGGCGCCCTCAAGGACTACGGGCGCGCGGTCGTTATCGGCGACAGCTCGACCCACGGCAAGGGCACGGTGCAGGCGACGTTCGAGATGAAGAAGATCTCGCGCGAGCTGGCCCGCTCGCCCGAGAAGACCGGCGCGGCGAAGATCACCATCCAGAAATTCTACCTTCCCGACGGCTCGTCCACGCAGCTGAAGGGCGTGGTCTCCGACATCGTGCTGCCCTCGGTCGACGAGTACCTGCCTATCGGCGAGTCCGATCTGCCCCACGCGCTGGTCTGGGACAAGATCGCCACCAGCTCGTTCAGGGGAGCCCCTATCGACGCCAAGGTCCTGGAGGCCCTCAAGAAGGACAGCGAGGCGCGCCAGACCGGCCTCGAGGAGTTCGGCTACGTGCGCAAGTATGTCGAGTGGTTCAAGGAGCGCCAGGCCGAGAAGCTCATCTCGCTCAACCTCGTCGAGCGCCGCAAGCAGAAGACCGAGGACGACGCGTTCCGCAAGGAGATCAAGTCCGAGCGCAACGCTCTCGCCAAGGCCGACTACCCCTTCAAGGAATTCAGGCTGGGGCCGCCGTTGCCGCCCCGCATAGCAGCGCCAAAGGCGCCCGGTGCCAAGGATGCGGATGACGACGACGACTTGGCCGGCGACGATGATGACGACGGAAACGGCGACACCTACGGGAAGGTCGACGTCGGCCTTCGCGAGTCGCTGCGGGTTGTCGACGACGCGATCGAGCTCGGCCGCAACCACGACACCTGGGCCAGCGACCATGCGCCGCTGACCGCGATGTCGAAGGGCTGAACGCTCCCGCCGCTAGAGCCAGGCCAGGAATATCCTGTCCCGGCCGGTCAGGTCCTGGATCGATTCCGTGCGGGCGAATCCCGCCGCTGTCGCGGCCTTCGCGGCGGCGGCATGGTGTCCGATGCCCGTCTCAAGGGCCAGCATCCCCCCTTGCGCCAGGAAGCCCGGTGACCGCGCGATGATCCGCGCTAGGTCCGCGAACCCGTCCTCGGCGGACGAGAGTGCGGCCGCAGGCTCGTGGTCACGGACCTCAGGGGCCGCCGCGGCAACCTCGGCCGCAGACAGGTAGGGGGGATTGGAAGCCACGAGGCCGAAGGGTTCGCCCAGGGGCACTCGCTCGAACCAGTCCGACTGCAGGAAGTCGACGCGGCCCTCCAAGCCCGCCGAGGCTGCATTCTCCGTCGCCAGAGCCAGGGCGTCCGGGCTCGAGTCGACGGCCGTCACCCGCGCCTCGGGAAAAACCCTGGCGAGGGCCAGGGCTATTGCCCCGCTGCCCGTACCTAGGTCGAGGATGCGCTCAGGCGGGACCGCGCACCTCGACGCGGCGGTCTCGACGAGAAGCTCTGTCTCCGGCCTCGGGATCAGGGCCCGGCGGTCGGTCTTCAGGCGCAGGCCGGCAAAGTCGGTGAATCCGAGGACATGCTGCAGCGGCTCGCGCCTGCCCCGCCGGCGCACCAGCTCGCGGATGGCGCCGAGCTCGGCATCGGTGACGGGTCGCTCGAACTCAAGGTAGAGCTTCATGCGTGCGAGCCCGAGGACGTGGCCCACGATCAGCTCCGCGTTGAGCCGCGGCGACTCGATCCCCCTGGCGGCGAAGAATTCTGAGGTCTTCTTCACGACCTCCAGGACGTTCAGCATGTAGGGATCGGGGGGCCGGGCCTTGCCTCGCGGGAGGCGGCGCTCAACCGAGCTCGGCGGACGGCCTCACGAGCTCGTACGAGCGGCCCTCGAGGGCGGCAAGGCGCTCCTCGTAGTGCGCCTTCTGGAGCGCCTCGATGATGGGCCCAATGGCTCCCTCCATGACCTGGGGAAGCCCGTGGAGCGTGAACCCGATCCGGTGGTCTGTGACCCGGTTCTGCGGGAAATTGTAGGTCCGTATGCGCTCGCTCCTGTCCCCGGAGCCGATCTGGCTGCGGCGCTCGGCGGCGTATTTCGCCTTTTCCTCGTCCTCCTTCAGCTTGAGCAGGCGCGAGCGCAGAACCGTCATCGCGCTCGCGCGGTTCTTGATCTGGCTCCTCTCGTCGGCGCACTGCACGATGAGCCCTGTCGGCTTGTGAAGGATCTGGACCGCGGAGTCCGTCGTGTTGACCCCCTGCCCTCCCGGCCCGCTCGCGCGTGCGACCGTGATCTCCAGGTCCTGAGGGTTGATTTGGATGTCGACCTCCTCTGCCTCGGGCAGGACGGCGACCGTCACGGTCGAGGTATGGATGCGGCCGCTCGCCTCGGTGACGGGCACGCGCTGCACGCGGTGCACCCCGCTCTCCCACTTGAGCTGCTTGTAGACGTCGGCGCCGGTGACAAGGAAGCCGACTTCGCGGACGCCCCCGCGCTCGGTGTAGCTGCTCGTCATCGGCTGGATCTTCCATCCCTGGGAGTCGGCATACCTCTGGTAGCACCGGGACAGTTCGGAGGCGAAGATCGCGGCCTCGTCGCCGCCCGTTCCCGCACGGATCTCCATGACGGTGTTGCGCGAGTCCGAGGGCTCCGGCGGAATCATGGCGAGGAGGATGGCCTCGCGCAGCGCGGCGGCGCGCCTCTCGAGATCGGGTATCTCGGCGGCGGCAAGCTCGCGCAGGTCTGCCGCGCCCGAGCCCTCCTTCGCGAGCGCCGCTGCGTCCACCAGCTCGCGCTCCACCTGCGTAAAGGACCGGTGGTCCCCGACCAGCTTGCGCAGCTTCTGCTGCTCGCGGGTCACGTCGGCGGCCCGGCGCTGGCTGGAATAGAAGGACGGCTCCGCCATCTGAGCGTCGAGTTCCTCGAGGCGCCTCTGGAATGGTGAAATGTCGGGAAGGGCGTCCATGGCTGCGATTTGCGAATTGCGCGGGCCGCGACTGGGGGCTTAGAATGCCGCCTCACGCAACCGCATGGCCGCGACGCTCTTCACACAGAACATAATCGCCTGCATCTGGGATTTCGACAAGACCTTAATCCCCGATTATATGCAGTCGCCGCTCTTCCGGCGCTACGGCGTGGACGAGGCGACGTTCTGGGCCGAGACGAATGCCCTGGTCGAAAATTACAGGCGCCGCGGCTACACGCTTTCCGGGGAGATCAGCTACCTGAACCACCTGCTGACCTACGTCCTGGCGGGCCGGATGGCGGGCCTGAACAACGCGATCCTGTCGAAGTGCGGGGCCGAGATCCGCTTCTACCCGGGACTGCCGGAATTCTTCGGCGCGTCCAAGGCCTGGGTCGCGGACAAGGCCGAGTACAGGAAGCACGACATCCGCCTCGAGCACTACGTGGTCAGCACGGGCCTGGCCCAGATGATCCGGGGAAGCGCCATCGCGTCGCATGTCGACGGCGTGTGGGGATGCGAGTTCATCGAGAACCCGCTGCAGCCCGGCTTCCTGCAGCAGAAGGAGCTCGAGATCACGGCCGAGGCCGAGATCGCCCAGATCGGCACGGTGATCGACAACACCACCAAGACGCGGGCGCTTTTCGAGATCAACAAGGGCACGAACAAGAACCCGGCTATCGACGTGAACTCCAGGATCACGGCCGAGGACCGCAGGATCCCCTTCCAGAACATGATTTACATCGCCGACGGCCCGAGCGACGTGCCGAGCTTCTCCGTGGTGAAGGGCAACGGCGGCAACGCCTACGGGGTCTACAACCCGGCCAGGCCGGAGGAATACGCCCAGAACGACAGGCTCAGGCAGGTCGGGCGCATCGACCACTACGGGCCCGCGGACTACACCGCGGCGAGCAGCACGAGCCAGTGGCTGCGCCTCCAGATCCACGGGATCTGCGACCGCATCGTCAGGGACAGGGAGGCAGCGGTGGCCCAGAGGACCGCCAAGCCGCCGCGGCACCTGAACCCGCTGCCAAGGGAAGAGGCCGCAAGCGCCGTGACGCGGGCCCCGGAGCAGTCAAAGTTCCTCGACTGACGCCGCGCTCAGCGGGCGTCGGCGACCTGGCTCTTTTCGAGGACGGCGGCGAGGTTGGCCGCCCGTGACGCATAGTCCACGACGGCCGACGGCGGGTTGCCATCCAGCACCGCCCGGACGCCGCCATTCCAAACGAGGGCCACGTTGAACGGCGTCACGGGAATTTGCCTGCGCTCAAGCTCGGACTTGATCCAGTCGTAGTGCTTGACGGCCACCGCATCGGATGAGCGGCGATCGAGCGCGCGGATGAAGGGCGCCTGCGTGTGCATCTTCCACGTCTGCTCACGGAACTGGTACGGACCGAGTTCACCGCAGCTTCCCGGGGTCTCCGTGTTGTAGGGATTCTCCAGCTGATGGATCGCCTCAAGCGTGGCCCATCTCTCGGAGGCGCGGCCCTTCGCCGCGAAGAACATCGACACAACAATGAAGACCGCGGCCACGCGCACCGGGAGCGTGGCGAGGGCAGGGAAAAATCGGCGCATGGTCTTCACAGGCACCACAGACCCAGCCGCATGTTCCCATGTTCAGGAGGTACCCGAATTAAACTCCCGAAATACCGGGAACCCAATCCTTCTTGCCAAATGCAAGGTTCATTGCATCAAGCAATACCGCCGCCCTAATCCGCTTCTACTCAGAGTGTTCCTCGATGAGCCTGGAGACGAGCGCGGTCCATCCGGTCTGGTGATTTGCACCTAGGCCCTCCCCCGTGTCCCCGTTAAAATACTCGTGGAACCACAGGAGGTCGCGCCAATGGCTGTCTTTAGTGAAGGACGGTGTGGCCACCAACGCAGGTCGCTGGCCATTGGCATCGGGCAGAAAGAGCGAAATCATGCGCTGTGCAAGGTCGCTGGCGATCTGGTCGAGGGTCATCTGCTTCCCGCTTCCCGTGGGGAATTCCATCTTGAAGGTGTCGCCGTAGAAAAGGTGGTAGCGCTGCAGCGCCTCGATGAAGATGTAGTTGAGCGGGAACCACACCGGCCCGCGCCAGTTCGAATTTCCGCCGAAGAGCCAGGTGCGCGACTCGGCCGGCTCGTAGTTCACGCGGTAGTTCTCGCCGCTGATGTTGACGGTGAACGGGTGGTCGCAGTAGACCTTCGACAGCGAGCGGATGCCGTGGGGAGAGAGGAACTCGGCCTCGTCGAAGACGTAGCGAAGGACGCGCTCCAGGCGCGCCCGTGTCGGTATGGCGAGCAGGCGGCGGCCGGGATCCTGGCCTCCCCTCGCCATATAGGAGATGTGCTCGGTCAGGTCCTTCCTGTTCTCGAGGAACCAGCGGGTGCGCTTCGCGAAGCCCGGCAGCTTGTCGAGGCGGCCCTCCTCGATGAACTCGACGGCGAAGAGCGGGATGATCCCTACGATGGACCTGAGGCGCAGCGGGATGGACGCGCCCCCCGTCATCATCTGGTCGTAGTAATATCCGTCCTCCTCGTGCCAGAGTCCCGATCCGCCGAGATGGTTCATGGCGTCCGCGATCGCGACAAAGTGCTCGAAGAACTTCGACGCGATGTCCTCGTAGACCGGGTCGCCCTCCGCGAGCTCGAGGGCCATCGCCAGCATCGTGCTGCAGTAGAAGGCCATCCAGGCCGTGCCGTCCGCCTGCTCGAGCTGGCCGCCGCCCGGCAGGGGCTTGGAGCGGTCGAAGACGCCCACGTTGTCGAGGCCGAGGAAGCCCCCGCTGAAGATGTGCCTTCCGCTGACGTCCTTGCGGTTCACCCACCAGGTGAAATTGACAAGGAGCTTCTGGAAGACGCGGGCCAGGAAGACGCGGTCGCGCTGGCCGCGCGGCGCCGTGATCTTGTAGACGCGCCAGCACGCCCAGGCATGCACCGGCGGGTTCACGTCCGAGAAGTTCCACTCGTAGGCCGGAATCTGCCCGTTCGGGTGCATGTACCACTCGCGCAGAAGGAGGTTCAGCTGCTCCTTGGCGAAGGCCGGGTCGAGTCGCGCCATCGGCAGCATGTGGAAGGCAAGGTCCCAGGCCGCGAACCATGGATACTCCCATTTGTCGGGCATCGACATGACGTCGCGCGAGAAGAGCTGGTGCCAGTCGCTGTTGCGACCGGTCAGGCGCTCGGCCGGAGGCGGGTGGCACTTGGAATCGCCCTCGAGCCAGTCCTCGACGACGTAGTGGTAGAACTGCTTCGACCAGAGGAGCCCGGCGTTGGCCTGGCGCGCGACCTGGCGCGAGGCCTCATCGGCGGCGCCCGGCAGCGAGGCGTAAAAGGCGTCGGCCTCGCGCTTGCGGTCGGCGAACACCTTGTCGAAGCCGGCGCCGAACGCGGCAGGAGGCTTTGCCCCGGTGACCCGCAGCCTCATGCGGATGCTGCGCTCCTCCCCGGCCCCCAGCTTCAGGACGTAGTGCGCGGCGCACTTCGTGCCCTTGCGCTCGGGATTCACCGCGTCCTTCCTGCCAGCGACGACGTAGTCGCCGATCGAGTCCTTCTTGTAGGGCGTGTCATTGGGGCTTCCGAAGAGGAGCTGCGCGTTGTTCTCGTTCTCGGTGAAAAGGAGCTCGGCCGGGCCATCCGCAGGGACCTCGACGTCGAAAATCGCGCGCCCGAGGGTGTCGTGGTCGCACTGGACGCGCGTGTCCGACAGCGCCGTCAACGAGGGCTTCTGGCCACTTCCCTCGTGGCGGCAGCCCCAGGACCAGGTGTTCCGGAACCAGAGCGTCGGAAGCACGTGCAGCTCGGCCGGGTCGGGCCCGCGGTTGACCACGGTCAGCCGGATGCAGATGTCGTCGGTGTCCGCCTTCGCGTACTCAGCAGTCACGTCAAAGTAGCGCCCCTCGTTGAAGATGCCCGTGTCCCAGAGCTCGAACTCGGGCTGGTCCCTCGTGCGCGCACGGGACTCGGCCCTCAGGCGCTCATAGGGGAACTCGGCCTGGGGATACTTGTAGAGCGCGCTCATCCACGAATGCGTCGGCGTCGAGTCGAGGTAAAAATGGCACTCCTTTACGTCCTCGCCGTGGTTGCCCTCGGAGTTGGTGAGCCCGAAGAGTCGCTCCTTGAGCCAGGGGTCCTTGCCGTTCCAGAGGGTCACGGCAAAGCAGAGGCGGCACTCCCGGTCGGTCATCCCCAGCAGGCCGTCCTCGCCCCAGCGGTAGGCGCGGGAGCGCGCGTGCTCGTGCGTGAAATAACCCCAGCTCTCCCCGTCGGGAGAGTAATCCTCCCTGACGGTGCCCCACTGGCGCTCGGACAGGTAGGGTCCCCACCTCTTCCAGTTCTTGCTACGCGTATCGTCCGCTGCCAGCCGCGCCTTCTCGGCATCTGGGGGTGTGATTGCCATGGGGTTGGCGGGACTCTGGCACAGGCGGCCCGGTCAAGCAATGCTGACCGCAGCGGAAACCGTCAGAGGAGCCTGCGAAGGGCCGAGACGCCGGCCGTCGTGGCGACAGCGTAGTCGAACCGCGCGTCCGACCACACCGCCGCGGCGCCGCCCGTCTCCGAGATGAAGGAGGGCCCTCCCGCCACCGAGTCCCCGAGGGGGCCGTCGCGCCGGGTGATGTACAGGTGGTACATCGCCCCGTCCCTCGCGAAGCAGACCTCGAGGAGGTCGTGGCCCGCGAAGTTGAGCGTGCGGCAGCCGGTTTCACGCAGCTTCTCAAAGTCTATCTGGTCGGCGCCGGGCATCCTCGTGCCGGGCGCCTGGAGCTGGGTGATGAGCGCCGCGGCCGGGTCGCCATGGCCCCCATGCCTCTCGTTCAGCATGTCGTTGATCGCAAAGCCGGCCAGCTCGGTCGTGCCTGTCTCGGGGTGCGCGGGCGCGCGCATCGACAGGATGCCGATCGCCACCGCGGCCGCGGCGGCAAGGCCGCCAATCCAGCCCCAGCCAAGCCCGGGGCTCCTCGTCGCGCCGCTGACCCGCACGCCCGCGATGATGGCGTCGCGCAGGCCCGCCGGCGGCTGCACCTGCGAAAGCTTCGCCGCAACCGCGGCGTCATGGGCGCGCGACAGGGTGAACCAGGCTCCCATCATCGGGTCGTCCCCCGCCATCTGGAGCGCCTCGGCGAAGGCGGTGTTGCCCGCGTCGCCGCCGCTCGGGCGGTATGCCGAAAGGATGAACTTGGCCTCTTCCGTCCTCATAGTGCCTTTCCCTTCGCGTTGGGAAACGGGACGACCTTGGAGCCACCCGCATCGGCGCGCTCGAGGGCTGCCCTCAGCTGCGCCTTGCCGCGCGAAAGGCGGGACATCACGGTCCCGATCGGCACGTCCAGGGTCTCGGCGATCTCCTGGTAGGACATGTCCTCGAGATAGAAGAGCGTCAGCGGCGCGCGGAAGGCCTCGTCGACCGTCTGGAGCGCCACCATGACGGACGCCGCGTCGATCTTGGCGACGCGGTCGACATCCTCGGCGACCGGGTCCTTGTCGCCAACGGGAAGGTCCTCGAGGAACGAGGACCGGGAATCACGCCTGCGCCCCCGGAGGAATTCGCGGTAGAGCGTCGTGAAGAGCCAGGACTTGGCCTTCGAAAGCTCCCTCAGCCCGTGTCCCTTGGTCGCCCAGATGAAAAATGTCTGCTGGACGAGGTCACCGGCGTCCGACCCGTTCCGTGAAAGGCTCAGCGCAAAGCGGTAGAGCGGCGCATAATGCGCCTCGACCAGTTGTGCGAAGGCCTCGTTGTTCATCAGTGTGTTACCTATCGGAGTCCCAATGGCGGAGTTTTATTCCCATTTCCGGACAAGATTGAAAGCATAGCGCAAAGTCCCCGTGCGCGCACTCCTTTTGCACCTTCCCCCGAACCTTGCCGCCGCGGCGGCGCGCGACGCCGTCGCCCTGCGCATTGAGCTGAATCCCGCGGTTGCCCTCCCGGCCGAGTTGATTCCCGTCCTGGCCCTGCTTCAAGCCTGGTGCCGCACGCCGACGCCGCCCGTCTTCATCGAGGTCACCCGGAAAAAGCTCGGCGAACTGGCCGCCGCCGCCGCGGGCCAGGACATCTTCGCCGAGGGCGGCAAGCCGGTCCGATGGTCGCACGCGGATGTGCTCGCGGGTCCATCGGCGGCCCCGGCGCCGAGCGCGCCGGCAGCCCCTGCACGAACCGCGCGGACGGTCGCAAGGGCGCCCCTGGAGCCGCTCGTGGTCGACGGCTCGGACCACTACCTCGCGGTGACGCTGCCCTCGCGCGAGGACCCCCGCTATGCGGCCGTTCTCGAACTCCTCAAGGCCTCGGGATTCATCCTGGAGCCGTCCAACCGCAAATGGTGGCTCAGGGACCGCCACAAGACGCTGACGTTCCTCGCCGCGCACGGCGACAGGCTTCGCGGCGGTCTCGGCGCCGAGTTCACCGCGAATTTCAAGGCGCGGACGGCCCACCTGTCGGCCGCCGAGATCCTCTGCGAGGCGGTTCCCGCGGCAGGGGGGTGGGACGTGGCCCTATCGCTCGGCGCCGGCCCGGCAAGCGAGGCCGAGGTGCGCGACGCCGTGGCGGCGGGCCGCGGCTACGTGGAGGCGAACGGCAAGGTGATCCTCGTGGATCCCGCGAAGGTCCGCAGGCTCGGGGAGGCGCAGCGCGCCCTCGCGGACGGCGGCGCCCCGGGGCCATCGGCCCGCAGGACCAGCCGCATCGCGCCCTCGCGCGCCGCCGAGGTCGAGGCCCTCCTCGAGGAGCTTTCACCGAACTTCAGGCCTCCGGCGGACTGGTCCGCCAGGACGGCCGCCCTGCGCAACCTGTCGCGCTTGGCGCCAGCGCCGGCGCCGGCGGCACTGGACGCCCTGATGCGGCCTTACCAGCGCATCGGGGCGGCGTGGCTCTGGCACCTGCACCGAAGCGGCCTCGGCGGGATCCTGGCCGATGAGATGGGACTGGGAAAGACTCTCCAGGCCCTCGCGCTTCTCTGTGCCGTCCAATCGGGCGGCGGAACGAGCCTGGTCGTGTGCCCGGCGTCGC
>Ga0302314_10008706_pt1 | contig 18033 bp, 14 predicted proteins | sample III_Palsa_N2_3_FD_200533 | JGI IMG/M metagenome (GOLD analysis project Ga0302314, IMG submission 200533) | Peat permafrost microbial communities from Stordalen Mire near Abisko, Sweden - III_Palsa_N2_3 | ecosystem: Environmental > Terrestrial > Soil > Palsa > Peat permafrost | place: Sweden...
GCGCGGGCGCGGTCGGCAGGTTCCCGGCGATGGCGGTGAAGTTGAAGGGCGTGATCGCGTAGACGAAGCCCTCCAGCGGACGGTGGTCGCTGCGGTTCCACACCCCGGCGGAGGACTGCGGCTGCTCGGCCAGGATCTGCTGGGCGAAGTGCACGTTGAAGCGCCAGAAGTCCACCAGCTCGCAGGGGCTGTCGATCTCCGCCTGCTGCACGGTCTTGGACTGGCCCAGCATGGTCGCGGCGGCGACCGTCTCCCGCCACGGGCCTGACAGCAGGTCAGCCGCCTTGAGGAAGATCGCGGCCCGGTCGTCGAAGGACAGCTCCCGCCAGCCGGGGGCGGCCTTCAGCGCGGCGTCGACCGCCAGCTGGGCGTCCTCGCGGGTGGCATTGCCGAGGACGCCCAGCTTCGCGGCGTGGTGGTGCGGTTGGGCGACCTCGATCCGCTCGCCGCCGCCCATCCGCTGCACCCCGCCGATGGTCATCTGCAGGGTCGCGTACTGGTCCGCGACCTCCTTGAGCCTCGCTTCGATCCGCACCCGCTCGGGGCTGCCGGGGGCGTACCCGTGGATCGGCTCGTTCACGGGCTGGGGAACCTGCGTGACAGCGTCCATACGTGTCATGTTGTCATGATTTGACCAAATCCTGGGCGAAGGCGACGGCCTCGGCGAGGGTGTCGGCGACCGGCACCCCGACCCGCTCCAGTTCGCTGCGGGCGTGCGAACCGCCGGCGAACAGGACCGCGTGGGCACCGGCGTGCGCGGCGGCGAGGGCGTCGTCCACCGCGTCGCCGATCAGCACCGTGCTGCCCGGGGTTATCCCCTCCGGCGCCAGCGCGGTGAGATGGCGGACCAGGTACTGGGACTTGCCGGTCAGCCCGGAGGTGCCGTCCCGGCCGTCGACCCGGAGGAAGTGCCGCTCCAGCCCGAGCCTGCGGACCAGCGGGACGAGCTCGTCGTGCCCGTACATCGACAGCAGCGACTGCGAACGGGCACCGGTGCCCGTCCACTGGGTGAGCAGGCTCTCGGCGCCGGGGGTGAGCCCGCAGGCGTCGCGGCGGGCGGAGTAGTGCGCGTGGAAGGAGGCGTCCATCCGCTGCCACTCGTCGGGCGAGGGCCGACGGCCCATCAGCCGCTCGTAGAAGTCGATGATGGGAATGCAGTAGGTCTCGCGGTACTTCTCGATGCTCAGCGGGGCGATGCCGAATTCGGCGAAGGCGGCGTTGCTGGCCGCCACCACCACCGGGAGGTCGTCGAAGAGGGTGCCGTTCCAGTCCCAGACGATGTGTGCACGCATGGGTCGGACCGTACCCGACGGCTCAGACACCCGGGTGACGCGCCCGCTCAGGGCAGCAGGGAGGAGATCTCCTGGATCGCGTACCAGAGCAGTTCGTGGTCCTCGGCGCCGTCCACGGTGAAGCGGGCGTCCTCGTCGCCGGCGTCGGCGGCGGTCACCGCCTCGGCCGCGGCCGAGATGTCCTCGCGGACCTCGGCGTCGTCGGCGTCGGCGTGCACCGAGGCGGCCTTGGCGATCAGCAGCGGCAGCACCAGGGTCACCGCCCCGAGGGCGGCGGCGTGCTCGTGCTCGGCGTCGATCTGCAGGGTCACCTCCCGGTCCGGCACGTCCAGGGCGACCACGACCCGGCGGCGGGGGGACTTCGGGTCCTCGGCGAGCAGCCGGAGTGAGGACTGGGCGGCGCGCATCAGTGCGGCGTACTCCAGCTCCTCGATGTCGTCGCTGAGGTACCACTCCCGCAGGGCCGGGGTGACCGCGTAGGCGCGCAGCGGCGACTCACCGAGGGTCCCTTCGGCGTGTGCCTGCGCGAGGGCGTTCAGGGTGGTGGGGACGTACACGCGCATCGGGGCGCTCCGAGGGAGGTGGGCGGAGGGAAGGCTTCCTGCGACCAGCATATGCGGCAGCGAAGAGACGCCGCAGATCCCGGGAAAAGCTCCGGAGAGTAACCGATCGAGTGCGATTCGACTGCTCTGCGTAATCGACCCATCTCCGCCACGAGCCGCTCGGACTTCGCATACGTGCAGCTCAACCGGGCATTTGCACTCGGATAGGTGAATTTCTCCGCAGGAGAATCGGGCGACGGCGGTGCCTTGTCGCTGTCAGTGGCAGCCGATACCACTGTTCCTGCACGCACCGTACCGATCCGACTACCAGGGGTGACGCACCATGGTCCAGACCCAGCCGCACCCGACCGTCCGACGCCTGCACCCGCACCCGGCCCCGCTCCCGCCCGTCCCGGCGCCCGCGCTGCGGCTCGGGCGGCTGCACGGCGTGGGCGCGAACCGCGCCAGGCCCTGCGACCCGGCCCCGACCCGCACCGGCGACAACGTCCTGGCGAACCACTACGCCCGGCGGCTGCTGGAGGTGCTCAGCGGGCGCCGGGTGTGCGACCAGCTGACCGCCCTGGCCACCGAGGAGGTCCACGACGACGTCCGGACCCTGGCCCGGCGGCGCTGCCTGCTCGGCCCCCACGGCGAACCGCCGGTGCTGGGCAAGGTCTTCGACGACTCCCCGGCCCCGGGCGTCTTGGAGGTCACCGCGTCGGTCCGGGTCGGGGAGCGCCTGGAGATGCTGGCGTTCCGGCTCGAACTGCGCCAGGAGCCGCGCCGCCCGGCACGCACATGGCGGTTCACCGCCCTGGAGACCAGGTGGTGAACCGCCATGTTCACAGCGACAGCGGGGTCACTTCTTGCGGCGGCGGCCCTTGCCGGTCTTGCGGCGGTCCACCGGAGCGTCGTCGTCGCCGGCCTCGTCGTTGAGGAAGTCGCCCTCGATCACGCCGCCCTCGCCGTCCACCGACGGAGCGGTGTAGTGCAGGCGGTCGGGGCGCTGCGGGGCCTCCAGGCCCTTGGCGCGGATCTCCGGGCGGATGTCCTCGGGGCTCTTGTCCAGCACCACGGCGTCGCCGGAGTCGGCCAGCGGGACCTCCTCGACCTGCTGCTCGACCTGGACCTCCAGGTTGAACAGGTAGCCGACGGACTCCTCCTTGATGCCGTCCATCATCGCGGAGAACATGTCGAAGCCCTCGCGCTGGTACTCGACCAGGGGATCGCGCTGGGCCAGGGCCCGCATGCCGATGCCCTCCTGGAGGTAGTCCATCTCGTAGAGGTGCTCACGCCAGCGGCGGTCCAGGACCGACAGCACGACCCGGCGCTCCAGCTCGCGCATGACCGGCTCGCCGAGCTGCTGCTCGCGCTCGACGTACTTGGCGTGCAGGTCCTCCTTGATGGCCTCGGCGAGCAGCTCGGAGGTGATCCCGGCGCGGTCGCCGTTCTCCTCCTCCAGGTCCTCCACCGTCAGGCTGATCGGGTAGAGCTGGCGCAGCGCCATCCACAGCTTGTCGAAGTCCCACTCCTCGGCGAAGCCCTCCGCCGTGGCACTGCCGACATAGGCGTCGACGGTGTCGTCCATGAAGTGGTCGATCTGCTCGCGCAGGTCCTCGCCCTCCAGGACGCGGCGGCGCTCGCCGTAGATGACCTCGCGCTGGCGGTTGAGCACCTCGTCGTACTTGAGGACGTTCTTGCGGATCTCGAAGTTCTGCTGCTCGACCTGCGTCTGTGCGGAGGCGATGGCGCGGGTGACCATCTTCGACTCGATCGGCACGTCCTCGGGGACGTTGGCCATCGACAGCACGCGCTCGACCATGCCGGCCTTGAACAGCCGCATCAGGTCGTCGCCCAGCGACAGGTAGAAGCGGGACTCGCCCGGGTCGCCCTGACGGCCGGAGCGGCCGCGCAGCTGGTTGTCGATGCGGCGCGACTCGTGGCGCTCGGTGCCCAGCACATAGAGGCCGCCCAGCTCCTGGACCTCCTCGTGCTCGGCCTTGACCGCGGTCTTGGCCTTGGCCAGCGCGTCGGGCCAGGCGGCCTCGTACTCCTCGGGGGTGTCCACCGGGGACAGGCCGCGCTGGGCGAGCTCGGCGGAGGCGAGGTGCTCGGGGTTGCCGCCGAGCATGATGTCGGTGCCTCGGCCGGCCATGTTGGTGGCCACGGTGACCGCGCCCTTGCGCCCGGCCTGGGCGACGACCTGGGCCTCGCGCTCGTGGTACTTGGCGTTGAGGACCTCGTGCTGGACGCCGCGCTTGCGCAGCTCCTGCGAGAGGTACTCGGACTTCTCCACGCTGACGGTGCCGACCAGGACCGGCTGGCCCTTCTCGTGCTTCTCCACGATGTCGTCGACCACGGCCGCGAACTTGGCCGGCTCGGACTTGTAGATCAGGTCGGGCTGGTCGATGCGCACCCGGTCGCGGTTGGGCGGGATCGGGACCACGCCGAGCTTGTAGATCTGGTGGAACTCGGCCGCCTCGGTCTGCGCGGTACCGGTCATGCCGGAGAGCTTCTCGTACAGGCGGAAGAAGTTCTGCAGGGTGATGGTGGCCAGGGTCTGGTTCTCGTTCTGGACCTCCACCCCCTCCTTGGCCTCGATCGCCTGGTGCATGCCCTCGTTGTAGCGGCGGCCGGCCAGCATACGGCCGGTGTGCTCGTCGACGATCATGACCTCGCCGTTGATGACGACGTAGTCCTTGTCCGTCTTGTAGAGCTCCTTGGCCTTGATCGCGTTGTTGAGGAAGCCCACCAGCGGGGTGTTGGCCGACTCGTAGAGGTTGTCGATGCCCAGGTAGTCCTCGACCCGGGTGACACCGGCCTCCAGGACGCCGACCGTGCGCTTCTTCTCGTCGACCTCGTAGTCGACGTCGATCTTCAGTCGCTTGACCAGCTTGGCGAAGTCGCCGTACCACTTGGTCGCCTGGTCGGCCGGACCGGAGATGATCAGCGGGGTGCGGGCCTCGTCGATCAGGATCGAGTCGACCTCGTCGACCACCGCGAAGTTGTGGCCCCGCTGCACCAGCTCGTCCTTCGACCACGCCATGTTGTCGCGCAGGTAGTCGAAGCCGAACTCGTTGTTGGTGCCGTAGGTGATGTCGCAGGCGTACTGCTTGCGGCGCTCGGCCGGGCTCATGTTGGCGAGGATCACGCCGACCTCGAGGCCGAGGAAGCGGTGCACCCGGCCCATCCACTCCGAGTCGCGCTCGGCGAGGTAGTCGTTGGTCGTGATCAGGTGCACGCCCTTGCCGGTCAGCGCGTTCAGGTAGGTCGGGAGGGTGCCGACCAGGGTCTTGCCCTCACCGGTGCCCATCTCCGCGACGTACCCGTTGTGCAGGGCGGCGCCGCCCATGATCTGCACGTCGTAGTGGCGCTGCCCCAGGGTGCGCCAGGCGGCCTCGCGAACGGTGGCGAACGCCTCGGGGAGGATCTCGTCCAGAGTCGAGCCGTCGGCGAGGCGCTCGCGGAACTCGTCGGTGAGCGCACGCAGCTCGGCGTCCGTCAGGGCACGGATTTCCTCTTCGATGGAGTTGACCTGGGTAGCAATGCGTTGCAGCTTGCGAAGGATCTTTCCTTCGCCTACGCGCAGGATCTTGTCGAAGACGGACACGTGGGCTGGCTCCTTGCCTGGACTGGCACTGGGCGAACGGTGCAGTGGCGATGGAGACGCACCACCGCGTGGCCATCGTATGCGAGGAAACGAGCGAGACGGGAGGTCCGTCAACCGGATCAGTGCGTGTCACCCGTTCGAGTGGGGTCAATCGGGGTACCAAGCGCGGACAAATAGGACGGTCAAATATTCCGCCCGTATCCGTGCAGGGTGCGCGAGACTCTTCCGATGAAAACCACGACGCGCACCCCACCCGTCCTGGAAACCGCCCGCCTGGTCCTGCGACCGTTCGCCGAACAGGACATCGAGGCCGTCCTCGCCGCCTGCCAGGACGAGGAGATCCAGCGCTGGGTCCCGGTCCCGGCCCCCTACACCCGCGCCGACGCCGAGATGTTCGTACGCGAGAGCTGCCCGGCCGGCTGGCACGACGGCACCATGCTCAACCTGGGCAGCTTCACCCGCGACACCGGCGCCCTGGTCTCCTCCGTCGGTGTGAGCACCGGCAACCGCCAGCCCGGCATCGCCGAGATCGGCTACTGGACCGCGAGGGAGCAGCGCGGACACGGCTGCACCGCCGAGGCCGTGACCGCGCTCAGCCGCTGGGCCTTCGAGGAGCTGGGCGTGCAGCGGCTGGAGTGGATGACCGCCGTCGGCAACGTCGGCTCCCGCGCCGTCGCCCGGAAGGCCGGCTACGTCATGGAGGGCACCCTGCGCTCCCGCATGGTGCACCGCGGCGAGCGGCTGGACGTGTGGAGCGGCGCGCTGCTGCCCTCCGACCTGCCCCGGTGATCCATGGTGGTCAGCAGGGCTCGCGCCAGGCGTCCAGCGAGAGGTGCTTGAGCATCGCGCTGAAGCGCAGCTTGCGCGCGTCCGCGCAGAAGGCCGAGGGGGGCAGGTTGTACTCGGCCTCGAACACCGCCTTGCCCTGCGCGACGAAGGGCTCCAGCTCGTCGCACTCCTGGTACTCGGCGCACTGCTCGTCCACGGCGAAGTCGAAGTCGCCGACCAGCTGCGGCACCTGGTCGAGGTCGTTCTTCAGCGCCACGGCCAGGCCCCGCTGGTGGGCCAGCGAGGCCACCATCCGGTTGAAGGCGAGCTGGTCGGCGGCGGTGAGCGGAAAACCGGTGTCATTGGCGTAGCCGTCCACATTGTCCGGCTCGACGGCGTCGAAGCCCTTGCTGCGGCACATGTCGAACCGCTCGGCGATGACCGGCCGCAGCTGGTCGAGCCGGCGGATGTCCAACCACCGCTCGCCGGGCCAGCCGTTGGACGCGCCCAGCAGCCCGGCCGCGAAGTGCTGCCGGTCCGGCCGGTAGTCCTCGTAGGTGCCGACGTCGATGTAGCAGACCACCTTGCGCCCCTGCGCATGCAGGGCCGCGACCTCGGCGGCGCTGGTGGTGAAGCCGTCGACGTCGTAGACCGCGGCGTCGACGCGGGTGTCCAGGGCCCCGCTGAGCTGCCACTGCCAGGTCGTGCCCGGCCTCGGCTGCCAGCGGGCGGACGGGCCCAGGCGGGCGTCCGACGAGACCGGCCCCGGGCCGTCGGCAGTGCCGCACCCGCCGACCGCCAGCAGCAGCGCCGCACATGCCAGCGCCAGCGGCGCGGCCCTCCGCGGCGCCCTCACTGCCGCTGCTCCACGGCCCGGAGCCCGCAGCGCAGTTGGGGCATCAGAACGGCCCAGGGGTTGGGGCCCGTGCCCGGCGTGGCGTAGCTGATGTCCGCGTGGCGCTGCCGCGCGGCCGCCGGGACCTCCGCGCACTGGGCCGCCGGGGTCCCGTGCACCAGGTGCCCGAAGCGCCGCGCCGGAAAGGCCGAGGTCCAGGCGGGCGCGCGGAGCCGCTGGTGCTCCACCCAGGTGCCCTCGAAGGTGATCAGCAGGTCGGCTGCCTCGGCATAGCCGGGATCCGGGTGCACGCCGGGGTTGAACACCACCTGCGGCGCCTCCAGCGAGCGCGAGGCCACCGCCAACCGCCGGTAGTGCGGCAGCAGTTCGGGCGCGGAGCCGACCTGGTCCAGGAACACCCCGTCCACCCGGTACCAGTCCTGGTAGCGCTCGATGTCCGTGACGATCTCACGGTGGCTGCGCCATCCGTAGTCGGTGTCGACATAGCCGAGCAGCGGCACCCCGGCCGCGCGCAGCGCCGCGGCCGCCGCCACGAACTCCGGCTCCGCCTCGGCCCCGGGCCCGCTGCTGGGGTTGAGCACCAGGCCCAGCACCGATCCGGCGTTCGCCGCCACCGTCGCCCAGGCTTCGGGATCGGTCGCCGGATAGGCGTACAGAGGCACCAGCAGTCGGCGTCCGACTGCTTCACTGATCGTCAATTCTGCTCCATTGATGAGTCTTTGGCGGTCAACGGTGCACCGTCGCCCGCCCCAGAGTGGCGCAGGCGAACAGCAGCAGTACGGCTGCCGATATACCGCCCACCGCCGTCTCGCCCACCCCGGCGAGGGTGGCCGCGGCCGCCGGGACACAGACCCCGGCCGCGGTCCAGGCCGAGCCCAGGGCCTGCAGCAGCAGCGCCGTCCAGACCGCCGCGCCCAGTGGCATCAGGTCGGCCAGCTGCGGGCCGAACGGGATGCCGGCCAGGAAGGCGCCGAGGACCGCGCCCAGTACGGCGAGGACGCCGAGGTAGCTGCCGAGACCCAGGAAGAGCGAGTGCACCGAGCGCAGGGCGAAGGCCCGGGAGGAGGACGCGGCCCGCAGGGCGTGGTGGATGCGGCTGCGGTAGCCGTACAGCAGCCATTCGGCCGGGCCCATGCTGAGGGTGAGCGCGACAGTGGGCGCGATGTCGACATGGCTGCCGCGCAGCGCGGTGCCGAGTGTCAGCAGGGCCATGGCCAGTCCGAACAGCCCGTGCGGCAGCGATGCCCGGAGACCGGGCGCGTGTTCGCCGCCGTCGTCCTCCTCGGCCCGCTCCCCGCAGGCCCGCAGCGCGCGCCGGGCCCTGCGGGCGACCAGGACCAGGGTGCAGAGCAGCAGTGAGGAGAGGGCCGGCGATCCCGGCAGCAGCCCGGCGAGCACGGCCGCGCCGGCGAGCGCGGCCGGCGCCAGCGCGCAGAGCAGGCCCCGTTCGCAGCCGAGCACCAGCAGCACGCAGGAGGCCCCCATGTAGAGCGACTGCCCCGCGCAGAAGAGCAGCACAGGACCGAGCTCCCGCCCGGTGAGCAGCCCCGCGATCAGTGCGCCCGCGGTACCGAGCCCGGCGCAGGCGGCGACCCCGCGCCGCAGGCCGCGCTCGGCGGCCCGGTACCTCCCCCGGCCCAGCCACAGGTGGGTGTGGTGGGCGAGCCCCTGGTTCCAGCCCCAGCACAGCAGCAGCGAGGCCGCCAGCGCGAACGTCCCGTGCGGCAGCCCGCCGACGTCGGCGGGGCCCCGCAGCAGCGGCCTGCCGAGGGGGAAGGCGAGCCCGGGCAGGGCGTAGACCAGGCCGCGGAGCAGGCTGGCGGACAGCGGGGCGTTCCAGGGCGAGGGGACGGGCTCGGGCTCGGGGTAGTCGCGGGGGGTGTCCGCGTAGAGCTCCTCGGCGAGCTCGAAGGCGTCCATCCGCCCGTAGTCGCGCTGGACCTGACGGTCGGTCACCCCGTCGGCCTCGATGGCGGCGGCGACCTCGAAGGGGTGGACGGCGGAGGCCGCGATCCCGCTGAACCGGACGGCCGCCTCCTCCGCCGGATCGGCCGCCCCGCCAGGGAGGGCCGGACGGGGCAGCGGCGGGGGGAGCGGGGAGAGGCGCAGACCGGGGAGGAGTTCCAGGGTGGCGCTCATACGCGGCACCCGGCCAGCACCGGCTCGGTGGCCGAGGAGGGGGTGGCCCTGGGATCGTCCAGCAGCGCCTGGTAGAGGTTGCGGAAGGTGGTGACGGTCCGCTCAAGAGTGAACTGTTCGAGCACGCGATTCCGGGCCGCCTCGCCCAGTTCCTGCCGGAGCTGCGGCTGTCTCAGCAGTCCGAGGGTGGCCCGTGCCATCGCCTCGGGTTCGCGCGGCGGAACGACCAGGCCGGTGTCGCCGACCGCCTCGCGCACCCCGCCGACATCGGTGGACACCGTGGCCCGGCCGCAGGCCATGGCCTCGATCAGACTGAAGGGGAAGCCCTCGGAGATGCTGGACAGCATCACCACGCTCCCGGCCGCGTAGGCGTGGCGGACGGTGTCGATCCTGCCCTCGAAGACCACGCCGTCGCCCACCCCCAGCTCCGACACCAGCCGGTCCAGCCGCTCCCGATACGCCTCTCCGCCGGCCGGCACCCCGCCGAAGAGGCGTAATCTGACCTCCGGGATCTCCGCTCTGACCAGCGCGTAGGCGCGGATGAGCGTCTCCAGGTCCTTGATCGGGTCGACCCGCCCGGCCCAGCTGAGCGTCGGCGTCTCCGGCTCCGGTCCGGCGTAGGGGAAGAGGCCGGGGTCGACCCCGTTGTAGATGGTGCGGATGCGCTCGGGGTCGCAGCCGCCGCGCTCCTCCCAGCGCCGGTTGTAGCGGTTGCAGGGGGTGATCAGGTCCGCGCCCCGGTAGCCCTCGGTGGCCAGCATCCGGAAGAAGCCGAGGATCAGCGCCTTGACCGGCCAGCGGTAGGGCGCGGTGCGGTAGCTGAGGTAGCGCTCGCGCAGGTAGATGCCGTGCTCCGAGAGCAGCAGCGGCACCCCGTGGAAGCGCCGGGCGGTCAGCCCCGGCAGCACCGCCAGTCCCCCGGTGACGGCGTGCGCCACGCCCCGGCTCGGCGGCTGCACCGCGAGCGGCCGCAGCGCGTGCTCCAGCAGGTCGGTGGCCTGCAGCGCGTCCTGGACGGTGGGTCTGGCGGCATGGGTGGCCAGGAACGGCCGGGACCAGAGCGACTGCAGCGACCGCAGGGCCCCCTCGGTGCGCAGCGCGGCGGTGAGCGAGCCGCCGGTGAGCGCGAACTCGGCGAGTTCGTACAGCTCGTCGGCGAAGTACTGTTCGAAGTCGACGTCCAGCAGCGCCAGCAGGAAGCGCTCGTACCCGGCGAGGAACCGCCGCAGGCCCCGCCCGCGCGGTGCGCTGCCCTGCGGCGTGGGCCCCCACAGCGGCGCGGAGCTCACGGAGGCGACCTGGGGCGGGAGCTTCCACACATGCGGTTCGCGCCCGCTGCCGGTGATGCCCAGGACATGGAACCGCACATCGGGCATGCCCCGGACGAGTTGGTCGCACCAGACGCTCACACCCCCGTGCACATAGGGGTAGGTTCCCTCAGTGAGCAGAGTGACCTCCACCGGCCCGTTCTTCACTGGCCCGTTCATCGTTCTGCGTGCCCCCTCCGGCAGCCGTCGAGGGCACGATGAGCCCCTCGACATGACCCATACGTCCGATGCTTCGAGCACAGCGACGTGCGCGCACCTGGAGTGAATGACGAGTGGTCCCGACCCCGCGTCGTCTCTGCCGCGCCCCTGCCCCCGGTCGCCCCCCGCGACTGCTGTGCCTGCAGCCACATGCTAGGAGCCGGGACCGACGGTGCAGGGGGCGTTCCCCGGAGCTCAGTGAATAACTCACCCGTGTGAGTGAACCTGCCAAGCACGTGTTCGCACGTGTTCGAATATCCGCCGCCGCGTCCTCGGGCTGCCGACGGGCCTGCCGACGGGCCTGTCAGTGGCTGCTCCTACGCTGTCCGTCATGACCCTCACGCAGCCCGGCCCGGTCGCCACCCTCTCCGCCGACGAGGCCCGGCGGATCGCCCTGCGCGCCCAGGGCCTGCTCGGCGCGCCCGACCGGCGCGGCGGGGTGCGCGGCGTGCTGCGGCATCTCGGAGCGGTGCAGCTCGACACCATCTCGGTGCTGGCCCGCTCCCACGAGCTGGTCCCCTACGCCCGCCTGGGCCCGGTCGGGCGCGAGGCGGTCGACACCGCGTACTGGGGCGGGCGCACCACCTTCGAGTACTGGTCCCACGCGGCCTGCATCCTGCCCGTGGAGGAGTGGCCGCTGTTCGCCTTCCGCCGCCGCGCCTTCCTGGCCAGGGGCCACCGCTGGCACCGGCTGGAGGACGCCGCCCGCTCCTGCGCCGAGGTGCTGGCCAGGCTCCACGCCGAAGGGCCGCTGACGTCGACCGAGCTGGGCGGCGCCAAGAAGGGCGGCGAATGGTGGGACTGGTCCGAGACGAAGATCGCCGTCGAATGGCTGCTCGACACCGGCCAGGTCGTCTGCACCGAGCGGCGCTCCTGGAAGCGGGTCTACGACCTGGCCGAACGCGCCGTCCCGGTTCGCCTGCTGGACACCGACCCCGATGACGCCTCCTGCCTGCGGCAGCTGCTCCACCAGTCCGGCACGGCCCTCGGCGTCGCCACCGCCAAGGACCTCGCCGACTACCACCGGCTGAAGGGACATCAGGTCACCGCCGCGCTACCGGATTCGGGCCTGGTCCCGGTCCGGGTCCAGGGCTGGGGCCGCTCCGGGGAGCCCGCGGCCGCCTGGGCCGATCCCGACGCCCTGGCCGAGGAGCCGCGCGGGCGGCACCGCACCACGCTGCTGTCGCCGTTCGACTCGCTGATCTGGGACCGCGCCCGCACCGAGCGGATCTTCGGCCTCGCCCACCGCCTCGAGGCGTACACACCCAAGGAGAAACGGCAGCACGGCTACTTCGCCATGCCGCTGCTGTCCGGCGGCCGGCTGCTCGGCCGCATCGACCCGGCCCGCGAAGGCCGCACCCTGGTCGCCCGGCAGGTGTCCCTGGACTCCCCCAAGGCCCTGGAGCCGCTGGCCCGCGCCCTCACCGAGGCCGCGGCCTGGGTGGGGTGCGACAGCGTCCGGGTGGAGCGGCTGCACGACGAGGCGCTGCGCCCCGCCCTCGACAAGCTGCTGAGCTGACTCAGCCTATTTCGAGGATCTTCTCCCGCATCGCATAGACCACGGCCTCCATCCTGGAGTGCAGCTGCAGCTTCTCCAGGATGTTGCGGACATGGTTCTTGACCGTGTTCTCGCTGATGAACAGCTGCTTGGCGATGTCCCGGTTGTTCAGCCCGGTCGCCACCAGCTTGAGCACCTCCAGCTCACGGTCGGTCAGCCGGGGTGCGGGCAGCAGCCTGCGGTCGTCCGCCCGCTGCTGGATCATCGACTTGAACTCGGTGAGCAGCTTCGCCGCCATGGAGGGACTGATCTGTGACTGACCGTCGGCCACGGCCCTGATCGCCGTGGCGACCTCGTCCGTGGAGATCTCCTTCAACAGGTACCCGGTGGCGCCGGCCTTGATCGCCTCGTAGAGGTCGGCCTCCTCGTCACTGATCGTCAACATGATGATCTTCGTACTGGGGGTCACCTCCTTGATCGAGGTGCAGGCCTCGATGCCGCTGCGCCGGGGCATCCGCACATCCATCAGGATGATGTCCGGCAGCAGGTCCACGGCCTTCTCGACCGCCTCCGCGCCGTCCCCCGCCTCGCCCACCACCTGGATGTCCTCCTCCTGGGCGAGGACGATCTCCAGACCGCGCCGGAACAGCGCATGGTCGTCCACGACCAGGACCCTGATCGGCTCGACGGCACGTCGCGGCAGGTCACGCTCCCGGTCGTCGCCCCGGTCGTCCCATCGCTCCCCCATCCGGTCCTCCCCCTCGGCTGGTCGGCTCTTGCCGCTATGATTCCACGCCGCGCGACCCCTGCGATCAACCGGCCGTCCGCAATTCACCCGTGCGGGACCGCGCACGGATGCGCCAGGGGCGCGACGCACCGCGTCGCGCCCCTGGATCCGGACCTGTCAGTCCTGTCCCTCCAGCTTGAGGTGGATCACTCCGTAGTCGTATCCGTGCCGGCGGTAGACCACGCTCGGCTGACCGGTGTCGGTGTCCATGAACAGGTAGAAGTCGTGCCCGACCAGCTCCATCTCGTAGAACGCCTGGTCCAGGGCCATCGGAACGGCCGCGTGGGTCTTCTCGCGGACGATCAGCGGGCCGTCGCCCTCGATCTCCAACGAGCCGACCCTGGTCCGCCGGACGGTGTCCGGCTCCTCGGTGGCCTCCAGTGCCGCCGAATCCATCGTGGACAGCCGAGCCGTCGCCTCGGCGACGCTCTGCGGCGAACGCGGACCCTTGTGCACCCGGCGGCGGTCGGCCACCTTGCGCAGCTGCGCATCGAGCTTGGCCGTGGCCAGGTCCAGTGCGGCGTACGGGTCGGGTGCGCACGCCTCGGCCCGGATCACCGGGCCCCGGCTGTGCATCGTGATCTCCACCCGTTCGGACCGCTCGGCCTGGCGCGGGTTGCGCTCCTTGGAGAGCTCCACGTCGAGGCTGATGACCTTCCCGTCGAGCTTCTGGATGCGCTCGAGCTTCTCGGCCACGTGCTTGCGGAACCGCTCGGGCACCTCGGTCTTTCGACCCTTGACGACGATGTCCACGCAGATCTCCGATCCCTTGCGCTGTCGCCGGCGGACTCGTAGGTCCACGCGGCCCATCGAGTACGCAGTACCGCCCGCTCGGGGTGGGCGGCGCCGCCCCTCACAACCCTTCCTCCCCACTGGGAACGGTTGGAACCCCATGAAACAACGGTTCAGGGGATTCTGCCCGTCCTGTGGACGCGGACACCCGGCTGCGGGGTCGGCGCAGGTCCTGCCCTCCCAAATTCGCGGCCCTGCGGGGCCTTGTACAGCCCTCGTACCAGTCCTACCCCCTTTCGGGTGAACCGGCGGTAAAACTCCCTCACCCCAGGCGTATCGTGCACGACTCTTGCCTCGCCAGTGGCTCGCCGATGAGGAGGCCGCCATGACCAGCGCCCCGGTACGCGTCTTCGACGCAGCCCTGGACCTGCTCGTTCCCGCCCACTGCGTGGGCTGCGAGCAGCCGCACACCCAGCTGTGCCCCGGCTGCCTGGCCCTGCTCGAAGGCGCGCAACCAAGCGCCGCACGCCCCTCGGCCGCCCCTCCCGGCCTCCCCGAGGTGTACGCGGCGACGCCCTACGCGGGCGCCGTCCGGCAGATCCTGCTCGCCCACAAGGAGCGAGGGGCGCTGCGCCTGGCCAGGCCCCTCGGCAACGCCCTCGCCACCGCCGTGCGGTGCGCGGTACCGGCGAGCGCGGCCAGCCGCGCCCTGCCGCTGCTCCTGGTCCCCATGCCCTCCGCCGCCGCGACCGTCCGCGCCCGGGGGCACGACCCGACCCGGCGGCTCACCCTCGCCGCCGCCTCCCACCTGCGCCGCGCGGGCATCCCGGCCCGGCTGCTGCCGGCCCTGCGCCAACGGCCCGGGGTGGCGGACCAGGCGGGGCTGGGCGCGGCCGACCGCCGACGCAACCTGCACGGCGCCCTCCAGGTACCGCCGCACCGCCGGCGCCACCTCGGCCGGGGCCGGATCATCCTCGTCGACGACCTGGTGACCACCGGCGCGACCCTCGCCGAAGCGGCCCGCGCCCTGGGCGAGGCCGGTGGGGACGTGCTGGTGGCGGCCGTGGTGGCCGCCACCGTCAAGCACGCGGACGGTCAGCCCGGATAGCTGGGCATCGGCCCGTTGCCACCGGCCACACCCGTGGCCAGGGGCCTCCAGGCGGCGGTCTTCGCCTGCCAGGCGTAGACCCTGCCACCGCTGCTGGAACCACCGAGGATCGGCATCGGCTCGGGCTGGTCCGGCTGCAGTGCGGAGACCGTCTGCATCCCGTCCGTCGCCTGCAGCGGAGCAGCCGCGGGGATCAGCGCGGACGAGCCGTCGATCTGCCAGGTCGACAGCGCCCCGGCCGCGTTCGCGGACTGGCCCAGCACGATCAGGCTGTCGTCGTCCGCCCACGACATCGAGGTGACCGCGGTCAGGCCCTGCGCGATCGGATGCAGGCCGGAGACCGTCAACTGCTGTGCGGAGGCCGTCCCCGAGCGTTCGACCCGGCCGACCTCCACCTGCTGCGCGCTGCCGGTGCTCACGATCAACGCGATCCTGGCACCGTCGTCGGCGACCTTGAGCCCGGTCACCGTCCCGCCCGCAGGCAGTCCCTCGACCGCCACCGGTTCGGGCCTGCCGACGGTACCGTTCACGGCCATGACGGACGAGTGCGCGGCCGGGTCCGAATCCGTCACCCAGAGCGTCCCCGTGCTGTCCCAGCTCGGACTGCCGATGGTGCCGCCCGCACCCCTGAGCGGAACGGTGAGTGCCGGCTGCACGGGCGCGGTCGTGGCCGTCAACGTGCTCACATACAGGTCCTGGCCGTTGGGGGTGATCACGGCCACATCACCGTTGCTGCCGGGCTCGACCGCGAAGGCCCCGATCCCGCCCGCCACCGACGGCTCCAGCAACCCGGTCACCCGCGCCGATGCACCGCTGACGACGTCAAGACTCATCAGATGCCCGGAGGCCCCGACGAAGTAGGCGGTGGTGTCACCCGTGAGCGCGTACGGATTGCTCTCCCCCTCCTGGCAGGCCGGCTGCTGAACCGAACCGCTGAACAGCTCCACCGATCTGACGCTCGGCCAGCCCTGCGGCGCCTGGTCGGTCGAGACCGAGAACAGGGTGCTGTACATCTGCGAGGCCAGCTCGTAGCAGCTGTTCGCGGTGCTCAGCACCGAGCTGTCCTTTGCCTGCAGATAGACGCTGGCCACCCCGCCCGAGCTGACCGTCACCGGCGCGGCCACCGTGATCCCGGCGTCGGCGCTCGGCGCGACCACCGGGCTGAGCCAGTCGGTGGGACCGGCCAGCAGCGCCCGGGCCGCATCGGTCAACGGGTCTATCCGGCTGCGCAACCAGATCGGATCGGCCACCAGCGGTGGCAGCTCCCCGCTGTCCACCGGGGTCTTCGCCGGGAAGTAGAGGTCCCCGGACTCGTAGAGCCGCTGGAAGTCCTGCTGACTGAGAATCAATCCGTCCGGCAGGTCGGTGATCCGCCACTGCCCCTTGGCATTCTTGGCGAAGGTGAAACGCTCGGACACCTCGGGAGCGTTGCCGGAGGCAGTGCCGTAGGCGGTGATGGCGCCCCGTGAGTCGAGCGCCGCCTCCTCCTGCCCGGTGACCACAAAGCTCTGGGTGCTCCCGCTGCTGGGCACCCGCTCCTGCCGTATGTTCCCCAGAACCGTCACCTTCTCCTGCGGCTGCCAGGAGACGCTGCCGGACATCAGGTACTGACGGGCCGTCGCGAACGTCGGCTCGTCGGTGGTCTGATCGGCCAGGAAGTCGGAGAGCAGCTCGTACGGCTGCTCGTTGACGGCCGGGGGCACCGCGATGATCACGACCTGGGAGTTCTGGGAGTCGTTCCCCAGGCTGGTCGCGGACCCCCCCGGAGTGCCGCTGTCCGGCATGGTGGCGCAGCCCGCCAGCATCAGGACCAGCGCCGCCGCCGAGGCGATCGGGACGCTACTCCTCCGCAGACGCACCCTCATCCCGCCCCTCCCTCGACACGACAACCTGCGACCCCGTGGTGCCGTACCCGGAGGCCGCCCCCACGTCCGCGGGATTGCTCGGCGGCAGGGGGGTCCGGCCGGGAGCACCCGGGATCACGGAACCGTACCCCAGGACCCCTCCGAGCCCGGGGCCGAGGCCCGCCCCCAGAGTCCCATGGCTGTCCATCGTTTCGGTAAGAGCCGTCGCCCCTGTCCCCCTCATCGCCCCCGTCGGCCGCGACGACCTGCGATACGGCATCCCCGCGACATCGAGGCCCCGGTTTCCCCGCGAGTCCTCGGGCTCCAGCGGGATGGGCGAACGGTGCACCTCGCTGCCCGCGTTGCGCGGCACGGTCAACCGGAACTGTGATCCCCCGCCCGGCTCACCCCAGGCATGCAGCCAGCCGCCGTGCAGCGCCGCGTCCTCCAGCGCGATCGACAGACCCAGCCCGGTACCGCCGGTGGTCCTGGCCCGCGCCGGGTCGGCCCGCCAGAAGCGGTTGAACACCCGGGACGCCTCCCCCGGCTTGAGCCCGATCCCATGGTCGCGGACCGCCACGGCCACGGCACCGTCCCCGGCCGCGAGCCGTACCTCGATGTCCCGGCCCTCCCCGTGTTCGAGCGCGTTCACCACGAGGTTCCGCAGGATGCGCTCGATCCGCCGCGGGTCGACCTCCGCCACCACCGGCTCGTCCCCGCCGATCACCCGGACGGCGCTGCCCTTGGTGCGCGCCAGCGGATCGGCCGCCTCGATCACCCGGGACACGACATCCCGCAGATCGGCCGGCTCGGCATCCAGGATGGCCGCACCGGCGTCGAACCGGCTGATCTCCAACAGGTCGGACAGCAGCGACTCGAAGCGGTCCAGCTGGTTCTGCAGCAACTCCGCGGACCGCTCCGCAGCCGGGTCGCCGAAGTCCTCACGCGATTCGTACAGCAGGTCCGCGGCCATCCGCACCGTGGTCAGCGGCGTGCGCAGCTCGTGCGAGACATCGGAGACAAAGCGCCGCTGGACCCGGGACAGCTCCTCCAGCTGGCGGATCTGCGACTGCAGCGCGCCGCCCATACGGTTGAAGGACTCCCCGAGGCGGGCGATGTCGTCCGTGCCCGAGACCTTCATCCGCTCCTCGAGGTGGCCGTCGGCCAGGCGCTCGGAGATCTCCGCGGCCATCCGCACCGGGGTCACCACCTGGCGCACCACCAGCCAGGAGATCGCGCCCAGCAGGATCACCATGAAGATCCCGGCCGTGGCCAGCATGCTGCTGACCAGGTGGAGCGTGTTGTTCTCAAGATTGAAGGGAAACAGGTAG
>Ga0302314_10008707_pt1 | contig 18033 bp, 15 predicted proteins | sample III_Palsa_N2_3_FD_200533 | JGI IMG/M metagenome (GOLD analysis project Ga0302314, IMG submission 200533) | Peat permafrost microbial communities from Stordalen Mire near Abisko, Sweden - III_Palsa_N2_3 | ecosystem: Environmental > Terrestrial > Soil > Palsa > Peat permafrost | place: Sweden...
GCTGATTAACTCACCCGATTCCCCTGGATGCGGCTGGCGATCGGCCGGCCCTGGCTGACGCTGGCGATCGACGTGTTCAGCCGCATGGTATTCGGTTACCACCTGTCGCTCGACGCGCCGAGTTCCTTCGCCGTCGGGCTGTGCCTGTGCCACGGCATGCTGGATAAGGCGGCCGAACTGGCGGCGCGCGGCGTCAAGGGCGAATGGCCGGTGCGCGGCAAGCCGCTGATCGTCCATTCCGACAATGGCAAGGACTTCCGCAGCCATCTGATCCAGGACTCGCTGGACCAGTACGGAATCCAGGCCGAGTTCCGGCCGCCGCTGGTGCCGCATTACGGCGGCCATATCGAGCGCCTGGCCGGCACGCTGGGCCGCAAGATCCATGCGCTGCCGGGCACCACCTTCAACAGCCCGGCGCAGCGCGGCGAGTATGATGCCGAGGCGAAGGCGCGGATGACGCTACGCGAGCTGCAGCACTGGCTGCTGAACCTGATCGTCGGTGTCTATCACAACAAGGAGCATGACGGCATCGGCTGCGCGCCGATCATCCGCTGGCGGCACGGCTTGGCCGGGCGGGAGCCGGCGGGCCCGGGACTGCCCGGCTCGAACGGCGCCGCCGCGGGGACGCCATTCGCTGCGTCATACCCGGCGGGGAGCCTTGACTCGGCGCAGGTGGTGGGGCCGAAGATGACCGCTTCGCGCCCTGGCTGGCCGAGCGGGCTCGCGATCCCACTGGCATTCAACAGGTTCGCTATTTCAGCTGAAACACGACCCGCGGCCACGACGAGCGCGCCATCCAAGTGCGAAGCGAAACTCATTCGGCCTCCGTGACGGGACCGCCCATGATGCGCGCTTTGCGGACGAGGCTCAGCTCGGTGATGGTGTCGCGCAGAAGCAACGGGCCCCGCGTCGGCTCGATGACCATGCCCGAACGCAGCGGCGTTACGCAGGCCGCGCGCACGGTTCCGTCGACCTTGAGGGCGCAGATGTTGCAGAGGCCACGGCGGCAGGACAGCAGATAGGCGAGGTCCGGATCCAGGTGCCGCTGGATGTATTTCAGCGCCGTGCTGACGCTGGCGCCGCTCCAATCCGGCACGGCGCAATTCCCCGGAACGGCAGCCAGGTCATATGTCACCAGCTCGCCGGCAGCCCGGTCGCCGCGCCGCACATGCAGGATCATCGGACTCACGAGGCAGCGGCGACACGGGGGCGGGCCGACGCCTCCCGGCGGGCCACTTCCTGCCGGACCAGCGGGATGACCGTACTGCCATAGCCGACAGTATCCTCGATCGGATAGAAGCCGCGGATGAGGAAGGTGGTGACGCCCAACTCGTAATACTCGAGCAGCGATTCCGCCACCTGTTCGGGCGTGCCGACCAGGGCGGTCGAATTGCCATGAGCGCCGGTCAAGGCCGCGACCTCGGTCCAGAGCCGCTTGTCCAGCACCTTGCCCTGGGATGCCGCCTCGCGCAGCCGGACCGAACCGATATTGGCCGGCCCCTTGCCCTCGGATCGTTGCGGGTTGCGGCTCTGTGCCTCCTTGATCGTGGCCAGGATCCGCTCGGTCCGCGCCCAAGCTTCAGCTTCAGTGGCGGCGACGACCGGCCGGAAGGCGAGCGTGAAGCGGATCTGGTCGGCGCGACCATGGCGCGCCGCGACGGCCTTGACTCGGCGCAGCGTATCCCGCGTCTGTTCCAGCGATTCACCCCAGAGCGCATAGACATCGGCGTGCTTGCCCGCGACCTCGATTGCCGCATCCGACGAACCGCCGAAGTAGATCGGCAGGCGCGGTTTCTGGAACGGCTTGATGTTGGAAAAACCGCCGGTGAATTTATAGAACCGGCCTTCGTGATCTATCGGCTGGTCGCTCGACCAGATCCGTTTCAGGATGTCGAGATATTCGTCGGTCCGGGCATAGCGCTCGTCATGCTCGAGGTAATCGCCGTCGCGCGCCTGGTCCTCCTGCGTACCGCCGGTGATGATGTGGACAGCCAGGCGGCCTTCGCTGAAATGATCGAGCGTCGCCAGCTGCCGCGCCGCCATGGTCGGTGCGACGAAGCCGGTGCGATGCGCCAGCAGCGCGCCCAGCCGCGTCGTCTCGTGGAATAGGAAGGCGGCGATCTGGCTGTTGTCCGGCCAGGTCGCGAATTGGCCGATCAGCAGCCGATCGAAGTGATTGTCCTCGGCGGCATGCACCATCGAGCGGATATGGGCCTTGTCGATGATCGGGCCCTTGGGCGGGATGGTGTCGGAGCCCTCGCGACTGCCGGTATGGCCAACGAATTCGACGGGCATGATCGGGTTTCCTGGCGTGAAGAAGAGGTTGCGCGGTCAAGCCGCAGGGGTGACGTAGGGAAAGGCCACCGGCACGGTGCGGTGGACCAGCCGGCCGTCCTGCGCGCGGATGATGCCGTGCTGCGGCACCGGCTTGTCGGTGGCGAGATCGTCGAGCCGGCGATGCGCGCCGATCGAACGGGTCCGGGTGAGCGCCCCGATCAGCGCCGATTCCAGCACCGGAACCGCCGCGCGGCATTCGAGCGCCGCCGTCCAATCCTGGTTCCAGGACAGTTCCTCGCTGCGGCAGGAGATCTCCGGCAGAGCATTGCGCACGAGATCGCGCAGATCATCGAGCGCGGTGGCGAGCCGATCGGCCTGGCGGACCGGTCCAAGGGCCGATTCCGCCATCTGCGTCAGCCGCTCCTTGATCTCCGGCGGTGCGATGCCGGCACGCCGATGCATCGGCGCCTCGATCGTCTCGCGCAGTGCCGTCCAATTTTCGGGCGCGCCGGGAACGCCGTTCGCGGCACGGGCTGTGCGCCCGGCGCTGCGGCCGGCCGCGCGCCCCTGGACCAGCACCTGCGCACCGGCATTGCCCGACAGGCGGTTGCCGCCATGCAGCCCGCCCGTCGCCTCGCCACAGGCATAGAGACCGGGCACGCCGGTGCTGCCCGTGGCATCGATGCGGATGCCGCCGATCGAGAAATGCGCGGCCGGGGCGACTTCGAGCGCCCGGCCTTGGCGGATCCGCTCGACCACCGGCGTCATGTCGAACCCCTCCCAGTGCCAATCCTGGGAGATGGAGCGGGAGAAGCTCGGGAAATTCTCGACGATGTCGATCGGCAGATGCGCCCAGGACAGATAGACGCCACCATTCGGGCTGCCCCGGCCGGCAGCGATCTCGGCGCCCATCGCCGCCGAAACGACATCGCGCGTCGAGAGTTCCATATTGACGGGGTCCCAACGTGCCAGGAAACGCTCGCCGTAGCGGTTGAGTAGCCAGGCCCGCACGCCGGCCTGCGGCCCGATGATCCAGGGGAATTGCAGCCCGCGCCACATCTCCGGGGCGATCAGGCAGCAGGGCAGGAACTGCATCATCTCCATTTCGATCAGTTCGGCGCCGGCGGCCAGCGCCAGGGCATGGCCGTCGCCGGTCAACTCCTCCGGCGACGTCTTGAGATGCCAATTCGAGGTCGTGCCGCCTGTGGCGAGAACGACCGTGCGCCCCGGTATGGCCTCGGCTCGGCCGGCCCGCCGATCCAGACCGCCGATGCCGACGAGCTGTCCATCATTCAGCAGAGGGCCAACGCTGTGGAAATCCTCGCGGAACTTGACTCCGGCCCGCACAGCCTCGCGCGTCATCACCCGCTGCATCTCCGGCCCCGCAATCCGCACGCCACGGCCGCTGCTGTGGCCGGGCGGCCGGCGGGTGACGGTGAGGTTGACGCCGACATCGATCAGGCGACGCAGCTCCTCGCCGACACCGGTAACCATCGCCTGGACGAGTTCCTGGTCGCCGAGATACTGCCCGGCGCGCAGCGTATCGATGAGGAAGTTCTCTTCGGTATCGCTGGGATCCCCGCCGAGGCCGAGATCGGCGACGGTCTTACCCGCTGCCGAAATGCCGCCACCGGAGGTGATGGTGGCGCCGGTCCGGCCGACGCCGCCCTTGTTGACGACCAGGACCGAAGCCCCCTCGGCACGGGCATGCCAGGCGGCGGCCAAACCCGCCGCTCCGGCCCCGACGACGATCACATCCCAGGCTTCCATGCCCCCGCCTCCCGCTTCAGCCGCGCACGCCGATCGGCCGTTGGCCGACGATGCCGGCGCGATGCACGATGCGGAGCGCGTCGCCGTAGTCGTCGACGGCGTAGTGCAGCGTGCTGCGATTGTCCCACATCGCCACCGTGCCGACCGACCAGCGGTAGCGCACCGTCGTCTCCGGCTGGGTGATGTGGTCGTTGAACAGCTTGAGAATGCCGGCGCTCTCATGCGGCAGCACGCCGACGATCTCGGCGGCGTAGCGCGGGCTGAGATAGAGCGCCTTGCGGCCGCTTTCCGGGTGGATGGTCACGACCGGGTGTTCGGCCCAATGGAAGGGCGTGCGCTCCTTGCCCCAATCGGCGACCTTGACCGGGGTGAAGGCGTGGATCGCGGTCAAGGACTCGGCCAGCCGCTTCAGCGGTTCGGCCAACCGGTCATAGGCGGCCGCCGTCGAGGCCCAAAGTGTGTCGCCGCCGGTTTCGGGCAGGACGATGGTCTGGAACACCTCGATGGTCGGCGGGGCCTCCTTGGACGTGACGTCGGCATGCCAGCGCGGCACGCGGCCATAGAGCCCGTCCCGGCTGTCGAAGACCGAGATGCCGGGCAGCGGCGCGTTCGGCTTGGGTTGGGCCGGGATGTCGAGCTGGCCAAACCGCGCTGTGAAGGCAAGGTGCTGCGCCGGATCGAGATGCTGGTCGGGGAAAAAGACGACGCCGCGTTCGACCAGCAATGCCCGGATGGCCGCGATGGTCCCCTCGCTCTGTTCCTGCTTCAGGTCGACGCCATGGACCTCGCTGCCGAGGGCGGGTGTGAGCTTGCGGGCATCGAACAGGACAGCAGCGAGAGGCTGCGGGAGGGATTTCGGTAGGGCGCTCATGGTGATGCAATTCTCCTGGTTCGATGGAGGCTAGACCGCGAGCGCCAGGTCCTCCGAGGCGACGATCTGTTCCGCGAGCGCCAGGGGTTCGGACACGATCCAGTCCTGGAAGTCGAAATCGCCGGTGAGGAAGCCGTTGTCGCGGAGGAAGTTCTTGTGCCCCTCGAGCGCCGACAGGTAATCGGCGGACAATTTGACGTCGAGCTGCCGATGCAGGTTCGGGCCGTAGCCCTCGCGATTAGCGGCTTCGGTCCCGCCGATCTCGGCCGTGATGACCGAGAGCGCGCGATCCGGGTTGGCTGCGGCCCAGGCCGCGGTCTGCTGCAGGACGGCCAGATAGCGGGCGACGATCCGGGGATGGTCGATGGCCAGATCCCGGTTCACCGTGATCGGCCGGGGAGCCCCCGGGCGATAGCGGATTGCCGTGGCGGCATCGGCCGGATCCTCGCGGAGCGCACGCAGCCCGTGGCCGGCGGCGAAGCGGCCGATACGCGCCCCGGATGCATAGACCGCATCCACCCTGCCCTCGAGCAGAGCGTCGAGGACGGGGAACTGCGTCTGGTTCACGGCGACCGGCGGTTCGCGGATCTCATATTCGCCCTCGTCGATATCGATGAAGGCGACATCGCGCGGGCTCAGCCCGGCGCGGGCAAGCACTTCCGTGAAGCGATGCAGCGTCTGGGCACGGGCGTGATCCGCATATTGGGTGGCATGGCGGGGCAGGGCCAGCCGCTTGCCGTGCAAATCCTCGAGCGTGTCCAGCGCGCTGTCGGAGCGAACCAGAACGGCCTGGGCTTCGTCGATGCGCGTAATTCCGACCAACGCCGTCTCGCGGCCGAGGGCGCGCGCCCAGAGGGGCGGCACCGGGCCGCCCTCGCGAAACAAACCGGGCTGGGCGTGGGTGAAATGCGAGTCGCGCACCGCCCGGTCGGGCGAGGTCCGGATCGTATCGAGCTTGATGCCCTGCGCAGCGAAGGCCTGATGCAGCCACCGGAACCGCTGGGCAATCCCGGACGCCGCAGGCAGCGGGCAGCGTGTGTACCAGAGTTGCGTGAGTTCGGTCTGTTTGGCGGGACTGGACATGATTTATCCTTTCGGCCATTGCTGGGCGATGGCGGGTTAATGCAATCGGAAGGTGTAGCGATAGCGGTACCACATGCGGGCTGGCTTGCCGTCGATTGTCCCGGGCTTGAAGCGCGACCGGGTCTTTGCCGCCTGGATGGCCGATTCGTCGAGCAGGTTGTGGCCGGAACTCAGTTCGAGGCGAACGTCGGACACGTTGCCGTCGGGCTCGACCAGGACGAGCAGCCCGACATTGCCTTCCTCTTCCATGCGGCGGGACATCGACGGATATTCCGGGTCGCTGCTATGGGCGCTGTCGAGATCCGGCGGGATCTTGACGGCCGCCACCGGCGGCGCGGGCAGTGTCGGCCCAACCGGCACGGGAGCAGCCGGCTTGACCGTGGTTGCTGTCTGGACCACGGCAGCCGGCGGCGGCGTCTGGATGATGATCTCCGGCGCCGGGATAAAGGGCGGCGGCAGATCGACCAGCTTGACTGGTGGCGGCGGCGGCAGTTCCTCCGGCTTCGGCTTCGCCTCATCAAGGATGGTTACCTGAAGGGTCTGCGGCACAAAAATCGTGACCGGGTTATGAGCCGTCAGGACGAAATAGAGCACTGCGATATGGACCAGAACTGCAACCGCGATCCCGGCTGGCCGGCCGGGAGAGGGGGCGCGCCGGTCCGACGGCAGATAGAATCGGCGGAGCGGATCAGCGGTCAAGTCGGTCATGACAATCGAGCCTTCGAGCAGGGACGGCGAGCCATCGGCAGGGTGGAGTCAGACTGACAATATAACGACCGTATGTCTACTATATTAGAATGCAGGGCAGTGTGGCGGCCGCCGCGGGTCGCTTCGTGACACCCCTTGACGGGTGTGTACCGGCTTTTGCACCGCTGCCGATTGCCGGCGCAATGCCGAGCCGGTCCGCTGCCCCGTGGCCGCGCCGCTTCCGAGATGGCGCCTAGCCGACAATATATTGTCGGCCATAGCCGGCCCGGCGCCGACAATCTTTCGCCCACCCCGCCACGCCACTTATTATTAACATATATAATCTGTTTATTAATTTTAATCTACATGATATTGCTCGGCGGGCGCCGGGCGGCATCCTGCATAGCCATTGCCACCCCGTACCGTGCCAGTTCCGATGGATTGCCCGCTGCTCCGGCGAACAACTTCCCACTGCCCACGAGAGGTTCGCTTGCCCGATCTATTCACTCCCTTTGCGCTCGGTGAGCTGGAATTGCCGAATCGGATCGTCATGGCGCCGCTGACGCGCCGTCGCGCCGGTACGGGCAAGGTGCCGACCGCCCTCAACGCGCAGTACTACGCCCAGCGCGCGAGTGCCGGACTGATCATTTCGGAATCGACCGAGATCGACCCGAGCAGCGCCGGCGACCCGCCGACCAGGCCGGGGCTGTTCAACGATGTCCAGACCGAAGGCTGGCGTGGCGTCACCGATGCCGTCCACGCCGCCGGCGGACGGATCGTCGTACAGCTGTCGCATCTCGGACGCGCCGCGCACCCGTCGATGCGGCTCGACGGCTCCGACCCGGTCGCGCCCTCGGCGATCGCGGCGCGCGGCACCGTTTTCACCGCACTCGGCGCTCAGCCCTATGCCATGCCGCGCGCCCTGCGAACCGACGAGGTGCCGGTCGTCGTCGGGCATTTCGCCGAGGCGGCACGGCGTGCCCGTCTGGCCGGCTTCGACGGCATCGAGCTCCATGGGGCCAATGGCTATCTGATCGACCAGTTCCTGCGCGACGGCTCGAACCAGCGGAACGATCGCTATGGCGGCAACATCGCCAATCGGACGCGATTTCTGATCGAGATCGTCGAGGCTGTGCTCGGAATCTGGCAACCGGCGCAGATCGGCCTGCGCCTTTCGCCTTTCGGCACCTTCCAGGATATGCGCGATTCCGACCCGGCCGGTTTGTTCGGAGGCGTCGCCACAGCGCTGGCACCCTATCGTCTCGGTTATCTGCATGTCGTGAACCCGGCGGGGCCGGGCACGGTAGACGAACGTCAGCTGATCGCCGATCTCAAGGCGGCGTTCGGTGGATCGTTCATTCTCGGCGGCGGCTTTAGCCACGCGAGCGCGAGCGCCGCCATCGCGGAACGGGCAGCCGACCTGATCGCATTCGGCGAAGCCTTCCTCGCCAATCCGGATCTGCCGGAGCGCTTTCGTCGGAACGCCGGGCTCAACAAGCCCGAACGGGCCACCTTCTATGGCGGCGGCGAGCGCGGCTATATCGACTATCCGTTCCTCGCCGACCCGCCGTGACCGGCTCCGGCGGCGGGTTGCGCCGCCGGAGCCGGGCCGGGCTCAGAGCGTGCGCGGCAGCCGGCCGTAGAACGGGTGGCTCGGATCGTTGAAGCCATGGGTCGAGGCATGGCCGGTCACCACTAAGCGATCGACCAGGGCCTCGTCCTCCGCGGTGAAGCGATAGTCGAGAGCGCGGACGTAATCCGCCCAATGGGCCTCGGTGCGCGGCCCGGTGATCGACGCGGTGATCAGCTGGTTGTTCAGCACCCAAGCCAGGGCGAACTGCCCCGCGGTGATACCCCGCGCCTCGGCATGCCGCTTGATCTCCTGGGCCAGGGTCAGGGTTTCCGGACGCCATTCGGTCTGGTGGAGGCGCTTGTCGTTGCGGCCGGCCCGCGTGTCGGCGGGTGGCGGGGCATCCGGATCATATTTGCCGGTCAGCACGCCCCGCGCCAACGGGCTGAACGAGACGACGCCGACACCGAAATAGGCGCAGGCAGTCAGGTGTTCGACCTCGGGCTGCCGATTGGCCAGGTTGTAGCAGGGCTGACTGGCGGCGGGCCGTGGTACGCCTTGGATATCGGCGACGCGGCTGTACTCCGCGATCCGCCAGGCGCGGTGATTCGACAGGCCCCAATAGCGGATCTTGCCCTGTCGGATCAGATCACCAAAGGTGCGGACGGATTCTTCGGGCGCTGTGTCGTGATCCTCGCGATGGGCGTAGTAGAGATCGATATAGTCGGTGCCCAGGCGCTTCAGGCTCGCCTCGACCGCCTGGGTGATGTAGCGGCGGCTGTGGCCGCGGTCGTTCGGGCTGGTGCTGCGCGGATTGGCGAATTTCGTCGCGACCACCCATTTATCGCGGTCGCCGGCGATCAATCGGCCGACGACTTCCTCGGATTTGCCGTTGTTATAGCCATCCGCTGTGTCGATGAAATTGACCCCGCGCTCGCGCGCGTCGTCGACGATCCGTGCGGCCGTCACCTCATCGGTCGGGCCGCCGAACATCATCGTACCGAGAGAGATCGGCGATACCTTCACGCCGGTTCGCCCCAATGAGCGGTATTCCATGGAAAGCTCCTTGCTAGATTGAGGACGGCCGGTCTGGGCGCCGTCACGGCATGCCAATATATTGGAATTCTCCGCAATATGTTGTACTTTTTGCCCGGCTGCCCTGCGTAGCCGTGTTGTTTCCGGCGCTTGACGAAGGCAAAACACATCCGTAGCGTGGAATAAGATCACATACTACATAGGATTTTCGTGCTTAATCCAATGAACATATCGGCCCCATGGCCCCGGCGACGTCTGCTCAAGGCCGGCCTCGCCTTCGGCGCTGGGGCGTTCTTGCCACGATTGGAGTTTGCCCGTGGCGCCGAGGCCCCTGCGCGCGGGGGCCAACTCGTGGTCGCGATCTTCCCCGAGCCACCCTATCTCACCAGCGCGCTCAGCACACTCGGCCCCGCCCAGGTCGTCTCCGGCAAGATCTTCGATGGTCTGCTGACCTATGCGCCGGACCTGACGCCGCGACCGCAGCTGGCGGAGAGCTGGCAGGTCGGCGCCGACGGGCTGAGCGTGCGTTTTGCACTGCGTCCGGGCGTCACCTGGCATGATGGCACGCCGTTTACCTCCGCCGACGTCGCCTATTCGCTGCTGACCATCTGGAAGCAGCTGCATTCCCGCGGCCGCTCGACCTTCGCCAATGTCGAAGCGGTCGAATCGCCGGATCCGCTGACCAGCATCTGGCGCCTGTCCAAGCCGGCGCCCTATCTGCTGAGTGCTCTGGCCGCGGTCGAATCCCAAATCGTGCCGAAGCATCTCTATGACGGTACGGACCCGCTGACCAATCCGCATAATCTGGCGCCAGTCGGCACCGGCCCCTTTCGCTTCGCCGGGTGGGAACGCGGCAACTACATCGTGCTTGAGCGCAATCCCACCTATTGGGACCAGCCGAAGCCCTATCTCGATCGGATCGTCTTCCGCGTGCTGCCCGATGCTGCCGAGCGTGCCAATGCGCTGGAAACCGGCGAGGTCCAGCTGCTCATGAGCAGCGGCGTGCAGTTGAGCGATCTGGCCCGGTTCGGCGCGGCCAAGGAGCTTGCGGTCGAGCGCGGCGGTTACGCCTATACCGCCGGCATCACCTCGTTCGAGTTCAATCTCGACCGCCCCGTCTTCCAGGATGTCCGGGTCCGCCACGCCTTCGCCCATGCGATCGATCGCGACTTCATCCTGAAGAACGTCTTCTATGGCTATGGCGCCATCGCGACCGGGCCGATCCCGCCCAGCCTGACGCAATTCTACACCGCCGACGTGCCGCTCTACCGCTTCGACCTGGCCAAGGCGGCGGCGCTACTCGACGAGGCGGGGCTGAAACCGGACGCTCAAGGCACCAGGCTGACAGTAAACTTCGACCCGGCACCGATCGGCGATTCCCTGCAGCGCGCCGCCGAGGCGATCCGCGACACGCTCGGCCGCGTCGGCGTGAAGCTGCAGCTGCGGACGCAGGATTTCGCCGGCTTCGTCCGCCGGATCTATACCGACCGGGCATTCGACACGATCCTCTACAGTGCCAATGCCGCCCCCGACCCGGCAATCAGCAGCCAGCGCTTCTACTGGTCCAAGAACTTCCAGCCCGGCGTCGCCTTTTCCAACGGCTCGCATTACGCCAGCGCCGAGGCGGACCATCTGCTCGAAACCGCGCAGGCCGAGAGTGACCCGAAGGAGCGCCGCGCGCTCTATGTCCGGTTCCAGCAACTGGTGCAGACCGACCTGCCGACCATTCCGCTGATCGCCCCCGAGGGGGTCAGCGTTGCCGACCGGCGCGCGCGGGATTACAGCGTCACAGCTGACGGCGCCTACGGCAATTTCGCCGAAGCCTATCTGGTGCCGAAGTGAGCGCGATCGCGATCGGCTTCCGCCTCCCGCCCTATGCGCGCTTTCTGGCGCGGCGGATCGGGCAGTCGCTGGCCCTGGTGTTCTGCACCGTCCTCATCACCTTCACCGTGATTAATCTGGCGCCTGGCGACATGGTCGATGTCATGGCGGGCGAAGCCGGCGCGGCCGATGCTGGCTATATCGCCCTGCTGCGGCAGCGCTATGGGCTGGACCAACCGGTCCCGGTGCGGCTGCTGCATTATGTCGAACAGCTCGGACATTTCGATTTCGGCTATTCCTTTCGCCACAACAAGCCGGTCCTCCAGCTGATCGGCGAGCGGTTGGGCGCGACGGCGTTGCTCATGGGCAGCTCGACGATATTGGCGATCACCGGCGCCGTGCTGCTCGGCATCATGGCGGCGCGGCGTCTCAACACCGCGACCGACGGCATCATCTCGGTATTGGCTCTGCTCGCCTATGCGACGCCGGTGTTTTGGGTCGGGCTCATGCTCATCCTGGTCTTTTCGGTCAAGCTGCGCTGGCTCCCGAGCGGCGGGATGGAGACGCTGTTCTCCGGCCTGACCGGTCCGGCGCGTTTCGGCGATCTTGCCGCCCATCTGGTGCTGCCGGCCATCACCCTCGCCCTGTTCCATCTGGCCCTCTACACGCGGCTGCTGCGCGCCTCGATGCTGGAAGTGCTGCGGCAGGATTTCATCCGGACGGCGCGCGCCAAGGGGCTCCCTGAGCGAATCGTCGTCGGCCGCCACGCCCTCGGCAACGCGCTGCTGCCGCTCGTCACCATGGTCGGCATGCAGCTCGGCGCGGCGCTGGGCGGCTCGGTGGTCGTCGAATCGGTCTTCGCGTGGCCCGGGCTCGGCCGGCTCGCCTTCGATGCCGTCGGCGAGCGGGATCTCAATTTGCTGGTCGGCATCGTGCTGTTCAGCGGGCTGCTCGTCATCACCGTCAACCTGCTGGTCGACCTGCTCTATAGCTGGCTCGACCCGCGCATCGAGACACAGTGAAATGAGCGCGCTCTGGCGACAGTTCCGGCGCAACCGGCCGGCCCTGGCCGGCCTGACGATCCTCGCGCTGGTCGTGGCGCTGGGGGTGGGCGCGCCGCTGATCCGGCCGGGCGACCCCTGGGCCGAAATCGCCCAGCCCGATCTCTGGCCCGGCGAGGACTGGCGTTTTCCGTTCGGCAGCGACGTGCTCGGCCGTGACCTGCTGAGCGGCCTCCTCCATGGCGCGCGCGTGTCGCTGGTGATCGGTTTTTCGGCGGCGCTGGTCGCCGGAAGTCTCGGCACGCTGACCGGTTCCCTCGCCGGCTTCTACGGTGGCTGGCTGGATGACGCGTTGATGCGGCTGGCAGAAAGCTTCCAGACCATTCCCGCCTTCCTGATGGCGATCGTCATCGTGGCGCTGTTCTCGCCCTCGCCGCTGACCATCGTTCTGTCGATCGTCGCGGTCTCCTGGCCCGGCGTGGCGCGGCTGGTCCGGGCCGAGACGCTGCGCTTGCGCGCCGCCGATTTCGTGCTGGCCTGCCGCAGCTTCGGCATGGGCGATGCGCGCATCATCCTGACCCAGATCCTGCCGAACTGCCTGGCGCCGGTAATCGTCACGATTTCGGTCATGGTGGCGAGCGGCATTTTGATCGAGGCCGGCCTGTCCTTCCTCGGTCTCGGCGACCCGAGCCAGTTGTCCTGGGGCACCATGATCGCGATCGGCCGCGGCTCGCTGCGCAGCGCCTGGTACATGAGCGCCATCCCCGGCCTCGCCATCCTCCTGACGGTCATGGCGATCAATCTCATCGGCGACGGCTTGAACGACGCCCTCAATCCCTATCTGCGCGACAGGAGCAAGTGATGCCGGTCCTCGCTGCGGCCGCCCCCCTCTACCGCGAACCGGCGCCGGCGGTCCTGCCCGAGGCGGTCTTGACGGTCGAAGACCTGACTTTGGGACTGGGCTCCGGCCGGAAACTCGTCGACACCGTCAGCTTCACCCTGCGCCGTGGCCGTCTCCTGGCGCTGGTCGGCGAATCCGGCAGCGGCAAGTCCTTGACCGCGCTATCGCTGCTCGGCCTCTTGCCTGACCCGCCGGTGCGCATTCAGAGCGGCGCCATCCGCTTCGCCGGCCAAGACCTGGCGACGCTGGATCCGGCCGGGTGGCGCCGCATCCGCGGTGCCGGCATCGCCATGATCTTCCAGGAGCCGTTGAGCGCGCTCAATCCGGTGATGACGATCGGCCGACAGATCGGCGAGGCCGTCCGACTCCATACCGGACTGACCGGCCGCCCGGCCGAAAAACGCGTGCTGGAATTGCTCGATCTCGTGCGCATGCCCGATGCGGCGCGCCGGGCGCGCGATTATCCGCACCGTTTGTCGGGCGGCATGCGCCAGCGCGTGCTGATCGCCATGGCCATGGCCGGCAGGCCGAAGATCTTGATCGCCGATGAACCGACCACGGCACTCGACGTCACGGTGCAGGCCGACATCCTCGACACCATCGCCGACCTCCGGGCCGAGTTCGGTTTGGCCGTGCTGCTGATCAGTCACGATCTGGGCCTCGTCGCCGATCACGCCGATGAAGTCGCTGTCATGTATGCCGGCCGCATCGTCGAGCAGGGCCGTTCCGACATGGTGCTCGACTGGCCGGCCCACCCCTATACCAGGGGGCTGCTCGGGGCACGCCCGACCGGCGGGCAGGGCCCCTTGCGCCAGCGCGGCTGGCCGCGCCTCGCCGAGATCGGCGGACAGGCGCCCGGCGCCGATGCCGTCCTGTCCGGCTGCAGCTTTGCCCCCCGCTGCCTGGCCGCAACAGCGGCCTGCCGGTCGGCCCAACCGGATTTGCGCGAGCTGGCCCGCGGCCATCGCGTTGCCTGCATCCGGGTCGGGGCCTTTGAATGAACTCGGCACCGCTGCTCGAAGTCGATGGGCTGGTCGTCCGGCATCGTGCCGGAGCGGTCCGTTTCAATGCCGTCGACGGCGTGTCCTTCACGGTCGGGCGCGGCGAGACGGTCGGGCTGGTCGGCGAATCCGGCTGCGGGAAGTCCACGCTCGCCCGGGCGCTTCTGGGGCTCTACCGGCCGAGCGCCGGGGCGATTCGTTTCGCCGGTGCGGATGTCACGCATGCATCGCGCAGTCGTGATCTGTCGCGGCGGCTGCAGATGGTGTTCCAGGACCCGCTGCTGTCGCTCAATCCGCGCTCGAGCATCGGCCGGATCGTCGAAGAGCCCATGGCTGTGCATCGCCTGGGTTCACATGCCGAGCGGCGGCAGAAGGTCGCCGCGCTGCTGCGTCGGGTCGGCTTGCCCGAGGATGCCGCGGCAAGGTTGCCGCATGAATTCTCCGGCGGCCAGCGCCAGCGGGTCGGCATCGCCCGAGCGCTGGCACTGACACCTGAGCTGGTGGTCTGCGACGAGCCGGTCTCAGCACTCGACCTGTCGGTCCAGGCGCAGATCCTCAATCTCCTTGGCGAGCTGCAGATCGAATTCGGCCTGTCCTATCTCTTCATCTCCCATGATCTGGGCGTAATTCACCATGTCGCGCGCCGGGTCCTGGTGATGTATCTGGGGCGCATTGTCGAAGCCGGACCTGCCGAACTGCTCTGGCAATCGCCGCGTCATCCCTATACCGCGGCGCTGCTGGCTGCGACGCCGGGGCGGCGGCGGAAGAACCCGGCCGCCCGCGCGATCGCGGCGGATTTGCCGTCGCCGGTCGACCGGCCGGCCGGCTGCGCTTTCTTTGCCCGCTGCCCGCGTCGCCAACCGATCTGCGCCGAGCAGTCGCCCGCGCTTCGGGAGTTCGGCGACCAGGCGGTCGCCTGCCACTTCTCCTGAACAGCGCGGGGACCTTCCGGCCGGCGGGCCGCTGTTATATTGGCCGCCTGCCGGCCCGGAAGCCGTGATACTCGGCAAAGATGGTTCGTCATGGGCATATCGACCGGATACATCCGCGGCTCTTTTCATGTACCCGCCGGGAATGTAGGGGCGGGTATGACAATATGACAGACTGACGCATGATCTAATATATTGACTGATCCGCTGTTATTATGGATTTATCTAGTCGGAGCGGCGACCTGACGGTCCGTGCTCCCGACAGGCAATTCGATGCCGCTCGTCGAATGCGCCCCAACGATACAACCCGCAAAGAACAGTCGAGGTAACGGACCGTGGAACCTTCCGATCTTGTCTCCTCCCGCATGTCGATGACCGCCCGCCCATTAGCCGCTGGCCGGCGCTCACTTGGCCGATTGTCGGTATCGGCTCTGGCTCTTGTTGCCGCTGCGGCAAGCTATGGGCTCGCGGCCGGACCGGTTTGGTCGGCCGAGCAGAGTGCCCCTGCTGCCCCGGCAGACGAACCGCCGCCACCGCCGCCGGAACCGGACCTCCCGGCCGTATCGACGATTTCGGGACAACCCGGCGTCGCAACGGAGGGCTATCGGAATGTCGTCGTGACCGGCTCGCGGACGCAGCATACGGCGACGGACAGCGCCGTGCCGATTCAAGTCCTCGAGGCCGCCGATCTGGAAAAGACCGGCAAGGAGAATCTCCGGGACGCGCTCGAGGAGCTGGTCCCGTCCTACTACAATTCGGCCGGCTGGGTCGGACAGGCGGGCGAGGCCGTCAAATCGGCCAGCCTGCGCGGCCTGCAGGGGGATCAGGTTCTCGTCCTCGTCGATGGCGAGCGCCGGCACGCGACCTCGCTCATCTTCTATGGCGCGCCGACGAATAACGGCGCCTCGCCAGCCGATCTCGATCTCATCCCGACCAGCGCCGTCGATCATATCGAGATCCTGACCGACGGTGCCGCCGCGCAATATGGTTCTGATGCGATCGCCGGCGTGATCAATATCATCCTCAAGAAATCACCCGATACCGGCGGCGCTTCCTTCACGTATGGGCAATATGCCAGCAGTCCGAGCGGCCCCTTGGCGGCCTACGGCAATTCCGAGCAGGCGCAGTTCGATCAGGGCGTCGCGATCGGCAACCGCGGCGGCTTCATCCACTTCAGCGCCGATATGTCGTTCCAGGACAACACCAATACACTGGGCGCGGCCGAGCCGTACAACCCGAAATATGGCGTGACCTCGTCGGTCGGCAATTACACCGAACTGTTTTTGCCGGGCGATCCGCGCGAGCAGACGGCGATCCGCTATGTCGGCGATCAGGGCCTGCCGATCCAGCAGACCTATGATTTCGGCTATAACGCCGAAGTCCCGTTCGACGGCGCCACGCTCTATTCCTTCGCCACTTATGCCCATCAATTCGCCGAGAATTTCGGCATCTACCGGCCACCCTCGTCGAAGCAGAACATACCGAGCGTCTATCCGGACGGCTTCCTGCCGGAATTCATCGTGATCACCGATGATTACCAGATCAATCTTGGGCTCAAAGGGCAGGATTTCTATGGCTGGAACTGGAAGATCGGCACCAGTGCCAGCCGTTCCGACGCCAATGAGCGCGACGACAATTCGATCAATACCTCCCTCGGACCGGCCAGCCCGACCGATTTCGACAATGGCGACGCAGTCACGACCGAATGGGTCAATACCGTCGATCTGACCCGGCCGTTCGACCTCGGCCTCGGCCCCACCCCTCTCAGTGTCGCCGTCGGCGCCGAGTTCCGGCTCGATGGCTATGACCTGAAGCCGGGACAGCTCCAGTCGTACGAGGAAGGCACTTACGTCTTTCCCGCCGGCTATTACTTCTCCGGCCATCCGGCGGCCGGGGCCTCCGGCCTGGGCGGCTTTACGCCCAACGGCACGCCGCAGGCGCGTTCGAATATCGCCGGCTATATCGATCTTGAACAGAAGTTGACCCAGGCCTGGGATGTCGGCCTGGCCGGACGCTTCGAGCATTACTCCGATGTAGGCGATACCGAGAGCGGCAAATTCTCGACGCGCTATCAACTCGCCGACGGGCTGGCGATCCGCGGTTCGGTCAGCAATGGCTTCCGCGCACCGTCACTGCAGCAGGAATACTATTCGTCGAGCATCCCGAACTATATCTTCGTCAACGGCGTCGGCAATATCCTGGGCAACGCCTATGTAGCACCGCCCGCCAGCGATATCGCCCGCCTGTTCGGGTCGCAGCCGTTGAAGCCCGAGCAGTCGACCGACTATACGCTCGGTTTCGTCTTCGAACCGATCGAGCACCTGCATGCGACGCTTGATGCCTACCAGATCAATATCGCCAACCGTATCGTCCAGAGCGGCACGATCACCGGCGCTTCGGTCAACACCACGTTGCTCGCCAACGGCCTGCAGCCGGGCAGTGTCGCCTACTACATGAACGGCGTGAGCACCAGCACCGACGGCGCCGATTTGACGCTCGATTATCTAAGCCATTTCAATGAGTACGGCAACGTCAAGTGGTCATTGACCAGCGCCTACAATACCAGCGAGATCGACAAGCTGCCATCGACGCCGGCGATCGTCAAAACCCTCAACCTGTCGATCTTTCCCTATACCTCGCAGCAGGAACTCATCCACGGTTTTCCGCGCAACCGGACGACCGTCGGAGGAGATTGGCTGAACGGGAATTGGGACGTCAACCTGCGCGAAAGCCGCTATACTGGCGTCTCCTATCCCTATCAGGACACGATCGCGACGGCAGCCAATCACGGCATACCGGTCTATGCGCTCGACCATGCCGATGCGAAAGCGATCACCGATCTGGACGTCACCTATTCGATCAATCAAGCCGTGAAAGTGACGGTCGGGGCCAACAACCTGCTCAACACTTTCCCCAGCCAGCTCTCGTCCCGGGCCCAGCTCGAATATGGCTGGTTCGCGGCGAACCCCGTCTACAATGAGTTCTCCCCGTTCGGCTACAATGGCGGCTTCTACTATGCGCGCGTGGCCTACACCTGGTAGGCTGAGGAGAGGGAATAGGAAAGGGGGGCGGCGCGGGGGCGACCCG
>Ga0302314_10008708_pt1 | contig 18032 bp, 8 predicted proteins | sample III_Palsa_N2_3_FD_200533 | JGI IMG/M metagenome (GOLD analysis project Ga0302314, IMG submission 200533) | Peat permafrost microbial communities from Stordalen Mire near Abisko, Sweden - III_Palsa_N2_3 | ecosystem: Environmental > Terrestrial > Soil > Palsa > Peat permafrost | place: Sweden...
TTCGTTGGATCTTCTCAACGAGGATTGGCGCTGGATTTACGACGATGCCCCTAACGGCACGGCGTCGGCCTCGTTTCCAATGACCACGCCCGAGATGGCGGCCATCAACGACCTGTTCGCTTGCGCGTTCCGCAGGGGCGTCAGGCGTAACTACATGTACGCAAAGGCGCTGGAACTCTTCAGCCACGCGACAAACCGCTTGTGCGAAGTCGAAGAATGCGACGTCGCCATTAAACTGAGTGAGGCGGACCGAAGGAGGATTGCCTCCTGTCGCGAAATACTTCTCGAGCATATGGATGAGCAACTCACACTGAGTCAGCTCGCAAGGCGGGTCGGTGTCAATAGATCGAAACTAGCGGTTGGATTTAAATTTGTATTTGGCATGTCTGTGCAGGCCTATTGGCGCGAGCTGAGGTTATGCCACGCCCGTGACCTCCTTTCTGACGGAGAGCATTCGGTTACCGAGGTCTCAGCTTCCGTCGGATATGCTGACATCTCATGCCTGACGCGAGCCTATTACAAGCGCTTCGGCCACTTGCCCAAGGATTCCAAAGGCGTCGGGTATCGGCTCAGTTCGTAAGGTCGGACCGGCGGACCTGTGTGCGAAGTTGAGGCTCAACGAGCCGACGTGAAGTCTGCACGCCCATACTCGCGGGTGCGTAGACAGGTTGGCGTCAGACGGACAGCGCCGCCACGCGGCCCTGAGGCTTTCTGTCCGCCCTCGCGCTGGCTCTGCAGTTCCAAGCCAGGCGCGCCAACTCCAAAACTCATCACATGAATTTGGACAGCCGCATCAGTTCTGCCAAGCTGCGGCCCGTGATCGGCTGGCGCGTCCTCCTGTCTCGGGCATCGCGTATAAGGCTGGGTCTTACGGATAGGGCGGGCGCGGACATGAAGACGACGGCTGTGATTCTGACGGCGGTCGCCGCCGCGCTGACCTCGGCGACCCTGGCCAGCGCCCAACCCGCGCCCCCTTCCGCGCTGAGCGAGGCAATCGCCATTCCCGGGCTCTCCGCCCCCGGCGAGATCGTGGTCGATCATTGGGGGATCGCACACATCTATGGCGCCACGACCCGCGACGCCTTCTTCCTGCAGGGCTGGAACGCCGCGCGGGATCGGCTCTGGCAGATCGATCTGTGGCGGAAGCGGGGGCTTGGCCGGCTGTCGGCCAGTTTCGGGCCGGCGTTCGTGGACAAGGATCGGGCCGCGCGCCTGCTGCTCTATCGCGGCGACATGGCCGCCGAATGGGGCCGATATCCCGCCGAGGCCAGGGGCTGGACCGAGGCCTTCGTGGCCGGGATCAACGCCTATGTGGCGCAGGTAAAGGCCGGCGCTCGCCCCCTGCCCCCGGAGTTCGCCCTCACCGCGTCCATACCCGAGACCTGGACCGCCGACGACGTGGTGCGCATTCGCAGCAACGCCCTGGTCAGCAACCTGACCTCCGAGGTGACGCGCGCCATGGCCGCCTGCCGCGGGGCGGAGAAGGAAGACACCCTGCGTCACCAGATTCTGCCCGCTCACAAGGTGGTCCTGCCCGCCGGCCTCGATCCCTGCACGGTGACCCCGGCAGTGCTGAAGGACTATCTCCTGGGTACAACCCCGGTGGTTTTCGACGGGGCAAAGCTAGTCGCCGAGGCCTCGGACGTAGATAGCCTTCTGGCCAACCATGACCGGATCACGCGGGAAGGCTCCAACAACTGGGTGGTGGCCGCCGATCACTCCACGACGGGCCGGCCGATCCTGGCCAATGACCCCCACCGCGAGCACAGCGTGCCGTCCCTGCGCTACCTGGTGCATATCAATTCGCCGGACCTGCATATGATCGGCGCCGGGGAGCCAGCCCTGCCGGGAGTCAGTTTCGGTCACAACGACGTCTCCGCCTGGGGCCTGACCATCTTCTATGCCGACCAGCAGGACCTCTATGTCTACGACCTTTCCAAGGATCATCCCGGCGCCTACCGCTACAAGGGCGGCTGGGAGCCGATGACGGTGGTGCACGAGGCGCTGCCCGTGAAGGGCGAGGCGGACCGGGACATCGAGCTGCGCTTCACCCGCCACGGGCCGGTGATCGCCGAGGATGACGCCGCTGGCCACGCCTTCGTGGTCCGGTCAATCTGGGATCTTCCCGGCGGCGCCGGCTATTTCAACGTGACCTGGATGTTCCGCGCCTCGAGCTGGTCCGACTTCGAGACCGCCCACGCCCACTGGGGCGGGCCGCCGCTCAACCTGGTCTATGCCGACACCCACGGCGACATCGGCTGGCTGCCCTCAGCCTACGCGCCCGTACGGCCCAATTGGGACGGTCTCGCCCCGGTGCCCGGGGACGGGCGCTATGAGTGGAAGGGGATGCTGGATCCCGGCCTGCTGCCCAGCCTCAAGAACCCCGCCCGGGGCTGGATCGGCACCGCCAACGAGATGAACCTGGGCGCCGATTACCCCGCCAGCCGCAAGGTCGGCTACGAATGGGTGGACCGCTCGCGCATCGACGAGATCGAACATGTGCTGGGCGCCAAGTCCAAGCTCAGCCTGCAGGACATGATGGGCCTGCAGACCGACGTCCACAGCCCGCTGGCCGCCCGGACGATCGGCCTGTTGGACGGCCTTGCGGGCCGCGACGCCGACGAGACGGCAGCCCTGACCTATCTCAGGGGCTGGGACGCGGTGGAGAGCGTGGGCAGCGGCCAGACGGCGCTCTACGAAATCTGGGCCATGCGCCATCTGCGGCCGGCGATGGTGGCCGCGGTGGTCCCGGACAAGGCGAAAGACCTTTTCGCCGATCCGCAGCTCGCCGCGGTGGTCGACTGGCTGGCCAAGCCAGACGCAGCCTTGGGGCCCGATCCGAAGACCGCGCGCGACGCCATTCTGCTGAGCTCCCTCGGCGAGGCCTGGCGGGACGCACAGAAGCGTCTCGGGCCCGATCCCGCCAAGTGGCGCTGGGGCGACCTGCACCACGCCCAATGGAGCCCGGCGGCGGCGAGCCTGGCGTCGCCGGCCATGAAGGCCCAGTTCGGGGTGGGGCCGCTGGAGGTGGGCGGATCGGCCTCCACGCCCATGGCGACGACCTATCGCGGTGATTTCAACGTGGCGTCGGGCGCCTCGGTGCGGATGGTGCTGGACGTGGGCGCCTGGGACAATTCGCGGGTGATCAACACGCCCGGTCAGTCAGGCGATCCGTTCAGCGCCCACTACCGCGACCTGTTCCCGATCTGGGCGGCGGGCGGCTATGCGCCCCTGCTCTATTCGCGCGAGGCGGTGATGGCCAATGCGGAGAAGGTCATCAGCCTGACCCCGGCGCCTTGACCTGACCCCAGGCGCCCAACCGCGCAAAACGGAGACAGGCAGGCGCTAGACGGCCGCCGCCGGGGCGGCAACATCCTTGGGCGAATCCCCATGATCGGCCAGCGCGCGGTCGATGTTGCTGATGACGTGCTGGGAGGTGATCAGCCGGGTGCATTCGAAATGGCGCGGCGTGCCCTTGTGCCGGGGGCACCAGAGAAAGTCGTCGTGCTTGAACCGCACCGCCGGATCGTTCCAGCAGCTGTTGCAGGTGTTCCAGTTGATGACGCGATAGGGGGTGTGGAACTCGTTGGTCGGGTGGGTGAAGCCGCTGATCAGCACCGTCGGCGCGCCTGAGGCCCAGGACAGCCAGGCCAGGCCGCTGGACAGGCCGACGAAGGCGCTGGCGTGCTGCAGCCAGCGCACCCGCTCGGCGAGCGGGCGATCGCCTGTCTCGTCCTCCACCCCATGCGGAATATGGCTGTGCAGCAGGCCGGTTCCGTAGACCCTGCGCTGATCAATGCAGATCACCCGATAGCCCTTGGCCTTCAGGTAATCGACCACCTCGTGCCAGCCGGCCGGGTTGTTCCACATCTTGCAGCCGCTCGAACTCTGAACAGCGACGCAGACGTAAGGTTCCGGAATGGGCCGGTCCGGCGCGGAGGCGGTCACGCGGCAGGGGATGTCCACCGGATCGACGCCCAGAATGTAGGCGGCGGTGCGGTGCAGGCCGACCAGCCGGAAGTCCGACGGCTGCCAAGTCATGTCCTTGTCGTCGAAGAACAGGCCCATGTAATAGGTCGCATAGGCCTGCTCGACCAGCTTGTCGGCGACCACCTGCTCGTGGGTGACGAAACGAATCTCGGGGTAGTTGTCCTTAAGCACCGGGATGATCAGGCCGGACATCGCGCAGGTCAGCCGGCAGCCGTGGACTTCCTGGAAACGGGCGGCGTAGGGGAACCAGGCCAGGGTATCGCCCAGGGTGCCGATGGGAAAGTTGATCAGCACCTCGCGATCACGACAGTCGTACTGGTGCTCGAACACCGTCCCGCTGTCGTCCATCACCTCGATGCCGAAACGGAGGTAGTAGCGTTTGGTGCTGGCGACGACGGCGCCCTTGGTGCGGTTCTCGAACAGCACATTGCCGGTGTCCAGGTCGCGCAGCCGCACCAGCCATTCGCCTTCGTCGGTCCGCGGCGGCAACAGAACCCGCGCGCCCATGTTGAAGTCGAAGGCGATGTTCGCCGGCCCGGCCTGAGTGGGCTTTTGCGCGGGCGACGGATAGGCCAGCTTGACCGCCGGCGGCGGTTTGGCCGCCGCGGGCGCGGGAGGCGGCTGAGCGACGTCGGGGGCAGGCCCCGGTACAACCCCCGCCGGGCCCTTCACGCGACTGGCCGGCAAGACGATCAGCCGGCCGTCTTGATCATCGGCCGGCGCCTGGTCTTCGGGCCGGTCTTGTGGCGCGGTAGGCTCACTCAAACGCTAGATCCCCCCAAGCTGGCAGCCTTATGCCATGCCTGAGGTCGATGGGCCAAGGATCAGCGCGCTGGTGATTTGGCCATGCGCCACATCGGAGGTCTGGGTTTGCCAGTCCATCTGCGCCATGGCCGAGGTCTGGCCGAAGGCGGCCATCGCCTGGGTGAAGTTGGCGACGCCGGCCACGGCGGTGGAGGTCGCCGCGGCCGTACTGGCGCTGGCGCCAGGAGGATCGACGACGAAGGTGCCGCCGATGCCGTCATTGGAGAGGCTGAAGTCGCTGGTGACGTAGCTGCCCAGCAGGGTCAGTGTCGCGGTCTTGGCGCCGTCGACAACCGTCAGCGTTCCGCTGGTCCCGCCGCCGGCCTCGACCCAGGACACCGTCTCGCCGGCGCCGAAGGTGAAGCCGCCCAGGTCGATCTTTTCCTTGGACGTGGCCATGCCGGAGATGTTGGCCGAGAAGGCGGCGAGATTGTCGAGCACGAGGTCGCCGCCCGAGGCGGTGAAGGAGATGGTCTGGCCCGCCGCCACCGATCCGGCGATAAGCGCCTCGCCGCCGTTGAGGACCAGGCCGCCGGCGATGCTTGCGCCAGCGTTGAGGATCAGCTCGCCCTCGACCTTGATGGCGCTCGCGACAGCGCCCGACAGGGCCACCACGGTCGAGACGCTGGTGATGTCCGCCGACTGGAAGTTGGCGCCCGAACCGACCTCCAGCACGATCGCCGGCCCGTTCATGCTCGCGCCCGAAAGGTTGACCCCGGAGCCGTAGATGATGGTCCCCGAGCCGCTGGCGCCGGCCAGCTGCCCGCCGCCGATCTGCTCCAGCGTCCCGCCGGCCAGAATGGTGTTCGAGGCGAAGCCGGAGACCACCAGCTCACCGGCAACGCTCACGCCGCTGGCGGATGCGCCGGCCTCAACCACCAGAGTCGAAACGCTGGTGACGCTGCCGGCGTCCATCACCCCGCCGGGGCCGATCTCGTAGACCACGTTGCCGGCGTTGAAGACCGCGCCGTTCAGGGTCAGTCCGCCGCCGTATTCGATGGCGCCCGTGCCGGTCGCGCCGACCAGGACGCCGCCGCCCATCTCGACCAGCGTGCCGTAGTTCAGGACGGTGTTGGAGGCTGTGCCGTAGACAATCATTTCGCCGGCGAGATTTATGCCGCTGACGACCGCGCCCGCGCCCACAACCAGGGTCGAGACGCTCGTCAGGGAGCCGCCCTGGACGTTTGCGCCCCCTGCGGCGGAAAAGACGATGCCGCTCGCGTTCATGGTCTCGCCGCTGATCACCGAGCCGCCGGCGAACACCACCGTCCCGTTGCCGCTTTCGCCGACCAGCTTGCCGTTTCCGTACTGGTAGAGTTTCGCGCCATTGGCCAGGATGACGTTGGAGACGACGCCGGAATCGACCAGGGCGCCGTTGACGGTCACGCCGCTGGCGGTGGCGCCGGAGGCCACCTGGAGCGTGGACACGCTGGTGACCTGGCCGCCGTCCATCACCGCGCCGGAGCCGATCTCATAGACCACGTTGCCGGCGTTGAAGGTGGCGTTGCTGAGCACCAGTCCGCTGCCGTACTCGATGGTGCCGGTCCCCGTGGCGCCGACAAGCGAGCCGCCGGCGAACTGCTCCAGGGTGCCGAAATCGAGGATCGTGCTGGACACCAAACCCGACGCCACCACCGTGGCGCCGGCCGAGACCGTCAGGCCGCTGGCGAAGCCGCCATGATCAATGACCAGGGTGGCGTTGGAGCCGACGCCGCCGCCGAGCCACTCGCCCCCGCTCATCACGGTTTCAGCGCCGCCGGAGATGATGGTCTGGGACAGCGCCGTGACGCCGTTCACCACGGTGGTCGCCGGATTGTACGACATATTGTAGCCCAGGATGTTCATGAGCTCGATGTCGGTGGTGGTCAGATAGTTGGCGCCCGTCCCGCTGAAGTCGTCGTAGGCGTCAGGGCCGGCGCTAGGCGCCCAGTCGCCAAGGTCGCCGTTTCCGGAGGTGGGGTTCCAGTTGTCCAGATCGGTGACGCCGTTATCGATGGAGAAATAGGCCGAGCCCGTCGGCGAGTTGACAGTCAGGTCCCGCTCGCCCGGGGCGGCGAACCGGAACAGGTCCATGGGCGCCAGGATGTCGCTGCTGACCGTTCCGGACAGGAAGCTGGTGCGACCCATCACCTCGCTGATCTCGTGCTCGGCCACGGCGACCAGATCGTATTCATTGCTGGGCGCCGTCCCGGTGCCGAAATACCAGTTATAGCTGCTGCCGAATCCCACCGAACCGTTCTGGTCGGGGTTCACGAGGCCCAGCGCGGCCGCTTCAACCACCGGCACATTGATCATCTGGCCGCCGGTCGGGTCGCTGGACGGCATGTTGGCGTAGACAGCCGATTGGAACGGGTTGGTCGCGTTGTTGACGAAGTCGGCCTTCAGATTGCCGTAGCTGACAAAGTCCTGGTAGTAGCTCCAGCTGCTCTCGCCTAGGTCGCCGGAGCCCACGTTCGAGCCGCCGACCTCGCCCCATCCGACATTGATCGTGATCGTGATGCTGTTGGTGAACATCTGATCATAGAGGTTGGCCACATAGGTGAGCGCGGCTTCGATCTGGCTCGCATTGGCGTTGTTGGTGACGCTGGAATCAAACACCAGATCAATCTGCATCACACCGCTCCTGCTCGCGCGAGACGCGCACCGCCACTATTAGCCGATCGCCTGCGACCGTTAAGAGGCTAGCCGACATTTGCGTGCGTCAAACAAGAAAATGTGACCGCCATTTTCATCGCTAGGATTTTCCGACACTTGGCGAGCGCAGGGCGTCCGTGAAGGAAACCGCTAGCGTTCACGCAGGCTCTCGGAGGTGCGTCTCGCCAGGGGCGACAGCAGATAGGAGATGATCGAGCGCTCCCCGGTCTTGATCTCGGCGGTGATCGCCATGCCGGGGGCCAGCGGCTCGGACCGGCCGTCGATCATCATGCTGGAGCGCGACAGGGCGATTCGCGCGACATAGGTCGGCTGGCTCGGTCGGGCCTGGGATCCGCCCGGCGGGGCAGGCGCGCCGCCGGCCTGGCCCTGGTCAGGCTCGACCACATCGCGGCTGACGTCCGTGACGCGACCGTCGATGAGGCCATAGCGGGTGAAGTTGAAGGTCTCGACCTTGACCTTTACCGCTTGGCCGGCGTGGACGAAGCCGACGTCGGCATCGGACAAACGCGCCTCTATGGTCAGGGCCTGATTGTCGGGGACGACGATCATCAGCGTCTCTGCCGGCGTCACCACCCCGCCCGAGGTGTGGGCGGCCAGCTGCTCCACGACCCCGTCCGCGGGCGCTCTCAGGTCGGTCTGGCTGGCCTTGTCCTGGGCCTTTAGAAGGTCCTGACCCTGTTCATTCGCCAGCTGCTCGGCCTTGCGCAGATCGGCGAGGATCCCGGCGGCGAATTCGGCGCAGGCCTCGGCCCGCTCCCGCTCGAGCGCCCCCCGCGCCGCCCGGGCCTGCGCCGCGCGCTGGGATTGGACCTCCACCCCGTGCCGGGCGTCGCTGAGCTGCTGCTGGGCGTCGAGGTAGGCCAGGCTGGTGCCATACCCCTGGACCGAAAGGTCGTGGTGGATCTGTTCCTTCTTCGCCAAGAGCGGGATGGAGGCGGCGACCTGCCGCGATTGGGCCTCGTCCTCGGCCTCCTCGGCCGTCTTCTGCTGAATCTGCTCGCTGAGGTCGGCGAGCTTGGCCGCCTGCTGATCGGCCTGGGCCTGCAGCGCCGCACGGGCCTGGGCGACCAGATCGGCGGGCGCCCCGGGCGGCGGGGCAAAGCGCGCCGGACGGCCGCTCGCCAGCGCCTGGGACAGCGCCTCAAGCCGGGCCACATCGAGCCTGGCCTGGATGACGTCGGTATTGAGCCGGTCGCGGTCCGCGGAGGCGGGCGTGGCGTCGAGCTGAATCAGGATCTGGCCCCGCTTCACCGCCTGGCCGTCGTGGACCAGGATGGCGCGGACCACCCCCTCCTCCGCCGGCTGGATCAGCTTGACGCCGCCGATCGGCAGCAACCGTCCAGGGGCGGTGGCGATGATGTCCACGCGCCCGAGGATCGACCAGGCCAGGGCGACGCAGAAGAACAGGATGATCAACAGACCCAGCAGCCGGCCCACCGGCGAGGCCGGCGTTTCGATCACCTCCAGCGCCGCCGGGAGGAACTCCCGCTCGTCCCGGCCGTCCAGGCGCTCGAACAGATCCGACAATGGCCAGCGGGGGTTCACGGCGCGGGCTCCTCGCCGGACTGCAGACGCCAGAGCTCGGCGAACCGGCCGCCGCTCCGCTTCAACGCTTCCGGCGATCCGTCCTCGAGCAGTTCGCCGTGCTCGATCGTCAGCACCCGGTCGACGCCGCGCAAGGTCGACAATCGGTGGGCGATCAGCACCACGGTCCGGCCGGCGCAGATGCGGCGCATGTTGGCCTGGATCGCCGCCTCGCTCTCATAGTCCAGCGCCGAGGTGGCCTCGTCGAAGATCAGGATACGCGGGTTGCCCATCAGCGCCCGGGCGATAGCCACGCGCTGGCGCTGGCCGCCGGACAGGGAGGCGCCGCGCTCGCCGATCACCGTCGCATAGCCTTCCGGCAGGCCAAGGATGAACTCGTGCGCGCCGGCCAGGTTCGCCGCCTCGATAACCCGCTCCATCGATGCGCCGGGCTCGGCCAGGGCTATGTTCTCGCGCACCGAGCGATTGAACAGCACGTTTTCCTGCAGCACCACGCCGATCTGCCGACGCAGCCAGGCCGGATCGGCCATGGCCAGGTCGACCCCGTCGACGAATACCTGGCCCGACTCCGGCACATAGAGCCGCTGGATCAGCTTGGCGAAGGTGCTCTTGCCCGACCCCGAAGAGCCCACCACGCCGATGACCTGCCCCGCCGGGATCGATGCCGTGAGGTTGCGCAGGGCCGGCGGCGTCTCGACCCGGTATCTGAATGTGACATTCTCGAAGCGGATGTCGCCGCGGATCGGCGGCAGGCTGGCCTGGCCCGACTGCCCGGGCTCCGGCGTGGTGTTGAGGATGTCGCCCACCCGGTCGATCGACAGCCGGGCCTGCTGGAAATCCTGCCACAGCTGGGCGATGCGCAGAACGGGCGTCGCCAGCTGGGCGGCGATCATGTTGAACGCCACCAGCTCGCCCACGGTGAGCTTGCCCGCGATCACCAGCTGGGCGCCAAGGAACAGGATCAGGATGGAGACGATCTTGTTGACGCCGGTCACCAGCTGGGTGGCGACCGTCCCCAGGGTGACGACTCGGAACGCGGCGCGGACATAGGCGGCGAGCTGCTCCTCCCAGCGCCGCTGCATGGTCGGCTCGATGCCCATGGACTTGATGGTCTCGACCCCGGCGACCGCCTCCACCAGGAAGGACTGGTTTTCCGCGCCGCGGCGGAATCGCTCATTCAGGCGTAGCCGGAAGGCCGGAGTCACCAGCAGGCTCAGGACCGCGTAGCAGGGCAGCGACAGGGCCACCACGGACGCCAGCATCGGGCTGTAGACGAACAGGACGATCAGGAAGAGCAGGGCGAAGAACAGATCCAGCGCAAAGGTCAGCGCCGAGGAGGTGAGGAACTGGCGGATGTTGTCGACTTCGCGGACCCGGGCGATGGTGTCGCCCACCCGCCGGGCGTGGAAGTAGGACAGCGGCAGGGCGAACAGGTGCCGGAACAGGCGCGCGCCGAGCTCGACATCGATCCGGTTGGAGGTGTGCGCCAGGACATAGGTCCGCAGCCCGCCGAGGATCACCTCGAACACCGACAGCATGGCCATGCCCAGCGCGAGGATCTCCAGGGTCGACAGGCCGCGGTGGACGAACACCTTGTCGATGATGACCTGGAAGAACAGCGGGGCCAGCAGGGCGAACAGCTGGACGAAGAAGGAGGCGATCAGCACCTCGCTGAGCGGACGGCGGTACTTGCCGATCGCGTCCAGGAACCATTCGATCCCGAAGCGGCGGTAGGGATCGTCCAGGCCGGCGCGACGGACGATCATCAGCACCCAGCCGTCCCAGGCCTCGGCGAACGCCTCGGCTGAGAAGGCCTGCACGCCCGGCGAGGTCGGGTCGTGGGCGATCAGCCGCTCGCCGTCGAAGCCGCCGATCACCAGCCAGCGGCCGTCCTTGAGGCTGGCCAGGAAGGGCGTGGGCGTGTTCTTCAGCCGGTCCAGCTTAGCCTCGCGCAGGCGCGCCTTGACCGGGAAGCGCCGCGCGGCTCTGAGAAGATCCTGGGCGTCCAGCGACCGCAATCCGCTCAGGTGCAGGATCTCCTGGGCGTTGGCCGGCAGGCCGAGCACCTGGAGGATGAAGGCGAGCGCCTCGGCGCCCGGGTCGCTGACGCCAGCGCGGACTCCGTCATCCATGACGCGGCCCTCCGCTGGCGGACTCGACGACTGCGGACGCTACAAACACGCGGCTCAATCGAACCCTCCGCTGCCGCAGCCCATCTGCCCGGCGAGGGCCAGCACCGTATCGAAGCCGTCGATGCGGAACATGTAAGGCCTGGGGGTGTTGGCGATGGCCTCGATGTACACCTGCCGTGCGCCGACCAGCCGCTCGCCGGGAATGCGCACCAGGCCGCCACTGGGATTATCCAGGTTGTCATTGTCCAGCGCGAACCCCTTTCGGGCCATGCGCATCTGGTCGTCACGGACCCAGAACGGCGCCCCCTGGTCGATGCGATAGACCGCGGCGGAGCTGTCGATGCGGGTCGGCAGGTGGATGATCAGGGTCTGCCGGCGATACTCCATCCACCTGCGCGTCAGCCGGCACGTCGTCGCGCCGGTGAAAGCCTCCCGATGAACCGAAAGTCGCCAGGCGCCGACCCGCGTGAGTTCGCTTCGCGGTGGCGCGGTCTGGCTCCGGTGCGCGGGGGCCGCGCCGGAGCGCTGCGGCGCGGTGGTCAGGCACGCCGACAGACTGGCCGTCAGCGCCAGCAACCAAGGGAGCGCCCAGAGTTTCATGGCGCGACCACCGAGACTGGCCGCTGCGAGCCCGCGTCTGGCGCCGACAGGCGCGGCTTGCCCGTGGACGGCGCACCGAAGCTGTCGAAGGCGGCGACGATGCCGTCCCAGGGAACCTGCCAGCGCCCCTTCACCGCGCGGAAGGCCGCGGCCGGATCGTAGGTCTGTGCGTGGGTGTCGAGCAAGCGAACCTCCAGCAGGCCCATGGCCGCGAGCAGGCGCACGCGGGCGAGATAGGCGTCATGCCGGCCCTGGACCAGGCCGATGCGGGCGTTGGTCAGCTCAAGCTCGGCGTTGAGCAGTTCGATATTCTGCCTCAGGCCGACCCGCTCCTCGATGCGATTGCCCTTCACGGCCTCCTGTTCCACCGTCAGCTGCCGCTGTTCGATGGTGACGGCGGTGTCGGTGGAGGCCATCTCGCTCCAGGCCTGGCTCACGGCCTGGACGGCGGCGCGCCGGGCCGATTCCACATCGAGCTGGGCGCGATCATCCTCGTCCAGCGCCGCGCGGATGCGCGAGCTGTTCAGGCCGGACGTGTAGATCGGCTGGCTGATCGTCGCCATGACCGTCAGGCTGTCATAGTACTGCCGCTCCAGATAGGGCTCCTCCGGCGCGACCTGGGCGTCAAAGCGCAACGCAACGCTCGGCCCGTTCGCCGCCTTGGCCTCATCCACCTTCCCCCGCGCGACCTTCTCGTTGGCCACCGCCGTCAGGAGCTTGGGATTGTTCTGGTCGGCGGCGTTGAAGGCGTCGTCGATCTTGTCCGGAACCTGTTCCAGCGCCGGCTCGGGCGCCAGCTCTCCGGGACTCTGCCCCACCGCGGCGAGATATTCGGCGTTGCTGTCCTCAAGCTTGCCCTGGGCGAGGTTGAGCTGCGCCTGGGCCGACAGCAGACGGGCCTCGGACTGGGCGACGTCGGTCTTGGTCAGCACGCCCAAGGCGCCTTTGGCCTTGGTCTCGGCGAACTCGTTGGTCAGGGCCGCAATCTCGTCCTTGAGCACCAGCACCGTCTCCCGATCTCGCCGGACGTCGAGATAGGCGGTGGCGACACTCTGGATCAATTCGCTTTCCGCTTCACGCAGGGTCTCCCGCTGGGCGATCACCGCCGCGGTGGCGCCGCTGACCTGGGCGCGCACGGCGCCATTGGTGTAGAGCGGCTGGACGATCGACAGGTCTCCGGTGCCGGTATAGGCGCGGTAATCCGTGGTGGTCGCGGGGCCGAAGAAGCTGGGTCCGGTCTGGACGCGCGAGGCGTCGTGCGACGCCTGACCGGTCACGCTCACCTGCGGACCATAGCCGGCCTGCGCCTGCACGACGCCTTCGTCGGCCGCGCGAAGTTCCGCCCGCTGACCGCGCAAGGTCGGGTTGGTCTGGTAGGCGAGCAGGACAGCATCCATCAGGGACTCGCCAAAGCAGGGTCCCGCGGCAAGCGCTGCTAGCAACCCGATGGCGGCCAAGCTTCGTTTCATGAACCGTTCGATCTGATCCCCGCCGGCACGATATACGGCTGTGGAACCTGATCAAAGGCCGCGCCGATTGCGGCATAGACGCTCTGCCCGGCTGGAGACAAGCCTGGCTGGGCTTTCAGGGCCACAGCCGACGAATGCAGATCGTTCGAACGCCGCCCCGGCGAGCAGGTTCAGGCCACGTTGGCCTGCGCGTGATCGGCCTCAGCCGACGTCAGCACCGCGTCGATGGTTTCGAGCAGGGCGCCGAAATCGATCGGCTTGGCGACGATGGCGTCCATGCCCGCCGCCAGATATTCCACCTGGTGGTGGGCCATGGCGTTGGCGGTGAGGGCGATCACCGGCGTCCGTCTGAGTCCCTGGTCATGTTCCGCCTGGCGAATCCGCCGCACCGCGGTCAGGCCGTCCATCACCGGCATCTGGATGTCCATGATCACGACATCCCAGGCCTGCGCGCTCCAGGCGTCGAGGGCCTCCTGACCGTTCGCCACCATGGTGGGCTCGATTCCAGCCTGGCCGAGCAGGGTCTTCAGGACGATCTGGTTGGTCGGGTTGTCCTCGGCGGCGAGGATGCGCAGGCCTGCGCCGGATACGGCCAGACTGATGGCGCGCTCGCGCGCGACCTCCACCGTCGGCTTCTCCGCGCGCGCCAACGGCAGGGTGACCGTGAAGGTTGTTCCCTTGCCTTCGATGCTCTGCACCTGGATGTCGCCATCCATCAAGGCGACGAGATCGCGGCAGATGGTGAGCCCCAGGCCCGACCCGCCATGACGTCGCGTGGTGGACGCGTCCGCCTGGACGAACCGTTGGAAGACGTAGCCCAGCCGGTCCGCGGCGATACCCATGCCCGTGTCGGCGACCTTGATGGTCAAACCCTGGTCGGTGTGGGAAACGCCGACCGTGATCGAGCCGTGATCGGTGAACTTCACCGCGTTTGAGATCAAGTTGTGCAGCACCTGGCGGACCCGCGTCGGATCGCCCCGCCAGTAGCCGTCGGCGTTTGGCGCCACCGCAAGATGAAGCGCCACGTCCTTGTCCCTGACCAGGGCGGTGAAGATGGTGCGCGCGCCATCGGCCAGCGCCTGGACGTCGACCACGCCGTCCTCGAGAACGGTCTTGCCGGCCTCGATCTTCGACAGGTCGAGCAGATCGTTGAGCAGCGACAACAGCGCCTCGCCCGACCCTTCGATCACCGACAGCCGCTCCCGCTGTGTCGAGGAGAGCGGATCGCGCGCCATCGCCTGGGCCATCCCGAGCACGCCGTTGAGCGGGGTGCGCAGCTCGTGGCTCATGGTGGCGAGAAATCCGGACATGGCTTCGGCAGCGTGCAGCGCGGCGCGCTCACGCTCCTGCAGGTCGCGCCAGTCGGTCACATCCTGTCCCGCCCCGTGCAGGGCGATGCAGCGCCCGTTCTCGATCACCGGCTCCCCGAACAGCCGCCACGACCTCATCGAGCCATCAGAGGCTTGGGTGCGGCCTTCGAAGGTCAGGCGTTCGCCGGATGTCTCCACCCGATCAAGCGCCCGTATGAAGGGGTCCCGGTCTTCTTCGATCCAGATCACATTCAGCTCATCGATCGGTGTTGGCGGCAGAGGCGGACTGCCAAGCAGTTCGCAAAGCTCTGGTGAAAGCGCGGTTTTGCGACTGACGAAGTCCACCTCCCAGGCGCCGACGTGGGCGACCCGGAACGCCATTCGCAGCGCCGTTGCGGTGCGCGCGAGTTCGCCGGCGTGGCGCTCTGCCTCGATGCGCTGTCTGCGGACAACGGTGATGTCCCGCGCGGTCGCGATGATCGCCGACAAGGCGCCGGCGCCGTCGTGAACCGGTGCGATGAACACATCCCACCATTTCTCGACGCCCCGCGCCGTCGGGCACAGGCCTTCGAACCGGTGAGTTTCGCCGCGCAGGGCGGCCTTGAGGCCGATCCCGATCTGGGTCGCGGCAGGCTCGGGCCAGAGCGATTGGCCTTGCCGACCCGAAAACGTGGCGAAGTCGTCGATCTCGAACGCGATGAGGCCGCCGCGGTTGATGAACAGCACCCGGCCATCGAGGTCCATCACCTGCACCGAATCCAGGCTGCTCTCGATGGCGCTGCGAAAGAATCCCCCGCTCAGGCGTTCGACATCGACAAGCTTGCGCTGCTCATCCGCCTCCTTGATGGCCGCCAAGAGGGCCATGGCGTTCTGGCGGAAGATGATGAAGACGCGGGACAGATCGCCGATTTCGTCGCGTCGGTCGGTGGGCGTCAGGGCTTCATCCAGCCGGCCCGCCGCGAGACGAGCCATGGCCTTGGTGATCCCGATCAGCGGCTCACTGATCTCGCGCCGCGCGATGAACAACGCCAGCGCGCCCACGCCGGCCGCGCCGAGCGTCGCGACAAGGACCATCAGCCATAACGCCCTTTGGGCCTGGCGGTCTGCGGCCGAGGCCGAGGCGCGCATGTCACGCGTCTGCTTTTCGACCATCTGGTCGAAGGCGGCGTCGGCCTGCTCAAACGCCGGGATTCCGCGCGTCTGCAACAGGGCGGTCGCGCCGGCCCGGTCATTCGCCCAGAGCAGGCGGAGGTCGTTCGCGGCGATTTGCGAATAGCGGTTGCTCCGGTCTCGGATGACACCGTAGAGCGGCGCCTCGTCAGGGGTCATGACCGCGTGAAACTGGTCCATATCCGAATTGAGATCATTTTCCTCATCAAGCAGGCGGTCGCGAAGGACGCCGCGGGCGGCAGGACTGGCGTCGTTGATCTGGAAGACGAGCTGATGCATGCGGGTCATGTGCTCTTGGGCGGAGGCCGCCCACCGCAGGCTGGCCGCGTCACCGTCGACGATGGCCCGCTCGCCTCTGGCGAGATCGGAAATATTGTGGGCGGCGAAGCCCGCGATGGCCGCCGACAGCGTTACAAGCAGACCGAGCAGGAAGAGTATCTTCCGCGAAATCCGCATATTTCTGAGGAACAACATTGGATATCCCGCCCCCGAAGGCGGCCTCAACGGCAGGCGCACAGACTAGTCGTCCACAGCCTGCGGGGAATTAACGGTCGCCGCGACAAAACGCTCCATAGTAGTCTTACGGAGGCGGGAAACCGGTGGTGGTTGGCGGGCGCCTAGCCGATCGGCGGCAGCCGCCACATCCGTCCGCCGCCTCAGCCGAGGGCTATCCCATCCATCCGGCCGTCGCTGCGCCAGGCGTCAAGCACCTCGAAAAAGCGCAAGGGGCCGGCGCCGTACATGTCGGAATTGAAGCCGTTGCGGTTTCCCGGCGCGCCCTCGCTGTTGTAGTAGCCGGGGGTGCATTCCATGAAGAACCGGGCGCCCAGCCGGGCCAGGCTCTTCACCTCCGCCACATAGGCCGCCTCGGCCTCGGCGGTGGGTTCGATCACCTCGTGGCCGCGAGAACGCGATTCGCTGACCAGATAGGCCGCGTGCCGCGCCTGCTCTCCCAGCGCCTGCGGCACGCTGATGGTGATGGCGGTCTGGGTGAAGCCTAGGAAGAAACAGTTGGGAAAGCCGTGGGTGGTCAGGCCGTGCAGGGTGCGGATGCCGTCGGCCCAATGCTCGGTCAAGGTCGCCCCATCGCGGCCAAGGATCTCGTAGCCGGCCCGCCGGGTGTAGGCGGTGCCGACCTCGAAGCCGGTGGCGAAGATCAGACAGTCGAGCTCAAACGCCTGGCCGTTGGCGACCACGCCGTGGTCGGTCAGCCGCTCGACGCCCATCCCATGGGTGTCCACCAGATGCACGTTGGGCCGGTTGTAGGTCGGCAAATACTCGTCGTGGAAACAGGGCCGCTTGCAGAACTGGCGATACCAGGGCTTGAGCGCCGCGGCGGTGACCGGATCGGCGACGATGGCGTCCACCCGGGCGCGGACCTGGTTCATCTTGCGATAGTCGGCGATGGCCATGACCTCGGCGCGCTCGGCGGGGGTCAGGCGGCGGCCGAGCTTGCGCGCCATGTCCTTGGCCGCGCCGCCGGTGAGGTTGCGGAAGATGTCGGTCCAGCCGTCGTGGACCAGGTCCTCGTCCTGGTCGCCGCCCGCCACCAGGGTGTTGAAATTCGCCTGCCGCCTGGCCTGCCAGCCCGGCGCCAGCGACGCCGCCCATTGCGGGTCCGTCGGCCCGTTGTTGCGCACGTCCACCGACGACGGCGTCCGCTGGAAGACGTAGAGTTCCTTGGCCCACTCCCCCAGGTGCGGAATGCACTGCACCGCCGTGGCGCCGGTGCCGATGATGCCGACTCGCTTGTCCTTCAGGCCGGTCAGCCCGCCGGAGGAATCCCCGCCGGTATAGCGGTAGTCCCAACGGCTGGTGTGGAAGGTGTGGCCCTTGAAGTCGTTGATGCCCGGAATGCCCGGCAGCTTGGGGCGGCTTAGAGGGCCGTTGGCCATGGCCACGTAGCGGGTCTTAAACCGGTCGCCGCGGCTGGTGCTGACGATCCAGCGCTTGTCTGCCTCGTCCCACCGCAGCTCGGTGATCTTGGTCTGCAGCAGCGCCTGGTCGTAGAGCCGGAAGTGTTTGGCGATGTTGCGGCTGTGTTCGAGAATTTCCGGCGCGAAGGAATATTTGTGCTTGGGCATGTAGCCCAGCTCTTCCAGCAGCGGCAGGTAGCAGTAGGACTCCACGTCGCACATGGCGCCGGGATAGCGGTTCCAGTACCAGGTGCCGCCGAAGTCGCCGGCCGCCTCCACCACCCGGATGCTTTCGAAGCCCGCCTCGCGCAGCCTGGCGCCCATCAAGAGGCCGCCGAAGCCGCCGCCGATGATGGTGAACTCCACCTCGTCGAACACCGGATCGCGAGTGAACCCCGGCTCGACGTAGGGATCGTCGACATAGTGGGAGAACTCGGCCTT
>Ga0302314_10008711_pt1 | contig 18029 bp, 19 predicted proteins | sample III_Palsa_N2_3_FD_200533 | JGI IMG/M metagenome (GOLD analysis project Ga0302314, IMG submission 200533) | Peat permafrost microbial communities from Stordalen Mire near Abisko, Sweden - III_Palsa_N2_3 | ecosystem: Environmental > Terrestrial > Soil > Palsa > Peat permafrost | place: Sweden...
ACGCCGGACTGGAGATCACCGACGCCAATCGCGACCGCATCGGCATCTGTGTCGGCTCGGGCATCGGCGGCATCGGCTCGATCGAGGAAGAGGTCGGGGCGCTGCACAAGGGCGGACCGCGGCGCGTATCGCCGTTCTTCGTGCCGTCGAGCATCATCAACATGATCTCGGGTTACATTTCCATCGACCTGAAGATCACCGGCCCGAACTTCGCCGCGGTCAGCGCCTGTACCACTTCGGTGCATGCGATCGGCTCGGCGATGCGCATGATCCAGTGCGGCGATGCGGAAGTATTCATCGCCGGCGGTGCCGAAGCGGGATCGAGCCCGGCCGGCATGGCGGGTTTCTGCCAGGCGCGCGCCCTGTCCACGCGCAACGACGCGCCGCAGCAGGCGAGTCGTCCCTGGGACAAGGATCGCGACGGTTTCGTGCTGGGCGACGGTGCCGGCGTGGTGATCCTGGAAGAATACGAGTTCGCCAAAGCGCGCGGCGCGCGCATTTACGGCGAGCTGGTCGGCCTGGGCATGTCGGGCGATGCTTATCACATCACCCTGCCGCCGGAAGACGGCAATGGCGCGCGGCGCGCCATGCAGAACGCGCTGAAGGATGCGGGCCTGAACCCCGAGGACGTGGACTACATCAACGCGCATGGCACGTCGACGCCGGCGGGCGACCAGGCCGAAAGCACCGCCATCAAGGGCGCCTTCGGCGATCATGCCAAAAAAGTCGCGGTGAGTTCGACCAAGTCGATGACCGGGCATCTGCTCGGCGCGGCGGGCGGCATCGAAGCGGTGTTTTCGCTGCTGGCGCTGCGCGATCAGGTGATTCCGCCGACCATCAACCTGGACAACCCGAGCGAGGGTTGCGATCTGGACTACGTGCCGCACACGGCGCGCAAGGCCAGGCTGGATATCGTGATGTCGAACTCCTTCGGCTTCGGCGGTACCAACGGCACGCTGATATTCAAGCGTTTCCAATAGCGGACGCAGGCGCAGAGCCTGGGGTCTGCATCACTGCAGGTAGCCCCTGATGCTGCGCGCCGAAATCCAGGGCAAGCTCGATCTTTTATCGCTGCACCGGCTTGCGCCGGAGCGCTATCCATTCCTGCTCGAAAGCGTGGCCGGGCATCCGCTGGCCGGGCGCTACGACATCCTGTTCGCGTTTCCGCAGGAGGCGCTGGAAACAGGGCGGGAGGGCCTGGACCATGCGGCCTTCTTCGATCGGCTCAGCAGTGGATTCGAGCAAGCACTTTGCGCTCCCAGCCATGGCCTGCCGTTTTGCGGCGGCTGGTTCCTGCTGCTCGGTTACGAGGCGGCGCGCGGCGTGGAAACACGCTTGCACCTGCCGGACTCGCCCTACCATCTGCCGGATGCGCTGGCGGTGCGCTGTACCGCGGCGGTCATCGTCGACCGCGAAAGCGGCCGCAGCGTACTGGTTACGGAAAGCGAAGCGGCGCAGCTGGAGCAGTTGCAAGCGGACTGCCAGCTCCTGGCGGCCTCGCCCGAGCCGCCTGAAGGCTCGCTGCTGGCCGACATCGACGAGGATCCGGAGCCGCAGTTCCTGCGTGGCGTCGAAGCGATTCTGGAATACCTGCATGCCGGCGACATTTTCCAGGTCAACCTGTCGCGCGCCTGGCGCGCACGCTTGCGCGCCGGCGTGGACTACCTGGACGTGTACGCCCGCCTGCGCCGCGCCAATCCGGCGCCATTCGCCGGCCTGGCGCGCTGGCGCGACAGCGCGGTACTCAGCTCCTCGCCGGAGCGGCTGGTCAACGTGGAAGGCGGGGTGGTGCAAACCCGGCCGATCGCCGGCACCCATGCGCGCCTGAGCGATCCGCGGGAAGACGAGCGTCAGCGCGCCGGCCTGCTGGCCAGCCTGAAGGAGCGCGCCGAACACCTGATGCTGATCGACCTGGAGCGCAACGACCTCGGCCGCATCTGCGCGCCCGGCAGCGTCGAGGTCAGCGAGCTGATGTGCATCGAAAGCTATACCCATGTGCATCACATCGTTTCCAATGTGCGCGGCCGCCTGCGCGCGCAGGTCGGCCCGGGCGAAGTGCTGCGCGCGGTGTTCCCGGGCGGCACCATTACCGGCTGCCCCAAGGTGCGGGCGATGGAGATCATTGCCGAGCTGGAGGGAGTCGGGCGCGGTCCCTATACCGGGGCGATGGGCTATCTGTCCCGCTGCGGGCGCATGGATACCAATATCCTGATCCGCAGCCTGGTCTGCGAGGACGGGGTGGTGAGCCTGCGCGCCGGCGCCGGCATCGTGGCCGATTCGCGCCCGCTGGCCGAGCTGGCTGAGTCGCGCATCAAGGCGCGCGGTCTGCTGCTGGCCCTGGGGGCGCAGGTATGAGTGGTGCCGTCCAGGCGCTGCTGAATGGCGCGCCGCTGACCGAATCGCTGCGGAGCAGCCGGGGTTTGCACTACGGCGACGGCGTCTTCAGAACTTTGTTGAAGTATGACGGGCAATTGCTTGATTCCAGGCTGCAATTTCTGAAGCTTGCGCATGATGCACAGGCCCTGGGCCTGGAGCCGCCCGCAGCCGAGCTGTTGCTCGCGGAGGCCGCCTCGGTCAGCGCTGCCTCGGCCAGCGGCGTGGTCAAGATCCTGTTGCTGCGCAGCGGCATCGGGCGCGGCTATGCGCCGCGAACGGCTCAAGCCGACCGCCTGGTGCTGGCCTATCCGCTGCCGGCATATCCGGCGGAATACTGGCAACAGGGCATCAGTGCCTTCCGCTGCGGCCTGCGCCTCGGACGCCAGCCGGCGCTGGCCGGCATCAAGCATCTGAACCGGCTGGAGCAGGTGCTGGCATCGCGGGACTGGCCGGACGGGGCGGCCGAGGGCATCCTGTGCGACGAGCGGGGCGCCCCGGTATGCGGCACGCGCAGCAATCTGTTCTGGATCCATGCCGGAAGGCTGCATACGCCGGCGCTGGACGGCTGCGGCGTGGCAGGGATGATGCGTGACAAGGTGCTGGCCTGTGCCACCGCCCTGGGCCTGGAGGTTCGCATCGAATCGCGGCCCTGGTCGAAGCTGCTGGATGCCGACGAGGCGTTCGTCAGCAACAGCCTGATCGGCATCTGGCCGCTGCGCGCCCTGGAACAGCGCGTGTGGCCGGCTCCGGGGCCGCTGACCCTGCGGCTGATGAGCGTGCTGCGGCATCCGTATACTGCTACATAGAATATGACCCGCCCCAAAAAGAAGAAAAAATCACGTTTCGGCCTGCTCCTGACTCTGCTGCTGGGCGTGCTGGTCGGCCTTGGCGCCGATGCCTGGATGCAGCTCAATGCACCGCTGCCGGTCGGCTCGGGCACCACGGTGGAACTGGAGGTCCGGCAGCGCCTGAGCTCGCTGTCGCGGCAGATGGAGGAGCGCGGCCTGTTCGACAGCGAGCGGCAGCGCCTTTACTTGGTGCTCTATGCGCGCCTGCATGGCGAAGCGGCCCAGCTCAAGGCCGGCGAATATGCGCTCGAGCCCGGCGTGTCGCCGCTGGGTCTGCTGACCGTGCTGACCTCGGGCAAGACCGTGCTGCACGAGCTGCGCCTGGTCGAGGGCTGGCGTTTCGCCCAGGCCTGGAAGCTGATCCAGTCCGATCCGAACATCAGCCACACCCTGGCCGATGCCGACAATGCGGCGATCATGCAGGCCATCGGCAAGCCAGGTATCGATCCCGAAGGGCGCTTCTTTCCGAGCACTTATCGCTTTCCCAAGAAGACCACCGACGTGAGCTTCCTGCGCAACGCTTATGCCGAGATGGACAAGGTCCTTGCCGCCGAGTGGGCGGCGCGCGCGCCGAACCTGCTTTATGCGACGCCGGCCCAGGCGCTGATCATGGCGACGCTGGTGGAGAAGGAATCGGCGGTGGCGAGCGAGCGACCGGTCATCGCCGGGGTATTCCTGCGCCGCCTGCAGACCGGCATGCGCCTGCAAACCGATCCCGCCGTGATCTACGGCCTGGGCGATGCCTACGACGGCAATATCCACAGCGAAGACCTGCGCACCGACACGCCTTACAACACCTACACCCGCGACGGCATGCCGCCGACGCCGATCTGCCTGCCGGGCCGCGAGGCGATCCACGCGGCCCTGCACCCGGATGACGGCGCGGCCCTGTATTTTGTCGCCAAGGGCGACGGCACCCACCAGTTTTCCAGCACGCTGGAGGAGCACAATGCTGCGGTGATGCGCTATCAGATCAAGCCGCACCTACACCCTTCACCATGACCCACACCGGAAAATTCATCGTGCTGGAAGGCGGCGAGGGCGCCGGCAAGTCCACCCATACGCGCGCCGTCAAGGACTGGCTGGAGCAGCGCGGCCGCGAGGTGGTGCTGACGCGCGAGCCGGGCGGTTCGCCGCTGGCCGAAGCGATCCGCGGCGTGGTGCTGGGTGACTGGCCGGAAGGCATCGACGCGACTACCGAGGCCCTGCTGATCTTCGCCGCCCGCGCGGCGCATCTGCAGGCCCTGATCCGTCCGGCGCTGGCGCAGGGCAAGGATGTGGTCTGCGACCGCTTCGTCGATGCCAGCTATGCCTACCAGGGCGCCGGGCGCGGCCTCGGCGGCGCCACCATCGCCGGGCTGGAAAGCCTGACCTTGGGCACCCTCCGGCCCGACCTGGTGCTGCTGCTCGACATCGATCCGCAGCAGGGTCTGCAGCGCGCCAAGCGCCGCGGCGAGGAAAACCGCTTCGAGGCGGAAACCCTGGAATTCATGGGCCGGGTGCGCGACGAATACCTGCGCCGCGCCCGGGCGGAACCCGACCGCTACGCGGTGATCGACGCGGCGCAGCCGCAGCAGCAGGTGGCCGCCGATCTGTTGCGTGCCCTGGAGGCCAGGCTGTGAGCGAAGCCCTGCAATTGCTGCCCTGGCAGGCGCCGCTGTGGCGCCTGGCGGCGCAGGCCATCGAGCAGGACCGGCTGGGCCATGCCCTGCTGCTGAGCGGTTTGCGCGGCACCGGCAAGCGCTCCTTCGCCCGCATCCTGGCGGCGGCGCTGTGGTGCAAGACGCCGCTGGCGCAGCGCCAGCCGTGCGGGCGCTGCGACGATTGCCGACAGGTGCTGTCCGAAGCGCATCCGGGCTATACCGCGCTGCGCGTCGAAGAGGACAAGCGCGATATTTCCATCGACGCGGTGCGCATGCTGTGCGAGCGCATGGGCATGACCAGCCATGATGGCCGCTCCAAGGTGGCCATCATCGATCCGGCGGATTCGCTCAACCGCAACGGCGTCAACGCCCTGCTCAAGACCATCGAGGAGCCGCCGCCGCGCAGCCATCTGCTGCTGATCTCGGAGCGTCCCCTGGCCCTGCCGGCGACCCTGCGCAGCCGCTGCCAGCAGCTGCGCTTTGCCATCCCCGCGCGCAACGACGCCCTGGGCTGGTTGGCGCAGTCCGGCGCCGCAGCGCCGGCGGAAGCCGCCGCGGCCCTGGAAGCCGCCCATGGCGCCCCGCTGCTGGCCCTGCAACTGCTGCAGGACAAGAGCCTGGAGTTGCAGCAGGGCTGGCGCGCGGCGCTGCTGGATCTGGCGGCCGGGCGCAGCGAGCCGCTGAAGGCGGCGACCGGGGTGGGCGAGGCGCAGGCCCAGGCTTTCCTGCGCTGGCTCTACGGCTGGCTGCTGGACCTGTTGCGCGCGGGCCTGCTGCCGGGACCAGGCGGTGATATCGAGGCGCTGGCCCGGACGCTGCCGCGCCATGCGCTCGACCGCTACGTCTCGGAAGTGCAGGAGAACCTGCGCCGGCTCGAATTCAATGCCAAGGCGCAACTGGTGCTGGAAGCGGTGCTGATCCGCTGGCGCGCGCTGGTTGCGTTAGGCCAGCGGACTTAGCAAGAATGGGCCAGAATGGTCCAAAGAGCCGGTGCGGCACCAGCCATGGATAGGGGAGAGCGACGACAGAAATGAGCACGATGACGCGCCCCGGCGGCGCTCCCGGCATGCTGACGCTGAACATCAAGGACAAGAGCGCCTTGTATGCCTCGTACATGCCCTTCATCAAGAATGGCGGCCTGTTCATCCCCACCAACAAGCAGTATCGCCTGGGGGATGAGGTGTTCCTGTTGCTGACCCTGATGGATGGCGCGGAACGGCTGCCGGTTGCGGGCAAGGTGGTCTGGCTGACGCCGCGCGGCGCGCAGGGCAAGCGCCAGCAGGGCATCGGCGTGCAGTTCAGCAGCCAGGATGGCGGCGAGACGCAGAAGAAGATCGACGTCTACCTCGCCGGCGTGGTCGCGGACCGGCCGACGCACACCATGTAGGAAACCGTCGCCTCGGTTGGGGCGCTCAGTTCTTGACCGGCAAGCCGTTTTCCAGAGTGTAGGCGTCAAAGCCCTTTTCGCTCAGCACGAATACCGCCACGGAGCTGCGGCGGCCGGTATCGCACACGGCGATATAGGTCTGCTGCGGATCCAGCGCCGATAATTTCATGCGCAGCATGTACAGCGGCAGATTGATGCTGTCCGGCAGGTGCGCGCGCTGGTATTCGCTGGGCAGGCGCACATCGAGCCATTTGGCCTTGCCGGCCTGCACCAGCTTCTGCGCTTCGTCATAGGCGAGCCGGCGCGCAATCGGATCGTTCAGCAGCAGGCGGAAATCCTGTTTCGACAGACGCATCAGCCGGCCGCGCGTCAACATGGTGACGGTGGCGTTGCGCTCGGCATCGGCGATCAGCGATTCCTCGCCGAAACAGGAGCCGGAATCCAGCTCGGCCAGGCGCATCGCTTTCTGGTTCGGCGCCTCGCGCGTCACCATGCAGCGTCCTTCCATGATGACGTAGAAGAAATCGCCGGGCTCGCCCTGGCGTACGACGACCTGGCCCGGATCGACCCGCACTTCCTGCATGCGCATGAACATGGCCTGCAGATTGGACGGGGGAATCAGCTGGAACACGCGCATCTGCAGCAGCTTGGTCATCCAGTCGCCGTCTTTGGCGGCGCCGCTGGAGGTGAGTTCGCCGACTTCGAAGCGGCCGCTCTGGTCCCAGGTGAGCATGACGTCGAGCAGGCTGGCGTCCACCGCCAGGTAGCGCGTCTCGCGCAGGCAGCGCGCCGCGACCTTGCGCGGCGACTGATGGGCAATACGGTGAAACGAACTGGGCTCGCCGGCGCGGATCACCGCCAGGCTCTTGCCGCTCGCATCCTCCAGCTGCACTTCCCCGGCAACCAGAAACATGGCTGCCTCGGCCACATCGCCGATCCTGAACAGATAATCACCCGCTGCGGCCTCCACCAGGGTGGACTTGCGCGCCAGGTTTTGCTGGCTTTCAGGCCTCAGGGCGTTGAGCGGGATGTAATTGACGAAGAGCGCGGGATCGACCGCAGCATCCATAAACAGCTCCGGCTTTATTATTCGGCGTCGATAGACGTGAACACCTTATCATGGGGCGCAATGGCTTTCTGCGACCTGTGCATCATTTGTTGCCCCTGCATCTGAAAAGCCGGCGAGGTTGCGATACGTCCGCATCAGTCCATACAGGCGCCGGCCTGCGATGCCGGATCAGGATCGAAGATCAACTTGAACTTTTGTTTTCAATATATTGATTTTGGAAAATAAAATTAATATTGAACCAGCCGCCCAAGCGGCCGTGCCGTTGAAGCTGCTGACCCTGAACACCCACAAGGGCTTTACCACCTTCAACCGCCGCTTCGTCCTGCATGACCTGCGCGAAGCCGTGCGCGATGTCGCCGCCGACATCGTGTTCCTGCAGGAAGTGATCGGCATCCACCAGCGGCACGCCGCCCGGCATGCCAACTGGCCGGCGCAGCCGCAGTATCAGTTCCTGGCCGAATCGATCTGGGGCAACGTGGCCTACGGCTGCAATGCGGTGTATGAGCATGGCGATCACGGCAACGCCATCCTCTCCAAATACCCGATTCTGCGTTACCGCAATCACGACATTTCATTGAACCGCATGGAACGGCGCGGCGTCCTGCATTGCGTGATCGGCATGCCGCAGACGGGTCGGGAAGTGCACCTGATCTGCACCCATCTGAGCCTGCGCGAGACCCATCGTCTGCGGCAGTTGCAGCAACTGTGCGGCATCATCGCCTCCGAGGTGCCGCCGCAGGCTGCGTTGTTCGTCGCCGGGGACTTCAACGACTGGCGCGGGCGGGCGCATCAGGTGTTGCAACGCGCCGCCGGCTTGAAAGAGGCCTTTATCGAAGGCGGCGGACAGGCCGCGGCATCTTTCCCGGCACGGTGGCCGCTGCTGCAACTCGACCGGATCTACTTCAGGAACGCCAGCCTGGTGCACAGCGATGTATTGAGGGCAAAACCCTGGTCGCGGCTATCGGACCATTTGCCTCTATACGCGGAAGCCATGCTGGCGCCCTTGGAGCGCGTCACATGACCGGTCACCGGGTTAGCCACATGCGCAGCTCCGAATAGGCCTCGACCAGCGCTTCCAGCGTGAAGCTCCGGTTGAGACCGCTCGGATTGGGCAGGACCCAGGCTTCCGCCCCAGCAAACTCAATGGGCTGCCGACCCCAGGGCACATCGGCCTGATCGGTCATGGCCGAGTAGGCGCGCTTGCCGAGGAAGGCGATCGAGCGCGGTGCGTACCGCCGCATCTTTGCCTCGAACCCGATTCGGGCCAGACGGAATTCCGATGCCGGGATGTCTTCCGCACGCGCCGTTGGCCGGCGCACCGCGGCGGTGATGCCACAGCGATAGTCGAGCAGTCGGCGCTCCTCGCTGGGCTGCAATTGCACGTCCGTCAGGCCGGCCAGGTGCAGCACGCGCCAGAAGCGGTTGCTGCCGTGCGAGAAGTTGTGCCCGGACGCTGCGGCACTCGCGGCCGGGTTGATGCCGCAGAACACCGCATCGAGGCCAACAGCGAGGATGTCCGGTTCGTAGGCCATTGGGCCGTTGTCGGCTCATAGAAAATAAGTACCAACACCGCAGCTGACGAGCAAAAAATAAGAAAAACAAGCCGTTGTACCTGTTCCGGTGATCGCCCCCAGGCCGCCAATCCTGCAATTCCCTCTATCAAATCTGCCTCAGTCGCCGAATTCCTGGCCTAAGCGGCGCGCGGCACGGAATTCCTGGCCGGCGCCTGATAGGGAATTGCTGGACTAAACCATGACGCCGCCACGCACACGGCTAGGTATCAGCGTGACAGGCAAGGGGGACAGGGGCAGGGCGAGCGGAGTGGGCGCCAGGGCCTACTGGGGAGGTTCCTGTGACGCGGCCGCCGCCAACAGCGCGCGGCGCCGGCGCAGCAGGGCCCAGGGGTATACGAACACGAGGTAGATCGGGCCGCATAGCCCGGTCAGCAGCAGCAGCACCTCCCCAGCGAACAGCACCTGCGCGCCAGAAAAGCTGCGATCGAGCAGCACGCCGGTCAACGGTGCCCCAAACACGAAAACAAACAGACCAATAAGGGTCCAACCCAAGATGGCCAGGGGCCGGCTCGCGTTGAGGCGGATTCCCGCAGATGTTCGGCGAAGGTTCCCCGCATAACGGAGCACCCGGATCTCGGCGTCGGTCAAATCTAGCCTGTGCTTCAGCTCGATGAGCGACTCGCGATGGCGGCGCGGCCAACTGAAGCCAAAGCCGAACCGCTGCCGGAACGCGAGCTCGTCGTCGACCAGGTTCTCGTCACCAGATGCTTCAGCAGGCTTCAACTCCGCGAATAACTGCCTGGCTTTGTCGAGGCGCGAATCCGTCATGGGGTCTCTCAGGCGGCAAGATCAAGGGTCCGCCGGGCGTAGGGTGCATCGACGCTGCCTTTCTCGATCGCATCTTCGTAGATGAGCCGGATTGCGAGCGACTTCTTTTCAACGCTCATGGCGCAACGGTGCTTCTTCAACCACCCCTCCACCAGGGCAATAACCTCCTCGAACAGATCGGCGTCGAAACGACGGCTGGAGATGCGCTGGGGCGCCTCTTCCGGTCCCCGCAGCAACCAAAGCGGGTCGACCTGGTATGCGTCGCACAGTGAGCGAAAAAGCGCCACCGGCATTTCGCGCTCACCGCGCTCGTAGTTGGCGTAGGCACGCGGAGACAAGCCTAGCTGCAGCGCGAACTCGATCTGTGTCAGCCCGCTCTCGGCCCGGATCGCTTCCAGCCGCCTGCCAATTGCAGCGTTGAGATCTTCCGTTGACAACTTACTCATATCTGCCTACTGTGAGACTCATTAGTGCTATACGGCGAAGCATACATGACTCCGGCCCTGGAGCAACACGAGCGCATCAAGATGCGGCTACGCCTCGCCGGCAGCTCGCTTGCCGATGTCGCCCGCGAACTGTGTGTCGCTCCCACCACAGTTACGAGCGTAAGTCAGGGCTTTCGCCGCTCCCGCAGGATCGAGGCTGCCATCGCCGGGAAGCTCGGCGAGGCGCCGGAATCCTTGTGGCAGGACCGCTATCCCGACGGCGAGCAGGGCTTCAGCCCTGGCACCCAGAGCACGGCTCAAATCCTTAGGAGGTGAAACACCCGATCGAACGTAGCGAAGTTCGCAGTCGTTGTAGACGAAGGTAGGACCCAGAAACGCGAAAACCCCGAATTGCTCTGGCAGGAGCGAGACGGGGTTTCACGAGTACCGAGACATCTTGATCGGTGTCAGAAATACTCCCGCAATTCTAGGCCCTAGTCAAGTGCTGCCCGCAGAGTTTTCAAGACCTGTGAACAGTGCATAGAAAAAAACGCTAGGAGCTGGAAATGGCATCGCAAACCAGGCGCGGCGCGGTCCGTGGCCCTGATGTTTCGGCGCGACCCTCTGCCGAGACGTTGCTGATCGCAGTGACAGTGTCGGGCGGCGCATCATCGCCGCCGCCCGACGACCAGGCTGACGGATCCGACTCGCCCATCCGATTTGCCGGCCGCCGATCGATGGCAACTAAAGCTGCAATCAAGGCAGGGGAGCAGCTTCCCAAGAAGAGGAAAAAGCTCGATGTGACAGCCAGCGTACAAAACGCGGCGACCGGGGCAAACATCACCGTCGCCAACGGCCTAGAGGTAGTGCACGAGGATCGGCTCAAGCGGATTGTCGCCGTCACCCAAGAGAGCTGCATTCTGGAGGACAAGGTCACGGGTGCGTTGTCGACGGCGAGCCACGGTGACTACGAGCTACCTCAGCCACCCTCGTCCGAGGCTCGTCTGCTCACGGAAACGAGCATGGCGGCGAAAGAGCGCGCGCACCGTATTCATCGCGTGCTTGGCCCCTATGCGCGACTCCCCCGTAGCTTGACGGCGCAGGAGCTACAGGAGGCTTGCGCCGCGGTTGGACTCAGGGAGCGCGCAACTCGCCGCTACATCCGCAGGTTGAAAGTCCAGGACACCTGGAGATCCTGCCTGATCGGAAGGCCAGGGTCGAAGACTGGCGGCCGGCGGATCAAGGGCGAGCGGCTTTTCATCTTCGACACGGTAGCGACCAGGGAACTCAAGCGAAAGGAGGGGATCACTGAAGAGCACATCATCAACGCGGTCAATGACGCGCTGATCGAGGCCGGGCTCCGCACGATGAGCCACACCACGATCCGGAAATATATTCGCGGCACCGGCACTGATCTTCGCCTGCGCCATCGGCTATCGGGGAAGGCCGAATTGGAAGCCATTACTCCAGTAGGTGCGGGCGAGATGGCATCGCGCCCACTGGAAAAGGTCCAGATCGATAGCACCCGCGCGGATGTCAACCATCCAAGAAAGCCCCGCCGTCGACCGCGCATTGTCTGGGACCATCGCGGCCTGCCGGCGAAGCGAATCTCCGCCAAGCGCGCAGGCCGACATTTCGGTCTACTGATGCACTGGGTCCGGCGCAACGGCATATGTGTCCTCACCGAGGGCGGCAAGCCGACGCATGTTTTGCTCAAGCCCGACACTAACCCGATTCTGACCAGACTGATCTACGCCACAGTCGCGGTAGCCGCAGCGCGCAAGCGCAATCCCGGCGGCGTCTTCACCTTGGCCGACGAGGTATTCGGGACTCGCGCGCGCACGGACTTGTGGATGGCGCAAGAGATTCCGAGGCTGGCTGGAAAACGACCAGTGGAAGCGCTGGCGACCGCAACCGGCCCTGAGAAGGTTTTGAATATTTTGCACCAAATCCAGCACGGCATCATTGCTTAGCAGCCCAACCAGATCACCCAAATCACGAAATGCAAACTATCCCAGTCCGAGCACCGCGGCGCGACCAAGACAGGCCAATGCTGATGAATTGGTCGCGCCCCCAACACGGAGCAATCGCTGATGGATAGCACCACGCCGCATCCCATCGAAGTCCTCCATGGCTCCGCCCAGTTGCAAGGCAACCGGCCGCGGCAGGAGGACACCATAGCCGCCACCGACGGTCCCAACGGACCCTTCATTGTTGTCGCCGACGGCCTGGGTGGAGTTCCGGGCGGAGATTGGGCGAGCCGGACCGCCGTCAACTTCGTGATGAATCAGTCGCGGATCGTGGATCCACAACCTGGCGCTGCTCCCGACCTATTGAAGGCGGCCATCGTCGAAATCGATGAGCATTTTATCGCCAAGGCTAGGTTCTGTCTCTCAGCGATCCCGACAACAACGCCCTGATTTCTTAATCTCTTTTACTTAACATAATATCTATTATGCGAAGCAATACAGGCTCATGTCTGGGGTGAGGTGCCGGCGCTTCATGGCAGCTCACCTCGCTCGGTTCCGCCTGATTTCCCGGGATGTGCGTCCCGAACTGAGCAGTTGAGCATCCACTGGACGCCATAGCGATCAGTCAGCTTGCCGAAGTAGTCGCCCCAGGGCTGAACGCCAAGGGGCGTGGTCACTCTACCGCACCGGCCCAAGCGCTCAAACAGCTGCCTGGTTTGATCGGGACTGTCGGTCATCAGGATATGCGCGGAGCCGCGCATCGGTTCGGCGTCGTCATTGTCCGAGGCGTAGAAGAGAACGCCCGACCCCTCGAATTTCGCGTGCATGATCTTGCCGCGCATCGCTTCATTTTTCACCGGCATCCCGTTTGCGCCGTGCCGCAGGACTTCAGCCACACGCCCCAAGCCGCACTGCGTGTAGAAGTCCAGCGCCTGCTCGCAGGCGCTGGTGAAGAACAGGTAGTTGGATTGCCGCACGGTTGACATCCCCCGGCTGGATTTAGTGGCCGCCGATAGCCGCGGATCAGGCGGCGCCGCGTTGCACGGCCTCGCCCATTTCCGTGTTCGAATAAGCCTTGCCCGCGATGCCCCAGGTGCCATCGACGGCGTACGTCACGTTGACATAGGTCCGTTCGCGCGGATGGGCGCCGGCCTTGAGCCGATCAATAATGTCGGTGGCCTCCGCTACGAAAGCCTGCTTGACCTCGGCATTCGGAAATGTGACGGCGGGAACCTTAACTTCCACGATGGCGAGGGACTGCGGCTTGCCGCCGACATAAGTTTCCGCTTCCGGGGTGACGACCAGGTGGCCGATGACGTTGGGCGTCATGAAGCGGTTCCCGCTGAGGCCGTGCGCGCGCAGCAGCGCATCGGCCACCAGGGGAAACACTTCGCGCTCGCCGTCCGGGCTGAGCAGACCTTTGCTGACCTGGATTGAAATAGGCATCGAGCTGATTCCTTGTATTGAGCGGTTGGACTGATGGAGATGCGTTGCTGCCTTGGCACGGCTGTTATATAACGGTCGTGATTTGACGATATTCACATAACGATCGTTATGTCGTCAAGCAGATCTTCGGAATCGTTATGCACTTGCAGCAGAGGCGCACAGAGATGGCAGATCGGGAAAGTCAGAAGGAACAGAGCCGGGCGCGGATCCTGGAAAGCGCGGGCCGCGGATTTCGCAGCCGCGGCTTCGGCGGGCTGGGCGTCGACGGGCTGGCCAGGGACGCTGGGGTTACCTCGGGAGCCTTCTACGCGCACTTCAAGTCGAAAGCCGATGCTTTTCGGGAGGCCGTGTCCGTGGGCCTGGGCCAACTGGCGAACGGCATCGAGCAGATGCGCGCGCAACTCGGACAACACTGGCGGGAAGGCTTCATCGATTTTTACCTGGGCAACCGCAGAACCTGCGAGCTGGCGGACAGCTGTGCACTGCAAAGCCTGTCGGGTGAAGTCGCGCGCGCCGGCGACGAGGTCCGTGAGGTCTTCGAGACGGAATTGAACAGGATTATCGAGGCGGCCGCGGCAGGGCTTGAGGGGAAGCCGAAGACTCGCCGCGATGAGGCTACGGCGCTTCTGGCCCTGCTGGTCGGCGGCGTCACCCTGGCGCGGGCGGTTCGTGATCCGGAAGCGAGCCGCAACATCGCCGCGGCGGTCCGCAAGGCGGCGCTCGCGCTTGGCAAAGACGGTTGAAGGTCTGCCCTGCCCGCCATCGGCTCAAGGTCTGGCGCGGCAAAAACGATACACTCCCTGCCGACCCGGCGCACAGACCGACGGGCTTTTCCACAAAACAAGATGAGGGAGAGAACATGCGGTCCAGCAGCGCCGCCGGGATAGTGGCCGAAACAAGCTTTGCGCGAAGCCGGGTGAACCGTGCCGCGCGGCTTTTATGGAGGGACACCGCGCCCTCCCTCCCGGCTGTCTGTGCCGTCCTGTTGGCGGCCTGGTCCGGCAGTGTTGTCGCGGACGAGCCGGCTACTTCCCTGGGGCCGGTGACGGTAACCGCAACCCGCACCGCGCAACCGGCCTTTGACGTTCCCGCCTCGATCGACGTGGTTCCGGGCGCCGCCTACAGCGGCGACACCCTGGGGGTGAATCTGTCCGAGGGGCTGTACGGCGTCCCCGGACTGATGGCGCGCGACCGCCAGAACTATGCTCAGGACGAACAAATCTCCGTGCGCGGCTTCGGCGCCCGCTCGCAGTTCGGCGTGCGCAGCGTGCGTCTCTATGTGGATGACATTCCCGCCACGCAGCCGGATGGCCAGGGCGAGGTCTCGCACTTCAATCTGGGCAGTGCCGAACGGGTGGAAATCCTGCGCGGGCCGTTCTCCGCTTTGTACGACAACTCTTCCGGCGGCGTCATCAAGGTGTTTACCGCCGATGGCACCAATCCCCCGCAGCTCGGCGCGAGCGCCGAGGGTGGCAGCTACGGCAGTTATCACACCAACTTGAATGCGCGCGGCGTGGACGGGCCGCTCGACTACAACGCCGATTATTCCCATTTCTACACCGACGGCTTCCGCGCTCACAGCCGGGCCCGGCGCGACTCCTTCAACGGCAAGCTGAACCTGCAGTTCGATCAGGCCGGCCGGCTGACGCTGCTGCTCAATTCGTTTTCCTCGCCGGAGGCGCAGGACCCGCTGGGCCTGACCCGGGCCCAGTTCGACGCCGATCCGAGCCAGGCGACCCTGGTGAGCACGCAGTTCAATACCCGCAAGAGCGTGGAGCAGACGCAGGGCGGCGCCATTTACGAGTACGCGATCAATCAGGAGCAGAGCCTGCGGGTGCTGGGCTACTACGGCAACCGCCAGGTGCGGCAGTTCCTGTCCATACCGGTCGCCGCGCAAGGTAATCCGCTCAGCTCCGGCGGCGTGGTCAACCTGGCCAGCGACTATGGCGGCGGCGATGCGCGCTGGAGCTACAACAGCCTGCTGGCGCAGAAGCCGTTCACGCTGATCGCCGGCCTCACTTACGACGATCTGTCGCAGCATCGTCGCGGCTACAACAACTTCGTCGGCGACGGCAGCCAGGCGGATGAGCTTGGCCAGCAAGGCGCCCTCAGGCGCGACGAAACCGACAAGGTCTACAACCTCGACCAGTATGCCCAGGCCAGCTGGCTGTTCGCCGAGCGCTGGTCCGTGCTGCTGGGCGTGCGTCATACGGCGGTTCGTTTCAACTCAGCCGACAACTACATCGTCGGCACCAACGGCAACGACAGCGGCCGCAAGGGTTATTACGCCACCACGCCGGTGGGCGGCATTCTGTACAAGCTCAGCCCCGCGCTGCACCTGTACGCTTCTTACGGCGAGGGCTTCGAGACCCCTGCCCTCAATGAGCTGGCCTATCGGCCCGACCAGACCGGCGGCCTGAATTTCGGTCTGCAGCCGGCGCATACCAACAATGGCGAACTGGGCGCCAAGCTGCGCCTGCACTCCCATACCCAGGCGCAAATGGCGGTGTTCCGTGCGGTCACGCGCAACGAACTGGTCATCGACACCAACGACAACGGCCGCTCCACTTACGAGAACGCGCCGCGCACCCGGCGCCAGGGCCTGGAAGCCTCCCTTTCAACCGAGCTGGCGCCCCGCTGGAATCTGCAACTGGCGTATACCTATCTCGACGCCACGGTGCGCCAGTCCTACCTGACCTGCGGCAACCTGGGCACCACCTGCGCCACTCCGGATATCCAGGTTTCTGCGGGGAACCGCATTCCCGGTGTGCCGGAAACGGATATTTACAGCGCCCTGCGCTGGGGTGGCGAAAGCGGATGGCATGCGTCCCTCAGCGGGCAGTACGTCACCGAGGTGGCAGTGAACGACGTCAATGCCGCGACCACGCCCTCCTATGGCCTGCTGGGCGTGGACGGCGGCTACATTTTCGATCTGCCGCACTGGCGCATCCAGAGCTTCCTGCGCATCGACAACCTGCTCGGCAGCAACTACATCGGCTCGGTCATCGTCAACGACGGCAACGCCCGCTATTACGAGCCGGGGCCCGGCCGCAGCTTTCTGGCCGGGCTCAGCTTCAACTGGAAATATTAGAATCCGCGGGCCGGGGCTGTACGATCAGAACCGGATCACCGAACGGATCACCTTGCCTTCGTGCATCAGGTCGAAAGCATGGTTGATCTGCTCCAGCGGCAGCACCTCGGTGATCATCTCGTCGATCTTGATTTCACCACCCAGATAGCGATCCACGAAGCCGGGCAGCTGTGAGCGCCCCTTGACGCCGCCGAAGGCGGAGCCGCGCCAGACCCTGCCGGTGACCAGCTGGAACGGACGGGTGCTGATTTCCTCGCCGGCACCGGCGACGCCGATGATGATCGATTCGCCCCAGCCCTTGTGGCAGCACTCCAATGCCGAGCGCATCACGTTGACGTTGCCGATGCACTCGAAGGAATAGTCGACGCCGCCGTCGGTCAGATCGACGATCGCCTGCTGCACCGGCACGCTGTAGTCCTTCGGATTGACGCAGTCGGTGGCGCCCAGCGCCCTGGCCATGGCGAACTTGTCGGGGTTGGTGTCGACCGCGATGATGCGGCCGGCCTTGGCCATCACCGCGCCCTGCACCACCGACAGGCCGATGCCGCCGAGGCCGAACACCGCCACGCTGGAACCCGGCGGCACCTTGGCGGTGTTGAGCACCGCGCCGATGCCGGTGGTGATGCCGCAGCCGAGCAGGCAGACCTTGTCCAGCGGCGCCTGCGGATTGATCTTCGCCAGCGAAATCTCGGGCAGCACGGTGTATTCGGAAAAGGTGCTGGTGCCCATGTAGTGCAGGATCGGCCGGCCCTTGTGGGAAAAGCGCGTGGTGCCGTCCGGCATCAGGCCCTTGCCCTGGGTGGTGCGGATCTTCTGGCACAGATTGGTCTTGCCGGAGCGGCAGAACTTGCATTCGCCGCATTCCGGCGTGTACAGCGGAATGACGTGATCGCCGGGTTTGACGCTGGTCACGCCGGCGCCGACCTCCTGCACGATGCCGCCGCCCTCATGGCCCAGGATCACCGGGAACAGGCCCTCGGGGTCCTTGCCGGACAGGGTGAAGGCATCGGTGTGGCACACGCCGGTGGCCACCACCTTGACCAGCACTTCGCCGGCTTTCGGCGGAGCAACCTCCACCTCTTCGATCGAAAGCGGCTTGCCGGCCTCCCAGGCAACGGCGGCTCTTGATTTGATCATCGGCTATAGCTTCACTTCGCTGATCTGGATGACTGCCTTGGTGTTGGTGTAATTCGGAATATCGGCCAGGATTGCAGCAGCATGCTGCGCGAAGGCTGTCTGGAAGGCTTCCACCGTATCGAAGTACAGGTGGCCGAAGGCCAGGTAGGCCGGCGGCGCGCCCGGCTCGCCGCCGGCGATGCCCTGCTCCACCGCCATGCTCTTCAGGGCCGCGCCCATTTTCTGCTTCACCATCGGCATGTGCTTGTCGCAGTAATAGGCGATATCGAATTTGCCGTCCTTGCCATTCGGATAC
>Ga0302314_10008712_pt1 | contig 18029 bp, 19 predicted proteins | sample III_Palsa_N2_3_FD_200533 | JGI IMG/M metagenome (GOLD analysis project Ga0302314, IMG submission 200533) | Peat permafrost microbial communities from Stordalen Mire near Abisko, Sweden - III_Palsa_N2_3 | ecosystem: Environmental > Terrestrial > Soil > Palsa > Peat permafrost | place: Sweden...
CCGGTCGGGCATCGGTTTCTGAAGGGGAAGACGTGAACAAGGCGCAGCTTGTTGAAGCGGTGGCCGAGCAGCTGGGTGGCCGTCGTGCCGCCGCAGAAGCAGTGGACGCTGTGCTCGACACAATCGTCCGCCAGGTGACAGCCGGAGAGCGGGTCTCGGTCACCGGTTTCGGTACTTTTGAGAAGGTCGACCGCTCGGCGCGGTTCGCTCGCAACCCGCAGACGGGCGAGCGGGTCAAGGTCAAGAAGACCGCGGTGCCGCGGTTCCGTCCGGGTCAGGGCTTCAAGGACCTGGTCAGCGGCTCCAAGAAGCTGCCGAAGACCGGTCCGTCGGTGAAGAAGGCCCCCAAGGGCTCGCTCACCCCCGGCAAGAGCGGCATGGCCGCCCCGGCCGGCTCGCCCGCGGCGAAGAAGGCCGCAGCGAAGAAGACCACCACCGTCAAGAAGGCCACGGCCACGGTGAAGAAGGCCGCGGCGGTCAAGAAGACCACCGCTGCCGCTGCCACCGCCAAGAAGGCGGCCCCGGCGAAGAAGGCCACGCCCGCCGTGAAGGCGGCCGCGGCCAAGAAGGCGACCCCGGCGAAGAAGACCTCCGCCGCAGCCAAGGCCCCGGCGAAGAAGACCGTGACGGCTTCCGCGACCCGTCCGGCCGCGAAGAAGACCACGACGGCCGCCGCGGCGAAGAAGGCGACCGCCACCAAGGCAGCTCCGGCCGCCGCCAAGAAGGCCGTGGCCAAGAAGGCTCCGGCGAAGCGCGTCGCCAAGAAGTAGCAGCAGGTCGGTTCAGCAGTACCGCAGGCGCTGGTGCGCGGGCCGGGTCCGTGTTCTCTCGGGCCCGGCCCGCGCCGCGTTGTCAGAAGGTCTGCAGGGTGACCAGGCTGATGTGCCGTCCGTCGCCCTCGCCCTCCGTCTCGATCCGCACCCGCTGTCCGGGGCGCAGCAGCCTCAGGCCGCCCGCGTCGAAGGCGGCGGCGTCGAAGGGCAGCGGGGTGCCGTCGTCGAGCAGTACCGAGCCGCAGCGGGTTTCGGGGGAGTATGTGAACGCTGTCGCCTGCATAGGCACAGGCTAGAGCAGCTCACAGGGCGACGAGGGCAGCCAGGGCGGTTGTCCTCGGCCCGGTGCCGAGGTCGAGGGCGGCCCGCAGGTCGTCCGGGGTGTCCACGTCCCGCCGCAGCGAGGGGACGTCGTCCAAGGTCAGCTCGTGTGCCCCGGAGGCGCCGTGGCGCAGCCGGGAGGCGCCGCCGAAGCCGGGGGCGAGGCGGTGGGCGGGCCCGGCCGCCAGCAGGGTCGTGCCCTCCCGCTGGGTGTCGGCCAGGAAGGCGCGCGGATGCGCGGCGGCGGCGCACAGCACGCGTCCGAGTTCCGGCGGCCGCAGGGCGGGCAGGTCGGCCGACATGGCGGCGACCGCTCCGGCCCGGTAGGACTCGCGGGCGACGGTTGCGCCGTGGGTCAGGGCCGCGTTCAGTCCGGCCGCGGGCCGGTCGGGGACGACCAGCGCACCCAGCAGGGCCAGTTCTGCCCCGGCGACGGGATCGTCGGTGACCACGATCACTTGGGCCACCTCGGCGCAGCGCAGCGCGGCCGCGACGGTGTCCAGCGCGAACGCCAGCGCGAGCTCGGGCCGCAGCGGGCCGGTGGCCGTGGCCAGCCTGCTCTTGGCGACCGCCAGTGGCTTCAGCGGCAGCACCAGGGACCACGCGGCGTCAGTTCGGCGGGGGGCAGGCATCGTGGCCATTGTGCACCGACGGGTGGGGGTGCCTCGACAGTGCGTCCGGCGTAGGGAGACACTTGTACGGTCAAGGACAGGTGATTGCGAGGAGGAGTTCGCGTGCCCGGCAGCAGCACCAAGGCGGCCCGCCGCCAGTACGGCTTCTGGTACCGCCTCGCGGCGGCCATCGGGAAGCCGCCGCTGTTTCTGCTGACCAAACGTGATTGGCAGGGGTACGAACACTTCCCGACGTCCGGTGGCTTCATCACCGTCGTGAACCACAACTCCTATCTCGACCCACTGGTCTACGGGCACTACCAGTACGACTCGGGTCGCCCTGCCCGCTTCCTGGGCAAGGCGGGGGTGTTCAAGGTCCCGGTGATCGGTCGGATCCTGCACGGTGCGGGCCAGATCCCGGTCTACCGCGACTCCACCGACGCTGCCCACGCGTTCAAGGCGGCGGTCGCCGCCGTCGAGGCGGGGGAGTGCGTCGCCTTCTATCCGGAGGGGACGCTGACCCGCGACCCCGACCTGTGGCCGATGACGGCGAAGACCGGCGCAGCCAGGGTCGCGCTGATGACCGGTGCCCCGGTCATCCCGGTGGCCCAGTGGGGCGCGCACGAGATCATTCCGCGCTATGCGAAGGGCGGACCCGGCGACCGCCGCTTCAAGCCCTTCCCCCGGCACCGGGTCACGGTCGTGGCGGGCCCGCCGGTCGACCTGAGCGCGTTCCTGGGCAAGGACATCAACGGCCGGGTGCTGCGCGAGGCCACCGATGTGATCATGGACGGGATCACCGCCCTGCTGGAGGAGGTGCGCGGGGAGAAGGCGCCACCCGTACGCTACGACGTGCAACGCGCTGCGGACGAGCAGCGCAGGGAGAGGGAGGCCGGTCGGTGACGACCCGTATCGCCGTTTTCGGGACCGGATCCTGGGGCACAGCATTCGCCATGATCCTCGCCGACGCGGGATGCGAGGTCTCCCTGTGGGGCCGGCGCCCCGAGCTGGTGGACGCCATCAACACCACCAGGACCAACCCGGACTACTTCCCCGGCATCGCCCTGCCGGACACGATCACGGCGACGACGGACGCGGCCAAGGCCGCCGCGGGCGCGGAGTTCGCGGTGCTCGCGGGGACCTCGCAGACCCTGCGGGCCAGCCTCGGCCTCTGGGCGCCGGCCATCGGCCCGGAGACGGTGCTGGTCAGCCTGATGAAGGGGGTCGAGCTCGGCACCGCCAAGCTGATGACCGAGGTCATCGCGGAGGTCGCGGGCGCGGGCCCGGAGCGGATCGCGGTCGTCTCGGGACCCAACCTCGCGATGGAGATCGTCCGCCGCCAGCCGGCCGCGAGCGTGGTCGCCTGCACCGACGAGGATGTCGCCAAGCGGCTTCAGGCCGCGTGCCACACCGGCTACTTCCGCCCCTACACCAGCGGCGACGTGGTCGGCTGCGAGCTGGGCGGCGCGGTGAAGAACGTCATCGGCCTGGCCGTCGGCATCGCCGACGGCATGGGCCTCGGCGACAACACCAAGGCCTCGCTGATCACCCGCGGCCTCGCCGAGACCACCAGGCTGGGCCTGGCGATGGGCGCCGACCCGTACACCTTCGCCGGCCTGGCCGGCATGGGCGACCTGGTCGCCACCTGCTCCTCGCCGCTGTCCCGCAACCACACCTTCGGGACCAATCTGGGGCGCGGGATGACGCTGGAGGAGACCATCGCCGCCACCAAGCAGACGGCCGAGGGCGTCAAGTCCTGCGAGTCGGTGCTGGACCTGTCCCGGCGCCACGGCGTCGACATGCCGATCACCGAGACGGTGGTCGACATCGTCCACGGCGGGAAGTCCCCGCAGGTGGCGGTCAAGGAACTCATGTCCCGCTCCGCCAAACCCGAACGCCGCTGACCCACTCCGCGCGACCGGAACGTCCGAACGGTGGTCTCCATCAGACTCCAGCTGCCGGGGGGCGACCCCCCGGACCCCCGCGTGAACCCGCGCGGGTGGGCGCTCCGCGCAACCGGAACGTCCTGACGGTGGTCTCCATCAGACTCCAGCTCCCGGGGGCGACCCCCCGGACCCCCGCGTGAACCCGCGCGGGTGGGCGCTCCGCGCAACCGGAACGTCCTGACGGTAGTCTCCATCAGGATATGAGCACTGTGCCTTCCACCCCAGTCCCCGTGCCCGCCGCCGCAGGCACCTCCCGCAAGCCGCGTGTCGCGATCATCTTCGGCGGACGCAGCTCCGAGCACGCCATCTCGGTCTCGACGGCGGGCAGCGTCCTCCGGGCCATCGACCGCGAGGCCTACGAGGTGCTGCCGATCGGCATCGCCACCGACGGCCGTTGGGCGCTCACCGCCGACGAGCCCGCCCGGATGGCGATCACCGACGGCAAGCTGCCCAGCGTCGACCAGATCGCCGAGTCGACGGAGGGTCAGGTCAGCCTGCCCGCCACGCCGACCTCGCACGGCGAGATCTACTTCACCGAGCCGGGCTCCGTCCCCAAGGCCCTGGGCGAGGTGGACGTCGTCCTGCCGCTGCTGCACGGCCCCTGGGGCGAGGACGGCACCCTCCAGGGCCTCCTCGAACTGTCCGGCGTGCCGTTCGTCGGTTCGGGCGTGCTGTCCAGCGCCGTGGGCATGGACAAGGAGTACACCAAGCGGGTGCTGGCCTCCTTCGGGCTGCCGGTCGGCCCGTACACGGTGGTCAGGCCGCGTGAGTGGGCCGACGAGGCCAACCGCCCCGCCGTGCGCGCCCGCATCGCCGAACTCGGCTTCCCGGTGTTCGTGAAGCCGGCCAGGGCCGGGTCGAGCATGGGCATCACCAAGGTCTCCCACCCGGAGGACCTGGACGCGGCCATGGACGAGGCCCGCCGCCACGACCCCAAGCTGATCATCGAGGCCGGTCTGGTCGGACGCGAACTGGAGTGCGGAGTCCTCGAGTTCGAGGACGGCCCGCGCGCCAGCCTGCCGGCCGAGGTGGTGGTCGCCGAGGGCGTCGACTTCTACGACTTCGAGGCCAAGTACATCGCCTCCAGCGATGTGCAGATCCCGGCCGCGCTCACCGAGGACGAGACCGCGCGGCTGCGCGCCCTCGCCGTCGAGGTGTTCGAGGCCCTGTCCTGCGAGGGCCTGGCCCGGGTCGACGTCTTCCTGCTGGAGGACGGCTCCTACGTCGTCAACGAGATCAACACCATGCCGGGCTTCACGCCCATCTCGGCCTACCCCCGGATGTGGGAGGCCACCGGCGTCCCCTACCCGGAGCTGATCGACCGTCTGGTCCGCGCCGCGCTGAGCCGCTCCACCGGCCTGCGGTAGACAGCGACACCCGACACGACGACGGCCCGCCCCCGACACTCCGGGGGCGGGCCGTTCTCTCCGGTCAGCTGACGGCGGCGGCGATGAGCACGACGGCGATCAGGACCGGGACGAGCAGGCCGATCGCGGCAGGCCGCTGCAGCAGCGGGGAGCCGGTGGGCAGTTGACGCCCGGGCTGGCCCGGCATCGGCTCCGGCAGGGCCTTGATCTTGTTGTGGGCGAACAGGTTCATGAACAGGATGACCGGGGACTGGAGCCAGGATGAGTAGCTCCACCAGCCCTTGATCAGGGTGTCGGCGGACAGGTCGCGCACACTGGCGACACCGCAGGTGCGGCAGAACGGGCCGCTGCGGGTGGTCCGGACGTAGCGGAAGACCTGTCCCTTGTGCGAGCGGACGGTGGCCTCCACCGCCGGCTGCGCCCCGCAGAAGCGGCAGCTGGGCGCGTTCGGGTCCAAGAACTGCTGCTGCGGCGCCTGGAACTGCTGCTGCTGTTGCGGGGACTGCTGGAACTGCTGCGGCTGCTGCTGGAACTGCTGCTGAGGGGGCGCGTACTGCTGCTGCGGCGGGACCGGCGGTGCCTGGTACGGCGCCTGCTGGGCCGGGTAGCCGGGTGCCGCGCCGTAGGGCGTGCCCTGCGGGGGAGTCGGCGTCGCGTAGGGGTTCCCGGCAACCGGCTGGGCGTACGGGTTGCCCGGGACAGGCTGGGGCGGGTGGGTCATCGGGGCGGCCTCGTCGCATAAGTGATGGAGTATCGAACGTCCGGACCCTATCGACAGGCCGTCACCGGGCGTTCCCTGGCCCCGCATCGGATACCGAGCCGTTATCAGGCGCAGTCGAAGATCAGACTCGTGTCCGTCGGGTCGGCCTTCAGGATCTGTGCCGACAGGGCGTTCACCGGCGCCTGCTGACCCGTGTAGGAGCTGGGGACGTCCACCTCGACATGGGTCTGCTGCTTCACGGCCGTGAACTGGAAACCGCCGTCGCTGGTGTGCACGGTGACCCAGCACACACCGTCGACGACCGTCGACAGGGTGCTCGGCGGGTCGAAGGCCGACGAGGCGGGGTTCACCGCACCCGGCACACTCACGCCGCAGCGCAGCGTGATGGCCGGGTTGCCCCAGGCGGCGGTGTTGTCCGAGGCCGGGGACGTGGACTGCCGTGCCTGCCCCAGCAGGGTCTTCGGCAGCAGGGCGTGCAGCGCCCGGCACTGCGCGGCGGCCCGGCCGGTGGTCTTCGGTGCCGCCACCGGCACGCTGTCCCCGCTCGAACAGCCTGCCAGCAGGACGAGAGCCGCCGCGGCGGCGACAGGCAGGGCGACGCGTCGCCTGGGGCTGGAATCTATGGGCACCAGGCGATGCTAGTCGGCGCTACAGATGCACGACCGGGCAGGTCAGGGTCCGGGTGATGCCCTCGACCTGCTGGATCTGCGCGACGACCATTCGGCCCAGGTCATCGACGGTATTGGCCTCGGCGCGGACGATGACGTCATAGGGACCGGTGACGTCCTCGGCCTCGAGGACCCCGGGGATCTCGGCGATCACTCCGGCGACGTTGCTCGCCTTGCCTACCTCGGTCTGGATGAGGATGTAAGCCTGTACCACGGTGGACCCCCAAGCGGCTCGTAGAGAGTTCGTACGGGTGGTGCTCAGTTCAAGTCTGCGCCTTCCCCTTGCCCACGCATCCCTGAAAGAACACACGCGCAAGGAGTGGTCACGCTATCGCGGCGCGTACCGCAACGGGGAGACCTTGCGGCACGGCTTCAGGGCGTACGCTGCGCGCGGGGAGCATACGGATTCCACCGGGGCTCGAGATGCACCAGACCGAGAAGCAAGAAGGCGGAAGGAAACAGATGCAGGGCACCGTCGGCGAGCTCGGCGAGTTCGGACTGATCCGGGAGCTCACCTCAAGGCTGCCGCGGACCGCCGCGGTCGAGCTGGGCCCCGGCGACGACGCGGCCGTGGTGGCCGCACCCGACGGCAGGGTCGTCGCCACCACGGACGTCCTGCTGGAGGGCCGCCACTTCCGCCGCGACTGGTCCACGGCCTACGACGTGGGCCGCAAGTCCGCGGCCCAGAACCTCGCGGACATCGCCGCGATGGGCGCCGCGCCCACCGCCCTGCTGCTCGGCCTGGTCGCCCCGGCCGACCTGCCGGCCACCTGGGCGCTGGAGCTGATGGACGGCATCAGGGACGAGTGCCAGGTCGCGGGCGCGGCCGTGGTCGGCGGCGACGTCGTCCGCGGCGACGTCATCACCATCGCCATCACGGCGCTGGGGGACCTCCAGGGACGCCCGCCGGTGACCCGCTCGGCGGCGCGCCCGGGGGACGTGGTCGCGGTGACGGGCTGGCTCGGCTGGTCCGCGGCCGGTCTGACCGTGCTGTCCCGGGGCTTCCGTTCGCCGCGCGCCTTCGTCGAGGCCCACCGGCGCCCGGAGCCGCCGTACCAGGCGGGCCCCGCCGCCGCCCAGCTCGGCGCCACCTCGATGATCGACGTCAGCGACGGCCTGGTCGCCGACCTGGGGCATGTCGCCGAGGCCAGCGCCGTCCACATCGACCTGCGCGCGGCGGACTTCGACATCCCCGCGCAGATGTCCGACATCGGCCAGGCCGTCGGCGTGGACCCGCTGACCTGGGTGCTGTCCGGCGGTGAGGACCACGCGCTGGTGGCGACCTTCCCGCCGGACACCCACCTGCCCTCCCGCTGGCGCGTGGTGGGCGAGGTCACGCGCCCGGCGGGGCTCTCCAAGACCGGCACGGTCACGGTCGACGGTGCGCCCTGGGACCGCACCGGGGGATGGGACCACTTCGGCCAGCCGTGAGCACTGTGAGCCAATTCACGCAAATCTGGACTTTTGCATAGGCTTCGCCCATGCGAATCGGTGTGCTGACCAGTGGTGGCGACTGTCCCGGTCTCAACGCGGTGATCCGCTCGGTGGTGCACCGGGCGGTCGTCGACCACGGCGACACCGTCATCGGCATCCAGGACGGGTTCCTCGGGCTGATCGAGGGACGCGCCCGGCCGCTGGGGCTCGACGACGTCCACGGCATCCTCACCCGCGGCGGCACCGTCCTCGGCTCCGCCCGGGTCGCCCGGGACCGCCTGCGTGAAGGCGTCGCCAGGGCCGACGAGCTGCGCCGGGCCCTCGGCATCGACGCCCTGGTCGCCATCGGCGGCGAGGGCACGCTCACTGCGGCCAAGCTGTTCAGCGAGGCCGGGCTGCCGGTGGTCGCGGTCCCCAAGACCATCGACAACGACATCGACGCGACCGATGTCACCTTCGGCCACGACACCGCCGTCCATGTGGCCACCGAGGCCATCGACCGGCTGAAGACCACCGCGGAATCCCACCAACGGGTGATGGTCGTCGAGCTCATGGGCCGTCACACCGGGTGGATCACGCTGCACGCCGGGATGGCCGGGGGAGCCCACGCCATCCTCATCCCCGAGCGCCCCTTCGACGTCGAGGAGGTCTGCCTGATGGTCGAGGAGCGGTTCTCGCGCGGCAAGAAGTTCGCCATCGTCGCGGTCGCCGAGGGCTGCGAACCGCGCCCCGGCACCATGCGCTTCGAACACGGCACCACCGACGCCTACGGGCACCGGCTGTTCAGGGGCATCGGCACCCGACTCGCCGGGGAGATCGCCCAGTGGCTCGACAAGGAGTCCAAGCCGGTGATCCTCGGGCATGTGCAGCGCGGAGGCACCCCGACCGCCCAGGACCGCGTGCTCGCCACCCGCTTCGGCTGGCACGCCGTCGAGGCCGTCCACAAGGGCGCCTACGGGCACATGACGGCGCTGCGCGGCTCCGAGATCCAACTGGTGCCCATCGGCGACGCGGTGGCCAGGCTGAAGACCGTCCCCGAGTACCGCTGGACCGAGGCCGAGGCGGTGCTGTGATTCAGGTCGAACCGGCGGGGTCCGGCGGTCTCGGGCGCGCCATCAGCGGGGTCCGTGGGGGTACGGGGGGGGGTCGCTCCCCGGGGACGTTGGAGCAGCTACGGATAGGTTGGGACGCATGACTGCCCTCACCACCGCTCCGCCCCGCGTGCTCACCGTCGCCGGATCCGACTCCGGCGGCGGCGCGGGCATCCAGGCCGATCTCAAGACCATGCTCGCCCTCGGGGTCCACGGCATGAGCGTGATCGCCGCCGTCACCGCGCAGAACTCCCTCGGCGTCCAGGGCTACTGGGAACTGCCCGCCGAGGCCGTCCGGGCGCAGTTCCGCAGCGTCGTCGACGACATCGGGGTGCAGGCGGTCAAGACCGGGATGCTGGCCTCCGCCGAACTCGTCGAGACCGTCGCCGACCTGCTGGCGGGCATCGACGCACCGGTCGTGGTCGACCCGGTCGGGGTGTCCAAGCACGGGGACGCGCTGCTCGCCGCCTCGGCCGTCTCCGTCCTGCGGGACCGGCTGCTGCCGGTCGCGACCGTGGCCACGCCCAATCTGCACGAGGTGGCACAGCTCACAGGGATCACCGTCACCCGCGAGCAGGAGATGCCCGACGCGGCCAAGGCCCTGCAGCAGCTCGGCCCGGCCTGGGTGCTGGTCAAGGGCGGCCATCTGGAGGGCGAGGCCGCGGACCTGCTGCTCGGGCCCGACGGGGCCGAGCACTGGTTCCGCGCACCGCGCTACGACAACCGGCACACCCACGGCACCGGCTGCACCCTGGCCAGTGCCATCGCCTCGCACCTCGCACGGGGGCTGGCCGTCCCGGAGGCCGTGGCGGCGTCCAAGGAGTACATCACCGGCGCGATCGAGGGCGGCTTCGCGCTCGGCGCGGGCATCGGCCCGGTCGACCACGCCTGGCGCTGGCGCGCCTAGGCACGACAAAGCAGAAGGCCGATCCACCCGGAGGTGGATCGGCCTTCTGCGAAGCCGGAGGCTCGGTGACCGCGGTCAGCGCGAAACCTTGCCGGCCTTGATGCACGAGGTGCAGACGTTGAGCCGCTTCGGCGTACGCCCGATCACAGCGCGCACCGTCTGAATGTTGGGGTTCCAACGACGACGGGTACGGCGGTGCGAGTGGGAGATACTGTTGCCGAAGCCCGGCCCCTTGCCGCAGACGTCGCAGTTGGCAGCCACGGGAGTCACTCCAAAGACTTCAGATGCACTTACGTTTGACAACCCTTGGTGGCGCGGAGGCCGTGGTAGCGGATACCGCGCTGCTACCGAGGGCTGGCCCGGAGGGATCCAGGCAACCGGAGCAGCATACATCGGCATACTCCGTACAACGAAACTAGCATGGCCTGGCCCGATGACCCGCATCCGGACGGGGCGGCCGGCGTCGGACAGGGGCCGGATAACCTGCACGTGGAGCCTGCCACTGAGCCCCCTCGCGACGCCGTGTACCCAAGGAGACCCCAGGTGCTGGACACCCTCGACGCTCCGGCCGTACGCACCTGGTGCCGCCTCTCCCTGGCCGCGCTCGGCCAGGCCCGCGAGGAGATCGACGCGCTCAATGTGTTCCCGGTCCCGGACGGCGACACCGGCACCAACCTCTACCTCACCGTCGAGTCCGCGGCCGAGGAGGTCGACCGGCTCTTCGGGGCGGAGACCCCCACCCTGGCCGAGGCGATGCGGGCGATGGCCCACGGCGCACTGCTCGGGGCCCGCGGCAACTCCGGTGTCATCCTCGCGCAGCTGCTGCGCGGCATCGCCTCCTCCTTCGGCACCGCCCCCGCCGACGCCCCCGCCCTGTGCCGGGCGCTGCGCCGCGCGGCCGACGCCGGCTACGAGGCCGTGGCCAAACCGGTCGAGGGCACGGTCCTGACCGTCGCCGCGGCCGCCGCCGCCGCCGCCGAGCACGCGGCGGCGCTCGATCCCTCCGCCGGGCTCCCCGCCGTCGCCCAGGCCGCCTACGAGGCCGCCAGGACCGCGCTCGCCAGGACCCCCAGCCAGCTGGACGTGCTGGGCAGGGCAGGAGTGGTCGACGCCGGGGGCCGGGGCCTGGTCACCGTCCTCGGCGCACTCGCGGACGTCATCAGCGGGCACAGCCCCATGGGCCCGCTCGCCCTCGCCGGCAGCCGCGCCGCCGAACCGGTCCCCTCCGGGGTGCACACCGCGACGCCGGACGGACCGGCCTACGAGGTGATCTACCTGCTGGACGCCGACGACGAGGCGCTGCCCGCGCTGCGCGCCACCCTCGGCGCCCTGGGCGACTCCCTGGTCGTGGTCGGCGGGGACGGCCTGTGGAACGTCCACGTCCATGTGGACGACCCCGGTGCCGCCGTGGAGGCCGGGATCGAGGCCGGGCGCCCGCACCGGATCAGGATCACCCACTTCGCCGGTGCGGCGGCCACCGAGTCCTCGTCCGCGCACTACGACGACACCGACGCGCCGCCGCGGACCCGCGGCATCGTCAGCGTCGTCCACGGCCAGGGACTGGCCGGGCTGTGCGTCGAGTCCGGCGCCACCGTCGTCCACGCCGACCCGGACCGGCCGCCGTCCAGCACCGAACTCGCGGCGGCGATCCGCCGCGCAGGCGCCCGCGAGGTCGTGCTGCTGCTCAACGACACCGAGCTGCGCGCGGCGGCCGGCGCGGCGGCGGAGCAACTGCGCCGCGAGGGGGTCAGGGTCGCGGTCATCCCCACCCGCTCCCCGGTCCAGGGCCTCGCCGCGCTCGCCGTCCACGAGCCGGGACGCCGCTTCGACGAGGACGTCGTGGCGATGACCTCCGCCGCCGGGGCCACCCGGTACGCCGAACTCGCCGTGGCCGAGGGCGAGTCCTGGACCATGGCCGGTGTCTGCCAGGCCGGGGACGTGCTCGGCCTGATCGACGGCGATGTCGCGGTCATCGGCGAGGAGACCGGGGAGACGGCGTCCATAGTCCTGGACCGGATGCTGGCCGCCGGGGGCGAGCTGGTCACCCTGATCCTCGGCGAAGGGGTCGCCGGGACGGTCGCCGACCATCTGGTGGCCCACGTCCGCCGCGCCAACCCGGTCGTCGACACCGTCGTCTACCGGGGCGACCAGCCCTCGTCCCTGCTGCTCATCGGCGTGGAGTGAGCCGACTGTCGGCCCCGCCTGCAAGGCTGCAGTGACCCCGGAAAGCGACCCCGGAAGGAGGCGCACGCCATGTCCACCCTCGACGAACCCCTGAAGAAGCTGGTCGGCGGTCCCAGTGCCAAGGCCCTCGCCGAGCACCTCGACCTGCACACCGCGGGTGACCTCCTGCACCACTACCCCCGCCGCTACGCCGAACGCGGCGAGCTCACCGCCCTGGACGAGCTCCAGCTCGACGAACACGTCACCGTGATGGCGCGGATCGAGGAGTCCCGGGTCATCCCCTTCCAGGGCCGCAAGGGCGACCGGCTCGAAGTGGTCGTCACCGACGGCCGCAGCCGGCTGCGGCTCACCTTCTTCAACCAGGCCCACAAGGTGCACCAGCTGCGCCCCGGACGGCAGGGGCTGTTCGCGGGCAAGGTCAGCGTCTTCAACCGGGTCAGGCAACTCGCCAACCCCGAGTACGAGTTGTTCGACGAGGAGAACGCCGGCCTGGCCCAGGAGTTCGCCGGCCGGCTGATCCCCGTCTACCCGGCCGCGGCCAAGGTCCCCTCCTGGCGCATCTCCAAGGCCGTGGACGCCCTCCTCGGCAGCCTCGACTGGACCGCGCTGGAGGACCCGCTCCCCGACTCCCTCCGCCGGGAACGCGACCTGCTGCCGCTGACCGACGCACTGCGGCTGATCCACCGTCCGGCAAGCCACGCGGAACGCCTCGCCGCGCAGGACCGGCTGAAGTGGGACGAGGCGTTCGTCCTGCAGGTCGCCCTCGCGCAGCGCCGCGCCGCCGACTCCGCGCAGCCTGCCCTGCCCCGCGTTCCCAGCGAGGGAGGCCTGCTGGACGCCTTCGACGCCAGGCTGCCGTTCACGCTGACGGAGGGACAGCGGAAGGTCTCCGCCGAGATCTTCTCCGACCTGGCCCAGGAGCACCCCATGCACCGGCTGCTCCAGGGCGAGGTGGGCAGCGGGAAGACCATGGTCGCGCTGCGGGCGATGCTCGGCGTGGTCGACACCGGCGGCCAGGCGGCGATGCTCGCCCCCACCGAGGTGCTGGCGCAGCAGCACCACCGCTCCGTCGTGGAGATGATGGGCGACCTGGCCGAGGGAGGAATGCTCGGCGGGTCGGAGCTGGGGACCAAGGTCGTGCTGCTCACCGGCTCCATGGGCGTCCCCGCGCGTCGGCAGGCGCTGCTCGACCTGGTCGTCGGGGACGCCGGCATCGTCATCGGCACCCACGCCCTGATCGAGGACAAGGTCAAGTTCATGGACCTGGGCCTGGTGGTGGTGGACGAGCAGCACCGCTTCGGGGTCGAGCAGCGGGACGCCCTCCGGGCCAAGGCCGCCCGCCCGCCGCACCTGCTGGTGATGACCGCCACACCGATCCCGCGCACGGTCGCCATGACCGTCTTCGGCGACCTGGAGACCTCGGTCCTGGACCAGCTCCCGGCCGGGCGCTCGCCCATCGCCACCCATGTGGTCCCGGCGCTGGAGAAACCCGCCTTCCTCGCCCGCGCCTGGGAGCGCGTGCGCGAGGAGGCCTCCAACGGACACCAGGCCTATGTGGTCTGCCCGCGCATCGGCGACGAGGACGACAAGAAGGCCAGGCCCGCCAAGGACGACGACCGCAGGCCGCCGCTCGCCGCGCTGGACCTCGCCGCGCAGCTGACCGGGGGCCCGCTGGCGGGCCTCAGGGTGGAGGTCCTGCACGGCAGGATGCAGCCGGACGCCAAGGACGACGTGATGCGCCGCTTCACGGCCGGCGAGGTCGACGTGCTGGTGGCCACCACGGTCATCGAGGTCGGCGTCAACGTCCCCAACGCCACGGTGATGGTCATCATGGACGCCGACCGCTTCGGCGTCTCCCAGCTGCACCAGCTGCGCGGCCGGGTCGGCCGGGGGTCCGCGCCCGGCCTGTGCCTGCTGGTCAGCGAGATGCCCGGCGGCAGCCCGGCCCGGCAGCGGCTGGACGCCGTCGCCCGGACCCTGGACGGCTTCGAGCTGTCCCGGATCGACCTGGAGCAGCGCCGCGAGGGGGACGTCCTGGGGCAGGCGCAGTCGGGGGTGCGGTCCTCGCTGCGCGTGCTGTCCGTCCTGGAGGACGAGGACGTCATCACCGCGGCCCGTGCGGAGGCGGTGCAGCTGGTCGCGGCGGACCCGGAACTGACGGACCATCCGGAACTGGCGGGCGCCCTGCGCAGCCTGGTCGACGAGGAGCGGGCGGACTACCTGGAGAAGGGCTGAGTGTCAGTGCTGCGCGCGACAATGGAGGTGTTCAGGACGCCACCTCACCAGGTCGATCGCACCTAGCACTGGGGGCACATCCATGGCATTCCGTCACCTCAACGAACTCCCGCTCGGCGACAAGGTCTTCCGTGTCGAACTCGTCAGCGAGGACGACCGCGAGGTCGTCATCTCCCTCAGCGGCTGGCGTGAGGGCCACGCCGCGACCCCGCTCGCCTCCGGCGAGTTCCGGCTGCCGGTCGAGGACGTCGCCGCGCTGCGCATCGCGCTCAACCGGGCCCTGCGCGCCCTGGCGATCGTCGCCGACATCTCGGAGCCCATCCCTGACCGCGATGTGCTGCGCGAGCTCTACCCCGGACACGGAGCCCCCTGGGTGCCGGTGCACGAGGAGGAGCTGCTCCGCCGGTTCCACGACAACGAGACCGTCGCCCGGATAGCGGCCCGCTTCGGCCGCACCCCGGACTCCGTCCGCACCAAGCTGCGCGAGCTCGGCCACGACCCGCGCCGGCCCGAGTACTGCCCGCCCGACGGCTGCCTCTCCTGGTCCCGCTACGCCTCCCCGGCCCTGCTGGGCGCGTCGCCGGTCAAGGCCGACTGACCGGCCGTGCGGTCGCCCGCCGCGCGTTCCGGATAGCGTGGTGGGCGACCGCACCCGCATTGCCACCCCGAGGACTGCAACGACATGACCCGCGTGATCGCCGGATCCGCCCGTGGCCGCCGCCTGGCCGTACCGCCTGGTGAGGGCACCCGCCCGACCTCCGACCGGGCCCGTGAGGCCCTGTTCTCCAGCTGGGAGGCGCAGCGCCGCTCGCTGGCCGGGGCACGGGTGATCGACCTCTACGCCGGGTCCGGCGCGGTCGGCCTGGAGGCGCTGTCGCGCGGGGCCGGCCATGCGCTGCTGGTGGAGTCCGACCCGGCGGCGGTGAAGGCGATCCTGGAGAACGTCCGCACGCTGAGCCTGCCGGGCGCCGAGGTGCGGCCCGGGGCGGTCGAGAAGGTCATCGCCGGCGAGCCCCCGCAGACCCGTTACGACATGCTCTTCATGGACCCGCCGTACGTGGTGTCGGACGAGGAGGTTCGCGAGATCCTGATCACACTCAGCTCCGGAGGGTGGCTGGCGGCTGGGACGATTGCCACCGTGGAGCGCAGCACCCGGGGCGGGGAGTTCGTCTGGCCCACCGGTTTCGAGGCGCTCAGGTCGCGTCGCTACGGCGAGGCAACCCTCTGGTACGGTCTCGCCGCCGACGTCTGAAAAGAGTGATCAAGAATGACCACGCAGGGTTGCCGGGAGCTCCGCCGTGCTGTCTGTCCGGGGTCCTTCGACCCCATCACCAACGGGCACCTCGACATCATCGAGCGGGCGTCGCGCCTCTACGACGTCCTCCATGTCGTCGTCGCCGTGAACAAGTCCAAGAAGGGCCTGTTCACGGTCGAGGAGCGGATCCAGATGATCGAGGAGGTCTCCGCTCCCTACGGCAACGTCGTCGTGGAGGCCCACCACGGCCTGCTCGTGGACTTCTGCAAGGAGCGCGACATCCCGGCGATCGTGAAGGGGCTGCGCGCGGTCAGCGACTTCGACTACGAGCTGCAGATGGCGCAGATGAACATCGGCCTGTCCGGGGTCGAGACGCTGTTCATCCCCACCAGCCCCACCTGGAGCTTCCTGTCCTCCTCGCTGGTCAAGGAGGTCGCCGCATATGGGGGCGATGTGTCCCATCTCGTACCGGAGTTGGTGCACGGTCGGCTCAGCGCGAGGATCGCCGAACGCCGGTAGCGCAGTAGAGTGCGTTCTTCCACTCCATTGCCTCCTCTGGAAGACGTGAGCTCAGGTGGACGTGCAGCAGAAGCTCGACGAGATCACTACGACGGTCGAGAACGCGCGATCGATGCCGATGTCGGCCTCGATCGTGGTGAACAAGTCCGAGATGGTCGCCATGCTGGCGGAACTGCGGGAGGCCCTGCCGACCGAGCTCGCGCAGGCCCAGCAGACCGTCGAACAGGGCGACCAGGTCGTCGAGGAGGCCCGCCGCGAGGCGGAGCGGATCATCACCGCCGCCCATGCCGAGCGGGCGCAGCTGCTCGCCGGCACGGACCTGGTGATGCGGGCCCAGGCCGAGGCTGACCGCCTGCTGGCCGAGGCCCGCGCGGAGTCCGAGGAGGAGCGGCGCGAGGCCGACGACTACGTCGACAGCAAGCTCGCGAACTTCGAGGTGGTCCTCACCAAGACCCTCGGCGCGATCGGCCGCGGCCGTGCCAAGCTCCGCGTCGGCGGCGCCCCGGTCGAGGGCGAGGACGGCGAGGAGTTCGCCCAGGACGCGTTCCACTCGCCCAGCCCCGAGGTCGACGACTACGTCGACGTGAAGCTCGCCGCGCTGGAGACCGCGCTGGGCAAGACCCTGGAGGCGGTCGGCCGGGGCCGTGACAAGCTCCTCGGCAAGCGTGCGATCGACGACCTCTCCTCCTACCTGGCCGCCGCCGACAGCGACCGTGCCACCGCCGTCGCCGCCGAGCTGGCCCAGGCCGGGCTGCTGGCCCCGGAGGCCGCCGAGATGATGCAGCCGCAGGACGCCCAGCAGCAGGAGATGCAGCCCGAGTACTGGCAGCAGCCGCAGCAGCAGGACCCCAACGGCTACCCCCCGCAGTTCCAGGAGGCGTACCAGGGGCAGCCCGGCTACGAACAGCAGCAGCCGCAGTCCGGGTACGACGGCTACGGCTACCAGCAGCAGGTGCCGCAGCAGGAGATGTACGACCCGTACGCCTACCAGCAGGCCCCGCCGCAGCCCGGCTACGACCCCTATGTCCAGCAGCCGCAGCTCCCGCAGCAGCCGCAGCAGCAGGACGACGGCAGCTTCTTCGACACCGGTTTCATCGATGTCAGCAGGCTGCGCGAATTCGGCGGATACCCGCAGTAGCAGCCCTGCCGGGGCTGCGGAAGACCGCGAGTTGGGTCAGGGTCCACCCTTCGGGTACTCTGACCTCTCCGGCCTGTTCAGCGCCGGGGATTGTCCGCTGCCCCGACTCGGTTCATTCGACCGAGCACCCGCAGCCCCGTTCGCCGTAGAGAGCAGGAAACCCTGAACCGCCTCGACCACCGTGACCCGCTTGTGTTTGACACACATGAGTTGGGCCGACGCTCTGGTTCGATGCGCAAGGTTTCCCGTTCCCTCCCGGCGCCCGAGGGCCTCGGTATCGAGGTGATCGGCGTCCCCAGCGGTAGCACTGTCGAGCTGGACCTCCGCCTTGAGGCGGTCGTCGAGGGGGTACTCGTCACGGGTACTGCCAAGGGCGAGCTCAAGGGTGAGTGCGTGCGGTGCCTGGAGCCGATCGAGCAGAAGCTCGATGCGAACTTCCAGGAGCTGTACTACTACCCCGAGGGCACGAACCGTTTCGCGACCGACGAAGAGGACGAGGACGAAGAAGCTTCCCGACTCGAGGGCGACCTGTTCGACCTCGAGCCGGTGCTGCGTGACGCGGTGGTGCTCGCACTGCCGCTGCAGCCGGTGTGCCAGGAAGACTGCCTGGGTCTGTGCTCCGAATGCGGGGCTCGGCTCTCGGACGACCCGGACCACCACCATGAGGCCGTCGACCCCCGGTGGGCGGCTCTGCAGGGACTCTCGGCCCCATCATTCGAGGCCGGAAGCAACGACAGCGGTACCCGCGAGGGTGCTGCCGAGAACCAGGAGAAGTAGCCGTGGCTGTTCCGAAGCGGAAGATGTCGCGCAGCAACACGCGCCACCGCCGTTCGCAGTGGAAGGCTGCGGTCCCCGCCCT
>Ga0302314_10008714_pt1 | contig 18027 bp, 13 predicted proteins | sample III_Palsa_N2_3_FD_200533 | JGI IMG/M metagenome (GOLD analysis project Ga0302314, IMG submission 200533) | Peat permafrost microbial communities from Stordalen Mire near Abisko, Sweden - III_Palsa_N2_3 | ecosystem: Environmental > Terrestrial > Soil > Palsa > Peat permafrost | place: Sweden...
GCATGGAAGAAAAGCCAAACGGACAAAGCGAAGAGAAAGAGGGACAAGAAAAGAATCCCCAGCCTCCACCACCACCCAGCCCAGAAGAAAAAACCGATACTCAAAGTCTCAACCACCCAAATCAGCATGACGACCCATCCACCGAACAACAGCAGCCAGCCGTGCCATCGCGATTTGTCCGTATTCTGCACTTTTTCAGTAAGTCTGAGTGGGTGATGGTCTTGCTCACGGCTGTAATTGTCTTCCTTACTGCCGTGATCGCCGGAACTGGAGTTGTGGGAATTATTCTTGTCATCAAATCCGGAGACGATACCAAAAAAATGGTTGCCGCCGCTCAACAGCAAGCGTGTGCGGCGCAGCACTTCGCCGATACAGCTGGCCTTATCAACGGAAACATCAACCAAGCGGTCGGCAAACTGAACTTGCAAGCCAGCGCGTTGAAGGATAGCGCCGCCCAGACGCGCCGACTGGCTAAGGATACCGAGGTGTCCACCAGCCTTGCGCAACAGTCCTTGCACGTGTCCGAACAAGCCTATATTTTTCCGGAACTCGTCGTTACTGTAGGCCAACATGACTGTTTTCTGGGTAACACAATAACGCTGGCGAGCTGCGCCTCCTTCAGATATCGGAATTTCGGTAGAACTCCAGCGATAAACGTGGTCGTTACTGGGCAGCTCTACGTCGGTGGCGTGTCCCCTGCCGTCCTTGCAGCGATGGTTCCCCCGGCCCATGACGACACGCACGGCATAACAATAGCCGCTAACGATTCTAAGTCCCAATCCATCTACGGAGTTCGGGGTGACCCAGCTACGACTCGGGGCAATGTAAATGCGCGGTATTTCCTTGTCGGCTACATCCAATACAAAACCATCTTTCAGGAGTGGCAAGTAGCCCCATTTTGTATCAGTGCTCCCATCAACCCTACTCCGACTCACCATGATCCCGTGGAGTGCCAGAAGCCAAAAACACAGGCAAATCAAAACCAAACCCCAAATTAGGACACTACCGACGGGCCCTGTTCCTGGACACGACGCACCTTTCCGCTGCAAACCTGCGATCCCTGATCTGCCGTTCGAACGAGCGTCGTCGGTCCGCGCCCGTCCATGCTAGCAGGTCAGCACATAGGCTTAACGCCGCTGGTGCTCAGCGGCCGTGCTCTTCCAGGAATTTCTCCACCTCAAGGGCGGCCATGCAACCGGTGCCGGCTGCCGTGATGGCCTGTCGATAGCGGCGATCCTGGATGTCTCCGCAGGCGAAGACGCCGGGAACGGACGCACCATTGTGCGTGGGAAAGACGTTGCCGTGGGTGACGATGTAGCCGTCGGGATCGAGATCGAGCTGGCCCTGAAACATCTTCGCATTGGGGATGTGGCCGATGCCAAGGAACATGAAGGACACTGGCAGTTCGCTCTGCTCGCCCGTCTTGATGTTGCGCAACTTCAGGCCTTTGACGTCCTTCTCTTCCGTTCCCAGAACCTCTTCGACGACGGTGTTGGAGAGGAATTTGATATTGGGATGCGCGATGGCGCGCTCGAGCATGATGCTGCTGGCGCGGAAGCGCTCGGTGCGATTGATCAGCGTGACCTTGGTGGCGAAGCGAGTGAGGAAAAGCGCTTCCTCCATGGCCGAATCGCCGCCGCCGATGACAGCGATCTCCTTGCCCGAAGCAAAGAAGCCGTCGCAGGTGGCGCAGGAGCTGACGCCGTGCCCGATGAGGGCTTGCTCGGATGGCAGGTTCAGCCAGCGCGCCGATGCACCGGACGCGATAATCAGTGTGCGCGTGTGGATCGGGTCTTTGCCCGCGCCGAGATTCAACTCGTAGGGGTGCTTGCTCAGATCGACGGAGACCAGGTGCGCCATCTTCAGTTCGGCGCCGAAGCGCGTCGCCTGGGCCTTCATATTCTCGATCAGCTCGGGCCCCTGAATGCCTTCGGGCCAGCCGGGAAAATTCTCCACCAGCGTGGTGATGGAGAGCTGGCCTCCGGGCTCGTGGCCTTCGAGGACGAGCGGCTTGAGGTTGGCGCGGGCGGAGTAGATGGCGGCGGTGAGTCCGGAACATCCTGAGCCCAAAATGACGGTGTCTCGCGTGGGAATGGCGGTCGTGATCTCTGACATAGCGATAATTTGATTGTAACTGGGCGGGTTGGATTCAAACGGGTGCAGCGTCAGGCGGAGTCGCGGTAGGGGCAGTGGCGGCAGCCCGAGTTGCAGCAGTACCCGCGTTTCAGGTGATACTCAGCGGTGAAGACGACGTAGGGGCCTTCGAAGTAATAATCCTGTGGAGAGAGTTTCTCGTCGGAGGTCTCAGCCTCCGGCGTTTCGGCGTCAGAAAATCGCGGCGGATTGGGTCCAATTGGAGATTTTGGCATAATAACCGGCTCAGAACAACGTTGGAGCGGAGGGCGCAGGCTTGGCGGGGAGTGACGTCGCAATGGACAGTGGGAACCTGTGCTTTCTCGTTGCGGCGGCCGGGGAGGGGATCGCGGCGTCAGGCGTCGAACCCTCGGCGCTTTCCACTGCTTCGAACAAAAGGGAGCCGTTGCGGTAGCGCACCTTTCGCCCGGGAACCGCTGGAACGCGCTCGCCTGGAACAACGATGCCGGCGAGGTTGAGCGGGTCGGCCGCGGCGACAGTGATCTCATGCAGCGAATCGTGCTTTCGGGCTTCTCGCAGCGATTCGACGGCTTCGGGCAGCGCGAACTGCTCCCCTCCGAAGCCGGTGACGAAGCGGCCTCCGCGCACCTGGCCGCGGGCCTCGAGCCGGCGCAGGATGCCCAGAAGTTCGCGCCACTTCGGAGTGTTAGACTCGCGGGCAAGCAAGTCGCGGAAGAGGACTCCGTAGCGCGCGAGCAACATCCGGGCGAAGGACTCGAGCGCAGCATCGGTGCGGCGCGTCTGCGCGAGGAGGTCTATCGGAGCAGTCTGCTCGTCGCTCAGCAGCGACCAGCGGCCCGCCTTGGTGCGTGCTGGGCGCTTGCCAGGCGACTCCGTGGTGGTCGGTTTGCGGTGGGGATCCATGAACGTGCGGAGTTGATCGAAACCGTCGGCGGCGGCCAGGCCAGCGGTGGCAAGTTCCCACAGGGCGCGCACCGTCTCGCTGCGAGCTAGGCCGGTAATGCGCTGCAGGTCGTTGGCAAAGCAGGCGCCACGCTGCTGTAGAAGCGCGCGGATGCGCAAGGCTTCGGGCGAGAGCGCGGTGGCGAGAAGCTGTTCGTCCACGGACTGTTGCGCGAGTGCGTGAGGCAGCCAATCGGCCGTCTCGCGGATGTAGAAGGTAATTGGCGCGGCGTTGGTCGGGATGACGCGGCGAGGTGCACCTCCGTCGCCCGCGGACCACGCTGGATGCGGCGAGATGCGGCCCCAGCCGACTGCGCCGGACAGGCAGAGCTGGTCGAGCCAGGCGGACGAGTAATTCGCCATGCGCGCGGGCAGCAGGGTGCGTTCCCACTCGACCGCAGGCGCTTCGAAGCCCTCGAGTTGATGCAGCGCGGTCATCAAACCCTCTTCGCCAGTGAGCTGCGTCTGCGGCGCGACGTGCTGCCAGCCTAGCAGCCAGCGCATGTAGACAGCGGGCGCGACCGGCTCAACCTGCTTGCGCGCGGTGGCCAGAGTGAGGCGATGGATGCGCTGCAGGATGCGTCGCTCGCACCACTCGATCTGGTACGGTTCCTCGGTCGCAGCGTGTTCGAACGCTCCGCGCATCAACAGGCCCTGAATCTCCATCGCAAGAAACGCTTGGAAGACCGTGGCTGGCTCGATCGCGAGTCTCACAGCGAAACTGTCGGCGGTCGTTGGGCCGAGGATTTGAACCCACCCTTGCACGCACTGCTTGATGGCTGCTTCCTTCGAGGAGTCAGTGCCAGGCGCGCTGCGCAATGCGGCGATGTAGCCGACGCGCTCGGTCGCAGTCCAGCATGCGATGCCATTCAGGTCGATCACTTGCGCGCGGCCCGTCTCGGCGAGGCGATCGAAGTAGTGCGGCCAATGGCGGATGTCGCGTTCTTCCAGTGCTGCGTTCTCCACAAAACAGGCCGGTAGAGCGACGAGCGAGTGAAGCAGATCGTGCAGTTCATGGTCGTCGCGTAGATCGGGCCAAAGCTCGCGGCGAACAGTGTCGATCGCGGCTTGATCGAGCCGGCCTGCGCCATCGGCGACGCTTGCGGGCAGATCGCGGCGAAGGTTGACGGCGCGCGTACGGCGCTCTTCTAGGCCAGCTTCGTCCAGGAACGCGTATGGATTCGCGTTAAGGAGTTCGTGGGCGAACTGCGACGGAACCGGCGTGTCGACCGCGAGGCAGCGGATCGCGCCAGAGGCGATTCCGCGAAGCACTTCGTTTAGGCCTTCGAGGTCCATCGCCTCCTGTAGGACATCCTGCATCACCTCGTCGACCAGCGGATGGTCGGGAATCTGAATGTCGCCGACGATGGTCTCGAAGCAGGCTGCGGCTTGCGGAAAGACGCTGGCGAGCAAGTCGTCGGATCGTGTGCGCTGGATCTGCGGCGCGATGCGCTTGCCCTTCGACATGCGCAGCAGTTGCAGCGAGCGATTCGCGGCCCAGCGCCAGCGCGTCTTGAAGATCGGCGAGGCGATTGCGGCCTGTTCCAGTAGCCCCTTCGCCGTGTTCTCGGTGAGGAACTGGAAGACGTCGGAGAGCGGGAAGCTGTGCTGCTCGGCGAGGCAGATGTTGATGCCATTGTCGGTCGCTGCGGCCTGCAACTCAAAGTTGAAGCCGCGGCAGAAGCGCTTGCGCAGGGCGAGTCCCCAGGCCTTATTGACGCGGCCACCGAACGGCGCGTGCAGGATGAGCTGCATGCCTCCGCCTTCGTCGAAGAAGCGCTCGGCGATGATGGTGGTCTTCGATGGGACGGCGCCGAGGACGGCGCGGCCGGCGACGATGTAGGCGATGAGTTGGCGCGCGGCTGAAGCGCAGACACCGCAGCTTTCCATCAGCCACGCGATGCAGGAGGCGACGTCGGGATTGCTGGACCGCGCCTCGTTGGGCGAGACATTGGTGGTGCGCGCGGCGATCTGCTCGCGGAGGTCGCTGACGCCGTCCGAGAGGACTGCGGTGCGCTGGGGCGCCTCGCCGAACCAGAACGGAAGCGTCGGCGGCGCGCCGTGGGCGTCTTCGACTAGGACGCGGCCCGCGGCTTCGATGCGCTGGATGCGCCAACTGGTGTTGCCGAGGAGGACGACGTCGCCGGGACTGGAGTCGACGGCAAAGTGCTCGTCCAGCGTGGCGATTTGCACTCCTTCGGGCTGCAGGATGACGTTGAAGAGCGCGGTGTCGGGAATCGCGCCGCCGTTCGAGATGGCGATGGAGCGGGAGCCGCGGCGCGGATGAAGCTGGCGGTGAACGCCGTCGCGCAGCAGATACGCGCCGTAGCGGCCGCGCGAGGATTCGATGCCCTCGCTGAGCAGAGTTACGATCTCGTCAAAGAGCGCGCGTTCGAGATTGCGATACGGATACGCGCGGCGCAGGACATTGTAGAGCGCGTCTTCCTCCCAGGGCTCGGCGCCGACGCAGGCGACGATCTGCTGCATCAGGACGTCGATGGGCTGCGGCGGAACTTCGAGCCGGTCCAACTCGCCGGCGCGCATCTTGCGGACCAGCGCAGCCTGCTCGAGCAGGTCGTCGCGCGTGGTGGCGAAGAGACGGCCTTTTGGGATCGCTCCCCGCCAGTGACCAGCGCGGCCGACGCGCTGCATAGCGACGGCGACTGCGCGCGTCGAGGCGACCTGGCAGACCAGGTCGACGGTGCCGATGTCGATGCCCAACTCGAGCGAGGCGGTCGCGATGAGGATGCGAATTTCGCCGTTTTTCAAGCGCTGCTCGGCGTCGAGGCGGAGCTTGCGGGAGAGCGAGCCGTGGTGCGCGGCGACGCAGTCCGGGCCGAGTTGTGGCGTGAGGCGCTCGGAGAGCGCGAAGGCGACCTTTTCGACCAGGCGACGCGTGTTGACGAAGACCAGCGTGGAGCGGTGCGCGAGCGCGTGCTCGGCGAGCCGGTCGAATACCTCCTCCCACATCGCGTTTGTCGTGACCGAGCCGAGTTCGTCCGACGGGATTTCAATCGCCAGGTCGAGCGTGCGGCGCTGGCCGACCTGAACGATGGTGCAGCGATCCGCGCCGTCCTCGGCGCTTCGCGTGCCGGTCAAAAATTCGCCGACCAGCTTGATCGGGTTCTGTGTGGCGGAGAGACCGATGCGCTGCGGCGGCTCGGATTGGCCGGTGAGGAACGCGCCGGGCGCGAGGCGATTTTCGCCGCAGACGAGCGCGTCCAGGCGCTCCAGCGACAGGGCCAGGTGAGCGCCCCGTTTGTCGTCGGCAACGGCGTGGATCTCGTCGACGATGACGGTGCGGACGTGACGCAGATGCTCGCGCGACTTGCCCGCGGTGAGCAGCAGGTAGAGCGACTCGGGCGTTGTGACCAGGATGTGAGGCGGGTTGCGCAGCATCCGCGTTCGCTCGGCTTGCAGCGTGTCGCCGGTGCGCACTCCGGTGCGGATCGGCGGGCAGAGAAAGCCACGCGCGGCGGCTAGTTGCTGGATTTCGGCGAGCGGGCCGTCGAGGTTTTTCTGCACGTCGTTCGAGAGGGCTTTGAGCGGCGAGATGTAGACAACTTGCGTCGCCGGCGCGAGCGAGCCAGCTATGGCGAGGCGGAGCAGGCGATCGATCGCTACGAGAAACGCGGCGAGTGTTTTGCCGGAGCCGGTGGGCGCGGAGATGAGCGTCGCGTCGCCGCGCAGGATGCTGGGCCAGCCTTCCTCCTGCGGCTCGGTGGCTGAGCCGAATTTGGTGAGGAACCACTCCTGCACGACCGGGTGAGCCCAGGCGAGGGCATTGGCGGGGCTGAGGTCGGGGAGGAGGACGGCTGCCATGCGCTATTGTAGCGCGCGATATTCGCTCTTTATTTGCCGCTCGACGGCTTATTTTGCCCGTTCATTTGTATTCTGATTGTGCTGCTGACATGCGAGTTTGGCGGAGGGCGCTCACGAGGATTCGTTGACAGGTCCGGTTAGTGGCTATAAATCAATAATTTAGCGGGAGCTGGCGAGCGGCGATCATCCTAGTGAGTGGGGGCGGCGAGCTCGTCAAGGAGGGTTGCGGCTTTGGTGAGGTTGTCGACTCCGAAGACGAGCAAGCCATGGGTCGATCCGGGTTCGATCCCGCAGTAGGAGTAGTCGATGTTGATCTTCTTCTCGCCCAGCAGCGAGGTGGCGCGGGCCATTTCTCCGGGCCGATGGGGAAGGCTAACGGCGGCGACGTCGGTCTGCTCGAAGATGAGGCCGAGTGTGCCCAGGACGGTTTTGGCGGTGCGGGGGTCGTCGACGATCAGGCGGGCGAGGCTCTCTCCTTCTTCGACATAGGACTGGAACGCCAGGATGTTGAGGCCGCGGTCGGCGAGAGCCTGGAAACACGCGCCCAAGGCTCCGGGCTTGTCGGCGATGGTTACGGTAAATTCCTTCATCTTCGGCATGCGCGGAACTCCTCTTCGTTCCCTGGCGGTCGCAGTAGCGACTGCCGGGTGCTCAGTTTACCCGAACCTACCCTCGGGGCCTAAAGAGGTGTGATTTTGCCGCGAACACTGACCCCATCGGCTAAAGCCGCGCTGCAAATGAAGCTCTTACGGCACCGCTGAAGCCGTGCCCTTAGCGAAAATTCACTTCTTCAGCAGCCTCTAATATCTGTGCCGTTGACGAAAAGGCCTTTTTTAGCAGGTCAGTTCCGCCTCTTCACGGCTGCCCAAAGTCGAGGCCGAGCGCGCTCAGGGTTATTTCTGGGCCTTGAGGGTTGTTGTCGGAGTGGGTTGTGAAGCTGGGTTGGACTGAGCGTAGAGGTAGTCGCCGAGGGCCTGGATCTCCTGGGGTGTGCCGGTGAGGGGCGGCATGAACTTGCGGTAGGTGGTGTCGGATTTGTACTCGTGCAGCATAGTGAGCAGGCTGCCGACGGATTCGCGGTCGCGGCCGACGAGCAGCCGGTTGAGCGAGCGATAGCCGGTGAGGGTATGGCAGGAGCCGCACTGGCCGCGGTACATGGCCTCGCCCATTGCGAAGTGGGTGCTGGTGTTCTGGTCGAGCCAGAGGGTGTGTTGGAGGTAGCCGTACTGGTTGCGGTTGGCGACTTCGCTGACGCGAGTGCCGTTGGAGTACATATGGAGCCCGATGACGTAGGGCTTGCGCAGCATCTCGCGGGCCTGCTCGCCGGTTCCCGTGGCCATGAGGGCAAGCATTAGGACGGCGCAGGCGTGGGCTACGGTGAAGTCTTTCGGATTTTTGTAGGCGAGGTAGTAGGTGATGATAACGATGGAGGCGGTGGTGATAACCATCACCAGCACCAGGCGGGTGACCTGGGAGAAGGTTCCGGGGCCGATGGTGGATATACCGAGGGAGAGCAGGGCACGCTGCGACTCGGGCACCATGTGGAGGTACCAGACGAGCGTGAGCGGCATGAGAACAAAGGCTGGGACGAGCCAACGGGTGGTCCAGCGGAGGAAGCTGGCTTTGAGCGGGAGCTGCTTTTCGCCGTCGATGCGAGCGCTGGAGATGAGCGCCCAGACGCCGGCGAGGGTGATCGAGACCAGGGTGCGCATCAATAGGCTGGGCCAGTAGGTGGGATTGAAGAAGGCGTTCCAGAATTTGCTGGCTTCGTGGCCTGTGCCTGCGACCGAGAGCCACGTCTGGCCGGGGGTGAGCATGAAAGTGAGGATGCCGTTGATGATGACCAGCGTGCAGACGGACGAGACAGCGTAGACCCAGCCTACGGTGAGGTGGAGCTTGGCGGGGATGCGGTCCCAGGTGTAGTAGTAGACGGCGATGGTGGTGAGTTCGACGAGGAAGAAGACCCACTCAATGGCCCAGCCGAAGACGAAATTGTGGATGAGGGTGCTGGTGGCTTCGGGCTGGGTGAGGCCGATGGCGAACCAGATGCCGACACCGCTGACGGTGCCGAAGACTCCGGTAACGAGGAGGAAGAAGCGTGAGTGCTTCCTAAGCTGATCCAGCCAGTCGGTGCGGCCTTCGCGCAGGGCCTTGCGCTCGGCGATGGGGAGGAAGAGGCCTCCGCCGACGGCGAACTGGGAGATCATGACGTGGAAGATGGCGATGATGGCAATGACTGAGCTGCTGCCGAGCCAGGGGACTTCCCAGAATGGATAGTTCATGTTAGTTCTCCAAAGCTGTCCTGCCGGACGGGCCCACTGCGGGTGGAGCGGTCACTTCGTGACTCGTATTGGGCTTCGCGTTGATGCTCCCGATGGTCGCAAACAAAACTGTGCCGACCAACGGGAGGGCCACGCGAAGCAGTAAAAAGGCGTGTGAAGGCCCATTAGCGGATGCCCCAGTAGCCGAGGGCTGTGGTGACGATGAGGGCGGTTACGGCGAATAGGCCGAAGTAGTGGGCGTTGCGTCCGCGGGAGCCGGTGCTGTTTTCGCCGTCGTAGAACGGGATGACGACCCAGAGCGCGAGGCCGATGGTGAAGAGCAGGATGCCGACGACCTCGCCGCTGGCTCCGGGCAGGAGGTTGCCGAGTATTTTGAGCATGTGGAAGGGCGCCATGAAGTACCACTCGGGATGGATGCCGGCGGGTGCGGGGACGAGAGAGTCTGCCTGCTTGCCGAGATCCCAGGGGAAGACTGATGCGAGGAGGGCAAGGACGTTGAGGCTGATCAGCCACATCGCCAGATCCTTCTGGAAGAAGTTCGGGAAGAATGGGATGCTCTTGCGGACGGCGAGCGGCTTGGCTTCCTCGCTGGGCGGGACGGCGTTGCCATGCTTCTGGACGAGATACAAGTGCAGGCCAAGCAGAGGCAGAAATAGCAGCGGCAGGATGACGACGTGGAGGGCGAAGAAACGCTGCACGGTGAAGTCGCTGACTTCGGGGCCACCGCGAAGGATGGTGGTGGTGAAGGCACCCAGGAAGGGAATCGATGCGGGGATCTGCAGGCCAACCTTGGTGGCGTAGTAGCTGAGCTCGTCCATGGGGAGGAGGTAGCCGCTGAAGCCGAACATGGCCCCGAGGAAGAGCAGGGCAATGCCGGTGAGCCAGCCGACTTCGCGGGGCTTGCGGTACGCCTTCATGAAGTAGACGGAGAACATATGGACGAGGATCGAAAACATGAAGAGGTTGGCGCACCAGGAGTGGGCGGAACGGATTAGCCAGCCGAAGTGCATGACGTAGGTGATCTGGCGAACGCTCTCAAAGGCTTCGGCGCCGGGGCGATAGTAGACCAGGAGCAGGATTCCGGTGACGATCTGGATGAGGAAGAGGAAGAGCGAGATTCCGCCCCAGTAGTACCAGAAGGACTGGGAGTGAGCGGGGATGCGCTTGTGGCGGGCGAGGGCGACGATTTCGCCAAGGCCGAGGCGTTCATCGAGCCAGGTATAGACCGATCCCACAGGCCCTGTGCCCTTGCGTGAGTTTTCGGAGAGCTCGATTTCTTGGGAACGATCTACTGCGGGTTCGGTATCGACGAGGCCGGACATGCTTGCTTCTTTTCTGCGGTTCAGGCGCGTGAGACTACGACGTTGGTGGCGCCGACGTTGACTTTGTAAGCCTTGAGCGGTTTGGGTGGAGGGCCGCTGACGTTTTTGCCGGTGTGCGGATCGTAGGTGCCGCCGTGGCAGGAGCAGTGGATGCGATTGAGTTCCGGCTCGAACTTGACGGTGCAGCCGAGGTGGGTGCAGACGGCGCTGAAAGCGACCCAGGAATCGTCGGCGCCGTGGATGAGCATGGCGGGCGAGCTGCCGAACTTGAACATGAGGGCTGAGGCGAGGGGAAGGTCCTGCGCTTTGTCGAGCGTGACTTCGGTGACGGCGGTTTCGCTGGCGGCCATCTCGGCGGGCGAGGCGAGGTAACGGTAAACGGGATAGCCGATGGCTCCGGCGTAACAGAGGCCGGCGGCGGTTGCGATACCGAGGAAGGCGCGGCGAGTGGGGGTGCTCTCGGTATCTGTGGGGACGGGAGTTTCGATGATGACGGGGAAATCGCTCATGGCTAGGTGGCACTCTCCATAACTCGTGTGGCTCGGGCGACGACGGAAATGAGCCAGCCTACAGTGACGAGGCCGGCGACGAAGACGACGAGGAAGATACCGACGACGCTCCAGTTGGTGACGACGACACGGTCCCAGACGTCGTAGCCCTTGCTAAGCAGCGTGAGGTCGCGGATGCCATCGCGGTAGAGGGTCATGAGCGCGATGGGCAGAAAGCCGATGAGCACAGCGAGCCAACTGGTGATCGCGCCGATGGGTTTGGCGGCTGCGGCAAAGGCTGCGAAGAGGAGGGTGACGGCAGTGAGCGCGAGCCATCCGAAGCCGGCGACCTTGTAGAGTGCGTGGCCGTTGAGACCAGCCTGCACGATTGCGGGCTGGGTGCGGTAGACGGCGATTGCGGCGACGATCTGCACGATTGCGGCGACTGCTGCGATGCGGCCGCCGAGTGCGGAGAGGAATTTGCCATCAGTCGTGGAGAAGGATTTGCGGCCGCCGAGATAGATGAGCCATAGGCCCGCGGCGACGAATCCGCTGATCAGCAAGAACAGGAAGCGCGGGATGGTGGTGGTGTCGCCGGTGGGGAGGTGGGTGCCGAGGGATGAGGCGGAGTACATGCTCTGCCAGGCTTCAGGGCGGAGCATCAGCGTCATGTTGGTGGAGTACACGTGGGCGATGGCGCCGATGATGATCCAGGCGATGAGGCCGATCCACCAGCCTTGCCTGCCTGCTTCGAGGGCGGCGGCGAAGCGATAGAGGAGCCAGTAAGCGAGGATGAGGGCGGGAATGACGAGGATCCAGCGGAGGCCGATCATGACGGAGCTGGTGTAGATGGCGCGGCCGTAGAGGACCTGGGCGAAGAGCAGCGGAGGAATGCCAAGGTTGATGACGTAGGTCATGACGATGGTGAGGCGGCGGGCGATGGCAGAGGCTGCGGTGGCGGCGGGGATCGAACGGCCCAGCAAGTTCAGCAGGACGGCGATGAGCAGGCCGCCAACCAGGATTTCCATAGCGACGAAGTGGAGCGACAGCGTGACGATGTGAAGGAGTTTGAACAGCCAGATGGGAGCCGGCAGTGGGATGGGATCGACGTTAGGAAAACCATTCATTCGCAAAACCCTTCTACGCAGAAAGTGTCGATGGACTCAGGCATGTCGAGATCTCTATTAGTGCCCGCGGGAACTGCTGGAAAGAACGTGGAAGATGCTGAAACAAGGCATTGCGGTCGCTTGAGGCGCAAAGGTCGCAACGCGGCAAGCAGGAGCATTGTCCCGTTTCGTTTCCATTGATGAGTTAGGGTATTTGCCTGGGGACGCTACGTCTGTGACACCGATCACATGTGCGCGGGACAGAGCGTGGTCGTACAGCGGAAGGGCGATCGGAACAGAGGTATAGCAGGACGCAAGACTTGTACTACCGCATCAACGTCGCGCGCATTGAAACGCCGGCTCTGCAGGAGCATCGCCGTGATTGGGTTTGCGCTGGCGTGAGCTGTCTAATGTCCGCCGGCAGGGACGAGTTCGCCGGTGAGCTGGCGATATTCGAAGTACATGCGCATGCGCCAGTGCAGGATCATTCCAAAGGCGAGCACGAAGAAGATGGCGCCGGTCTGGGCGACGTCGAGATAGCGGTCAAAATAAGCGTGGGCGGCGACGCGAACGACGGCCAGAACGATGATGACCAGGAAGAACGCGCTGGAGCGCTGCATCATGATGGTCTGGCCGTCGCGGACCAGGCGCGACGTCCGCAGCAGCGGATAGGCAAGCACCGTCGCGCCCAGAAGGAACGCGACAGCGGCCCACTCCAGCGGGATGCGGCAGTTCGGGACGAGGAACATGCAGAAGCCGGTTGCCATGCCCAGCGGCGGGATGACGATCTTCTTGATGGTGACGGCGGTGCGGCCTTCCTGCACGCGCCAGGCCATAACCGCAGCGGCGCCTACGACCGAACTGAGCGCCGACATTTCCTTGAGCGACAACATGGCTAGCCTCTCTTCCATTATGCGGTTTCGTGCGGGTTTCCGCTGGCGCGTCGATGCTAGACTCATGCGGTATGACGACGAAGAGACCCACCGACGCGCGGCAGGGAACGCTGGCCGGGCTGTTACTGGGGACGGCAGCGCTAAAGCGGGCGCCGAAGGCTGCCAAGCCGGAAGCCGTGGTAAAGACGGCTGCCGCTCCGGTTGCCGCAATGGGCAGCGCAGCCGCGCCGTGGACCGTGCGTGAACTGGTGGCCGGAATACGCCAGCAGATGGAGCGCGAGTACACGGGCATCTGGGTTGCAGGTGAGATTTCGAACTGCCGTCCCGCGCCTTCGGGTCATATCTACTTCACCTTGAAGGACGGCGAGGCGCAGCTTCCGGTAGTGCTGTTCCGGCGGCAGGCGCAACTGCTGCGCTTCCGGCCGCAGGACGGCCTGGCGGTGCTGGCGTGTGGGCGCGTTTCGGTCTACGAGTCGCGCGGCCAGTTGCAGTTGATTGCCGAGACGCTGGAGCCGCGTGGGGCGGGCGCGTTGCAGCTTGCGTTCGAGCAACTGAAGGCGCGGCTGCTGGCCGAGGGCCTGTTCGACGCGGCGCGGAAGCGGGCGCTGCCTGCGTTTCCGCGCTCGGTCGGCGTGATTACCTCGACCGGCGGCGCTGTGCTGCACGACATTGTTAAGGTGGTTCGGCGGCGTCATGCGCGTTTGAACCTCCTTATCTATCCGGCGACAGTTCAGGGGCCGGAGTGCGCGGCTTCGGTTGCGGCCGGCGTGCTCTGGTTCAACCAGCATCCGGGTAAGGTTGACCTGATTCTGATCGCTCGCGGCGGCGGCTCGATCGAAGACCTCGCAGGGTTCAACGATGAGGCGCTGGCGCGGACGATTGCCGCGTCGGATTTGCCGGTAGTGTCGGCGATCGGGCATGAGACCGATTTCACGATTGCCGATTTCGTCGCCGATTTGCGCGCGCCGACTCCGTCGGCTGCGGCCGAGGTGATAACGGCAACGCAGCATCGGATCGAGGAGCGGGTGCAGGAACTGGACGGGCGCGTGCGCCGGGCGATTCGCTACCAACTGATGCTCTCGCGGCAGCGGTTCGCGGCGCTTTCGATCGGTCAGATGCAGAGTCGGCTGGTGGCGTTGATCGGCCGGCGAGCGCAACGTGTCGATGACCTGCGCTACCGTCTGGAAACGGCGGCTGGCCGACGGCTGCGCGGCCGAGCGACCCAGATTGCGAATCTGGCCGCGCGGATCGAGCGGCAGAATCCGGCTGTCCGGCTTGGGTTGGCGCGGCGGCGGCTGGAGAGCGCCGAACAGTCGATGAGCCGGATAGCGGCGGCGTTGATTGCTGCGCGGGCGGCGAAGCTCGATCGGGCGTCGGCGCGGCTGGAGGCGCTTTCGCCGCTGGCCGTGCTCAACCGGGGCTATGCACTGGTTTACGGGGCGGACGGCAAGCTCCTGCGGGATGTGGCGGAGGTTCGGCCCGGTGAGACGATTCGGGCGCGGCTGGCGAAGGACTCGCTGACGGCCGAGGTGAAGTCGGTCGATGCCGTGACAGCCGGGACGGCAGCTCTGGACACTTGAGCCCCAAAATACCTCTTCTAAACAGGTTATGCTTCACTGAAAGGAGTAACCTGCATGTCTGCGAATGAAGGAAACGCAGCGGAGCCGTTGGCCCGGCAGCCGCGCGAGCTTTTTGAAGGCTACATCTATGACGTCTTCGCTCGCGTAATCCAGTCCTGGGATGCGGCGACATGTGCAGACATCTACGCCATCTCTTTTTTCATTTACGACGTTAGGGACGACCCGCGCCTGCCCCATGTTCACCTCGGCTTCAACACCCGGAGCGAATGAAAAAAAAACTGCACCCGCGGGAGAGACCGCCGCGAAGTGAAATGGAATTTTGCCTGGTGGCCTCACGACCACAAAGCGATTATCCCCGCCAATGGTCGGGAGGGTCCAAATCTTGCCTCTGATACGGATGGACTCGCTTTACGAACTGCCTGGCTGGCCGCTGAGAGCTTCCCGGACTCGGAGGATGAACTCGACCCCTGCACACCGCCAGTGACGCAGGCTTTCGTCGACATTTGTGTGCGCGTTGCGCAGCGTCTGCACGACAGTGGAGTGATTACCGGCACCTTTGGCCGCACGATACCGATCATCGTCCACGAACTCGAATACTACGACGCGATCATCGAGCAAACCAGAGCTGCCAATCCGCCCGGCGCGACGGCCGAATTTGAGCGCTGGTACAACGAGACGCCCACGCTGGGCCTCAGCGATCGTGCGGAAGCCGTCGAAGCGATCCGCAGCTCGGCGTTATCCGAGATGACTGATTCGCTGGCGACTTTTCTCCGACCCTCGGCGCGGATCTTCACCCTTGAATGGGACGGGGCGGAGAAGGTCGGCGGTACGCGGTTGACCACCTCCCACTTCGGCGGCCGGCCTACGCTGCCCGAGAACGTCGCGTGGCCAACCTGGAACAAAAGGGCGTACCTCGAGGAGAAGATTGCCATCCTGGAGAGGGTATACGTGGCCAACCAGAAGAAGGCCGGCGGCCCGTCGGAAGAGCTGAGGCAGAAGCATGAAGAACAGGTCGCAAAGAAGCGCAGTGAAATGTCGGATGTGGAATCTCCGCTGACGTTTCTCGGGCAGATATCACTGCGTGAGATTCAGGCCATAGCGCCGCTGTCCGGCTGGCCGAACGAGGGGATACTGGCCTTCTTTTATGCCCCGGAGAATACCTGGGGGAACAATCCGCAGGACCGCGGCCATTGCCGGATTCTGTTCTTTCCTGAGGACGCGCCGCGGAGAAAGCTGGATTTCCCGGAGTTGCTGCGGAAGAAGGAACGATATCCCGAGCGCGCGTTGTCTGCCCGATGCGAGTGGACTTTGGAAAAATATGTCCAGACGCAAGACAAGCACGCTCCGCTTCGGAATACGAAGCAGTATGTGGAGTTGCTGGCGAAGCTGAACGCGGATGGACTCGATGCCGACGGCCCGGTGCATCGGTTGGGCGGTCATGCGCAGGAGATCAAGGGACGATCACGCTTGCAGTGCCAGCTTGTGACCAACGGTCTCAACTGCGGTTTGCCGAGCGGATACACAGACCCGCGCGCGGTCGAACTGGGCAAAGGCGAGATGGATTGGCAGTTGGTGATGCAGTTCGACTCCGAAATAGCCCTCGAATGGAAGTGGGCTAATGCAGGCCGGGTCTACTTCATGGCCCGCAGACAAGATATCGAGGCCGGCGACTTCTCCAACTGTTGGGCGATCCTGCAGTGCGACTTGTAGAGGTTATGGTATCGATGATGGCGGCAAGTGGCCGCGCCAGCGAGGGGGTTAGCGGTAAAGGTGGTGGGATAGGATGTAGGCCGCGACCGCGGGTGGCAGCAGGCCGGGGCAGGGGTCGCCGGCGCGGAGGCGGCGGCGGAGTTCGGTGGCGGAGACGTCCTCGTGGACGGTGGTGAGGAGGTGGATGCGGGCACGCTGGGCGGGGGTGAGCGCGAGTGGGGCGAGGAGTGCGTCGCTGAGGGGAAACTCGGGGCGGCTGACGACGATCCACTCGGCGAGAGCGAGGAGGCGGTCGGGCGAGCGCCACCGGCGGAGGTCAAGGAAGCTGTCGGCTCCGGTGAGGACGAAGAGGGTTGCGGCAGGATATTCAAGAGTGAGAGCGGCCAAGGTGTCGACGGTGTAGTTGGGGGTGCGGCCGGGACGCGGGGCGTCGAGGGTTGAGACGGAGAAGCTGCAGGTTGCAGGTTGCAGGGAGGCGGTGAGCGGGTCGGCGACCGCGAGGGTGGTCATGGCGAGGCGGTCGGCGAAGAGGGCGACGGCAGGATCGCCTTTTAGGGGCTGGAAGCCGACGGGGGCGAAGAGGACGCGGTCGAGGGAGAAGGCTGCCGCAGCGGCAGCTGCAACGCGGAGATGGCCTCGATGGATGGGGTCGAAGGTGCCGCCGAAGAAGGCTATGCGCATTCTGACTATGCTACGGCAGTATCGATATATAGGATATAGGTTGAGGTGGGAAGACGCTGAGGAGCCTCAATTGCCGTCGGGGCTAAAAAGCCCTGTGATCTCAGGGGACCTTATCGCGGGCTAAAGAGGGTGCGGAAAACGACTGGATTCTGGCTAACATCGTAGGAAAGCATGTCCCGGTGGCTAAAGCCCACATGACTCTGGGCGGCTATGCCGGGACTGAAGTCCCGGCCTATCTCAGAAGCCCCTTTCTCAGCAGCCTCTGCCCGCGGCTACTCCGGAAAGCCCATGCATTTGTTTAGGCAACTCTTAGCGCTTGAGGAAGACGAGGCCGGTACCCAAGGTGACGAGATAGTTGCTCTGGTTGGGTCCGGCTCCGCTGGGCGAATACCCGGTGTTGTATCCCTGAAGGAAACCCGCAGTTGCTTCGACTACGCGCCAGTCAATATGTTTGGCGATGGCGTGGTCGGCGCCGATGCCGAATTGGTAGACCAGGTTGTTGCTGTAGTAGGTGCGGCCGTAGACCTTGGTGTGACCGATGCCGAAACCGCCCATGATGTAGGGGGTGGTTCCCTTGAAGGTTTTCTTGGTGGAGATGCGGAGGTCGATGATGCCGTCCTGGCGATTGAAGCTCTGGCCGTACAGGCTGAGCCGAAGGGTATCTCCGCGGCCATCGATGCCGATGAGGACGGGGCCGGTCTTCAGTGGGCCTCCAGGGAGGACCAGGATGTGGGGTAAGCGGGTGACGTCGAAGTAAACGCCGTATGCGGGTCCGAAGAGCCAGGGGCGGTCGATATTGCCGTGGGTGCCTGGAGTGACGAGGACCCCCTCCTGAGTAAACTGCTGGCTGTCCATGGTCACGTAGACTCCGGTTTGGGCGTAGGCAGCGGCTGAAGCGAGGGTGACGGCAAGAACAAGAGCTATGGATCGCAGTTTCATCGATGTTCCTTTTGCGAGTAGTTTTGGCGCACCGATGAGCATATAGAACTGGAGCGGCAATGTCAGCAACAAATTTCTATAGCGGAAAGATTCCGCTGGCGAAAACGGGGCGATTTTGGGCGAGCTGGGACGGGGGGTGAAGCCGGG
>Ga0302314_10008716_pt1 | contig 18022 bp, 18 predicted proteins | sample III_Palsa_N2_3_FD_200533 | JGI IMG/M metagenome (GOLD analysis project Ga0302314, IMG submission 200533) | Peat permafrost microbial communities from Stordalen Mire near Abisko, Sweden - III_Palsa_N2_3 | ecosystem: Environmental > Terrestrial > Soil > Palsa > Peat permafrost | place: Sweden...
CGGGGTCGGCCGGACCGGCGGACGACACCCGGACCAGACCGCCCGCGAACTCCCGCTCTCGCGGCAGGCCCTCGTACTGGCCCTCGCCCTCTCGCTGGATCAGCACCCACCCGTCGTCGGCCACATGACGTCGGCAGGTCCGCAGCAGTTGCCGTTGGACCGCCGGATCACTGGCGTGGACCAGGAAGGAGCCCAGCAGCACCACGTCGAAGCGCTCGTCCAGCTCCAGCCCCTCGATCGGGCGGCACACCGTCCGCGCCCCGCGGACCCGGGCCAGCATCTCCGGGGACTCGTCGACCGCGGTCACGGTGAACCCGCGGTCCACCAGCGCGTGCGTCACCCGGCCCAGGCCGGAACCCAGTTCGAGGATGCCGGCCCGCGCGGGGACCGCCCGCTCGATGATGTCGGGTTCCTCGCCCGCTGGCAGCCGTGCGTACAGCTCGACCGCACACCCGTCCGGGGTGATCGCTCCGGGCCCGGTTCCATGGTGACCCTCATGTATGTGGCTTCCGGTGTCTCCCATGGCCCCCATCAGAACACGGCCGGGGCGGTCGCGAAAGGCCGCCTGACCGCCATGCACGGGCAACCCCGGCGCGCCCCGGCGGGGGTAGGCCGACTGGGCCTCCGAATTGCCCTCGGGTGCCTGTTATCGCAGGCCAGGGCGGCTTTCCGGGCGGCGGTGGTAGTCTCGTTCCCGTGAACTCGCATGATCTTGCCAACCTCGCGCACCTGCGCCGGGCGCGGGATCTGATCGATCGGGAATATGCCCGTCCGCTTGACGTGCCGACGATGGCGCGCCACGCGCTGATGTCGCCCGCGCACTTCTCCCGACAGTTCCGGGCGGCCTACGGCGAGACGCCGTACAGCTACCTCATGACCCGCCGCATCGAGCGGGCGATGGCGCTGCTGCGCGCGGGCAGCAGCGTGACCGACGCCTGCATGGAGGTCGGCTGTACCTCGCTCGGCTCGTTCAGCTCCCGGTTCACCGAACTCGTGGGGGAGACCCCGAGCGCCTACCGGGTGCGGGACCACGACGCGGTCTCGGCGATGCCGGCCTGCGTGGCGAAGGTGCGCACCCGGCCGACCCGGGACACGGCGACCCGGGACACACCGAGCAGGATTCGAGAAGCGGGCACTGAGGCTGCCGCTTAGCGTTGACCGCATGACCATTTCACTCCAGTACTGCCACATCACCGTCAACGACCTGGACAAGTCGCTCTCCTTCTACCGCGACGCGCTCGGCCTTGAGGTGCGCAGCGATGTCGCCTCGGGCGACTTCCGCTGGGTCACCCTGGGCAGCGACGCCCAACCGGACCTGGCGATCGTGCTCTCCGAGCCGCACGCCGGCCGGTCCCAGGCCGACGGCGACGCCCTGCAGGAACTGCTCACCAAGGGCGTCCTGCCGATGGTCATCTTCAGCTCGGACGACCTCGGCGCGACCTTCGAGAAGGTGCTGGCGTCCGGCGCGGAGGTGCTTCAGGAGCCCATCGACCAGCCCTGGGGCCCGCGCGACTGCGCGTTCCGGGACCCTTCGGGCAACATGGTGCGGATCTCGCAGGCGGCCAAGGCGTAGCGGTCGCGGCCGTGGGCGGACCAATCCCGGGCCGTGGGCGGACCAACCCCCGACACGAGGACGCGGATCTGGGCGGGTTACCGGGGTAGGGGCACATCGGAGCGCGGGTGCGCTGCCGTTGTCCGCTCCACGAGAGGCGTGTCCAGATGAGCAAGTCCGACGGCGAGGTCAGACACCACCCCGTGGTGAGCGCCCACCACGCCAACCGTGCCGCCGACGTCCAACTGCGGGTGGCTGACGCCATCACCAAGTTCGCTGGTTCCATGATGTTCGTCTACCTCCACGCGGTCGGCTTCGTGATCTGGATGCTGTTCGTGGAGTCGAATCCATGGCCGACACTGACCCTGGTGGTGTCGTTGGAGGCGATCTTCCTGTCGACCTTCGTCATGATCGGCCAGAATCGGCAGGCGGCGTTCCAGCAGGACAAGGCTGACCACGACTTCGTGGAACAGGAGTTGGAACTGAAGACCAACACCGAGCTGACTCGGGCCATCCATGCCATGACCACGGAACTCCACCGCCGTCTGCCCAGCGAGATCGGCGGGCACACCGTTCCCGAGCAAGGAAGGTGACGGAGCGTCAGCACGTTCGTCAGCCTGGTCAGGCGAGTTGGTTGACCAGGGTGGTGAACACTCGGGGGAGGCGGGTGGCGGCGGGGACGATGCGCCGGGCCAGTGCCGGACGGGATCGGGTCCACAGCAGCGACTCGGTGAGCAGGCGGTGGCGTCGGGTCACCCGGTGCCACGCCTGCTCGTAGTCGACTGCGCGGTCGGCCCGTACGCAGCGCACCAGTTGTCCGGCGGCGGCCAGTGCCAGCGAGAGGCCTTCTCCGGTGAGGGCGTCGATGTACCCGGCGGCGTCGCCCACCAGCAGGACCCTGCCGCAGACGCGGGAGCCGACCCGCTGGCGCAGCGGTCCGGCGCCGCGAGTTGGGGTGGTGGCCGTGGCCGTCGCCAACTCGCGGGCCAGCGCCGGAAAGTGGCCGAGATGCCGCTCGAAGGGGCCGCGTTCGGAGGTCAACACGGCTACGCCGACCAGTCGCGGGCCGAGCGGGGTGACGTACGCCTCGGCCTGTGGTGACCAGTGCACCTCCACGCAATCGGTCCAGGGCCGGACCGCGAAGTGGCGCCGCAACCCGTACCGGGGTGGGCGCGGATCGGGCAGATCCAGGGCGAGTTGGCGTCTGATCGGGGAGTGCAGGCCGTCGGCGGCGGCCAGGTAGCGGGCGGTCATCCCGGCCGCGTGGACCTGGTCGTGGTCCTGCCGGACGGTGCCCACCCGGACCGGGAGCACGGGTATGCCCAGCTCCACGGCGCGCCGTGCCAGCGCGCCGTGGAGTTCGGTGCGCCGTACGCCCCTGCCCGGGGCGCCTCTGAACAGGGCTTGGGCGAGACGCCGGTCGTCCAGGTAGCGGATGCCGCGCAGGGGGTGCCCCTCGACGGCGACACCGAGCCGATCCAACTCCCGGACCGCGCCCGGCATCAGCCCCTCTCCGCAGGCCTTGTCGATCGGGCCGCTCCGGGGCTCGGCGACCACCACGTCCAACCCGGCGTGGGCGGCGTGGATGGCAGTGGCCAGACCGGCGGGGCCGCCGCCGGCCACCAGCAGGTCGATCACGCGGACGCCGGGGTGGACGCCGGGGCGGACGCGGGCGGCAGCGTGGCCAGCGCGGTGTTCTCGCAGCGCACCCGGGTGGCCAGCAGGGGCAGATTGAGCAGGGTGAAGCCGATGGCCGTGATCCAGTTGGTGTGCACCAGCGGCAGCGCGAATCCCTCGACGATCACGGCGAGGTAGTTGGGGTGGCTCAGCCACCGGTACGGGCCGCCGGTGATCCGGGGCAGGCCGGGCACCACGATGACCCGGGTGTTCCAGCGCGGCCCCAGCGTGGTGATGCACCACCAGCGCAGGCCCTGGGCCGCCAGGGCCAGGGCGAGCATGGGCCAGCCCAGGGCCGGCAGGAACGGGCGGTGGCCCAGCCGGCTCTCGGCCAGGCAGGCGGCCAGCAGCCCGGTGTGCAGGGCGACCATCACCGGGTAGTGCCCGGCACCGTACTCGACGCCGGAGCGGCTCCGGCTCCAGGCGGCGTTGCGGCGCGCGGTGACGAGCTCAGCCAGGCGTTCGACGCCGACCAGGAACACCAGCACGGTGTAGGGGATCATCCGGCGGCTACCAGCGGAGCAGGACGAGTTCGGTGCAAAAGCCGGGTCCCATCGCGAGGAGGAGCCCGGGGGTGCCGGGCAGCGGCGGACGCAGCGTCAGGGTGTCCCTGAGCACGTGCAGGACGGAGGAGGAGGACAGGTTGCCGACCTCGGCCAGGGAGCGCCAGGTCAGTTCCAGGGCGGCTGCGGGCAGGTCCAGCGCCTCTCGTACGGCCTCCAGGACCTGCGGGCCCCCAGGATGGCAGATCCAGGCTTCGACGTCCTGCGTCTTGAGGTCGTGGTCGGCCAGGAACGAGCGCACCTCCTGGCCCAGGTTGCGGCGGACCAGCTCCGGCAGGTCCGCGCCCAGGACGATCCGGAAGCCGTTGTCGCCGATGTCCCAGCCGAGCATGCGCTCGGTGCCTGGATAGAGGTGGCTGCGGGTGTCCACCACGACCGGCGCCGGCTGCTCCTGCTGGTGCGGATGATCGCGGCCGACCGCCAGCACGGCGGCGGCCCCGTCCGCGAACAGCGCACTGGCCACCAGGTTGGTCACCGAGGCGTCGGCCCGTTGCAGGGTCAGCGAGCACAGCTCGACCGACAGCAGCAGCGCCACCTGGCCCGGGTGGCCTTCGAGGTAGTCGTGCAGCCGGGCGATCCCGGCCGCGCCCGCGACGCAGCCGAGACCGAAGATCGGCACGCGCTTCACGTCGGCCCGGAACCCCAGCCGTCCGGCCAGGAGAGCCTCCAGTGAAGGGGCGGCGATGCCGGTCACCGAGGTCGAGACGACCAGGTCGACGTCCTGCGCGCGCAGCCCCGCCTGCTCCAGCGCCCCGCGCACGGCCTGCTCGCCCAACTCCAGGGCGACCTCGATGAAGGCGTCGTTGGTCTGGCCGAAGCCGCTCAGCTCGGCGTACCGCTCCAACGGCAGTGCCAGATGGCGGCTGCCGACCGCGGCGGAACCGTGCAGGCGCTCCAGCACCCCCGGATGCCTGCCCGGTGGCAGGCACATGCGCGCGAAGGCCTCGGTGATCTGGGACTGTTCGTACCGGTGTGGCGGAAGGACACCATGGACCGCGACTATTCGCGTCATGGCCAGCGTCTCCCCACACGGGCCCCCTTCTAACCCACGGCCACCACCCGGGACCTGGGACCCAGGGCCCGGGACGGGGGACCCGCGGCGCGCATACCTCGCGGGAACGCGGGTACGCGCCCCACACACGCGTAGGTCAGCGTGTCCTTCATGGGGGCCCTCATGTCGGAGGCCGTGCCTCGGAGGAACCCATGGATGCTGCTGTACGGACCACCCTTGCTGTACGGCCCCCTGCTGTACCGACCCCTGCTGTACCGACCCTGGGCGGCCACCGTGACGTGGACCGTGACGTGGACCGGGGCTCGCTTGCGGGCGAGCCGGGTTGGGACACCGGCGAGCTGCGGCAGGCGCGCCCGGCCGACGCCCGGGCGATGTCCAAGGTCCTCTTCGCCCGGCTGGCGGAGCTGGACGAGGGGACGCGGGAGTACCAGTACGTGCGTAACACCCTGGTGGAGCTGAACCTGACGTTGGTGCGGTTCGCCGCCCGGCGCTTCGCCACCCGCAGCGAGCCGATGGAGGACATCGTCCAGGTGGGCACGGTCGGGCTGATCAAGGCCATCAACCGGTTCGACCTGGACCACGGGGTGGAGTTCCCCACCTTCGCCCTGCCCACCATCGTCGGCGAGATCAAACGGTTCTTCCGCGACACCAGTTGGTCCGTCCATGTGCCGCGTCGGCTACAGGAACTGCGGCTGGCCATGGCCAAGGCCGGTGACGAGCTGGCCTTCGCGCTGGGACGTCCGGCCACTGTGGCCGAACTGGCGGCGCGGCTGGAGCTGTCCGAGGCCGAGATCCGCGAAGGCATGGTGGCCGCCAACGGCTACAGCGTCGGCTCCATCGACGCCGGAGCACCGGGCGACGAGGAGGACGACACCTCCTCGTTCCTGGCGCGGCTGGGCGCACTGGACCCCGGGCTGGTGAGTGTGGAGAACCTGGTCTCCCTCAAGCCGCTGCTGGCGGGGCTGGGGGAGCGCGACCGGGCGATCATCTCGATGCGGTTCGGTTCGGAGATGACCCAGTCGCAGATAGCAGTCGAACTGGGGCTCTCGCAGATGCACGTCTCCCGGCTGCTCGCCCGCGCCCTGGGGGAGCTTCGCGGACAGCTCATGGTGCAGCAGTGACCGATCCCCGGATACAGGACGCAGTCGAGCAGGTCGGTGTGGCCGCCCAGGTGACCGCCGGCGAACTGCTGGAGCGGATCGCCCGAGCCCGCGACTGGGCCCAGGGCGAGGCGGATCGGCACTACGCCCTGGTGGCAGCACACGTCAGCGCCGACGAGACCACCCAGGCCCTGGCCCAGCAGTCCCGCGCCGCGGCCTTCGAAGCGGTGCGGGTGGTCCTTGAGGAGATCCTCCAGCCGGGCACCCACAGCGCCGACCCGGTCGAGCGCTGAGCGCCGTCGGGCACCGAGCGCCGGCCGGGGTCAGATCAGTCTGAGCTGGGTGGGTACCTCGACCCCCTGCGGTCCGGCGGCTCCGACGTCCGGTTCCGGCTCGGGAGCGGCCTCGGGCTGGTCGCTCCGGGCGGGGCCGATGCCGTAGCGGGCGGCGAGCTCATGGACCTGGCGGGTGACGCGGCGCTGGTACCAGGTCGGGGCGTACGCGCTGTGGCGGTAGAGCGCCTCGTAGCGGCTGACCAGGTCGGGGCGGTATCGGGCCAGCCACTGGAAGTACCACTCGCGCGCGCCGGAGCGCAGGTGCAGCACGAGCGGGGTCACCGAGGTGGCGCCGCCGGCGGCGATGGCGCGGACGGTGGCCCGCAGCTGCTCGGGGGAGTCGGACAGGTAGGGGAGCACCGGTGCCATCAGCACGCCGCAGGGTATGCCGTGGTCGGTCAGGGTGCGGCACACCTCCAGCCGGCTGCCGGGGGAGGGGGTGCCCGGTTCCACGCTGCGCCACAGCTCGTGGTCGGTGAAGCCGATGGAGACGGCGGTGGAGACGTCGGTGACCTGGGCCGCCTGTTCGAGGATCGGCAGGTCGCGCAGGATGAGCGAGCCCTTGGTCAGGATGGAGAACGGGTTCGCCCGGTCGCGCAGCGCGGCCAGGATGCCGGGCATCAGCCGGTAGCGCCCCTCGGCGCGCTGGTAGCAGTCGACGTTGGTGCCCATGGCGATGTGCTGGCCCTGCCAGCGCGGTGCCGCCAGTTCGCGGCGCAGCAGCTCGACGGCGTTGACCTTGACGACGATCTGGCTGTCGAAGTCGTGCCCGGTGTCCAGGTCGAGGTAGCCGTGCGACTTGCGGGCGAAGCAGTAGACGCAGGCGTGGGTGCATCCCCGGTAGGGGTTGACCGTCCATTCGAACGGCAGCTGCGAAGCCCCCGGGACCCGGTTGACGATCGACCGGGCGCGGATCTCGTGGAAGGTGATGCCACGGAACTCCGGCGTGTCGAAGGTACGGGTCACCGCGTCCAGGCCGAAGAGCGCGGGCGCGGCGGTGCTGTCGGCGCTGAGGTTCTGCCAGCGCATGGCCGCCTCCTCGGGTGTCCGTGGTCTGTCTGTGGTCTGTCTGTGGTCGAGCCTCTCCTCTCAGAATAGAACATGTGAGCGAATATGGATGCCCCGGGGCCGCTGTCGACGCATCGCGGTGGGGCCGCTGGCCGGCGTGACGGGCCGTTGGCCCGGGCTCACCCCGCCGGATGTCAGGCGGGGTGGGCCACTTGGGTGACGGGGAGGTTCACCCAGCTTGTGCGGGTCAGTGCTTGAAGGCGTCCTTGACCTTCTCGCCGGACCCTGGGCCGACTACCGGCGCCGCCCCGACCGTCGTCCGCTCGAACGGCGTCCACCGCTGCTGCGGCCGTGGCGCAGGAACCCGAGGACCCAGAGGACCAGGAGCACGACTGCGGCGATCCACAGCAGGTGTACGGCGAAGCCGGCTCCAAACAGCACGAGGAGCAGCAGCAGGAGGAGAATCCAGACGATCATGGCCGGGCCTCTCGGCAGGTCTGCAGGGGAGGTTCCCTGCATTCCGCGGGGTCCGGGCGAAACGGAACGTGGGCGCGTCGCCCGGACACTCCGGAAGCGGCATCGCCCGACGCCGTACCGGTCAGTCAACGCGGCACCTGATGCCTTGTCAACATGAATGATGTGCAAGCAAATTGATGTCCAGTAGTGGGGCCACTGGTGTCTGGAACGCCTCGGTCAGGGCTTCGGTTTCGACTCCCTGCCGGTCCCGGTTTTATTGCCGGGACCGGGTAGGAGCAACACGAAAGGCACCGCAGGACTCTACGAGATCGGCACACACTGTGATCATTCTGGGCGTTCTTCTGCTCATCATCGGCTTCGCAGCCAAGATTGCCATTCTGTGGACCATCGGGGTGATCCTGCTGGTCGTCGGGGCCATCCTGTTCGTCCTGGGCTCGGTGGGGCACGCCGTCGCAGGACGGCGCCACTACTGGTAGGAGGCCACCGGCGCATTCGGCCACCCGACCCGATGCCGCGCCCGGCGCGCCCGGCGCCCGTGGCGTCACCGGCTCCCGACAAGGAGGCGCATCATCTCTCGCCCAGCGGAAAGACCTCTGCGTCCCGCGACGCGCACGACGCTCCGGCGCCATCTGCGACGCGCCGTCGGGAAGGAAGCCGGTGAGCTGTGCCGCCCCAGCGATCGGGCGTACAGCCGCCTGGTCCTGGCACTGGCGCTCTCGCTCGTCGCATCGGTCGCCGTCGCGCTGCTGGGCGCCCAACTGCTGCTGCGCCTGGAGCATGGCGAGGCACTGCACCAGGCCCAGCACCGTCACCGGATCACCGCGACGGTCCTCACCTCGACGTCGCGGTTTCCGGCTCGCAGCTTTGGCTTACCTGCCACTGCCCGAGCCCAGGTGACCTGGGACTATCCACCGGCGGTCGACGGCACCGGCCAGGTCGAGATCCCCGCCGGCTCCCAAGTGGGCGCGAAGGTGCCGGTCTGGGTCGACGACAGCGGACAGTTGACCTCCCCGCCTTCATCCGGCTCGGAGGTCATCGCCCGCGTGGTCATCGAAGGCTTCGGATGCCTCGTGGCCCTGCTGTTGGTCTGTGCCGTGGTCGCCGTACTCCGGCGCCGGGTGCTGGACCGCAGAGCGGAGGGCACCTGGGGGGCGGCCTGGGAACGGGTCGAGCCGGTCTGGTCCGGACGCAACCAGTGGCGGCCCGGCACCTGAGGGCGGCCAACCACGAGCACGAGCCATGAGCACGAGCCATGAGCACTACGCCGTGTACTCCGTATCGCGTGCGTGCCGGACGTGCTGGGCTCCGTCATCAGGCTCACGCTCCGGGCCCAGCACCACGGTCTCCGCGTCGGCGGCATGGACGAAGACCGGCCGTTGGCCGTGCCCGGACCCACAGGAGGGCCGGACCGGGGCGTTCCAGGCCCGGCGCTCCAGGTGCTCCGTCAGCATGGACGCGAACGGCCACCGGGACTGGTAGTAGACGTACTCCTCGCGCGCGTCTATCTCGCGGGCCGCACGGGCGATGGTGCCCCGCCCCGCCTCGAACCGGCCGGCGTACCGCTGGGCCTCCGCGAACAGGCCCAGGTGCAGCGGGAGCCGCAGTCGGCTGCGCGCGGTGTCGGCCCGCTGTATGGCCCCCGCCATGCGGTTCAGCCCGACCTCGTGCTGCCCCTGGTGGGTCTCCGCCCAACCCAGCGGGACCGAGAGCATGTTGTGCCAGTAACTGAGCCGACAGCGGGTGGCCAGGTCGACCCCCGCGGCGGCGGCCTGGCGGGCCCCGCGCACGTCCCCTCCGGCCGCCGCCAGCACCGAGTCGACGTACCGGGCGAAGGCGCGGTCCCACGGGCGGTCGTAGTGGTCGGACTGGGTCAGCCGCAGGAGTTCCGCCCGGTAGCCCTCGGCCTGGGCCGGCTCGCCGTCGAGCCAGTGGCCCAGGGCCAGATAGGCGCGGTAGTCGATGCGCTGGTCATGCAGTTGCTCGACCCGCCCGCCGTCCGCCCGGTGGGCCGCGGCCAGTTGGTCGACCAGGTCGAGGCTGCTGGTCAGCACCTCCAGCGAACGGGACAGCTGCCCGGTCACATGCAGCACCACCCCTTCGACATAACAGGCCGCGCCGCGTGCCCTGGCTCCTCCGCCGTGCTCCGCCAGCTCGTGCAGGAGCCCGGCGATCCCGGCCGCGGCCGAATAGTGCCCGGCGGTCAGTGTCATGATGGCCCGGCTGTGCAGCAGAGCCGTGGGCCGGCTGTTGTCGAGGGCGTTCTCCAACTCCCGGGCGCGGTGGAAGGCGTGCTCCACGGCGACGGCCCCGTAGCCCTCGATCAGGGAGGTGAGCCACATGATCCGAGTCCGGAGCCGCAACTCCACCGCCAGGTTGTGCTGGCTGTGCGGGAGGGCGGTGACCAGGTCCGCCGCGGCCCGCAGCCAGCGCACGGCCTCCGCGTAGAAGAGCCGCCGCTCCGCCTCGTCGGAGAGCTTCACCAGGGGCTCGATGCCGGCGTCCGCGCCGAGCAGTCGGGCCGCGCCCAGGCAGTGCTCACCGATGGACAACCCTTCACCGCCTTCCGGCAGTTGCTCGGCCAGGGCGTCGGCGATGTCCCGATGCAGCTGTGCCCGGGTCCGTGGCGGGATGCCGTCCAGCAGCTGCTCGCGTATCAGGCCGTTGGCGAAGGACAGCTGCTCCCCGTCCCCCTGTTCGCTGTCCCCCCGGTCGACGCAGAGCAGCCCGGTCCGTAGGGCGAGGGCGACCAGGGACTGCTCCAGGCCGCGGGAGTCGAGTACCGCCGAGAGCAGGGCTCGGCTGAGCGAGGTGCCGATCACGGCGCAGACGCTGAGCACGTTGATCGCCTCGGGCACACACTCGTTCAGCCGCTCGTGCAGCACCTCACGCAGGCCGATGGGGACCGAGCGGTAGCCGTTCCGCGCGGCGTCCGGCGAGGCCAGCAGGCTGATCAGCAGGAACGGGTTGCCGCCGCTGGCGAGACTGAGCAGGCGTACCGCATCGGAGGACAGCGGATCCTGGAGCAGCAGCGTGACCAGGTCCTGGATCTGACTGTCAGTCAGTTTCTTCAGGTGCAAGGAGTCGGCGTTCACCTCCTGGAGGATGCGGCCAACGGTGCCGCGCAGGACCAGGTTGCTCGGCAGGTGGTAGTCGCGCAGGGTCGCCAGCACCACGACCCGGGAGCCGCGGATTCGCTTGGTCAGCAGCTGTAGCAACTCCAGTACCCGGACGTCGGCCAGGTGCAGGTCCTCAAGGACGATGACCAGTTGCTCCCGCTCGGCCGCCCGTACCACGGCGTCGCAGACCGCCTCCTGGAAGGCGAAGTGCTGGTCTAACTCCTGGCCGTCCGGGGCCGGGGGCACGGTGGCCAGTTGCCGGACGATCTGCTGCCAGGGCCAGTACGGCGGCGTCCGCATTCGGCCGACGCACTCCGACCAGACCACCCGGGCGGTGGAGTCGGACAGGTCGCGCTCCAACTGCCGCAGCAACTCGGTCTTGCCCACTCCCTGTTCGCCGAGGACGAGCATGACCCGCCCCTCACCGGCCCGGGCGCCGGCGACCAGCAGGTCGAGCCGGTCCAGCTCCGCCTGGCGGCCGATCAGCCGCCCGTGCCCGGCGGTGCGGGGCCGGGTGGCCGCCGGAGCGGCCAGGGACTCGTCCGGGCTCGGGGTGTGCATGGGACCGGGTTCCGATGCCGGGGCCGCCGGACCGTGCGGGTCGGTGTGCGCCATCACGTCCTGGCGCAGGATCTCGCCGTGCAGGTCCTGAAGCTCGCGGCTCATGTCCGCGCCCAGTTCCTTGGCCAGGTGCCGCCGCATCCGTTCGTAGGTCTTGAGCGCCTCGGCCGGTCGGCCGGAGTGGTATTCGGCCTGCATCAGCTGGAGGCCCAGGCGTTCCAGGCTCAGATCGCGGTTGAGTTCGTCGTTGAGCCTGAGCGCGACCTCGTCGTAGGCGCCGAGCCGCAGACAGGCGTCCGCCCAGGTCTGCAGGGTCAGTACGCGGACCTGGTCCAGGCGGGTGGCCTCCAGCACCGCGAACTCGTAGTCGCTCAACTCGGCGAAGGGCATGCCCTTCCAGAGTGCCAACGCGGTCCAGGCGGCCTCCCGGGCGGCGGCGGGGTCCCCCGATTCCAGCCGCCGACGGCTCTCCCTGGCCATGGACTCAAAGATCCTGGCGTCGATGACCTTGGGGTCCGCCTCCAGCGCGTAGCCGTGCGGACGATGGACCAGCCGGACGTTGCGGACGTGGCTGCGGAGCACCTTCCGTAGGCGCGAGACGTAGGACTGAAGGGTGCCGATGACCATGCGCGGCGGTGAGGAGCCCCAGATCGAGCTGATGATCCCGGGCACCGAGACGACACTGCCGGCGTTGATCAACAGTAGTGCCAGCAGGGCGCGTTGCCGGGGTGAGCCCAGGTCCACGCTGCGGCCGTCGGCGCGCATCGACACAGGGCCGAGAACCGCGAAGTAGATGTCGGGGGTCGGGGTGTCTGCAGCCATCACACACCACTCTGAGATTGATGCCGTCAGGGGAGGTCGATTGGGCCGTTGCCCCGAGACGATGCCCGGGGCAGTCGGCGAGAGTGGCTGAGGCGGGCACGGGTATGTCGCAGGGGTGTGTCGGAGTCGGAGCAGAATGCCGAGGCCCGGGGTGGGTGACATCAAAGCTACTTATGATCATGCATATGTCAAGGGCTGATGACAAGAGCCCATGCGACTCCGCTCTGCGAACGGCTGAATATCAACCCGAATATCTGCCGGGCGGCTATTTTTGAACGAACTTTTCTTACCATCGGAAATACATACCCGTCTTCGGCGGATGCCATGCAGGGCAGTTTTCCCGAAGCTTCCGGGCGTTCTCGGCGCTCTTGACCGCTCCTTGACGGTTCATCCGATCGTCGTGCATCATAAGATCCCCTTACCCGTTCATCCACTTCTCTAGCAGGATAACGATGTGGATCCGTAGAAGGTTCAACGGGTATGCGGAATGGCCTGAAAGGCCACATCCCGGTGTACGGGGGAGGCAGGGCGACTGGTCAGCGCCGCATGCCTGCCCGCTGCCGCCGGTATTCGGCCAGGCAGCGGGTCCCCGTCACCGGGCGCGGGTGGTCTGCTGAACGTCCGGTGAAACCGGCCTCGTGAACAGGCCTGGTGAACAGCCCGGCGAACAGCCCTGGCGAACCTGGTTCGGCGACCTCGGTCTAGTGAACCCGTCCGTCGCTGTCCACCCGGGCGAGGACCGAGGCCAGACCGTCGGCCAGTTCGTCCGCCTCCTGTTCGGTGATCACCAGCGGGGGGTTGATCACCAGCGCGTACGGATTGCTGCGGAGAATGATCCCGGCCTGTTCGCGCAGCGCGTCGGCGATGCCGACCGTTCCCAGTGGCAGCGGGCTGGGAACCGAGGCGTCCGACACCAGCTCGACGCCGAGCATCAGTCCGAGCTGCCGCACCTCGCCGACCACCGGCAGGGCGGTCAGCTCCCCCAGACGTCGGGCGAGATGGGCGCCGACCGCACTGGCGTTGGGCAGCAGCCCCTCGTTCTCGATGATGTCGAGGTTGGCCAGGGCGACGGCGCAGGCGGTGGGGTGGCCGGTGTAGGTGAAGCCCACGGGGAACCCGCGTTCGCTGGTCACCGCGTCGGCGACCTCGTCCGTCACCAGCACCGCGCCGTGCGGCACATAGCCGGAAGTGATCCCCTTGGCCGTGACCAGGATGTCCGGGGTGACCCCGAAGTACTGTGAGGCGAACCAGTGGCCGGTCCGGCCGTAGGCCGTGATCACCTCGTCCAGGATGAGCAGGATGCCGTAGGACTTGAGCAGTTCGGCCACCCGCGGCCAGTACCCGTGCGGCGGGATGACCGCGCCCACGCCGCCCATCACCGGCTCGCCGATCATCGCGGCGATCCGCTCCGGCCCTATCCGTTCGATGGTCTCCCGCAGTTCGGCCAGGCAGTACTCGGTCACGTCCTGTCCGGAGAACAGGTCGCGGTGGTAGGGGTAGGGCGGCGTCAGATAGTGCACGTCCGCCATTCGGGGGCCGAAGCCCTCGTGGTAGACGGGGGAGCCGGAGACGGCGCCGCTGCCGTAGCCGATCCCGTGGTAGGCGAGGTTGCGGGACAGGACCCAGGTGCGCTGCGGCTCGCCGCGCCGGTAGTGGTAGTACCGGGCCATCCTGAGCGCGATCTCGTTGCCCTCGGCGCCGCCGCTGGTGAAGAACACCTTGTCCAGACCGGCCGGGGCGAGGGCGGTCAGCCGGGAGGCGAGCCGGATGGACCGGTCGTTGCTGATGGTGCCCCAGGTGTGGAAGTAGCCCAGTCGCTCCATCTGCTCCGCCGCCACCCGGCCCAGTTCGGCGCGGCCATGGCCGACCTGGACCAGGCCGAGGGCGGCCGAGGCGTCGAAGTACTCGCGCCCCTCGCTGTCACGGACCCGGCAGCCCGCACCGGAGACGAGCACGGTGCGGTCCTTGCGGTCGCCCGGCAGCACCGGATGGATGACTGCGGCCAGGTCGGCGTCGATCAGGTCGGACGTGATGCTGCGGGACACGGTCGGTACGGCTGGCATGGTTGGCCTCCCAGGTCCGGTCTTCGGATGCAGCCACGTTCCCAACGGCGGCTTGCAGGGCCTTTGATCGCCGGCTCCAAGCCGTCGGGCCGGTCCCCGGCAGAGGGCGCGGCCGCGCGGTGGCGCGGCAGCCGTTCCGTCAAGCGGTGGGCAAGGAGCCGGTGCCACCTTCGAGGCACTGCCCACCAGGGCATCCGTGAACGGACCGAAGGAGCAGCAGATGAAGTCGATCCTGTTCTACCTGCCGAGCGTCGGCAGCCATGACCAGATCCTGCACGGCATGTCGGGCGTCAACGGCCAGAACTACCAGAACATGCTGTGGCAGCTGACCCGCCAGGCGCAGGCGGCCGACGAGTTCGGCTACTGGGGGGTCTCCTTCACCGAGCACCACTTCCACCTGGAGGGGTTCGAGGTCTCCAACAACCCCATCATGCTGGGGCTGTACGTCGCCATGCAGACCAAGCACATCCGGGTCGGCCAGATGGCCAATGTGCTGCCGTTCCACAATCCGCTGCGGCTGGCCGAGGACCTCGCCATGCTCGACCAGATGACCCACGGACGGACCTTCGTCGGCATCGCGCGCGGCCTCCAGAAGCGTTGGGCGGAGGTGATGGGGCAGCCCTACGGGGTGGGCGGAACGTTCTCCGACTCCAGCTCCACCGACGTGCGCAACCGGGAGCTCTTCGAGGAGCACTGGGAGATCCTCAAGAAGGCGTGGACCACGGAGACCTTCTCGCACAGCGGCAAGCAGTGGACCATTCCGCCGGAGAATCTGGAGTTCCCGTTCGAGGCGGCCCGGCGGTTCGGCCGGGGAGTGGGCGAGGACGGCATCGTCCGGGAGATCGGCATCGCGCCGAAGCCGTTCCAGCACCCGTACCCGCCGGTGTTCCAGCCGTTCAGCTTCAGCGAGGAGACGTTCCGGTTCTGCGCCCGTGAGGGCGTGGTGCCCATCCTGATGAACACCGACGACCACATGATCGGGCGGCTGCTCGACATCTACCAGGGCGAGGCCGAGGCGAGCGGCCACGGCCGGCTCAAGCGCGGCGAGCGGATCGGCGTGATGAAGGACGTGCTGATCTCCCGGGACTCGGCGGAGGCGCACCACTGGGCCAAGCGGGGCGGCGGGTTCATCTTCGAGAACTGGTTCGGTCCGATGGGCTTCACCGAGACCCTGCGCCGCCGTGGGGAGACCGGTCCGATCTCCGCGGACTACGACAACCTGGTGGCCCGGGGTCTGGAGTGGGTCGGCACCCCGGACGAGATCAACCGCAAGATCGAGCAGCTGGTGACCCTGCACGACCCGGAGTACCTGCTCCAGTGCCAGTACTCCGGTCTCATCCCGCACGACGTGCAGATGCGCAGCCTGGAGCTGTGGGCAACCGAGATCGCACCGAACTGGCTGTGAGCGGCGACAGTTGAGGCAGACGGCGGAGGAGGGACCCCGGCTTCGGGGCCCCTCCTCCGCCGTCCGCGCGCGGTGCGATGGGTCAGCCGACCACGGCCAGCACGTCGATCTCGATCAGCAGGCCGGGCGGCAGGCCGACGAACACCGTGGTCCGGCAGGGGAAGGGCTCGCTGAGGAACTTCGCGTAGACCTCGTTCATGCCGGCGAAGTGGCTCGCCTCGGTGAGGTAGATGCGGACGGTCACCACGTCGGCGAAGGACGCGCCGGCGCTCTCCAGGATGTTCCTGAGGTTGTCCAGAACCTGCTGGGTCTGCTCGGCGATCCCCCCGGCAACCGGCTTCCCGCTCGCCGGGTCGAGCCCGACCTGGCCGGAAACCGACAGGACATTTCCTCGGCGGACGGCCTGCGAGTACGGGCCGACGGGGTTGGGCGCGGACTTGGTCTCAAAAACGGACGTCTTCATGCGACTGCCTCCTCTATTGAACCGGTCGCCTCGATGGTGAAGGCCACCGCTTGCCGTTCGCTTGAAGAAGAACTGACACGGGTCCGGCCTGAATCACCGTCAGAACGTCAACGAACCATATTCGTCGGCACTGATCGTCAAGCGCCGTGCAAGAGCGGGAAGCGAGCATTCCAACACCCGGATTCGGGTACGGCGCGCGACAACGAAAGGGGTCGACGATGACGCGAGCGACACGGCCGGCGGTCGGTAGCAGGGCCGCCCGGCTGGAGCCGTTGGAGCTGGCCGGACTGTTCGCCAGGGCACGGGCCGTGGGCGCATTGGACATCGCCATCGGCACGCCCCCGGGACAGCCGCCGGACGCCGCGATAACGGCGGCCGAAGCGGCCATGCGCGGCGGCCACAACCAGTACGCCGACGCCGCCGGGCTACCGGCGCTGCGCGCCGTCGCGGCCGGGCGGGTGGCCGCGGCCTCGGGGGTGAGCGTGGATCCGGACACGGAGGTCACGATCACCTCGGGATCGACCGAGGGCCTGCTGGTGGCACTGCTGACGCTGACCGACCCGGGGGACGAGGTGGTGGTGATTGAGCCGTCCTTCGAGATCTACGACGGGGCCGTCGCGCTGGCGGGCTGCCGCCGGGTCACCGTGCCGCTGGGCCCGCTCGGCTGGTCCCTGGACGTCGACCGGGTCGCCGCCGCGTTCACCGCGCGCACCGCCGCCGTCGTCATCAACACCCCGCACAACCCCACCGGCCGGGTCTTCTCCCGGGACGAGCTGTCCCGACTGCTCGACCTGTGCGCCCGACACCAGGTGGCCTGCGTCTGCGACGAGGTGTACGCCGACTTCGTCTTCGACGCAGGCTCCCATGTCTCACCGCTGAGCTTTCCGGAACACCGCCCGCAGGTGGTGGTCGTCGGCAGCTTCTCCAAGGCGAACGAGATGACCGGTTGGCGGCTCGGGTACTGCGTGGCCGACCCGGCGGTGACGGTGGCGCTGCGGCGGGTCCACGAGCGCACCACCTTCGGCAGCAGCGCGCCGCTGCAACACGGCGCCGCCGCCGTGGCCCGCGCGAGCTGCGGCCCCGAGCGGTTCCAGCGACAGCGCGACGACATGGTCCGCCGACTGGTCGGGATGGGCTTCGAGGTGACCCCGCCGCAGGGCGGCTGGTTCGTGCTGGCCGGCACCGAGCGGCTCGGCTGGCCCTCGGACGAGCTCGCGGACCGGCTGCTGGCCGAGGCCGGGGTACTGGTGGCTCCCGGCAGCCCCTTCTTCCAGGACCGGCGGGACGGCCGCCGCTGGATCCGCACCACCTTCGTCAAGGACGCCGCGACACAGAGCGCCGCCCTCGACGCGCTCGGGGCCTTCCTGGCCGCCCACCCGCGCTGAACCGCACCGAACCACCGCACCGCACCGAACCGCCGCACGACCGAGCCGTACTGTCTGTCGACCGAGGACGGGTTTCCCATCATGAATCTGGTCAGCCTGAACGACGTGCACGACGCCGCCCGACGGATCAGCGGGGTGGCCAGGCGCACCCCACTGGTCCCCTGCGATCCGATCGTCGGCCCATCCGACCACCAGGTGTTCATCAAAGCGGAGAACCTCCAGCACGCCGGCAGCTTCAAGGTCCGCGGAGCGGCCAACGCCCTGCTGGCCCGGCGCGAGCGGCAGCAGTCGTCGCGCGCCGTGGTGACCTTCTCGGCCGGGAACCACGGCTCGGCCGTCGCCTACGTGGGCGGACGGCTCGGCATCGCGGTGACCGTCTGCATGCCGCCCGAGGCGGTGCAGGTCAAGATCGACGCGGTTCGGCGCCACGGCGGCGACATCGTCTTCACCGAGGACCTGATCGGTACGGCGGAGCGGCTGGCG
>Ga0302314_10008717_pt1 | contig 18021 bp, 18 predicted proteins | sample III_Palsa_N2_3_FD_200533 | JGI IMG/M metagenome (GOLD analysis project Ga0302314, IMG submission 200533) | Peat permafrost microbial communities from Stordalen Mire near Abisko, Sweden - III_Palsa_N2_3 | ecosystem: Environmental > Terrestrial > Soil > Palsa > Peat permafrost | place: Sweden...
GAATTTCCCGCCACATCCTTTCCCGCGCGGGCCCCGCGCGTCGAGGAAATTCACTCTGACCCCTTTTTCTCGAGGGCTCGGACGGAGCAGGAAATTCCTTAAGTTAGCGCGTATGAGGGTTGGGGTGAGGTGGGGGCGCTCTGACCTGGAACCTCTCAGGTCATCGTCGAGCGTCACCGGCTAAGGTCGAAGCCTTAGCGCCTATGGGGCCTGTCCCGGCCATCCACGTCGGGCCGATGCCGCATTTGCTTCAGAGACCAGAGGCAGCTTACCGACGTGGGTACCCGGAACAAGCCCGGGCATGACGGCTTTTTCTACAAGCCCTTGATGCCCCACCGAAAGATCTTTGCCTAGATGAGATGGGCGGAGAGGGAGATTCAGGGGCTTGCCCAGACTTTTGCCCCGCTTACAGATTTACATTTGCGCGCCTGAGCAAGCTTGTCTCGAACTCGCAATGACAGCCGTTTGTGTCTCGGGCAATGCAACTCGGCTCAGGCCGAACTATTTCCGCCCGGACCTGCATCCGACGACAGTTTCCACCCGTAAGGAGGTCATGGCTTTCCGAAAACCGGTCGAAAACCGGGCCGGCGGCCTGGATCAACCAGCGAGAGGAATTGTCATGTCTACGGGAAAACTCTGGGCCTCTGTGTCGCTCGGCGTGGCCGCATCGGCCCTGCTGTCGGGTGCTGCCCTGGCGTCGAGCCATCGCGAGGCGCCGCTGATCGGCGGCATGGGGCGGGTCGACTCGACCGATTTCTACATGTTCCGCAGCTATGAGCCTGGCCGCAGCGGCTTCGTCACCTTCATCGCGGATTACCAGCCGTTCCAGAATATCGGCGGGCCGAACTTCTACCCGCTCGACGACAAGGCCAAATACAACATCCTGATCAACAATGATGGCCAGGCCGTCGAAAACCTCACCTTCCAATTCCGCTTCACCAACACCATTCAGGACCTGTCCTTGCCGGTCGGTGGCGTCAACGTGCCGGTCGCCCTCAGCAATCTCGGGCAGTTCGGCCGCAACGGCGATCCGACCGATACTGCCAATCTCAATCGGATCGAAACCTACACGATCGACCTGATCCGCGGGCCCCGCCGCGAGGGCAATCCGGAACCGGTGACCAATGCGGCGGATGGATCGCCGACCTTCTCCAAGCCGACCGATTTCTATGGCACGCGCTCGGCGCCGGCCTACGCCGCCTATGCCGCCGCCCATGTCACCACGATCAACATCCCGGGCTGTGCGACGCCGGGCCGGGTCTTCGTCGGCCAGCGCAGCGATCCCTTCAACATCAATCTCGGCCAGACCTTCGATCTGGTCGATTACGCGACCATCACGGTGCCGTCGAATACGCTCGAAACCGGCCTGGTGCCACAGAACACGGCGACCCTGATTTCGCCGCCGGCCGGCGAGGCCAACAAGAATGCCGGCCAGAATACCAACCGTAACAACGCCATTACCGCGATCGAACTCGAAGTGCCGATCGCCTGCCTGACGGCACCAGGCAGCAGCGACCCGGTCATCGGCGCCTGGACCAATGCGGAACTGCCGCGCGCCTCGGTCTTCAACACCATGCCCGACGCCGTGCAGCGGGAAGTTGCCGAAACCAGAGGCGATTTCGTGAACGTCTCGCGCGACGGCATGGCGCTCGTCAACGAACTCGTCATCGGCCTCAAGGACAAGGACACGTTCAATTCTTCCGAGCCGGTCAACGATCCGCAATTCCTGACCTATGTGACGAACCCGACCTTTCCGGCGGCCCTCCAGGCATTGTTCGGGGCCAGTGGCGTCGTTGCCAATTACGGCATCGTGGCGCCGACGCTCATTCCCCGCACCGATCTGGTTGCCACGTTCCTGACCGGGATCAAGGGGCTGAACCAGCCGCAGAACGTCAAGCCGGGTGAAATGATCCGGCTGAACACCTCGATCGCGGCGACTGCTGCCGCACAGCAGAACCCGCTCGGAGTCATCGGCGGCGACAATGCCGGCTACCCCAATGGCCGTCGTCCGGGCGATGATGCCACCGACATCACGCTGCGCGTCGCCGATGGGCGCCTGATCAGCCTCGGCCTGTTCGGCACGCCCGGCCAGGCCCCGACCGGTGCCGTCGATCTCACCCAGGGCGCGCGTTCGTCGGCGGCAGCCTTTGATACGACGTTCCCCTACCTGAAGACGCCGTTTGCCGAAAACCTGGCCGGCGAAGGCAATTGATGACGGGGCGGAGAGGCGACATGGCACGGTTCCGCTGTGCCGCCGCTCTGCTGGGCCTGGTCGCGTTCGCGCGGCCAGGCCTGGCGGCCCCGTTCGTCCCGACCGATGACAATATTGTGCTGGAAACCCTGACCCCGCCCGGCGACCCGGCGCTCAAGCAATTGCGCGCCCTCGCCGCCACCGCGCGCGCCGCTCCCGATGAGCTGGCGCCGGCTATCGCCTATGCGCGCCGGGCGGTCGAGTTCGCCCGGCATAATGGCGATCCGCGCTATGCCGGCTATGCCGAGGCGGCGCTGCGGCCCTGGCTCAGCCGCGCCGAGGTGCCGCCGGGCGCCGCCTTCATGGATGCCGTGCTGCGCCAGTACCGCCATGATTTTACCAACGCTCTCTCGATCCTCGATGCTTTGCTGACCGCGGCGCCGAACAATGCCGAAGCGCGGCTAATTCGTGCCACGGTGCGCCAGGTCGTCGGCGATATCGCCGGTGCCGCGGCGGATTGCGATGCGCTCTCCCGCCGCGTCGATCCCGCCATTGCCGCACCCTGCCGGGCCGCAGCGCTGGAGGCCTCAGGCCATTCCGAGCAGGCCACGAAAACCCTCGCCATCGCCTTGGCGCTGCCGGCGCCACCGGATCTGCGGCTCTGGGCGCTGACCCTGGCCGCCGAGCAGGCGGCGCGGCATGGCGATCCGGTCAAGGCCGAGGCGCGCTATCACGAGGCGCTGGCGCTCGATGCCGGCGATCTGGCGCTGGTCGCCTCCTATGCCGATTTCCTGCTCGATGCCGGGCGCAATCGCGAGGCCCGCACCCTGCTCGGCAGCGACACCCGGATCGATGCCATCCTGCTGCGCCTGGCACTGGCCGCCCGCGCCGAGGGCGATAGCGATGCCGAGGCGCTGGTCCAGACCCAGGCCGAGCGCTTCGCCGAGGCCCGGCTGCGCGGCGATGCCTCGCATCGCCGCGAAGAGGCGCGGTTCCGGCTGCATCTGCAGGACGATGCCGCCGGCGCGCTGGCGCTGGCGCTGCAGAATTGGCAGATCCAGCGCGAGCCCTGGGATGCGCGGCTGGTGCTCGAAGCGGCCCTGGCGGCGCATCGGCCCGAAGCGGCAGCGCCGGTGCGCGACTGGCTGGCCGCCCAAGGCAATGACGATATCCAGCTGGCCCGGCTGAGTGCGGCACTGGATGGTGCCTCGTGATCCGGTTTCTGATCGCGCTCTGCCTTGGGCTCGCCGGGGTCGCTGCTTCCGGCCCGGCTTCGGCGCATAAATCCAGCGACGCCTATCTCTCGATCACGGCGGCTGAGGATGTCCTGACCATCCGTTGGGATATCGCGCTGCGCGATCTCGATGTCGCGGTCGGGCTCGACCCCGATGAGCAGGGTCAGGTCACCTGGGGCACATTGCGGGGGCATTTCCCGGCGATCGATGCCTATGCCCTGTCGCGGCTGGCGCTCACCGGCGACGGCAGGCCCTGTCCCTTCGGCCCCGTGTCGCATCGCATCGACCGCCACAGCGACGGCGCCTATGCGGTGCTGGATTTCACCGCGCGCTGCCCGGCCGCACCCCATGCCATCGGCATCCAGTACCGGCTGCTCTTCGATCTCGATCCGCAGCATCGCGGGCTGGTGACGGTCAGCGACGGGACGGCCACCCACACCAATGTGCTGGGCCCGGAGCGGTCCTTCCTGGCGGTCAGCCTGGCGGGTGGTGCGACCAGCGGCTTCTGGTCCTTCGTCCGGCTCGGCGCCGAGCATATTCTGGGCGGGCGCGATCATCTGCTGTTTCTGGCCGTGCTGCTGCTGCCGGCGCTCGGGCGGCTGCGGCCGGGGCGGGTCCGGCACACATTGGCCGAGATCGCCGGGCTGATGAGCCTGTTCACGCTGGCCCATGCCGTTACCGTAACCCTGGCCGTGCGCGGCGTGCTGCAGGTCCCGGCCAGCATCAGCGAGGCCGCCATAGCCCTCTCGATCGTGGTCACCGCGATCGACAATATCCGGCCGATCCTGGGCCAGCGGCGCGGCGTCATCGCCTTCGGCTTCGGCCTGATCCATGGGCTGGGCTTCGCCAGCGCGCTGGGGCCGCTGGCGCTCACCGGCTGGTCGCTGGTGGCAGCACTGGCCGGCTTCAACAGCGGCATCGAGCTGGTCCAGCTGGCGCTGGCCGGCCTCGCCATCGCTGTGGCGATTCCGGTGCGGCGCCTGTTCGGCCCGATCGCATTCCAGGCGGCCGATCGCGCCATCCATGTCGGCTCCTTCGGCATCGCCCTGCTCGCGGGCTTCTGGTTCGTCAGCCGCTACACCAGCCTCATGGGGGTCCAATGAGCCCGCGCCTAGTCTTGTTCACGCTCCTGATGCTGGCGGCGGCGCCGGCGGCCGCGCATGGCGTCGAGACCCGGATCCTCGCCGACGGGGCCGCCACCGTCGAATTCGGCTTCGCCGACGGCACGCCGATGGCGTTTGCCGAGGCGCTGGTCACGGCCCCCGATGGTACGGGCGAACCAGCGGCGACCGGGCGGACCGATCGACATGGCCGCTTCAGCTTCTTCCCCGACCAGCCGGGGGCCTGGCAGGTCGAGGTCCATGACGAGGGCGGCCATGTCGCCCGCGCCGTGGTCCAGGCCACCGGCACCCATATCGAGGTGCCGCGCCACGCCTTTCCCGATTGGCTGGTCGCACTCAGCCTGGTCGCCAATGTCGCCGCCGCCGGCTGGCTCGGCCGCCGGCGGTCCCATCCCAAACCCGCCCTCCTGGAGCCCGGCGCATGAGCCCCGATCTGTTTGAAAGCTTTAGTCACGGTTTCCTGCATCCGCTGCTCGGCCTCGATCACCAGCTGGCGATGATCGCGGTCGGGCTGTGGTCGGGCCAGATCGGCGGCCGCATGATCTGGACGGCACCGCTCGGCTTCATGACCATGATGGCGGTCGGCGGCGCCTGGGGCATGGCCGGTTTCGGCTTCCCACTGGTCGAGGGCGGCATCATCGCCTCGATCATCCTGTTCGGCTGCCTGATCGCCGGTGCCGTGACACCACGGCCCTGGATCGGTGCTGCCGCCGTCGGTGCCTTCGCCCTCTTCCACGGCCATGCCCATGGCGTCGAGATGGCGGTGGGTTCCCTGGGCCCGCTCTATGCCCTGGGCTTCGTGCTGGCGACCGGGTTGCTGCACCTCACCGGCATAGCACTCGCCAAGGGCATGCACCGGCTGCATTGGGAGGCGCTGGTGCGCTGGATCGGCGTCGGCGTCTCGCTGGCCGGGGTCGGGCTGGTCTTTGCCTGATCAGGCGGCAGGCGCGCCGCGCCGCCGCGATTTCCGCGCGGCATCTTCGCGGGCAGCGGTCGGTGGCGGGGCGGTGAGCGGGCCGATCGCGGCGATGATTCGCGCCAGATCGGGCCGCTCCCGGCGCTGGTAGCCGTCGAGCGCCCGGCGCATGGCCAGCACATGGGCCGGGCTGGTGCCGCAGCAGCCGCCGAGGATGCGGGCGCCGGCATCGACGGCGAGGCGCGCGTAATCGCCCATCAGCGCCGGGGTGCCGGTATAGATCACCTTGTCGCCATCGACTTGCGGGATGCCGCAATTACCCTTGGCGATCAGTACCTTATCCGGCCGGACCGCGCTCATCTGCAGGATCGAGGCGAGCAGATCCGAGGCGCCGACGCCGCAATTGGCGCCGATCGCCTGCGGGGCCGGGTCGAAATCGGCGACAATCTCGATCATGGCGGCCGGTGCTATGCCCATCATGGTACTGCCGGCCGTGTCGAAGCTGGCGGTCACGGTATAGGGCATGCCGACCCGGGCGGCGGCCCTGGACGCGGCACGGATTTCCTCGAAGGACGACATGGTCTCGATCCAGACGACATCGGCGCCGCCCGCCTTAAGCCCTTCTATTTGCTCGACGAAAACCTCGACGGCGGCGTCCTCTGTGAGATCGCCCAGCGGCACATAGAGATCGCCGGTCGGCCCGACCGAGCCCGCAACCAGCACCTTGCGATCGGCCGCATCGGCGACGGCACGGCCATGCCCGGCGGCCAGGCGGTTCAGCTCATGGGTCTGCTCTTCGAGCTTGTGCAGGGCCAGCCGGCGCCGGTTGCAGCCGAACGTATTGGTCAGGATGATGTCGGAACCGGCCTCGACGAAGGATTGATGCAGGCGCCGCACCCGGTCCGGATGCTCGATATTCCAGATCTCCGGCGCCTCGCCCGAGACCAGCCCCATGGCGAAAAGATTGGTCCCGGTGGCACCATCGGCCAGCAGCCAATCCCGCGTCAACAATGCCTCGTCGATCATGCCATCCTGCCGTCTGCGCGAAAATCCGACCCGAGCGCTAAGCGATATCCGACGGGCGCACAAGGTCTTTGTCGTTCAACAGCCCGATCCGGGCTACAGCAGAAAGCCCAAGGCTTCCGCGCAAGGCTGCTCCACCTTCAGCGCCAGCATTCCATCGGCGCGGGTCTTGCCCAAATTCACCGCCGCCACCGGCTTTCCGGCCTGGACGGCCGCCTGAACGAAGCGAAAGCCGGAATAGACCATGAGCGAGGAGCCGATGATCAGCATGGCATCGGCCTGTTCGAGATGCTGCGTGGCCGCCTGCACCCGGACCCGCGGCACGTTTTCGCCAAAGAAGACGACATCGGGCTTGAGCAACCCGCCGCAGTGCGGACAGGGCGGCACGGTGAAACCCGAGAAATCCGCCTCGAGCTCGGCATCGCCATCGGGCGCGTCGACAGCGTCGCGATCGAGCCAGCCCGGGTTCAGCCGGATGAGGCGATCCTGCAACTCGGCACGCGGCATCCTCTGTGCGCAGCCCATGCAGCGGACGAGATCGAGCCGCCCATGCAGATCGATGACATGGGTGCTGCCAGCCGCCTGGTGCAGGCGGTCGACATTCTGGGTCAGCAGGAGCTCGCTCCGCCCCGACGCCTCCAGCCGGGCGAGGGCCCGATGCGTATCGTTCGGCTGAGCCCGGCCGAAGCGCTGCCAGCCGACCAGGCTGCGCGCCCAGTAGCGCCGGCGTGTCGCTGCATCGCCCATGAAGGCCTGATACGTCACCGGCTTCGCCCGCTTCCAGTTGCCCTCGGCGTCGCGATAGTCGGGAATGCCCGAATTCGTGCTGCACCCGGCACCGGTCAGGATGAACAGGCGCCGATGACGGGAGATGAAGTCCGGGAGATCGCGGCTTTCGGGCATCGAGATAGTTTACTCGCAATGGATTATCCCGGCCACAGGCAGCCGCACGATCCGCCGCCACCGATATGGTGTCTGCTTTTGAAGCGCGACCGGATTCGCTTGCATAGCTCACCCGTCCCGCCGAGATTGCCGTTGCTCCGATGGCGACATGACGGGAGTCCAACTTGCATCGGCTCGCCTTCCTGATCCTGCCGGAATTCTCGCATCTCGGGCTCGCCGCGGCGATCGAGCCGCTCTTTGTCGCGAACTGGCTGTCGCAGCAAACCCGATTCGAGTGGCGGGTCGTCTCCGCCGATGGTCAGCCGGTGCGGGCGAGCAACGGCATGGTGATGCCGGTCGATGGCGATCTTTCGGCGGCGGCGGAAGCCGGCACGGTCTTCGTGCTGGCGAGTTTCGACCCGAGCGAGGCGGCGCGGAACGAGGCCGTGCTGCGCTGGCTGCGGCGCATCGCCCGGTTCGGCGTCGAACTCGGCGGCATCGAGAACGGCAGCGTGGTGCTCGCCGAGGCCGGCCTGCTGAATGACCGGGAGGCGGCCATTCACTGGGACAATCTGACCGGCTTCGAGGAGCGCTATCCCGCCGTGCGCGCCCGGGGCCAGCTTTATATGCGCAGCGGCAACCGTGTCACCTGCGCCGGCGCCGCCGCGATTCTGGACATGATGGTGGCCTGGATCGGCTGGCGCGGCGACGCGGCATTGGCGCGGGAGGTCGCCGACCATCTCCTGCTCGGGCGCGTCCGGCGGCCGGACATGGCGCAGAAGCAGGATTCCGAGGCGCCGGCGGGCGCCCCGGATGAAAAAGTGGCCGCGGCCCAGGCGATCATGCGGGCGCATCTCGACGAGCCGCTCGACTGCGCCGAGATCGCGCGTCGTGTCGGCCTGTCGCTCCGCCAGACCGAGCGCCGTTTCTCCAATCAGCTTGGACGCTCGGTGGTGCAGGAATACGTCCAGCTGCGTCTGGCGCGGGCCCATCAACTGCTCCAGCAGACGGAGCTCAGCGTCACCGGCGTCGCCATTGCCTGCGGCTTCCTGTCGCCCGAGCATTTCTCGCGACTGTACCGGACCGCCTTCGGCTGCTCGCCGAGCCGGGATCGCCGCCAGTCCACGACGGCCCCGGTGGCACGTCGGGTGCCTTCGGGGGCAGCGTGATCACCGGCGCGATTCAGTCCTGATTATTTTCGTCATGACCCTGACGGAAACCATCAAGCCGCCGCCCGGCATTGCCTATTTCATTGAACCTCGCCTGGGGAAGCGACGGCGTGACGGCGCCGGAGAATTGGCGGGGGAGGCGATCGGATGGCGCGTCTGCACGACAAGGTGGCGATCATTACCGGCGGTGCCTCGGGCATCGGTGCGGCCGCCGTTCGGCTCTTTGCCGCCGAGGGCGCCAAGGTGGTGATCGCCGATCGATCGAGGGAGCCCGGCGAGGCCCTGGCGGAGGTGCTGGTTGCGGCCGGCCATGACGTCCGGTTCTTCGAGATCGACGTGACCGACCCGCAGCGCTGGCAGGAACTCACGGCCTTCACGACCCGGCATTTCGGCAAGCTCAACATCGTCATCAACAATGCCGGCATTTCCTACCGGCTCGATGTCGAGGAGACCGATCTGGACGTGTGGAATCGCACCGTTGCCGTCAACCAGACCGGCGTCTTTCTCGGCATCAAATATGCGATCCAGGCGATGAAGGACAGTCAGGAACTCTGCTCCATCGTCAACACCTCGTCGATCGAAGGTCTCGTCGCCGAATCGGGTTTCTTCGCCTATTGTGCTTCGAAGGGTGCGGTCACCCTGATGACCAAGGCCGCCGCCTTGACCTGCGGCGAGAAGCGCTACCCGATCCGCGTGAACTCGGTGCATCCCGGCTACATCATGAGCCCGATGGCCGATGACGACGCGCGCCAGGCCGGCATGACCATCGACGAATATCTGCGCGGCTTCATCGCCAAGCATCCGATCGGCCGGCTGGGCGAACCGCTCGATATTGCGCAGGGCATGCTCTACCTGGCGTCGGACGAATCCAAATTCGTGACGGGGACACAGCTCGCCATCGACGGCGGGTACACGGCGCAGTGAGGGCTTGCGACATGGCTGGCTTCGACGGCAAGCGTGTTCTCGTGACCGGGGGCGCCCGGGGCATCGGGGCTGCGACGAGCCGCGCCTTCCGCGCCGCGGGCGCGCAGGTCGCCGTGGGGGCGCGCAGCCGGTCATCCTACGACGCGTTTCTCGCCGAACACGGGCAGGATGGCTATCACCCGGCGATCGGCCCCGTGGAAAACCAGTCGAGTTCGGCCGCCGTTGTCGCACAAGCGGTCGCGGCGCTGGGCGGTTTGGATGTTCTCGTCAATTCGGCCGGAGTCTATGTCGAGATCGAGATCGAGGACGTTGACGATGCCCATTGGTTCGAAACGATGAATGTCAATGTCGCGGGCACCTTCTTCTGCAGCCAGGCGGCACTGCCTGCGCTCAAGGCAAGCCGCGGCAATATCGTGAACCTCGGATCGGATGCCGGCCTCGTCGGCGCGTCCAATGCGGTGCCCTATGCCGCCTCCAAGGGTGCCGTCGTCAATCTGACCCGGGCAATGGCCGTGCGCCTGGCCGAGCAGGTCCGGGTAAACTGCGTGTGCCCCGGCTATATCTGGACCGATATGGTCGAGCGCATGGCCGAGGCCAGCGGCAATGTCGAGCGCTATGTCGCCGCCGCGCGCGCGCATTCGCCGATGCAGCGGATCGGCCGGCCGGAAGAGGTCGCCGCCGCCATCCTCTTTCTGGCATCGGACGCGGCGGCTTTCATCAACGGCGCGGCACTGCCGATCGATGGCGGTGGCGTCGCCGGCTATTGGGCGACCGGCGATGGCGGATAGCCCGCCCGCGCTCGAACGCCTCGGCGGACCAGCCGCCGAGGCCGGCCCGGCCGCGATGCCGGCTGTGAGCGAGCCCGCGCACCACCCTGGGCATCTCCAGCGTCAGCTCGATTGGCGGGGCGCCTTCTGGGCCTCGAGCGGCGTGCCGGCCGGCGTCCTCTTCACCATCGGCGGCATCGCCACGATCATCGGCCAGCCGTCCTGGGTTGTGTGGATCGCGTCGATCCTGATGGGGTTCATGCAATCCTTCGTCTATGCCGAGATCGCCGGCCTCTACCCGGACAAATCGGGCGGCGCTTCCGTTTATGGCGCTGCCGCCTGGGTGCGCTACAGCAAGTTCGTGGCGCCGGTTTCGGTCTGGTGCAACTGGCTCGCCTGGTCCCCGGTGCTGACCTTGGGCACGAGCCTCGGCGCCGGCTATGTGCTCGCGAGCCTGTTTTCCCCCGGCGCCGCCATCAACACCTGGCATATCGAGCTTCTGGGTCTCGGCTTCGTCTCCGAGGGGCTGACCTTGCGGGTTAACGCGGTCTCGGTTCTCGCCACGGGCTTCCTGCTGATCACCTTCGCGTTGCAGCATCATGGTGCCGCCCGCGCGGCTCTGGCCCAGAAAATCCTGGGCCTCGTCTGCCTGGCCCCGCTGGTTCTGGTCGGACTGGTGCCGATCATCACGGGCGACCTGCCTGCCGACCATCTCTTTCCGCTGCTGCCGCTGACGCGCGATGCCGCCGGCCATGTGAGTTCCGGCAGCTGGAATGGCGTGGGCCTGACGCTGCTGATGGGTGCCATGTTCGCGGCCGGCTGGTCGACCTATGGCTTCGAGACGGCAGTCTGCTACACGCGCGAATTCCGGAACCCGGCGACCGACACCTTCAAGGCGATCCTGTCGGCCGGGCTGCTGTGCATCGTCATCTTCACGCTCGTGCCCCTGGCGCTGCAAGCCTCGCTCGGGCTCACCGCCCTGCTCGATCCGACCATCTATGACGGGTCCGGCGTGGCGCTGGCCCTGGCGAAGATCGTCAAGGGCGGCGTGGTCGTCACCAATGTGATCATCGTCATGCTGATCCTGGCGCTGCTGCTCGTCGTCATGACCTCGATGATGGGGTCCTCGCGCACCCTCTATCAGGCTTCCGTCGATGGCTGGCTGCCGCGGTATTTGTCGCGCGTGAACCGCCATGGCGCGCCGACTGCGGCGATGTGGACCGATCTCGGCTTCAACCTGCTGCTTCTGCTGGCTTCGGATTACTTCGCCGTCCTGATGATCTCCAATGTCTGCTACCTCCTGTTCAACTTCCTCAACCTGCAGGCCGGGTGGATCCATCGCCTCGATCGGCCGGATTGGCCCCGGCCGTTCCGGTGCCCGACCTGGCTTCTGGCCCTGGGATCGGTGCTGGGATACATCAACATGGTCTTCATGGGCGCGGGGGCGGATGTCTGGGGGGCGGGAACCTTGCGGAACGGCTTATGTGCCGCCGCCCTGATCGTCCCGGTCTTCATGTTCCGCCACTATGTCCAGGATCGCGGCATCTTCCCCGGAGCGTCGGATGAGGGCGCCCCGGTCCGTCGGGAAGAGCGCGTTGCCCTGCGTGCGGGCCTGCTGCCCTATCTGGCCCTGCTCGCGGGTGCTGCCGCCGTCGGCTTCGCCCATTACTTTGCGATACTGCCGGAAGTGCTGAATTAGGGGGCGGCGCCGGCTTCGTCCGCTTCCCGTTGCCGTCGGCGTCGCGGTAGTCGGGAATGCCCGAATTCGGGGATCGAAATAGGGGGCCGACCCCTATTTCTGCAACGGCTCCGGAACGTCAGGCATCGGCAGGCCCTTCGCGCGCGATCGCCAGCCGCTCCAGCGTCTCGGCGCCGGCGCGGATCTCGTCGACCGGCGCCATCGCCGCATAGGGCGCCAAGGCCTCGGCCATGGCCCGGACGTACCAGACCAGCCGGTCGGGCTTGGCGTTGAAGCGCGCGAGCGTCGCCGGGCCGAAGCGGCGGATGTCGCGGATCATGGCCGAGAGATTGTGCAGCTTGTCGGCCGCGGTAACCAAGGCGACCTCGGGTCCGGCCTGCCGGATCTTGGCGAGATGGGCCTGCTTGCGCTCTTCCCACGGCGCCTTCGCCGCCGGATCAGTACTGGCACTGTCGGTGCAGGCGAGCACGATGCCGGCGACCCGCTCGCCGAAACGCGCGCGAATGGCCTCGAGAGTGGCGAGCCCGCCCTGATCCTCGACCGCGTCATGCAGCAAGGCGGCAATCGCCGTGTCCTCGTCGCCGCCCCATTCCAGCACAGTGCCGCAGACGGCAAGCAGATGGGCGACATAGGGCACGTCGTTGCCCTTGCGCGATTGCGGGCGATGCAGGCGCTCGGCATAGGCGAGCGCATCGGTAAATCGATCGGTCAGGATCATGGGGGCGTCCTCTTTTTGTTTTTGGCCCGGTCATTCGCCCATGCCCGGCCGCGCGCTCGCCTGGCAGGCGACGCGGTCGGGACATGGATGATGATCGGAATGGCGCCAGTGTGACTCGGGTCGAGCGGGAGGGTCAAGAGTGCGGTCGAGCCGTCGTGGAGCCATCACGATCGGGAGAAAATGGGGTCTGGCCCCATTTTTCCTTCCACGGCGCGTCCGCTGCATTGGTTCACGCTGTCTTGAACCGCCGACAGCGCCGCCCTGACTCGGCGAAGCTTCTCGCCGCCGGCCTAAAGGCGGCCTTAAAATTCGCTAGGCTACCGGAGCCGGAGCGCAGCCGGCTGATGCTGATCGGGCCGCCAGCCGCAGGCAAGACGACAATGATGGCGAAGCTCGCCGCGCGTGGCTGCGCCCCGCTCGCCACCGTGTTCTCGACCGATGGCGACCGCCCAGGCGGTATCGAGCAACTGGCCGATCCGTTGAATATCCTGGGCATCGAGCCGGAGCGGCTGGATGTCGTCGAGGGGGCGGTGCCGTACAGCGAGGGCCGCCGCGGCGCCTTGCTCGTAGATACCGACGGCACCGACGCCGCCCATGGCTTCGCCGCCCTTGGCCATCTCGCCGAGAGGCTGGGGGTCGAGCCGGTGCTGGTCCTGCCCGCCACGATCGATGCGGGCGAGGCGCGCCAATTCGCCGAGGCGGCGCTCGCCATCGGCGGCGGCAGCGTCACTCCTAACTTCGCCTATGGCCTGAAGCCGATCGGCCCGGAATCGCTGGCCAACCACCTGCTGACCCTGGCGCAGCGCGAGCGTTTTTGACCTGCAGGATCACAACGCCAGCGCCCAGGAACGTCCCGAGCGCTGGCAGCTGAAGCCGACGGCTGCTCGGTGTCATCCTCGGTCGAGCGGGGTTATCTCGCCAAGGTCTCGGCCAGGCGGACATTGCCTGAGTCGAAGCTTGAGTCGGCATCACCGAGCCGAATGCCGGTTTCGGACGATTGTCTGTCCGGCGGAAAATGAATACCTGACGGCGGCGGGGTCTGGAGATCGAGGTGCAATACGGCGGCCGTTAAAGGCCGCCTGACCCACATCTCCGAAATCCAGTGGAGGACCGCGGCAATTGACCGTTGGCTACAGGCGGCCAAAATCCCGACTTTTCCGTCAATGGCAGTCAACTTGGAACAAAAGATCGTATGGCGGGTTTGATACACAATATTCATCCGTTGTGAAAGCCCGGCCGTCATGCCATATCATTCCTCCAGCTCATCGCGCCCTGGCACGGTCGAGGAGCTGGGGGCATAGAAATACCTGGGGAAGATCAAATGGAACACAACATCTCTCGGCTGATTGAGATGGCGCGAGCCGTTCCGGTCTCGGCAGCAGACCGCGAGGAGCAGCGCCGTAGCTTCGTTTTTGGCAATACGGCGTTCGAAAACAGTGCCATCACTCGCGAGACCGTCGACCGCGCTGCCGAGCGTCTGCCGGCAGACGACAAATAGTGCCAACATCGGTCGAACTGCTTGAGACGGAGAACGGTCTCCGGCAGTTTGACTACGCCCTTAATGTCATCGAGACCTTTCTGGACCCAGAGCGTCCTTTCGCCCTTCGACCGGCGCTGATCCAGGATCTCCAAGCAATTGCGGTACGGGACTTGGATTCCAGGCCCGGCGAGTGGCGAAACGCAACCGTAATAATCTCACAAAGCCAGCACCAGCCGCCGCCGCCGCACCTCGTGCAGAATCTGGCGACGGAGATGTGCGACTACGTGAATGACAACTTTCACGAAAAGACGGCCTTCCATTTGTCCGCGTATGTCATGTGGCGGCTGAACTGGATCCACCCGTTTGCCGACGGGAACGGCCGAACGAGTCGAACGGCGTCGTATATCGTGCTGTGTGCGAAGTTGAAGAGTGTGCTTCCTGGCGCCCCCACCATACCGCAGCAGATCCAGGAGGATCGAACGGGGTATTTCCGCGCCCTGGAGGCTGCCGACGCCGCCTATCTAGCGGACGGATCGGTTGACGTGTCCGCGATGGAAAACCTCCTGAGAAATATGCTTGCGAAGCAGCTTCTATCGGTCATCGAAAAGGCCGGGGAAGCTGCTCTGTCGTAGCTGCCAAGCCCCAGATGGTGCCGTTCCCGACAATGTCCGCACAGCTCCAGACAATGTCAGCAATGGCCGAGCGCCTCAGGTCGGGCGCGGGCGGATCAGCGCTGCGCCGGCCGGGTCGACCCGGCCCATGATGGCGGCAATGGTGCGGGTCGCATCAAGCCCGTTGGTGCAGAGCTTGCCGGGAGAGGTCGCACGAGCCCCAGGATCGCCGCCAGGCACGCCTCCCGACATTCCGGCCATTCCGCTTGCCCCTGCTGATCGAGATGCCCAGCAGCGTGCCCGTGCCGGCATTGCTGGCGAGGCGCTTGGCGGTCTCCTCCTCCCATGTCGACCGCATGCCTCTGATCCTGGAACGCGAGGGCTGGTCGCTCTGGCTGGGGGACATCGAAGGCGATCCCACCACGCTGCTGCGCATGCCTGCCGTCAGCATCGTGACGTGTCGCCAAATCAGCCGCTCGGGGCGCCCAGCGCGCTAGAGGATATTCCCTAGCCAGCAACCCACGGGATTGCCTTTGGCGAGATGACGGAAAGAGGGTACTGTAGTTCCGGCAATTCTTCGCCTGATGTTCGGCCCCAAACCGAGAGAAGCTCCCTCTATGCCCGATATCAGCCGCGTCCTCGACAGGATCAACCAAAGCACGAATCGAGATGAGCTGCTCACTTATCGCGAAAACGCCACGCGCATGGGCGCGACCGAGGCAGCAGAAGCTTGCAATCGCCGTCTTGGTCAGCTCCAGCATGGCCGCTATCTGGGCGCCTTCGCGAACGCGCTTGTTGGGCATGTGAGCAGAGAGCCCGGCCGCGCGTTGCGCGTTACTCTTCATTTGGCTAACGACCAGCAGGGCACCCCACGCGGAACCGTCGAGGCCGAAATCCATGTGGATCCAGAGTTGCGCATTACCATTCGAGATATGGACACAGGAAGCTACGATTCTTCGCTGAGCGATCTACGCGCGGTCTATGGCGAGAAGGGCGGGGGAACTGATTCCTGGAGTAGCTTCAAGCTCGCGAACAACCAGAGCATTGCCGAATACCTCGGGGTCGATCCAGCCGATGCCCAGGCCAGCAGGGGCTCCGGCGTCATCTGATGGTCGTCTCGCCCCGAGGCAGCATAGTCAGCGGCCTGGCAAAGCTCGAACGGAGTCGGAACAGCGGCAGCGAGTCGTGTTGCATCGGTGTTGCACGGAGCCCTGAGTAACGCTCGGTAATCCCAGGAAAACCGCCGCTTCCCGGAAAACGCCATTGCAACACGATCTGGCGAAATGGTGGCCGGGGCGACTGGTATAAGCCGTTGAAATAACGCGCTTTTAGGATGGCTGGGGCGGGAGGGATCGAACCTCCGAATGGCGGAATCAAAATCCGCTGCCTTACCGCTTGGCTACGCCCCATTGGTGCTCAGGGGGCGGCACCATAGCGGGATCACTCCCTTGCTTCAAGCGGCCCGCCCTGCCGGCAGCTGCAATGCTCTTACGCGCCTTTGAGCCGGGTCGCGACGGCCCACCAGCCGGGATGGGCGGCGGCGATCGCGGTGGCGGCGGCGGTCGCGGCGGCATCGTCGGGGAAGAGCGCGAAGCAGGTCGCACCGCTGCCGCTCATGCGGGCGAGCAGCCGGGCGGGGGCGGAGTCGAGGGAGGCCAACACGTCGGCGATGACCGGCAGCAGTGCGATCGCCGGCGCAGTCAGGTCATTACCGGTGCCGTCAAGCGCCGCGGCCAATTCGCCGGCGTCCGCCGGGCTGCGGGCGAGCACGCCCGGCACCCCGGCCCCGGCCGAGAAACTGCCCTGGCGGGCGCGGAAGACCTGCGGCGTCGCCAGCCCTACCCCTGGATTGACCAGCACGATCGGGGCGGCGGGCAGGGAGGGGGCCGGGCCGATGCGTTCGCCGATGCCTTCGAGCCGCGCCGTCCGGCCGGCCAGGCAGACCGGGACATCGGCGCCGAGCTTGAGCCCGATTGCGGCCAGATCCTCGGGTGCCGGCGCCAGGCGCCAGAGCTCGGCCAGCGCCAGCAGGGTCGCCGCGGCATCGCTCGACCCGCCGCCGATGCCAGAGGCGACCGGCAGGCGCTTGGTCAGCGCGAGGGCGGCGCGGGGCGCAATGCCGCCGGCTGCGGCCAGCAGCCGGGCCGCGCGCAGCACCAGATTCTCGACCGGATCGACGGCGAGCGTGGCCCCGAACGGCCCGGCCATCGCCAGGCTCAGGGTCTCGGATGCCTCGGCCGCGACGGTGTCGCCGTATTCGGTGAAACCGACCAGGCTGTCGAGCAGATGATAGCCATCGTCGCGGCGGCCGATGACGGCCAGAGTCAAATTGAGCTTGGCCGGGGCGGCCCGGGTCACGCCGGTCATTTTAGTCTGACGCCTCAGCTGCCGTGAGTGACCGCGGCGGTGCCGGGGTGCTGGGCGCGCGGCGGATGGTCGAGCTTGACCGTGATCGCCTTGGCGAGATCGGCCGCCGGGTTGAGGTCGAGTGCGCGGCGCCATTGCAGCCTTGCCTCGTCGCGCCGGCCGCCCTGCCAATAGGCATCGCCCAGATGGCTGGTGATCTCGGCATCGGCCGGCTCGAGTTCGACCGCGCGCTCCAGCGTGGTTTCGGCGTTCTTGTAGTCGCCCAGGCGATAATAGGCCCAGCCCAGGCTGTCGACGATGAAGCCGTCGGTCGGCCGCAGATCGACCGCTTCCTTGATCAGCTTCAGCGCCTCGGGCAAATGCTCGTTCCGGTCGACCAGCGAATAGCCCAGATAATTCAGGACCGAGGGCTCGTTCGGCCGCAGCGCCAAGGCCTTGCGCAGATCGATCTCGGCCTGCTTCCAGGCGCTGGAGCGTTCCTCGGCGATGCCGCGGCTGAACAGGATCGACCAGTCGCGCGCCGGCACCTCGTCGCCGATGCGCGCCATCGCGGCACTATAGGTTTCGGCCGCCTTGGCGTATTCGTCATGGGCACGCTGCAGATCGGCCAGCTCGACCAGCGGTTCCGGACGCTGCGGGCGTTCGGCACCCATCGCGGCCAGCTCGGCCTCGGCCCCCTCGGTATCGCCCATGGCGTCGCGCAGCGTCGCCTCGCGCAGCCGCGCCGACCAGGAGAGCGGCGAGGCCTTGTCGATGGCCCGATAGACCGCCAGCGCCTCGGGCAGGCGGTGCTGGGTCTCGAACACATCGGCCATGACCAGCTGGGCCAGCGGGAAATTCGGCTCCAGCTCCAGGGCCAGGCGCACGCTCAGCAGCGCCACCTCGGGTGAATCGGCCTGGCCGACCAGGCTCGCCATG
>Ga0302314_10008718_pt1 | contig 18021 bp, 15 predicted proteins | sample III_Palsa_N2_3_FD_200533 | JGI IMG/M metagenome (GOLD analysis project Ga0302314, IMG submission 200533) | Peat permafrost microbial communities from Stordalen Mire near Abisko, Sweden - III_Palsa_N2_3 | ecosystem: Environmental > Terrestrial > Soil > Palsa > Peat permafrost | place: Sweden...
GCCCATGACGCCCGCCTGCGAGACGTCGTTGGCCACCACCCAGTCGCAACCCTTCTTCGCCAGCTTGGCCTGGGCGTTCAAGTCAAGATCATTGGTCTCGGCGGCGAAGCCGATCACGAGGCCCGGACGGGAGGGGCCCGGGGCGGAGAGGGTCTTCAGGATGTCGGGGTTCTCGACCAGGGCGATGGGCTCCGGCGCCGCGCCATGCTTCTTGATCTTGCGGTCGGCGAGGGCGGCGGGGCGCCAGTCGGCCACCGCGGCGACCATCACCGCCACGTCGGCGGGCAGCGCCGCCTGGCAGGCCGTCAGCATCGCGGCCGCCGTCTCCACGTCCACGCGACGCACGCCGACCGGGGCGGACAGGGCGGTCGGGCCGGAGACCAGCGTCACCTCCGCCCCGAGCTTTGCCAGGCTCTCGGCGATGGCGTAGCCCTGCCGGCCGCTGGAGCGGTTGGAGAGGAAGCGCACCGGGTCGATCGGCTCGATGGTGGGGCCGGCGGTGACCAAAGCGCGCCTGCCGAGGAGGGGGCGGGCGGCGGGACCGTGGAGGGCGTCCTCGATGGCGCGGAAGATCTCATCGGGCTCCGCCATCCGCCCCGGCCCGAACTCGCCGCAGGCCATGGCGCCTTCGTCGGGACCCACGACCAGCACGCCGTCGGCCTTCAGGACGGCGAGGTTTCGCTGCGTCGCCGGATGCAGCCACATGCGCACGTTCATGGCCGGCGCCATCAGCACGCGCTTGTCGGTGGCGAGGAGAGTGGTGGAGGCGAGATCGTCCGCGAGCCCATGGGCCGCCTTGGCCATCAGGTCCGCCGTGGCCGGGACCACCACCACGAGATCGGCGGACCGGGAGAGCTCGATATGCCCCATCTCCGCCTCGTCGGTGAGGGAGAAGAGATCGGCGTAGACCTTGGTTTCGCTGAGGGCGGAGAGGGACAGGGGCGTGACGAACTGCGCACCCGCCTCGGTGAGGATGCAGGTGACCCCGATCCCGGCCTTGCGCAGTCGCCGCACCAGCTCCAGCCCCTTGTAGGCGGCGATGCCGCCGCCCACGATCAGGAGCACCCTCTTTTCCGCCACAGGCCGCCTCCATTGTTGCGGCGTGATAGCGCGTTCCACGCCGCTCGTCAGGAGGGATCGCCTTCCGGGGCGACGCGGCGTGCGGGAGTTGCGATCACGCGAAATCGCGCTAAACTCTTTCTTAAGATGTATTGAAAGGGAGATGCCCACGTGGGTAGAGCGACACATGGTGCGATCGCGGCCCTCCTCGGCGCCGCCGCGGTCGGTCTATGGGCCTGCGGCAAGGGCGCTGACGCGCCGGCCAGGAGCCATGCTGCGGATGAGGGCGCGCCGGCCCAGCACTACGAGGGCGGCGGCGACTCCTATCGCAGCGGCGACAACAACCGGAGCAGCTATGCCGGCGGCGAGACCCGTCGGGAAGAGCCCCGCGCGGCCGTCCCCCTCGTGGACGGCGTGCCCATGTGGAGCGACAACCGCCGCCATACGGCGGAGGAGAACGCCGACTACCACTTCCATCACGACGGGCCGGACTTCGGCGCCGCGGACGAGAAGGACTATGTCGCCAAGGTCCACCACTTCATCGAGCATCCGCCCGAGGGGGTGCAGACGGTGAGCCGCTCCAATGGCGACAAGCTCCTCTACGACGCCAAGAGCAACACCTTCGCCGTGGAGCGCAAGGACGGCGCCCCCCGCACCATGTTCAAGCCTCACGCAGGCGAGTCCTACTGGAAGGAACAACAGGAAAAGGCGGCTTCCGGCGACGACAGTTACGGCGGCCGCGGCAGTTACCGCAGGTCGAGCGGCAGCGGCGACGAGGGCTGAGCACCGCGTACATCTGTTTTTTACGTCGTTTGCGTAAGGTCTCGTCATAGACGGTCGGCGGGGCGGCGTTGTTCAACATAGAGGCCAAGGTTCGCGCGCGCATGGCGCCTCACCTCCAGCGGGTTCTGGTGGTGGACCCGAACATGGCCGCCTCTCGCCTGCTCACCGAACTGGTCAAGGAGCTCGGGGCCAGCCAGCGCATGCACGCGGCCACCACCCGGCGCGCGCTCGATATCGCCGCCGCCTGGCAGCCCCAACTGATCTTCATCGAGTTTTCGGGTCCCGGGCTTGACGGCGCCGAATTCACCGAACGGCTGCGACGCAGCACCCTTCCGGCCCGCAAGGCGCCGGTGATCGTGGTGACCGCCGACACCCGCGAGGGCTCCATCAAGGCGTCGCGGGACGCCGGGGCGCACGAGTTCCTCTGCAAGCCCTTCACCGCCGGGCACGTGTTCCGCCGGGTGCAGAACGTCACCCTCAGGCCGCGCCCCTGGATCGAGGCGAGAATGTACGTTGGTCCCGATCGACGGCGCTTCAACAGCGGCGACTACGACGGCGCCCGCAAGCGCCGCGCCGACAGAGCGTTCGCCACGCACGCGGCGCAGGCCTTCACCAGCGCCGACACCTCGATCCGCTAGCAGCTGCAGTTGATCAACGTCGATCCGGACGCCGTCATGCGCAACATCATGGCGCAGACGGTGGCGCTGCAGCGGTCCGCCACCGGGCAGGTGGAGACCGAGATCGGGCGCGCCATCGGCGTCCTGCAGACCTATCTGCTGAACGCCATGGAACAGGGGGGCCTCGTCCGGGAGACGGTGGAGGCGCATCTGTCGGAGATTCGCTTCGCCCGCGAAAGAAACCTCCTCGCCGAAGCGGCCGCGGTGCATCCGCCAGAGCCCGCGGCGCAGGCCATGGCCGCCGCCTTTTGAGCGTCAAGGCGCGCCTGCGCCTTTGACTTGGCGCGTGCGGCGGGGGAAATGGACGGGTCCCTGACCCGAGGATCGCCCATGGCCGCTCCCATCACCAGCCTCACCCGCCCCGAGGGCTCCCATCCCGACGACTTCAAGGTCTCCCGCCGCGGCGTCGCCGGGCTGATGGCCTCCGGCTACGCCGCCTACGCCCTCTCCGCCCAGGCCCAGCCGATCCACACCGACGAGGTCGGCCTGCTGATCGACAACATCACCGTCGCCGAGGCGTCCGACGCCCTGCCCGCCTATGTGGCGCGGCCGGCGGTGCGCGGGCGCTATCCCGCCATCATCGTCGTCTCCGAGGTGTTCGGCATCCACGACTACATCCGCGACATCTGCCGGCGCCTGGCCAAGCTCGGCTACGTCGCCATCGCCCCGGCCTTCTTCTTCCGCGCCGACCCGCAGAACACGCTGGCGACCACCAACGACTTCGCCGTGATCCAGAAGATCGTCGCCACCGCCCACAACGATCAGGTGATGGGCGACGTGGGCGCGACGCTGGACTGGCTGGAGGCCCAGGCCTTCGTGGACAAGAAGCGCATCGCCATCACCGGCTACTGCTGGGGCGGGGCGGTGGTGTGGATGGCGGTCGACAGGTATCCGGCGCTGAAGGCGGGGATCGCCTGGTACGGCCGCCTGTCGCCACCGACACCCGGCCAGTTCATGTCCGACGACCGGCGCAAGTGGCCGCTGGAGCTGGTGGGCGAGCTGCACACCCCGGTGCTCGGCCTCTACGGCGGCCTCGACAAGGGCATCCCGCCGGCGGACATCGAGACAATGCGCGCCCAGCTGAAGGCCGCGGGACAGACCGAGGACCAGCTAGTGGTCTACCCGGAAGCCCAGCACGGCTTTCACGCCGACTACCGCTCCTCCTACAACAAGGCGGCGGCGGAGGACGGCTGGGCGCGGATGCTGGCCTTCCTGAAGGCCGAGCACGTGGAGCCGGGCGTCCGCCACGGCATTTTCGGCTGACCTATTCCGTGAGCGCCCTGCAGTTTGACATGGAGGCCCTGAAGGAGCGGCTCGGCGAGAAGCGCTTCAAGCGCGCCGAGGGCTACGCCGAGCGCGGCTGGGTGCGGATCATCGCAGTGGAGAACCGCCGCGTCTCCGCCCTCGTTACTGGCGAGCGGGGCGACGTCTACGGGGTGGAGGCCGACGAGAGCGCCGACGGCCTCTGCACCTGCCCAGACTTCGCCGAGACCCGCGCCTGCAAGCACATGGGCGCCGTGGCGCTGACCGCCGAAGGACTGGAGCCCACGCAGACCCGCCTCCTGAACGGCCGCTTCGCCCGGCTGCGCGACACCCTGGCGTTCGAGGACGCCGGCGCCCTGACCGAGATCATCCTGAACCTCTCGAGGCGCGTGCCGGGGGTGCTGGAGGCGCTGGAAGGCGATGAAGAAGCCGAAGGCTGAACGGTCGCACGGCCTGAAGGTGACGCACCCGTCATTTTCTCTTGACGACTTCCCGGTCCGCGCGCATCTGTTACGCGGGACAAGCTAGGCGCCGATGACAGGCGCGCGCGTGGAGGACAATCTATGGCCGACGGCAACATCACCAAGGACGCCATGTATGATGCGGTGGCGCCCGACGATTTCGTCGCCATGCTGGAGATCGAGCGCTACAACGCCCGCTCCTCCGCCTTCGACAAGATCATCTCGGCGACCCACGACCACTTCTGGGATCCGCTGAACACCGCCTACATCGACTTCTCCGAGCCCTTCGACACGGTGAACGAGGCCCTGATGCCGGAGACCATGTTCCCGGCGCTGCAGACCGACTACGTCAAGAGCATGCTGTCGGACCCCAAGGACCGCATCCGCTTCATCAACGAGTCCACCCGCTGGAGTCTTTCCTCCATCCTGCACGGCGAGCAGGGCGCGCTGAACCTGTCGGCCTCTCTCTGCCACGTGCTGAAGGATCAGGGCGCGCAGGAATATGCCGCCAACCAGACCCGCGAAGAGGCCCGCCACGTCACCGCCTTCGCCAAGTACATCAAGGCGCGCTGGGGCACGCCGATGGCCTGCGGCCCCGTGCTGCAGAACCTGCTGGTCGAGATCATCGGCTCGCCCGAGGTCTACAAGAAGATCGTCGGCATGCAGATGCTGGTGGAGGGCCTGGCCATGGGCGCCTTCGCCACCTTCTTCACCGAGACCAACGACCCGTTGCTGAAGAAGCTGATGCAGCTCGTCATGACCGACGAGGCCTTCCACCACAAGTTCGGGAAGATATGGGCCGACCGCACCGTGCCCAAGCTTGCTCCCGAGGAGCACGCCATCGTCGAGGACTGGGCCGCCCACTGCTTCCAGACCCTGCTGTTCAACCTCGTCGCCCCGCACCAGCAGCGCGAGATGTACGAGAGCTTCGGCATGGACGTGGACAAGGTGGTGGAGGAGCTGCAGCTCATCGCCACCGACGAGATGCGCCGCGAGGACATGAAGAAGGCCACCAACATCTTCCGCGTGCTGATCAAGACGCTTTTGAACGCCGGCATCATCTCCGACCGTACCCGCGCCTTCTACGGCATGTACGTCGACATGGACGAGCTGAAGGCCGAGGGCGAGACCATGGTGGGCGACGCCATCGCCGACGAGGGCATCAAGTACCTGCAGGCGATCAACTTCAAGAAGCCCTCCGTCACCACCCTGCTCGCGGCGGAATAGCCCGTTCCGCTTCGGCGGAAACATCCCTACATGAGGACGCCCCGCTGGAACGCCGGCGGGGCGTTCGCGTTTGCGGCGGGACGAGGTTCGTATGCTTGGTTTTAAGTGCCTGTTTTCCCGCGCCGCGCCGGCCGCCGCCGCGCTCGCCCTTCTCCCCCTCGCCGTGCAGGCCGATGCGCCGGCGCCGACCAAGCCGGTCGACCTGCAGCGCTATGCCGGGCGCTGGTACGAGGTGGCGCGGGTGCCCAACCATTTCGAGAAGGGGCGCGAGTGCGACGGCCCCACCGCCGACTACCGCCAGTACGCCGGCGGCGCGGTGACCGTGGTCCAGACCTGCCACCAGAACTCCCCCACGGGCCCGGTGAAGGCCTATCACGCCACCGCCCAGATCCTCGATCCCGGCACCAACGCCAAGTTCAGGCTGACCTTCTTCGTGGTGGTGGCCAAGGACTACTGGGTGCTGGACCACGCCCAGGACTACCGCTGGGCCATCGTCGGCGACCCCTCCGGCCAGTACCTGTGGTTCTTCTCCCGCCAGGCCGCCCTGCCCTCGACCGTGAAGGACGCCCTCCTCGCCCGCGCCCGCGCCCTCGGCTACGACACCGCCAAGCTGGAGTTTCCGGCGCAGAGGTGACGCCGTATCCCTTGACGACCTGAACGAAGGCGGAACATGATCGCGGCCATGGAGGCCGTCCTCACCCTCGACACCGCGCCGCGCGAGCTGCGCCGGCCCGACATCACCCTGGAGGTGACGCGGGGGGCGGCGCGCCTTCTGGTCGGGCTCGGCTTCGCCCCCCTGGCCGAGGTGAGCCTGCCCAACGGGCGGCGGGCGGACCTGATGGCGCTCGGCCCCCGCGGCGAGATCGCCATCGTTGAAGTGAAGTCCAGCCTCGAGGACTTCCGTGTCGACCAGAAGTGGGGCGAGTACGCGCCCTTCTGCGAGCAGTTCTACTTCGCCGTGGCGCCGGACTTTCCCCGCCACATCCTGCCGGCCGGCCTCGGCCTGATCGTCGCCGACGGGTTCGGCGGCGCGGTGCTGAACGAGAGCCCTGTCGTCTCCCTCGCGCCGGCCCGTCGCAAGGCCCTGACCCTGGCCTTCGCCCGCCTCGCCGCCATGCGGGCGCTCTGAGCCGGCTTTCGGGCCGCGCCGACTCCTGATACGAACGGAGCATGAACGGACCTGTGCTCGCCCTCATCGTCGTCTCGGCCGTGCTGGCCCTCGTGGCCATCGGCGCGGTCATCCTGATGCTGGGCGAGCGGCGGCGGGCGAACGCCCTCGCCGACCGGCTGCAGGCGGCCACCGTCGACCTCGCCGCGGCGCAGGAGCGGGTGCGAAACCTCGACGACAGCCGCGGCGCCATGGCCGAGCTCCTGAAGGCCCAGGCCGGCGAGACGGCGCGCGCGGTGGCGGACCAGATGGTGGCCCGGGCGTCGGAGACCTTCCGCGCCCAGGACCAGCTGGCCCAGGCCCGCATCGAGGCGCAGCTGAAGCCCGTCTCCGAGACCCTGACCAAGTTCGAGGCCCAGGTCCTGCAGATCGAGAAGCTGCGGGTGGAGGAGACCGGCGGTCTGAAGGCCCAGATCGCCGCCCTGATGCAGGCCTCGGTCGACACCCAGGCCGAGGCGCGGCGGCTCTCCAGCGCCCTGCGTCGTGGGGCCGGCGTGCAGGGCCGCTGGGGCGAGCAGACCCTGCGCAACGTGCTGGAGATGGCTGGGCTCACCAGCCGCTTCGACTTCGAGGAGCAGTTCAGCGTCGACACCGAGGAGGGCCGCCGCCGCCCGGACGTGAAGGTGCGCATGCCCGGCGGCGGGGTGTTCGTGATCGACGCCAAATGCTCGCTGAACGCCTTCCTCGACGCCCAGGAGCAGGCCGACGAGGCGGGGCGCGAAGCTGCGTTCGCGCGCCACACGGCGAGCGTGCGCGCCCACATGACCGGCCTCTCCGGCAAGGCCTACTGGGATCAGTTCCAGAAGGAGGGCTCGCCGGACTTCGTGGCCATGTTCGTGCCGGGCGACGGCTTCCTCGCCGCCGCGCTGGACCGCGCGCCGGACCTGATGACCGAGGCCATGGACAAGCGGGTTCTGCTGGTGACCCCCACCACCCTCTTCGCCCTCTGCAAGGCGGTGGCTTACGGCTGGCGGGTGGAGGCGCAGGCGAAGAACGCCGAGCAGATCGCCAAGCTCGGCAAGGAGCTTTACAAGCGGCTGGCGGTGATGGGCGCCCACGCGGGCTCCGTCGGCAAGGCGCTGGAGGCGGCCGTCGGCCGCTACAACCAGTTCGTCGGCTCGCTCGAAAGCCAGGTGATGAGCCAGGCCCGGCGCTTCGAGGATCTGGCCGTGGACCACGAAGGCAAGCAACTGCCGGAGATCGCCCCGGTGGAAACTGGCGTGCGCCCCTTGGCCAAGCTCGCGTCGGCTGCGGAGTAGCGTCAGACAAGCCTGATCTTGACGCTCGGGTTCTTGAGACTTACCTGCGGATCATCATGGCCCTACGCGAAATTCTCACGGTCGCCGACCACACGCCGACGCTGAAGCGAGTCTCCAAGCCCGTCGAAGGCGGGGTGACGGACGCGTTGCGCGCGCTGATGGACGACATGCTGGAGACCATGTACGCGGCGCCCGGCATCGGTCTGGCCGCGATCCAGATCGGCGTCGACCAGCGCATCATCGTCATGGATCTGGCGCGCAATGACGAGGAGCCCCAGCCCCGCTACTTCGTGAACCCGGAGATCCTCTGGAAATCCGAGGAGATCGCCGTGGCCGAGGAGGGCTGCCTCTCGGTGCCGGAGATCTATGACGAGGTGGAGCGTCCCGCCAAGGTGAAGCTGCGCTACCTCGACTACCATGGCCAACCCATCGAGGAGGAGGCCGAGGGCCTGTTCGCCGTCTGCATCCAGCACGAGATGGACCACCTCGAAGGCGTGCTCTTCATCGACCACCTTTCCCGCCTGAAGCGCGAGCGCGCGGTCAAGCGGGTGAAGAAGGAAGCCAAGGCGGCCTGACGCCCGCCGCCGGCTTCTGCTAACACTCCCCCTATGCGCATAGCCTTCATGGGAACGCCCGTGTTCGCCGCGCGGCTGCTGGAAGAGGTGGCCGCCGCCGGGCATGAGATCGCCGCCGTCTACACCCAGCCGCAGAAGCCCCGCGGCCGTGGCCAGACCGTGCGCCCGACGCCGGTGCAGGAGGCCGCCGAACGGCTGGGGCTGGAGGTCCGCGCGCCCAGGTCCATGCGCGATCCGGAGGAGATCGCCGCCTTCGCCGCCCTCGACCTCGACGCTGCGGTGGTGGTGGCCTATGGGCAGATCCTGAAGGCGGGCGTGCTCGACGCCCCCCGGCTCGGCTGCTTCAACGTCCACGCGTCCCTCCTGCCCCGCTGGCGGGGCGCCGCGCCGATCCAGCGGGCGATCATGGCCGGGGATGCGGTCACGGGCGTGCAGGTGATGCGGATGAGCGAGGGGCTGGACGAGGGCCCGGTGCTCTCCACCGCCCGCGTCGCCATCGAGGCCGACGACACCGCCGGGACCCTGCACGACAAACTGATGGCCGCCGCCGCCGTCCTCCTGCCGGAGACCCTCGCCGCCATCGCCTCTGGGCGGGCGGTGGAGACACCGCAGGTCGAGGACGGCCTCACCTACGCCAAGAAGATCACCGCCGCGGAGGCCCGCATCGACTGGAGCCGCCCGGCGGTGGAGGTGGATCGCATGATCCGCGGCCTCTCGCCCTTCCCCGGCGCCTGGTTCGAGCTTCCCACCGCGAAGGGCCCGGTGCGGGTGAAGGCGCTCCTGTCCCGCCTCGGTCTCGGTCCCGAGACGGGAAACGCCGTCCCCGGCGAAGCGCTGGACGACGGCCTCCTGATCGCATGCGGCGAGGGGGCGGTGCGCCTGCTCCGCCTGCAGCGGGAGGGCAAGACCGCCCAGAACGCCGAGGACTTCGTGCGGGGTCTCCCGACCGCCGACGATCTGCGCCTCCTCTGATGCCCCGCTACAAGCTGATCGTCGAATACGACGGCGGCCCCTTCAACGGCTTTCAGGCCCAGACCGACCAGCCGTCCGTTCAGACCTCGCTGGAGCGCGCCATCCAGGCCTTCTCCGGGGAGGTCGCCCGCATCCACGTGGCGGGGCGCACCGACGCCGGGGTGCATGCGACGGGTCAGGCGGCCCACTTCGATCTTGAGAAGGCGTGGACGCCGGAGGTGGTCCGCAACGCCATCAACGCCCATCTCGTGCCCGAGCCCGTCGCCGTGATCAGCGCCGAGGAGGCCGACCCGGCGTTCCACGCCCGCTTCTCGGCCACGGGACGGCGCTATCTCTACCGGGTGTTCGACCGGCGGGCGCCGGCGGTGCTGGAGCGGGGCCGCGTCTACTGGGTGAAGACGCCCCTCGACGCCGAGGCGATGCACGAGGCGGCCCAGGCGCTGCTCGGCCACCACGACTTCACCACCTTCCGCGACGCCCACTGCCAGGCCAAGAGCCCGATGCGCACGCTCGACGTCGCCGACGTCCGCCGCGTGGGCGCCGAGGTGCGCCTGACCTTCGCCGCGCGTTCCTTCCTGCATCGCCAGGTGCGGTCGATGGCGGGAACCCTGGTGGAGGTCGGCGCCGGGCGCTGGTCCATCGACGCGGTGCAGGCCGCGCTGGAGGCTAGGGATCGCGCCCGCTGCGGGCCTGTGGCGCCCGCACAGGGACTTTATCTGACAGGGGTGGACTACCCGTAGGCGTCGCCCTCACCCTTGCGGGAAAGGCTTGCGCCGAAAGGACCGAGCGAGGGGCGTCGCGCGAGGGCCAATGCGGGTTGTCCGCCACCCTGTTTGCAGCGAACCGCTCGTGGAAGTCGTCGGGCTGTCCAACCAATCCGCCTCTTCGCGGCGCCCCTCATCCCACGCTCCGCATCGCCTTCTCCCAAACAGGGAGCAGGGTCTATTCCTTCAGCCGCCAGGTCGCCCCGGTCGGCCCGTCCATCACCACGATGTTCAGGTCGTTGAGCTCGCCGCGGATGCGGTCGGCGGCGGCGAAGTCCTTGGCGTCGCGGGCTTCGATGCGGGCGGCGATCAGGGCCTCGATCCGGGTCTTCAGCGCCGCGTCCACCCCGCCTTCGAACCAGTCGGAGGGGTCCTGCTGCAGGAGGCCGAGCACTTCCCCGGCCTGGATCAGGTCGCGGTAGTGGGCCTGGGTCGCCCGCTCCCAGCCGTCCGCCTTCTTGCTGGAGAAGGCGGCGCGCAGCGCATCGGCGACAGCGAACATCTCGGAGATCGCTTGCGGCGTGTTGAGGTCGTCGGTCAGCGCCTCCAGCACCCGCGCGCCGCGTCCCTTCTCCAGCACCGACAAGGGCGTATCCGCCGGGCGGCTGGTGAGGGTCGGCAACCTGTCCTTGGCGTCGCGCAGGGTCTGGTAGAGCCGGTCCAGCCCCTTGCGGCTCTGCTCCAGAAGCTCCGGCGTCCAGTCGAGGGGCGAGCGGTAGTGTCCGGACAGCAGCGCCCAGCGCACCGCCTCGCCCGGATGCTGCTGCACGAGGTCGTGGACCAGCATCACGTTGCCGAGGCTCTTGCTCATCTTCTCGCCGGAGAAGTCGAGGAAGCCGTTGTGCATCCAGTAGCGGGCGTAGTCCGTTGGGGCCTTCGCCCCGTGCGCGGCGCAGGACTGGGCGATCTCGTTGGTATGGTGGGGGAAGATCAGGTCGTGCCCGCCCCCGTGGATGTCGATCGGCAAGCCCAGCACCGCCTCGCTCATGGCCGAGCACTCGATGTGCCAGCCGGGGCGGCCGGGGAGGCCGTGCGGCCCGTCCCATGACGGCTCGCCGTCCTTCGACGGCTTCCACAGCACGAAGTCTGCGGCGTTGCGCTTGTTGTCCGCCACCTCCACCCGGGCGCCGGCGACCATGTCGTCGAGGCTCCGGCCCGAGAGGGCGCCGTACTGGCCGCCGTTCGCCTCATACGCGCCGACATCGAACAGGACCTCGCCCTCGGAGACATAGGCCGCCTTGTCGGCCAGCAGTTTTTCGATCAGGGCGACCATCTGGCGCATGTAGGCCGTGGCGTGGGGCTGCAGGGTGGGCGGCAGGGCGCCGAGGCTGGCCATGTCCCTGTCGTAGATGTCGGCGAACTTGTCGGTGATCTTGCTGATCGGGACGCCCTGTTCGATCGCGGCGGCGTTGATCTTGTCGTCCACGTCGGTGACGTTGCGGGCGTAGACCACCTCGGCCTCGGGATAGAGCCGGGTCAGCAGGCGGAACAGGACGTCGAACACCACCACCGGGCGGGCGTTGCCGATGTGGGCGTAGTTGTAGACCGTGGGGCCGCAGACGTAGAGCGTGATCCGCTTCGGATCGGCCGGCGTGAATTCGACCTTCTTGCGTTGAAGGGTGTCGTGGATGTGAAGCGGCATAGGGCGGTCCATGAAGCTGGGCCGTCCTCTTACCCGTTCGCGAGCGGTTAGGGAACGAACGCCCTGGGCCTCAGGCCAGACCCTTCAGCCGATACAGCGCCTCCAGCGCCTCGCGGGGGCTCATCTCGTCGGGGTCGATGTTCGCCAGGGCGGCGTCGACCTTGGACGGCTCCTTCGGCGGCGCAGGCCTTGCGGCGGCGAACAGGGGCAGGTCGTCCAGGCGCGTGGGCGAGCCGGGCTCCTTCTCCAGCCGGTCGAGCACCTCCTTGGCCCGCGCCACCACGCTCGGCGGCACGCCCGCGAGCTTGGCCACCTGCACGCCATAGGAGCGATCGGCGGCGCCGGGCCCGGCCTCGTGCAGGAAGACAAGGTCGCCGTTCCACTCCTTGGCCTTCATGGAGAGGTTGCAGACGTGGGCGAGGCGGCCCTCCAGCTTGGCCAGCTCGTGGTAGTGGGTGGCGAAGAGGGCGCGGCAGCGGTTCTGGTCGTGCAGGGCCTCGGCGCAGGCCCAGGCGAGGGCCAGGCCGTCATAGGTGGCGGTGCCGCGGCCGATCTCGTCCAGCACCACCAGGGAGCGGGGGGTGGCCTGGGTGAGGATGGCGGCGGTCTCCACCATCTCCATCATGAAGGTGGAGCGGCCCCGCGCCAGGTCATCGCCGGCGCCCACCCGGCTGAACAGGCGGTCCACCACCCCGAGCCGGAAGCGCCGCGCCGGCACGAAGGAGCCGGCCTGGGCGAGGACGGCCAGGAGCGCGTTCTGGCGCAGGAAGGTGGACTTGCCGGCCATGTTCGGCCCGGTGACGATGGCGAGGCGGGGGCAGCCGACCCCGCCGCCGTCGAGCCGGCAGTCGTTGGGGGTGTAGGGCTCGCCCGAGCGCCGCACCGCCGCCTCCACCACCGGATGGCGGGCGGCCTCGGCGTCGAACACCAGGCTGGCGTCGATCTCCGGGCGCACGGCCTCGGCCTCCGCGGCCCATTCGGCGAGGGCCGACGCCACATCGAGGGTGGAGAGGGCGGCGGCGGCGGCCTGGATCGGGGCGGCCAAGGCCACGGCCTCCAGCCGGAACGCCTCGAAGGTCTCCGCCTCGATGGCCAGCGCCCGGTCGGCCGCCTGGGCGATCCGGGCGTCGAGGTCGGCGAGCGCCACGGTGGTGAAGCGGCACTGGTTGGCGAGCGTTTGGCGGTGGATGAAGGTGGCGTTCAGGGGCGGCTGAAGCAGGGGCTCGGCGGCTTTGGCCGACGCTTCCATGAAGTAGCCGAGCACCCCGTTGTGGCGGATCTTCAAGGCGACACCGCTCTCCAGCTGCAGCTGGGTCTCCAGGGCGGCGATCACCCGGCGCGAGTCATCGCGAAGCTGGCGCGCCTCGTCGAGTTCGGCGCGAAAGCCCTTCCGGATCAGGCCGCCGTCGCGGGTCTGGGCGGGAAGGGCGTCATCGAGCCCGTCGCGGAGGGTTTGCAGAAACCCGCCCAGCGCCGGCTGGCTGCTCAGGGTGAGGGCGTCCAGGGCCCCGGCGATCTCGGCGGGGGGGCCGTCCAGCGGTTCACGCAGCGAGGCGAAGAGGGCGCAGATGTCCTCACCCGCCAGAAGACCGGCGCGGAGGGCGCCGAGGTCGCGCGGCCCGCCCCGCCCCAGGCCGAGACGCGAGAGGGCGCGCGCCATGTCGGCGGCTTCGCGCAGGCGGCTGCGGAGGTCTTCGCGCAGGCCGCCCCGCGTCACGAACCAGCCCACGGCGTCGAGCCTGGCACCGATGGCGGCGGGATCCAGCAGCGGCCGCGCCAGCCGGTCGGCCAGGCGCCGGGCGCCGGGCGCCGTGACGGTGCGGTCGACGCAGGCGAGGAGGGAGCCCTCCCGGCCGCCCGACTGCGACCGCTCGATCTCCAGGCTCGCCCGCGTGGCGGGGTCGATGGCCATGGTCTCGGTGGCCCCGCCCCGGCGAGGGGCCGACAGCACCGGCAGGCGGCCGGCCTGGGTGGTCTCCAGATGCGCGGCGATGAGGCCGAGGGCGATCACTTCCGCCGGCTCCAGCGCCCCGAAGCCGTCCAGCGTATCGACCCCGTAGAGGCGCTTCACCCGGGCCTCGCAGGCGGAGAGTTCCGCTAGGGCGCCGGGCATCGGCTGGGCCAGACCGCCGGCTGCCTTCAGGGCGGCGGCGGTCTCCGCATCGGCGAACAGGCGGTCGGGGACGAGGATCTCGGATGGGCGCAGCGCCGCCAGCGTCGGGCCGAGGGCGGCGCGATCCAGCAGGAGGAATTCCACGTCCCCGGTGGAGAGCTCCACCGACGCCAGGGCCGCCTGCCCGCCCCGCACCGCCACGGCGGCGAGGCGGTTGGAGCCGCGGGCGTCCAGGAGGCTGTCCTCGGTGAGCGTGCCCGGCGTCACCACCCGCACGAGGTCGCGGTGGACGATGGACTTGAAGCCGCGCTTCTTCGCCTCCGACGGGCTCTCCATCTGCTCGCAGACCGCCACCTTGAAGCCCGCGCGGATCAGCTTGGCCAGATAGGCCTCGGCGGCATGGACCGGCACGCCGCACATGGGGATGTCCTCCCCCGCGTGCTTGCCGCGGAAGGTGAGTGCGATGCCGAGCGCCTCGGCGGCCTTGCGCGCATCGTCGAAGAAGAGCTCGTAGAAGTCGCCCATGCGGAAGAAGACCAGGGCGTCGGGCTGCCTGGCCTTGGCGGCGAAGAACTGTTGCATCACCGGCGTGGCGCCGTCGGCTGTTGGCAGGGCCCAGCCGGTGGAGGCTTCGCGCAGATGGATCGGGGCGTTCACACGGGGATTGCTACCCGCTAAGGCGGCGAGTCGGAAGCGGGAAGGTGCGTGGGCCCAGCGGCCCTGACGTTGATTCAATCCATCCAGTCTTATTCCCGCTTCAGCTTGCGTCCTTCAGGCTCTAGGGTGCCGCGCCAGTCGCCCAGCCTTCAGCACCGGACCTCATGGATACCGAAAAGCCCACCTTCACCGATGCGGAAGCCCTCGCCTTCCATGCCTTCCCCACCCCCGGGAAGATCGGCGTGCACGCAACCAAGCCCATGGCGACGGCGCGGGACCTCAGCCTGGCCTACTCCCCCGGCGTCGCGGTGCCGGTGCTGGCCATCGCCCGGGATGCGGATCTCGCCTACGACTACACCTCCAAGGGCAACCTCGTGGCGGTGATCACCAACGGCACGGCGATCCTCGGTCTCGGCGACCTCGGCGCCCTGGCCGCGAAGCCGGTGATGGAGGGCAAGAGCATCCTCTTCAAGCGCTTCGCCGATGTGGATTCCATCGACATCGAGGTCTCGTCCAAAGACCCGAACGAAATGATCACGGTGGTGAAGAACATCGGCGTGTCGTTCGGCGGCATCAATCTCGAGGACATCAAGAGCCCCGAGTGCTTCATCATCGAGCAGGAGCTGCAGGAGCTCCTCGACATCCCCGTCTTCCACGACGACCAGCACGGCACAGCCATCATCTGCACCGCCGGCCTGATCAACGCCTGCGCCATCACCGGGCGGAAGATGGAGGACGTGAAGGTTGTTTTGAACGGCCCCGGCGCGGCGGGCATCGCCACGCTGGAGCTGATCAAGGCCGCGGGCGTCCGCCCCGAGAACTGCATCGCGGTGGACCGCAAGGGCACCCTCTATCGCGGTCGCACCGAGGACATGAACCAGTGGAAGTCCGCCCACGCGGTGGACACCCCGCACCGGACCCTGGCCGAAGCCATCGTCGGCGCCGACGTGTTCCTGGGGCTCTCCGCCAAGGGCGCCCTGACCCAGGACATGGTGCGCGCCATGGCCCCTCAGCCGATCATCTTCGCCATGGCCAATCCGGATCCGGAGATCACGCCTGAGGAGGTGAAGGCCGTGCGCAGCGACGCCATCGTCGCCACCGGCCGGTCGGACTATCCCAACCAGGTCAACAATGTGCTGGGCTTCCCCTACATCTTCCGCGGAGCCCTCGACGTGCGCGCCCGCCGGGTGAACCACGAGATGAAGATCGCCTGCGCCAACGCCCTGGCGCAGCTGGCCCGCGAGGACGTGCCCGACGAGGTGGCCGCGGCCAACCAGGGCTCCCACGTGAAGTTCGGGCCGGACTACATCATTCCCTCGCCCTTCGATCCGCGCCTGATCTGGTACATCCCCCCCTTCGTGGCCCAGGCCGCCATGGACACCGGCGTGGCCCGCCGCCCGATCGCCGACATGGACGCCTATCGCGAGGCCCTGGCGCAGCGGGTCGATCCCGCCGCCGGCTTCCTGCAGAAGATCTCCGGCACCGTGCTCGGCGGGGAGAAGAAGCGGATCGTCTTCGCCGAGGGCGAGGACCCGAGCGTGATCCGCGCCGCCCTGGCCTTCCAGAATCAGGGCCTCGGCAAGTCGATCCTCTGCGGTCGCGAGGAGCTGGTGAAGGCCAACATGCACGAGCTCGGGGTCGATTTCGCCGAGTCCGACCTCGAGATCATCAACGCCCGCCTGTCGGACCGCAACGCGGAGTATGTGGACTTCCTCTACGCCCGCCTGCAGCGTCAGGGCTTCCTGAAGCGCGACGTGCAGCGGCTGATCAATCAGGACCGCAATTCCTTCGCCGCCTCCATGGTGGGAATGGGTCACGCCGACGGCATGGTCACCGGCGTCACCCGCAACTTCGACGTGGCGCTGAACGAGGTGCAGCAGGTGATCGACCCGACCCCCGGCGGCCGCGTGCTGGGCCTCTCGGTGGTGCTGGCCAAGGGGCGGACCCTGTTCGTGGCCGACACGTCGGTCACCGAGATGCCCGACAGCCATGAGCTGGTGGAGATCGCCATCGAGGCGGCCCATGCCGTCAAGCGCCTTGGCCATACGCCGCGGGTAGCCTTCCTGTCCTACTCCACCTTCGGCAATCCGCGCGGCGTGCGCGGCGAGAAGGTGCGCCAGGCGGTGGCGATGATGGATGCGCGCACCGACATCGACTTCGAATATGAGGGCGACATGCCGCCGGAGATCGCGCTCGACCCCCTTGGCCACCAGAACTACCCCTTCTCGCGCCTGACCGAGCCGGCCAATGTGCTGGTCATGCCCGCCATCCACTCCGCCTCCATCTCCACCAAGCTGGTGCAGGCGCTGGGCGGGGCGACGGTCGTGGGGCCGGTGCTGCTCGGCCTCTCAAAGCCCGTGCAGATCTGTCAGCTCGCCGCCTCGGTGTCGCAGATCCTCACCATGGCGACTTTCGCCGCCTACGACGTCAGGAGCGAGGGTCAGGCCGAGACCGCAGCGGGCTGAAGCCCGTCGGGTCTGCGCCTAGGCCCCACCCAGCCGAGGGCGAAGATCAGGAGGAGTGCGGGAATGCCCGCAAGCCCGGCGATGAGGAAGAAGGCGGCATAGGCGTGCAGCATGTCCAGTCCCCGGGCGTGCAGCTGCAACACCCAGACGCCGGAGAAGCCCTTCAGGAACTTGCCAGTCCAGGCCAGCGCCGAGGTGAGCAGGGCGTACTGGGTGGCGGTGTAGCCGAGCGACGTCAGGGTCGACATGTAGATGATCAGCGCCACCCCGGCGAAATTCATCGAGAAGTCGTCGAACGCCATCAGGCCTGAAAACGTCGCCGGATCGGGTCCTGTGAAGATCAGCACGCTGAAGGCCGCGACAGCGATGGGCTGCAGCACGCCCCCGATCACCAGCGCCCACATATAGCCGAAGCGGGCGGCGAACAGCCCTCCCGCAGCGATGCCGAGGATGGTGGTCGGGATGCCGATGGCCAGCCGCACCCCCGCCACCATGGGCTTCTGCAAGCCCACCGCCACGTAGAAGGGATTGATCACCGGGCCGCGCAGATAGTCGCAAAGGTGATAGGCGCTGACGGTGAGCAGGATCAGGAGAGCCGCAGGACCGAAGGCGGTGAAGAAGCTGACGAACGGTCCGGCCACCGCATCGTAGGCCGCCCTCGGGCTGAAGCCACGACCGGCCTTCCTCTTCATCACCGCATCGGCCCGGGCGGGCTCCGGCGCGAAGAGGGTGGCGACGATGGCCAGGATCATCCCGCCGGCGCAGCAGGCGTAGGACAGCGGCCAGCCGATGCCTTGGGCCAACAAGAGAATCACCGAGGCGGTGAGGATCACCGCGATCTGATAGCCGAGCTTGTAGGCGCCGGTGAGGATGTCGAGTTCCTCGGCGTCGTCGGCCACCTCGATCCGCCAGGCGTCCACCACCACGTCCTGGGTG
>Ga0302314_10008719_pt1 | contig 18019 bp, 15 predicted proteins | sample III_Palsa_N2_3_FD_200533 | JGI IMG/M metagenome (GOLD analysis project Ga0302314, IMG submission 200533) | Peat permafrost microbial communities from Stordalen Mire near Abisko, Sweden - III_Palsa_N2_3 | ecosystem: Environmental > Terrestrial > Soil > Palsa > Peat permafrost | place: Sweden...
TGGCGATGATTACATTTTTTCCGATCACGCAGTTATGTCCGATGTGCACCAGGTTGTCGATCTTCGTGCCTCGTCCGATCCGCGTCTCTCCCAGCGCTCCGCGGTCGATGGTCGTGTTCGCACCGATCTCGACGTCATCCTCGATGACCAGCCGCCCCTGCTGCGGAAAGATCAGGTACTCCCCGGTCTCTCTGTTTCGCGCATAGCCAAAGCCCGTCGACCCGAGCACCGTCCCTGCCTGCACGACCACACGGTCTCCCAGCATCGTTCCGGCATAGATGGTGACCCTCGCCAGGAGATTGCAGTCACTCCCGATCACCACTCCATCGCCGAGCACCACTCCCGGCCCCACGTTGCTCCCAATGCCGATTACAACGTCTTTGCCGACTACTGCGGAAGGATGCACCCCTGCTTCGAAGCCGCTTCCGCGCAGCTTTCCGCCAACCACCGCGAACGCGTACCGGGCGTCGCCCACCCACAATACACGCGGGTCCAAAGGCAACCCTGCAGCCTCCAGGCTCCTGTTCGCGAGGATCGCCCCGGCCTTCGACTCCAGCGCCTGAGTCAGGGTCTCCTTATCCATCGCAAAGACCACCGAGTTCTTCGCCGCACCGTCGATGCTCGAGACCTCCGAGATCTCCACATCCAGCAACGGCGCGCCCACTCCCAGCCAGTCCGCGAGCTTTCCCACATTCACCATCAGTAGATCCCCGCTTCGCCCGGCGGCCTTGTCTTCCAGCGCCGGTGCATCCAGAGCCACTGCTCAGGATACTGTCGAATATAGCCCTCGATCGCCGCGGTAAAGTGAGCCGTATTCACGACAGCGTCCTGCTCCGCATCGCCGGTGCGGACCACCTCCAGCTCTTCGCCAAAGCGCAGAACATACTTCTGCTCGCTCTCCTCCCACAACAGAAACCCCGGAACCACCGCGGCTTCGGTCTTCGCCGCAATCCGAGCCATCCCCGAGGCGGTACACGCCTGCACGCCAAAGAACGGCACAAAGACACCCTGCGGCGGCGTCATGTTCGTATCCATCAGAATCCCCACTGTCTCGCCCGCTCGCATCGAAGCGATCAGCCCGCGCGCGAAGTCGTCCTTGTGGATCACCCGGTTTCCATGCTGACAGCGAATCCGGTTCACAAACGCATCCACCAGCGGGTTATCCAGCCGACGGATCACCATGCCCATCGGCATCCCCATCAGCGAGTGGTAGAAGCTGGACAGCTCCCAGGCCCCGAGATGCCCCGTCAGCACCAGTACGCCCCTGCCCTTTTCCCGCGCGCGCAGGTAGTTTTCCAGACCCTCATAGCGGATAAACCGGCTGGCGCTCTCTGCCGTATAGTCCGGCATTTTGCAGAACTCGGCGAGCAGATATCCCAGGTTTCGATATACCGACCTGAGAATCGCCTCTTGCTCAGCCGCCGTCTTCTCCGGAAACGCCAGTTCGAGGTTGCGTGCTCCCACCCTGCGCAGACGGCCTAATGCACGATAAGCGACCGACGCTATTCCAGCCCCCGCCGCCCGCGCCAGGCCTCGCGGCAGCACGCGCACACCGCGAACGAAAAACCACACAGCGGAAAACTCCGCGATTTCGCGGACGCTGGCCTTCTCCTGCGGCAACACTTTCTGGGAAACACCACTCAAGTCTTTAGTTTACCGGCTCCCGGCCCGTATGCCCTTACCAACAAAAAGAAGGGCGACTCGACAAGCCGCCCTTCTCCATCAAAGCCGCGTGCAGCTTACTGATTCTTTGCGACCACAAAGTAGCGGGCGACGGTCCGCACGAAGGGCCGTGCCTCTGCGGGTGTCACCTGACTGCCCTTCAAGATCGTGTCGAACGGAACATCCGCACCGTACAGAGCGCGGGTATCGTCCTGATTCTGCGAGACGACCGTGCCATCCAGATTGATTCCGGCAAACAGCCCCTTGCTGCGCGAGTAGGTCAGAAACTGAGCGTTCAGCTTCCAGTCCGTTCCGGCGGCTGCATTGCGGCCAACCGGGCCGGCCGAGGCCGCGGCATCCGCACCCAGCTTGAACTTATTCTTCAACATATCCTGCAGACCCTGGTCGTTCATCGCGATCATCACGAGATCGGTCGCCTGTCCGCCAATCTGGAATCCGAAGCTGCCTCCGGCCATCTGCACACACACCGGCGCGCTCCATTTTCCGCTTGCCGTGCGGCAGGTGGCAACGCCCTGTCCATACTGGCCACCGACGACGAAGGCTGCCTTCTTATAGCTGGGGATCACCACAACGCAGGACGCCCCGGCGAGAATGCTGCTCGGGATCGCTTTATCCGGCGTCGCCATAATCTGAGAAATCACCGCGCTTGCGTCGTTCAACCGCTGCGCTACCTTCGCTTTATCGCCCTCCGCATGAGCAACCAGAGAACTGGCCACCATGGCCAACCCGCATGCAATCACCGACATTTGCTTCATCATCTTCATGGTTTTGCCTTTCGCGTACCAAATCTTTTTTTAGAGGGGGGCTAACAAACTGTCTGCTTCCAACACTATAGTCAGATGAGCGAAACCAGACCAAAGTTGTACCACAGGTGGACGGGATGAGCATACACCGCCGCGAACGCCGCGCCACGAAAAAAAATGGGGGTTGTAGAGATAGGATCGGGAATGCACCCGATACTATCTCTACAACCCCTCTCCCAGGTCTGTGTTGCTTGCTACAATCTGCCTGACATTACCCTGCCACACAACGGTACGAAGGTATGTATACCTTTGAGCGGTTTTTGTTAACTGTTAAGTTAACAGTTCAAACAAAAAAATTACCGGGAAAACAGGTTGCGGTTTACCGCCTGGACTGAGAGTTCAATCCGGTTTTTTACCCCGACCTTGCGCATCAGCCGACCGACATGCGCCTTCACGGTAATCAGGTCGATCCCTAATTCAAGGGCGATGACACGGTTGGGATGTCCCGCGACCAGCAGACGCAGCACCTGCAACTCGCGTTCGGTAAACTTCGGATCGCTGGCCAACCCCGCCCGCGTCGCCTCCGCCGAGGACGATTCAATCAGCTTCGCCAGTACCTTGCGCGGCGCCCAGGCCGATCCGTCCTGCACGACCTCAATGGCAAGCCGAACCTCTCTCTCCTTCGCCGAATGGGCCAGATAACCCTTCGCGCCGGCGCCGATGATTCGCTGAATGTATTCGTGGTCCTCTTCCAGTCCCATCACGATCAGCCGCAGATGCGGGCGCACCCGCCGAAACGTCGCGAGCAGCTCGAAGATGTGGTCCGTGCAGGCAGCATCGATCAGGATGATCGACACACCCGACGCGTCCATCGCCCCTGGGACCGACAGCGGCACAATCTCCACCGGGCCGCCCTCGGCCTCAACGTTGGAAAAGATTGTCTGTAGCCCAAGAACGCGTAACGGGTCGGTAGCAACCAGCCCCAAACGCAGCGATCCATGAGACTTTTCGTCTTTCATTCGCCTGCGCAGCCTCTTTACTCAGCTTATTGCAATTAGTAGGCCGTCATCTCAAGCGCGTCCGAGAATCAACTTCTCCGGCCGCGACTACAGCTTCGGCAGAACGATTCCCTGCTGATTCTGATACTTCCCTTTGCGGTCCGCGTAGCTGACCTCACATACCTCGTCGGACTGGAAGAACAGTATCTGGCACAGGCCTTCGTTGGCATACACTTTGGCTGGCAGCGGGGTTGTGTTCGAGATCTCCAGCGTCACAAACCCCTCCCACTCCGGCTCGAACGGCGTCACGTTCACGATGATTCCGCACCGCGCATACGTCGACTTTCCGACGCAGATCGTCAGCACATCCCGGGGAATTTTGAAGTATTCGATCGACCGCGCCAGTGCGAACGAGTTGGGCGGCACAATCACGCTCTCTCCTACCACCGTCACAAACGACCGCTCGTCGAACGCCTTCGGATCGATGATCGCGCTGTTCACGTTCGTGAAGATCTTGAACTCATCCGACACCCGCAGGTCATAGCCGTACGAGGAAAGTCCATAGGAGATGACTCCCTCTTTGACCTGCTTTTCGCTGAACGGAGAGATCATATTGTGTTCGGTCGCCTGCTGGCGAATCCAACGGTCGCTTTTAATGGCCACTCTGGTGCGCATCCCTTCGTATTTCGATTCGTGTCTCTAATTCTGGCAGAAGGGTGTAGATTTAAGTGCGATTGTGCATCGCTCACCCTTGTCTCATTAGATTCTTCATCTTACGGTAGCGTTCTACCGTTGACAATCTCGGCATGAGTTTCTACCATCACGTTACTAAACCAGGTCAGCATTTGATTTCTAAAATTACAGCCCAAGGACGGCGACCCAGATGATTAAGCAGGATCTTATACAAAGGGTTGTGGAGCGCACCGGACTGCCGAGAACCAAGGCAGAAGCCGCTGTAGACGCCATCTTCGAAAGCATGAAGCAAACCCTGATCGCTGGCGACCGTATCGAACTTCGCGGGTTCGGCGTATTCACCGTCAAACCGCGCAAGACGGGCATCGGCCGCAACCCCAGAACAGGCGCTGAAGTCACCATCGCCCCCGGCAAGGCTGTCCGTTTCAAGCCGGGCAAAGAACTTCATCTCCTCGACTAACCCTCCAACCCCCGGGCCCTGCAGCATTTACATCAGATGTACGGCGTCAACGTCAATCACCAGATTGCGTCGTGCTATCCCTTGCGCCTCCGCAAACCTGAGCATCGCTCGCAGGGTCTCGCCCAGCGCCTGCCGCCGCTCCGCCTTCAGTACAAAGTGGTAGCGGTAGATCCGCTTCAGCCGCACAATCGGAGCAGCCGCCGGCCCCAGCACCCTCACCTTCTCCAGCCGCGCCTGCTGAAACCACCGGCCCAGCGTCGCCGACCAGGCGGTAGCCTCCTCCAGCTTCTCGCTCTGGATCACCACATTCGCCAGCACGGCGTAGGGCGGATAGTGCATCCATCGCCGGTACTGCATCTCCTTCGCGACAAACCCCGGATAGTCGTGCTTCGCCGCAAACTCGATCGCATAATGATCCGGGTGGTACGTTTGCACGAGCACCTTGCCGATGAGATCCCCGCGCCCTGCCCTGCCCGACACCTGCGTCAAAAGCTGAAACACCCGCTCCGCCGCACGAAAGTCCGGCAGGCCGAGCTGGAGGTCCGCGCCAACCACCCCCACCAGGGTGACACCGTGAATATCATGCCCTTTTGCAATCATCTGCGTCCCTACCAGCAGATTGATCTCGCCGCCATGCAGCCTCGCCAACAGCCGCTCCATGTCGCTTCTGCCGCGCACGGTATCGCGATCCATTCGGCCGATGCGTGCTGCGGGAAACAGCTCCTGCAGACGCTCCTCGCCCTGTTGCGAGCCTGCTCCCAAAAAGTAGAGATGCTCGCTCTCACACCTGGGACACTTCGTCGGTACGGATCTGCGAGACCCGCAGTAGTGGCACTCCAGCCTCTGGCCTGGCTGCGCAATAGCATCGTTTCCGCTCACCGGCTTGTGATAGGTCATCGAGATCGAACAGTTCTCGCACTCGATCTTCTCTCCGCAGCTTCGGCACATCACCGTGGACGAATAACCTCGCCGGTTCAGCAGCAGAATCACCTGCTCTCCGCGGTCGAGCGTAGCCTGCGTCTCTGCAATCAGACCGCGCGAAAAGATCTGCTCCTGCCCCGTCTCGCGGAACTCGTTGCGCATGTCCACGAGTTCCACCAGCGGCAGCGGACGATCCATCACCCGCGTCCGCATCTCCACTCGCGCATACCGCCCCTTATCCGCATTCGACCAACTCTCCAGCGACGGCGTCGCCGACCCGAGCACCACCACGGCCTCATTCAGCTTTGCCCGCATCACCGCAACATCGCGCCCGTGATACCTCGGCGTCTCCTCCTGTTTGTAGCTTGAATCATGCTCCTCATCGACGATGATCAGACCCAGCTTCACCATCGGCGCAAAGACGGCAGAGCGCGTTCCCACCACGATCCTCGCCTCGCCTTTTCGAATCCTGTGCCACTGTTCCGCTCTTTCGTCCGGCGTCAACTGCGAGTGCAGCAGCGCCACCTCGCCCGCAAATGCCGCGTACATCTGCCCCGCCATCGCCGGAGTCAACCCGATCTCCGGCACCAGCAGCAGCGCGGATTTTCCCGCATCGAGCGCCCGCTGCATCGCCGCAAAGTACACGGTCGTCTTGCCGCTCCCCGTAATTCCGTACAGCAGATGCGGCCTGAAACCACCCTTGTCCATCGCAGCGGCGATCGTCCCCAGCGCCTCCATCTGCGCCTCGTTCAGAGCATGTTCATGCGCGTGCTTCTTGCCCTGCGCACTCACCCCGCCCAGCCGAAACTCCTCCGCGACCTCTTCGATCGTCACCAGCCCGCGCTTCACCAGCGTTCCCAGCGTCGACTCCGGCACGCCTGAGCGCGTCAGTGTCAGCCGAAGATCCTTCATCCGCAGCCGTCCATCCACCGCTGCCAGTTCAGCCAGAATCGCCGTCTGATTTTCATTCAGCTTCGGCAGCCGGGCATCCGCCACCAGCACCGCGACCGTCTCCAGCCTGCGAGCATCGCGCTCCTCCGCCACCGCCTCCCGCACCAGCCACTTCTTGCGGACCATCCCCTCCAGCAGTCCCTTATTTGCCCCCGTGGCCGACCGCAGCGCCGACATCTTCGCCTGCTCCCCGCCCTCCAGATAATTCAGCACCGCATACTCGCGGTTCTGCTCCTCCGGCGTCAGCTTCGACCGACGAGACGACCCCTTTACCGCGCCTTCATACAGCACCCTGCGCCCGGCCTCTGCGATGCGGTACGCCACATGGCGCTTCACCTCCGCGGCCAGCGGCATCATCCCTCGCAGCACCTCACCCAGCGGCGCGACATAGTAGGAAGCGATCCAACCTGCCAACTTCATTAGTTCCTCCGGCAGCAGCGCCGCGTCATCGAGCACCTGCTGCACCGGCCTGATCTCAAAACCATCCGTGGGCGCATCGTCATGCACCCGCACCACCACCCCCATCAGCCTCTGCCCGCTGAACGGCACCAGCACCCGCGCCCCCACCACCGGAACCACACCATTCACCGCATAGGTAAATGTCTGGTCCAGCGGCACCGGCAAAGCTACATCGCAAAACGAAGGCATCCTTCCAGCTTAGCGGAACCGGGCCCATCCCATACGCTCACAGCCGGCCGCGCGACACAGCCGGCAGCCTCTCAAAATATCCGAAAAAAACTTTCTCGTCGTATTGACGAGACTCCACTCACCCTCTAGGATTCATCCACCAGCGCGTCACGACACGCAATGAGCTGCGCAGGGATTTGCATTGCCTTTCCTGCAACACCCCCAGGGAAATCAAAGAGCAGTCAAACCTTCCGGAGGCTTCATGAAGCGTAACCGTCTTCTCAGCGCAGCTGCCTGCTGCATCTGTCTTTCCGCGCCAACCCTTCTCTTCGCGCCGCTCGCCGAGGCCCAGACAGCATCCACCGCACAAACTCTGGTGACGACCCCGATCAACAATGCCAACATGGTCGCGCTCCCCGGCAACGTTCGCCGCGAAGCGAACGCGAAGAACGACCGCGGCAAAGTCAGCGACAGTATGACGATGGAGCACATGCTCCTGCAGCTCAATCGCCCTGCCGACCGCGAAGCCGCTCTCGCCAGCTTCATCGAATCGCAGTATCAGCCCGGCAGCCCCAACTTCCATCACTGGCTCACCGCCGATGAGTTCGGCCAGAAGTACGGCCCCAACCCTGCCGACATCGAAGCGGTCTCCAGCTGGCTCACCAGCCAGGGCTTTCAGGTCAACAACGTCTCGAAAAGCGGCCTCGTGATCGACTTCTCCGGCACCGCGGCCCAGGTCACCGCAGCCTTCAAAACCGAGATTCACACTCTCGACGTCAATGGCGCAAAGCACATCGCCAACATGCAGAACCCGCAGATTCCCGCTGCGCTCGCAGGCATCGTCGTTGGCGTCGCCTCCCTCAACGACTTCCGCCCTCACCCGGCTAACAAGGGCATCGCCTCCGCACACATCAACCCCAACACTCGTGCGGTCGTCACTGCAGCCACTGCGCCCTCCGCCGCTCCTGCGCTGACCGCAAACGCCGACTACCAGCTTGTCGTTCCCGACGATCTCCACACCATCTACAACTTCAACCCGGTCTATAAAAACAACATCACCGGCAAAGGCCAGACCATCGTCGTCATTGAAGACACCGACGTCTACTCGCTGAAGGACTGGGCTGTCTTCCGCGCCACCTTCGGCCTCTCGAAGTACAAAGACGGCTCCTTCACCCAGATTCACCCCGGCCGCAACTGCCAGGACCCTGGCGTCAACGGGGCTGATGGCGAAGCGATCCTCGACGCCGAGTACTCCAGCGCCGCCGCTCCCAACGCCAACATCGTCCTTGCCTCCTGCGCCGACACCGAAACCACCTTCGGCGGCCTCCTCGCCATCCAGGCCCTGATCGACCAGCCCATCCCGCCGCCCATCATCAGCATCAGCTATGGCGAGTGCGAAGCCGGCCTCGGCTCCGCAGGCAACGCCGCCTATAACTTCACCTATCAGCAGGCCGCCTCCGAAGGCGTCTCCGTCTTCGTCTCCACGGGCGACGAAGGCGCTGCCAGCTGCGACGCCGACGAGCCCACCGCGCAGTACGGCATCTCCGTCAGCGGCTTTGCCTCCACGCCATACAACGTGGCCGTCGGCGGCACCGACTTCGGCGACACCTACGCCGGCACCAACACGCAGTACTGGAAGACCACAAACAACGCCATCTACGGCTCGGCAAAATCCTACATCCCGGAGATCCCCTGGAACGACTCCTGCGCCGGCACCCTCCTCACCACCTTCCTCGGCTACACCGTTCCCTACGGCGCTAACGGCTTCTGCAACTCAACCCTCGGCGAAGAGTTTCTCACCACTGCCAGCGGCAGCGGAGGCCCCAGCGGCTGCGCCTACGGCAACACCTCTCCGCTCGACAACACACCCGCCGTCAGCGGCACCTGCAAAGGCTACGCCAAACCCAACTATCAGCAAGGCGCCTTCGGCAACCCTAACGACAACGTCCGCGATCTCCCCGACGTCTCTCTCTTCGCCGCCAACGGCGTCTGGGGCCACTATTACGTCTTCTGCTACACCGATCCCACACCCAACGCCGGCGGCGCTCCCTGCACCGGCAATCCTGAAAACTGGTCCGGCGGCGGCGGCACCTCCTTCGCCACTCCCATCGTCGCCGGCATCCAGGCGCTGGTCAATCAATCCACCGGCGCACCGCAGGGCAATCCCAACTACGCCTACTACGCTCTCGCAAGACAGGAGTTCGGCGGCAGAGGCAACAACTCCTGCAACGCCACGCTCGGCAACGCCATCGACAATTCCTGCACCTTCAACGACGTCACCCTGGGCGACATGGACGTCAACTGCCTCGGCACCTTCAACTGCTACACCCCCTCCGGCACCAACGGCGTACTCTCGGTAACGAGCAACGCCTACCAGAAGGCCTACGGCAGCAACGCCGGCTGGGATTTCGCCACCGGCATCGGCACCCTGAACGTAAACAACCTGGTAAAAAACTGGAACAGCGCCTTCTTTTTCTTCTAGAGAAGAAACACAGCTATCGAAGGGCAGGCATCTCGACCGGAGCGTGCCCTTCTCTTTGCCATAAACTCACATCAACATCCAGCGCGAAAAACGCAGCCAGAGAGGAGGCATCATGAAGAACATCTCCAGCCCTACCATCCTCCTCCTGCTTCTCGCACTCCCCGGCTGCAACGCGCCTCAGTCGCCATCGCCATCCTCTGCTGCGCGTCCGCAAAGTTCCTCCCGGCAGCCCCGCACCATCCCCGCCGCAACAGGCCCGCAAAACTTCGACTATTACCTCCTCAACCTCAGCTGGTCGCCCGAGTTCTGCGCCACCCACCCCAACAACCGCGAGTGCGGACAGCACCTCGGCTTCATCCTGCATGGCCTGTGGCCCCAGAACCTCAACGGCAGCTATCCCCAGCACTGCAGCAGCGATCCCGCACCCCGCGATCTCTCCGCCTTCCGCGACATCGCCCCCGACACCGGCCTCCTTCGTCACGAGTGGACGACGCACGGCACCTGCTCCGGCCTCACTCCAAACGACTTCTTCACCCTCGCCCGCCAGGCGCTCCACTCAGTCTCTATCCCACCCAAGCTCACCACGCTCGATCGCCAGATCTCCATGCCTCCGGCCGAGATCCTGAGCCTCTTCACCAACAGCAACCCATCTTTTCCCCGCGACAGCTTCGCCCTGAGCTGCGGCAACAACTACCTCACCGCAATCGAGGTCTGCCTGAACAAAACGCTCCAGCCCATCAGTTGCGGCCCCATCCGCTCCTGCCGAGCCAACACTGTCCGCATCACCCCGCCCCAGGCAAACTAAGCCAGGTGTCTGCATAACAGAAACAGGAATCTACCCCCTGGCCGGAGCCTTCAGTCCCATCTCCGCCATCACCATCTGCAGGTCCTTCCACGCCTCACCCTTCTGTCGCGGGTCGCGCAACAGAAACGCAGGATGGTACGTCACCATCAGCTTCGCTCCACGGCAGCTATGCCACCGGCCCCGCAGCGTGCTGAGCGACTGCTTCACTCCCAGCAGATACATCGCCGCCGTAGCCCCCAGCGCCACCACCACCTGTGGCTGCACCACATCCATCTGCTGCAGCAGAAACTGATCGCAGGTATTGGCCTCCGCCGGCTCCGGCACGCGATTCGCCGGCGGCCTGCACTTCACAATATTGGCGATGTAAACCTCTTCGCGCTTCAGTCCCATCGCCTGGATCATGTTGTTCAGCAACTGTCCGGCCTTACCGACAAACGGAACTCCCGAGGCGTCTTCATCGGCGCCCGGCCCCTCGCCAACGAACATCAGCCGGGCATTGGGATCACCATCGCCGAAGACGATCTTACGCCGCCCCGCATATGCCAGCGGACACCGCGTACAGTCGCCAATTTCTGTCTGTATCGCAACCAGCGCATCGGACTTCTGCGCAGCAGCCACCCGGCTCTCAGGCACAGGGGCAAGATCATCGAAACTCACAAGCTTCGGAATCGGAGGCTCCAGAAAAGCAGGTCGGCTCGGAACGGCAACGACCTTCCGCTCTTCCACCACCACTGCCGCAGATTTGACCGGCAGCGGTCGCGCTTCGGCAACGACAGCCGCAGCCGGAACAGAAGCAGGCTCAGCATACACAGGCTCTCCCTGACGATAAAAATCGTGGATGCCCATGTCACGGAGGTACTCGACGTACGCCCGCAGCTGCTGCTCTGCCTCTTCTGCCATGAACCTATGGTATCGCGCTTAGTGCAGTGGAAGATCGAGCACAGGCTCCGGGAGCCGCTCCGGCAGAACAAACTTCACATGCCCCTGCTTGATCTCGTCCTGCGCCACGCGACACGCCTTCATCGACTTGGCAGCGATAAGTGGCAATGCACCAGACTGCAGTTGCCGCGCTCGACGCGCCGCACCTTTGACCAGACTGTACTTGTTGTGGAAAGCATTCTCAATCGTCATGCGTTTTCACCCCGATGTCTGAAGTTATAACTCAGCCCGGCCAAATGCCCTACACAATTCGCTGTGCATAACAAGGTTCTATTCGCGAAATGTATGCAGCGCAGCCTTCAGCCTCGGCGAAGCTGCATCCGTCCTGCAGCTCGAAGCAATTATCTGCACGCCATCCCGCACGCCCCGCTCGCACAACACAATCGCCCGCATCTCTGCCACAGCCTGATCCAGAACGTCGTTCACCAGCGCGTACTTGTAATCCCACATCTGCTTCAGCTCATTCTGCGCCTCAGCCAGCCTCTTCTGAATCACCGCCTCAGCGGTCACATGCTCGGCTTCGCTCCGGTTGCGCAGCCTCATCTCCAGCACCTGCGGACTTGGCGGCAGAATGAAGATCGACACCGCCTCCGGCAGCTTCTTCATCACCTGCACAGCGCCCTGCACATCGATATCCAGCAGCAGGTCCTTCCCTGCTTCCTTCGCATGTCCCAGCGCCGACAGCGCCGTCCCGTAGTAGTTCCCAAAGACCTCCGCCCACTCCAGAAAGTCGCCCGCGGCAATCATCCGCTCAAACTGCTCTCGCGTCGTGAAGTGGTACTCGCGCCCATCTTCCTCTGAACCCCGGGGAGCCCGAGTCGTATATGAGATGGAAAAATCCAGCCCCTCCACCAGCGTCCGAAGCTGGCTCACCAGCGTCGACTTGCCCGATCCCGAAGGAGCCGAAATGATAAAAAGTATGCCTGCCATCCGCCTCTGAAAATTCGCCTTTGTGGTTTCGTCCAGTGTAACAACCGCATCGGCAGTTCTTACTCCAGATTCTGAACCTGCTCCCGCGCCCTCTCGATCTCGGCCTTCATCTCCAGCCCCAGCTCGGTAATCCGCAGGCTGTTGCCGCCCGAAGCTCCGCTGGTCTTCGACAGCATCGTATTCGCCTCGCGATTCAGCTCCTGCAGCAGAAAGTCGAGCCGCTTACCCAGTTCCCCTCCTTCATCCAGCATGGCGACAAAGCGTTCCACATGCGTCCGCAGCCGCACAATCTCTTCCTCGACGTCGCTCTTCTCGGCCAGCACCGCAGCCTCCGAGAGCAGCCGCTCCTCGCTCACCGGCACACCCTGCGTCAGTTCCGTCAGCCGGCTCCGCAGCCGTTCAAACTGAGTCTCGCGCACCCCGCTCCGCAGTTCAGCCATCTCTTCTGCGAATCCCTGCAACCGCAGCATCGAAGTTCGCAGCTCAGCAGCCAGCGTTGCACCTTCCTGCGCGCGAACCTCATTCAACCTGCCAATCAGATCGGCCAGCTGGGAGAGCACCGCACCCTCAAACCCCGACGCATCCTCCACCCCGGCGCTGCTCTCCACGCTCATCACTCCAGGAATTCGCAGCATCGTATTCAGGTCCGGCTCACCAGCCACTCCATGCGAAGCAGCCGCCTCACGAAACGCCCGCACATACGCATCCAGCAGATCGGCATTCAACTGAATCTCAGCGTTCGCTCTGCGCTCCACCTGCAGCGTCACCTCCACATGCCCGCGCCGAAGACGCTCCTTCAGCATCTTTCTCATCTGCATCTCCAGCCCATCACAGTACGACGGCAGCCGAAGACCCAGATCGAGAAACCGATGGTTCACACTCTTCATCGCCAGCGTAAAGGCAACCGTCTCCCTTGCAGAGCCGCGCACACTGGCATATCCGGTCATCGAATAGATCTCACTCAAGCAATCCCCTCCAGACCTGCAACCAGTGTGGCGTCCGCGCTCGCTACCGGCACCAGACCATCCTCACTGAACTGCATGTTATACAGACGCCGATACATTCCCGAGTGCTGCATCAGCTCATCATGCGTGCCCATCTCGGTAATCTGCCCGCTCTCGATCACGGCAATCCGAGTCGCCCGCCGCACCGTAGACAGCCGGTGCGCAATCACAAACACCGTCCGCCCCTGCATCAGGTTCGCCAGCGCCGCCTGCACATACTGCTCGCTCTCCATATCCAGCGCCGACGTCGCCTCATCCAGAATCAATATCGGCGCATTCTTCAGAATCGCCCGCGCAATCGCCAGCCGTTGCCGCTCTCCTCCGCTCAGCCGTGTGCCCTTCTCGCCAATCTTCGTGTTGTACCCCTCTGGCATGTTCAGAATGAAGTCATGCGCCAGCGCCATCCGCGCCGCCTCTTCCACCCTGCTCATCGGAACATCCGGCTGGCCATACGCGATGTTGTTCCGCACCGTATCGTTGAACAGCACCGTCTCCTGCGTCACCTTGCCGATCTGCTCCCGCAGCGAAGCGATCGTCACATCCCGCAGGTCATGCCCGTCAATCAGAATCCTTCCCTCATTCACATCGAAGAATCGCGGAATCAGATTCACCAGCGAAGACTTGCCCGCACCGCTCGGCCCAACGAAAGCAATCACCTCACCCGGCTGCACCGTCAGATTGATGCCGTGCAGCACCTGCTTCGTCTCACCATCCTCGCTCGCATACGCAAAGCCCACATCCTCAAACCGAATGTCTTCGCTGAACCCCTTCAGCACAAACGCTCGCCTCTTCTCCTGCACATCGTCCACCGCGTCCATGAACCTGAAAATTTCTTCACTCGCCCCCAGCGCCTGCTGAAAGCTGTTGTAGTACACCGGAAATTTTCTGACCGGATCATAGAGCATAATCACCGCGCTCAGGAACGTAACAAAACCGCCAGCGCTATCTCCATGCAGAATGCTCACTCGCCCGAGATAAAGCAGCAGCGCAATCGCCACGGCACCAAGAAAATCCATCAGCGGAGAGCTGATCGACTGCACCGCTACCGACCGTATGTTCGCTCGCAGCAGACGATCCGCGGCCTTGCGGAACCGGCGCATCTCCCACAACTCCATGCCGAACGCCTTGACGATCCGATTCCCTGTAATCGTCTCGTGCACAATGTTCTGAATCTCCGCCAGCTTGTCCTGCCCCGTCCGCGTCGTCGTCCGCACCCTGCGCCCAATTCTCCGCGCCGAACTGAAGATCACCGGAATAAACAGCAGCAGCACCCAGGCCATCCTGCCGCCGACAAGAATCACGACGCCAATCATGAAGATCAGCGTGAACAGCTGCTGCAGAAAGTCGCTCATCACCGACGACATCGCCATCTGCACCCGCTCGATATCGTTGATCAAAGTCGAGAGCAGCGTACCGGTCGTATGCTTCTGGAAAAACGCCACCGACCTCCGCAGCAGCGCGTTGTAAAGATCGTTACGCAGGTCCGTGATCATGCCGAACCCGGCCTTGTTCGCCAGCAGCGTGCCAAGATAATCGCAGATCGACTTCACGACTGCGGAGCCCACCAGCGCTACCGCCACCACCGTCCATGCGTTATGAAAATGACTTGGCAGCAGCCGCTGCAGATTGATATTCAGGCTCGTATGCGGCACCGTGAACTGCAGCACCTGATCCGGCGAGGCCTTCGCACTCAGCACATTATTGATGATTGGCTTGATGAGCAATATGCGGAACGCCGCCATCGCACCCACCACCGCCATCAACACCACAGACACCAGCGAGTACAGCGCATAGGGCCGCACATACAGCAACAACCGCCAAATGCGCCTCAATCCGCCACTCTCCTGCCTGTTCTCATCCTGCTGCCCATCTCACCATTCTATTGCGCGACGCCGTCCGCAGCCATCTACCTTGGCATATCCCGGTGCGCGGTCTTCACGCGATAGCCCTCTGCGGCCATGCGCTTCTTTATCTCTTCCGCAATAAACACCGACCGGTGCTGCCCTCCGGTGCATCCAAACGCCACCGTCAGATAGCTCTTGCCTTCCTTGATGTAATGCGGCAAAAGAAACTTCAGCATATCCGTCGTCTTATCCAGAAACTCGGCTGTCTGCGGAAAGTCGCGAACATACTTCGCCACTTTGGGATGTTTCCCTGTCAGCTTGCGAAACTCCGGCACAAAATGAGGATTCGGCAAAAACCGCACATCGAACACCAGATCCGCATCCGTCGGAACCCCGTTCTTAAAACCAAAGCTGTTCGAGGAGATCATCAGACCGCGACCGCTCTCCTCACGCTCAAACTGTGAGTTGATGTGAGCGCGCAGATCATGCACATTGAACTTCGTCGTATCCAGCACGATGTCCGCAACATTGCGGATCGGATCAAGCCGCTTCCGCTCTGCGCGAATCGACTTCACCACCGTCTCGCTGCGCCCCAGCGGATGTGGCCGCCGCGTCTCCGAGAAGCGCCGAATCAGCGCATCCTCGCTCGCCTCAAGAAACAACACGCGCGTCGGCAGCATCCGGCGCACCTTCTTCAGAATCGCCGGAAACTCCTCCAGCCGCATTCCTTCCCGTACATCCACCACCAGCGCCGCCCGCTCGATCCCGCCCGACTGCCGCACCAGATCCGCAAACCGCGACACCAGCTCCAGCGGCAGATTATCGACCGAGTAATATCCCAGGTCCTCAAACGCCTTAAGCGCGGACAGCTTGCCCGATCCCGAAAGCCCGGTCAGAATCACCAGCTCACCCGGCTTTTCAGGCTCAGGAAGCGTCCGCGCCTTCTTCACTGCTGTCTTCTTCACTGTCTTCGTAGCGTTCCTCGGTGGCATGGTAGAAATCCTAGCATCCGCCACGCAGATGCAGGCTACGGAACCTCAATCAGCTCCATCTTCCCATCGCGTTTGCGATGCAGCACCATCGCCTGGCCCGCATGATCGCGAAAGATAAAAATATCGCGGTCCCGAAACGCAGCTTCCTTCACCGCCTCTTCCAGCGACATCGGCCGCAGCGCGACCCCATCGGTCGACCGCGACACATGTGGCTCCGACAGCGGCGAATGCGAAGGAAACGAATGAACCAGCATCGGCACCGCCTTCCGGCCCACGCTGTTCTTCGTCGCCACCTTCACCGTTGCAGTCTTCCGTGCCACCGGCGTCGCAGCAGGAGTCTCCACGCCGCTCCTGACAGCTTTTACATCTTCCTTCGGATGCCGTTTGACCGTCGCAAACTTCTTTTTCTGCCGAATCGCCTGCTGTTCGATCTTCACCAGAGCATCGTGCAGCGCAATCTCCATATCGGTCGCCTCACAGCTGGCCACCAGCTTCTGCCGTCTGGTCTGCACCGTCACCTCAGCAATCTGACGATACTTATCCTTCGACAGAATCACATGCACGCTGCCGGAGCTGCCGACGATCTTCGCAATCCGTGCAAGCCCCGCCTCGCACAGCAGTTTGTGCTTCTTTGTAATGCTCGTCTGTCTACCGGTGTACTCTACGTCCATCCTGTTCACCTCGTCCCTGCGAACTCCGCAGACGATCAACGTACACGACGTTGGTGCGTGCTTGGAATCTGCATATCCTCGCGATACTTCGCCACCGTCCGACGCGTCACCCGAATCCCCTGCCGTTGCAGTTCGGCCGCCAGCTGATCGTCCGTCAGCGGCTTCCGCGAATCCTCTTCCTCAATCAGCTTCTTCACCTTGCGCTTCAGCAGCACCAGCGGCAGGTCTCCACCTTCCGGCCCGTTCACAGCCTCCGAGAAGAAAAACCGCAGTTCAAATACTCCCTGCGACGTATGCACATACTTATTCGCCACCGCGCGGCTCACCGTCGAAGGATGCACCCCAATCTCCTCCGCCACTTCTTTAATCATCATCGGCTTCAGCGCATTGACACCCTGCTCCAGAAACTCCGTCTGCCTGCGCACGATCACCTCGCACGTCCGCACAATCGTGTTCTTCCTCTGCTCGATATTCCGCAGCAGCTGAATCGCCGACTTATACCGCTCCTTCACATACTCTTTGACTTCCTTCTCCGTCTGCTTCTGCTGCAACATCTTTCGATAGCCCTGGTTCAGACGAAGCGTAGGCATCTCCTCTTCATTCATCACCACGACATACTGGTCATCGCGCTTTACAAACGCCACATCCGGTTCAATCAGCCGCGTCTCTGTCTGGTTGTAACGCTGTCCCGGCCTGGGGTCCAGCGTCCGGATAAAATCCACCGCCGCGTTCACATCATCCGCGCTGCGCCCGCAGCTTCGCGTCAGCTCGCGCATATCTTTTTTCTGCAACAGCGGCAGGCAGTGCGTCACAACATGCGTCGCAATGCTGAAGACATCGGTCCGATCCGAATCCAGCAACGCACCCGGAGCACAATCGATCTCTCCATAGTCCTCATCGCTGCTCGGCGCTTTAGCCGCGCCCGCCATCTGGCGTCGACGCAGCACAATCGCCGCCTCACGCTCCTGCGCGCAGATCTGAATCAGCAGGCATTCACGAAGATCCCGCGCACCCACCCCAACCGGGTCCAGAAAATGAATAACATCCAAAGCCTCCTGAACCGCGACCAGCAATTCCGCGCGCTCGTCCTCCGCAGCAGAGGCAGCGATATGGAGCGCCCCATTCAGCAGGTCGCCTTCGCTGTTCTCATTTAACGGTGTGTCGATCCGCAGCGGCGACGACTTACTCTTCGTTCCACGCTCAAACGGAATAGGGCCCGGCCGCAGAGGACTCTTGAACTGCAGCAGCGCATCAACCAGCTCCTCGTCGCTTGCCG